>Ga0164290_1001374_pt1 | contig 37937 bp, 32 predicted proteins | sample Micstemetagenome_FD_108782 | JGI IMG/M metagenome (GOLD analysis project Ga0164290, IMG submission 108782) | Contaminated culture microbial community from soil near Moab, Utah, USA - Microcoleus steenstrupii SON62 (Illumina Assembly) | ecosystem: Environmental > Terrestrial > Soil > Soil crust...
CTGACGGGAAGCCGGCGGATGGTTAGGCCATAATTGGGCCATGGCCACGCTCCCGCCGGTCGTTGGTGCGCACCGCGTCTCTCTTCACGAATCCGACCCCGCGATCTTCGACTTGATCCAGCGTGAGGAGCGGCGTCAGCAGCACAACCTCGAGCTGATTGCGAGCGAGAACATCGCCAGCCTCGCGGTTCGGCAGGCAACCATGAGCGTGCTGACGGACAAGTACGCCGAGGGATACCCGGGTGCGCGGTACTACGGGGGCTGCGAGGTGGTCGACGAGGTCGAGAACCTCGCCCGTGACCGTGCGAAGGAACTGTTCGGGGCCGAGTACGTAAACGTTCAGCCGCACTCCGGGAGCCAGGCGAACACGGCCGTCTACTTCACCTTCATCAAGCCGGGCGATACGGTGATGGGGATGGACCTGTCGCACGGTGGACACCTCACCCACGGGTCGCCGGTGAACTTCTCAGGCCAGCTGTACAACTTCGTGCCGTACGGCATCGATCCTCAGACCGAACTGCTGGACTACGACCGGATCGCGGCGCAGGCCAAAGAGGTGCGACCGAAGATGATCACGGTGGGCGCGAGCGCCTACTCGCGGCCGATCGACTTCAAGGCGTTCCGCGAGATCGCCGACTCGGTCGGCGCCTTCCTCTTTGCCGACATCGCGCACCCGGCCGGACTGATCGCCAAGGGGTTGCTGCCCTCGCCCATCCCGTACGCGCACGTGGTTACCACCACGACCCACAAGACGCTCCGCGGCCCACGCGGCGGCATGATCTTGATGGGGAAGGACTTCGAGAACCCATTTGGCCTCAAAGCCGCCAAGAGCGGACGGACGTTCAACATGTCGGAGCTCTTGGACAAGACGGTAATTCCGGGTGTCCAAGGCGGCCCGCTGATGCACGTCATCGCGGCGAAGGCGGTGGGATTCGCGGAGAATCTCCGGCCGGAGTTCACCGAGTACGCCGAGCAGGTCATCCGAAATGCGCAGGCGCTGGCAAACGGCCTGATCGAAGAGGGCTTCCATATCATCTCCGGCGGAACGGAGAACCACCTGATGCTGGTGGACCTTCGGAAGAAGGGCGTGACGGGCAAGGCGGCCCAAGCCGCCCTCGATCTCGCCAACATCACCTGCAACAAGAACGCGGTCCCGTTCGACGATAAGTCTCCGTTGATCACGAGCGGCATCCGACTGGGCACTCCGGCGCTCACCACGCGCGGCATGCGCGAAGGGGAGATGCGTCAGGTCGCCTCGCTCATCAGCCGAGTCATCTCCGCACCGACGGATGAGGCGGTTCTCGACGCGGTGAAGCAGGAAGTCGTTTCGCTGACGGCTCAGTTCCCGATCCACTAACCGGAGCGCGCCCTAGGGGGATCTCCCGCATTGGTCGAGAGCGTTGCACGCCTCGGAGGTGCTGACCTCTGAGGCGTGCCTTTGCAACGAGTGCGTCCGCTACTTCTTTGGCTTCGAAGTGGTCTTCTTCGCAGCCTTCTTGCGAAGCTCCGTCGGCTTGTGAGCGGCCTCGGCGCCGGTCTTGTCCGACTTGACGAGATACTCCGGGTTGTCCGGACTCGCCTTCACCTCGTGACTTTTGATCTTCATCGGTTTGGTGAGCTTGCGCTCGACCGTGCCTTCGACCTTCCCCTGTGAACTGTCCCACTCCACGTGGTCGCCCTTGCGAAACTCATCGGCCATGGTTGCCTCCTGCGACCTAGTGAGGCCGCTCAGGTGGGGGACTCGGCAAGCGAGGGTGGTGTTCAACGCATTACGGCCCGGGCGCATTCGCGACCCGGGCCGTAACCTTGGGGATTAGGAGAGGGAAGGAGCTACTCGCCCTTGATCACGACTTCCTCGCCGTTGACCTTGAAGCGGTACTCGAATCGACCGTCCGGCCGATCTCCGAGAAGGCGCTTCTGCTCGCGGGTGAGGTCGTCGTACCGAAGGAAGCCTCGCGTGCGCTGCCGATGCTTCTGATCGTCCGAGAGGCTCTTGAGGATCGACGTCGCGTCGATGCCCGCGCCACCTGCGGTGGAGAAGGGGCGGTAGGCCGTTCCGGGTCGAACGATTCGCACTCGGCTGTCGTTTCCGTTCACACGGAACTGCCGGAGCGCCTCGCGGCGAATCCGATCGCCCTCGACTCGGATGCGGGCACCCTCGGCACGGGCCCGAGCGGCCTCACCGCGAGCTTCCTCGCGAGCACGAGCCGCGTCGCGGCGGATCTGCTCCCGCTGACCCTCGCTCAGGCGATAAGTCTCGATCTCGACCTTCGAGCCGTGCTCGCGTCCGAGCTTCTCCATCTGCTTCTGGAAGTCCGAACCGGGGCCGAACTTCTTCTCCATCTCGACGCCGACTCGCTCCATTCGCTTCTGGAAGTCCGGGCCGAATTGCTTCTCGAACTCCTTGGCGTCGAACTTGAAGGCCTTGGCGTCCTTCTCGTCGAACTTGTAGAACTTCACATCGGGGGGCGTCATCATGCGCGGCGCGCCGAGCGCCTCGCGCGCACCCTGGACTCGGAAATAGGTGCCGGGTCCCTTGCGGAAGACGCGCACGCCCCGCTGGTTCTCCCAGTGGCCGCCGAGCGCCGACGCGATGGCATCAAGCACGTTCTCAACCGGCTGGTCTTGCGCATTGACCGTGATGGTCTCGTTCTTCGGCATGTCCTTGTCGGCGATGACGAAGTTGACTCCCTTGTTCTCCAGGAATCGAAGAACCTCTTCCGCCTTCGCGTTTCGGAACTGGACCGTGACGCGTTGACCTTGTCCCGTGCCCTGCACGGTGGTGGAGACGTGCTCCACGAGCTTCGGCTCTTGGGCGATGGATACCACCTGGACCGGTGCCTGGGCGGTCACGACCACCGGAGCCGGGGCCTGGGGAGCCTCGTCGTGTGCCGCCAACATCGGCGCGGCGATCTGCAGGTCCATCGACGGGTCCTGTGCGCCTCCGCCAGCGACGGCCGCCAACATGAGTAGCGTGTTCAGTGCCATGAAATCCTCCGTGTACTTCTTCCCGATCGGGCTCGCTTACCGTCGAGCGACGTGCCCGATCTGCGAGTGATATGCGCTACGGAGTAGGTCTTAGCCCCCGTTCCCGAAGAAGTAGAAGTTCCTGAAAAAAGGTTTCCGAACCGGGACCACTGGTCTACGGTCAACCCTTTGATGGTTCCCGTGAGAGAGAAAACAAAGGAGATTAATGCGGCCGACATCGAGCACATCGGGTCGTTGCTGACCGGAGGACTTCTGCTGTTCAAGGGCTTCCGCCGTGGCGGAGTCTTTGGAACTCTGTACAAGGTCGCGGGCTTGGGCCTCTTGTACCGAGGGCAGCAGGGTTACCGGCGGCTGTACGATGCGCTCGGTATCCCGCTAGAGTCGGCGCCTACGGGTGTCGGCAAGTTCAACGTGCGTGTGGAGAGCGAGGTCGTCGTGCAGCGCTCTCGAGACGAGGTGTATCGGATCTGGCGGAACTTGGAGAACCTGCCGATCTTCATGGATCACCTTCTCTCGGTTCACGAGATCGATGACCGTCGCAGCCTCTGGGTTGCCCGCGCTCCCGCCGGAACGGTGATCAAGTGGGACGCCGAGATCATCAAAGACGTACCGAACGAACTCATCGCTTGGCAGAGCCTCGAGGGAAGCGGCGTCGATAACGCCGGCTCGGTCCACTTCGAGGAAGCGGAGGACGGCGGCTGCCGAATCCGCGTCGTGCTCCGCTACGACCCGCCAGCGGAGCAAGTCGGCTACTGGGTGGCCAAGCTGTTCCAGAACGATCCCCAGCAGCAGATCGACAACGACCTCCAACGGTTCAAGTCGATCATGGAGATCGGCGGGCGCGAGCGCTCGATCAACACGACGGATACTCAGTCCACGGCTTCCGATGTGGACGCCCCCGAAGCAATCGGCGGCAACCCGCAGATCGAAGTGCTCTGAGGGACGAGGAACGAGGGATGAGAAGAGTGTTCTCATCCCTCTTCTCTCCGACTCGTCTACTTGCGCTTCTTTGCGGCCCAGAGCGCCAGTAGTCGACGCTGTTCGGCGGTCGCGTTGGCGAGGGGACGGATCACCGGGCCTTCCTGGGTCCGGCTTCCGACCTTGCCAGTGAGCGCGACTTCCGTCCGCGTCTGGTCGGAACCTCGGCGAATCACCTTCAAGTTCAGCGTGTCGCCAGGCTTGAGGTCCTTGGTGGCCCGGGCGAACGCGGACGAGATCTGCCGATTGGTTGCTCCGTCCAGCGAGACGCCGTTGATCTCGCGGATGAGGTCCCCTTCCCGAAGCTCGGGCCATGCCTCCTTGTTGGTCACCGCGCGAACGGAATAGAGCCTGTCCGCGACAACGCCGCTTCCGGCGAAGCCTAGAGTTGGAAGGGTCTGCGTCGTGTTCGTCAGCTCGAGTCCCACCTTCTGAAGCTGGGCTTCGACCGGCAACTCGCCTGGACGCATGACGACCTGATCGTAGAACTCGCCCGCCTCAGGACCGCCGAACCGGGCGTACCGCTTTCGGATCTCGTCCTCCTGGAAGCCGGGTTTGTCGTCCTTCGTGAGGTTCCACAGTGCGAGCGTCACATCGTCCAGCGATCGCTTGCCTCCAGTGAGGCTAAGCATCTCGATGTCGAGGCAGAGGCCCACGAGGAAGCCGGTGTCGTAGTAGCTGACCCGGTATCCGTCGCTATTACCCCGACCGCCGGCTGCCTCCCCTACGCGCATGCTCGCCTCGTGCGGCGAGACTTCGAGTCGAGCTGGGCGCGATCTCTGCCGACGGAGGTTGTCGAGGATGTCCGCGAACATCGTCTGCTGGCTGTTCCAGCCGTTCCGATAGAGCAGCAGGTGGGCATAGTAATCGGTCGTCCCCTCGAGGAACCAGAGGGCACCGGTTTTCGGCAGCTGCGTGTAATCGAACGGCCCCAAAGCCCGCGAACGAATTCGCTTGACGTTCCAGAGGTGGAAGAACTCGTGCGCGAGAACCCCGACCGCCCCGGGACCCACACCGCTGGGAAGCGTGATTTGGGTGCTGCTAAGGTGCTCGAGACCTCCCGCGCCGTCGATCCGGTCGCCTACCGCGAAGTGCCAGACGTATCGGTTGTAGGGAAGTCCGCCGAAGAAGTCCCTCTGAGTCTCCGTGATGAACCGGCACGCCTTCTTCAGGTACTCGCGATCGACGTCGCTCTTGGCCGGATTGCGCAGCACGATGAAGTGCGGCTTGCCGTCGACGGTGTACGTGTCCTCGAGGAACTTTCCGACCGTCACCGGATTGTCGGCGAGCACGTCGTAGTCCTTCGCGGTGTACTTCGTCGGGGCGCTCCGAATCGGGTCCAGCCCGACTGCCACGCGCCACTCCGGCGGTGCCGGGACGGCCAGGGTACACGGCTCCTCCTTCCGCCCAACGACGTAAAGGTAGGTGGACGGGCCCGAGAAATGCACCGTTTCGTCCGTGATCGCCGCGGGAAGCGAGTAGGTCACGGTGACCTTCTTCTGCCGCGGGGTAGGGAAGCGCCACGTGTGTTCGTCGGACTTCGTCACGGCCACGGAGGGCTCGCCTTCGACGGAGACCACGAGATCGCGAACGTTCCGGGATGGGTCGCTGAGGATGTAAGCGCCCGGCGCCCATCGAGGCATCTGAACGGCGGTTTCAGGGCTCTTCGCCGAGAACGTCAGGCTGACGCGCAGCGTATTGTCAGCCGGGTTCGGCTGGACGGTGTAGTCGATCTGCGCTTGGGCGACGCCGGCCAGGGCGATCGCGAGCGCGGACAGCAGCGTGCGGCTCATGCTGTCAGGAAACCCGGTCCTGGGCTCTCTTTGCCACGCGCGCGGCAATTCGGGTGGGAAGGAGTTTTGCTACGGTGGCAAACAGCTTCGCGGGTCCGCCGACTACGGCGATGCCCTGTCCAAGCATCATCGCCCGGTATCCCACCCGGGCAACCTCTTCCGCACTCGCCAAAGGGCCTCGGAACAGGCGTGAGGGGCCCATTTCGGCTCGCTTCGCAAACTCCGTCGCGGTCGCCGCCGGACAGAGGGTGGTCACCGTGACTCCCGTTCCATCGAGCTCGACGGCGAGCGCTTCGGAAAAGGAGTTCACGTAAGCCTTTGTGGCGTAGTAGACAGCCATCAAGGGGCCAGGCTGGAACGCCGCTGTCGATGAGACGTTGAGGACGCGGCCGGATCCTCGCTGAACCATTCCCGGCAGGTAAAGCCGAGTGAGGCTGGTGAGTGCCGCGACGTTGAGGTCGATCATCCCGAGCTGAGCCGTAGCATCGGAGTTGACGAACTCCCCGTAGAGGCCAAACCCCGCGTTGTTCACCAAGGCGTCGATTACGATGCCTCTCTCGGTGGTTTCTTGGAAGAGCACCTCGGTCGCGCCGGGTGCGGCGAGATCGGCAACGATCCAGTCCGCCTTCAGCTCGTTACCCACTGCGCGGAGGCGGGCCTCGTCCCGGGCGACCAAGACGAGGTTCCAGCCGTCGCGGCTGAATTCACGGGCGAGGGCGAGCCCGATGCCGCCCGATCCGCCGGTGATCAGCGCCGTTCTCAAGAGCCGGTGGCGGAGAAGTCGTCGTCCTCGTCTTCGGTCCGGACGGTTTCGTGCCGACTCATCGTGTTCAGCACGCCTTGCTCCTTGCGGCGCTGCCGCCGGTCTTCGAGAGCCCGTTTCGCATGTACGAGAGCGCGAAGGGCATCGGCGTTCTCGGCACAGGCCAAGGGGCCGCTCTGGTAATCGTTCAGTCGCTCGATCGCGACGTCGAGCACGTCTTCCACGCGGCAGCCGTTGATGCCGACCTCGCTCGGAAGTCCGTTCTGGAAGACGACGCGCATGAACTGGGTTTCCATCACTTCGCCGCCGCCATCGATGCTGGGCATCTTCATCACTGGTTGACTCATCGTTCCTCCGATTGCGTTCAGTTCCTAGATTAAATGACGAGGGCGCCCCGGTGAAGCAGCCACCGGGGCGCCCTCTATGTTACGCGGGATTAGGGAAGGTCCGTCCGGTCGAGCGTCGGCTCGGACGGATGGATGACCTGCGAGTGGCCGGTGGCGGGCATGTCGGCGTAAACGATCGAGCCATTTACGACCCGAACCGGCCGCTGGCCGTTCGTCGCCGGATCGATCACGTAGCCGTGAACCACCGCACCGGTGACCGGATCCCGCTCCGTCACCTGGATGTCGTTCATCGTGAAACCTTGCGCCATCACGGGCTCGACGGCCATGGGCGAGACGACCGCCGGCTGCGTCACGATGGGCGTCTTGTAGACGATCGCTCCATTCACCATGTGGACCGGGTGCTCCACGCCCGTAAGCGGGTCGACGATCACCCCTTCGCGCATCGTTCCCGTCACGGGGTCGACGACCGTTGGGCGAACGTCGGCCGAGTTGATGGCCGCCGCTGCGGCCGCAACCGCTCCCGCTGTCGTCGGCGTGGTTCCCATCGTGGTCAGACTCGTCGGGTGCAGTGCACCCCCCGTGGTGGGAACGGGAATTCCGGCCGTCGTTACCGTGGTGCCGGGGCCCATCGCTGTCACGGGCATGCCGGTGCCGATCACGGGCGTACCGCCGTCGGCCGTCAGGGGCATTGGCGGCTCGTGGAGACTCGTCGGGCGATCCATAAGCGACGTCGGTTGATTCTGCGTCGCGACGTTGGTCGCGCCGTACTTAACGAGGATCGGTTCGATCTGCTCGGCCGTGAGATCCCCGCTCGGAATTCGGATGGAGAGAATCGACGCTCCTTGCTCGAAAGCGCTGGAGTACGTCATGGCGAGGTCCTGACCGACTCCCTGATCCTTGAGGAAGCCGGCGACTCCGCCTGCCGCCGCTCCCGCGACCGCCGCACCAGCGGCACCGGCCACTGCCGAGGCCAGCGCACCTCCACCGATGACGAGGCCGACTCCGGGTATGAGGAGCGAGGCGAGGGCGGCGGCGATTCCGGCGCCGATGCCGATCATCGAGCCTTTCGCGGCTCCGATCGCAGCGTCGCCCGCGGTCGTAGTGGTGAGACCGCTCTTTGCGGTCTGCTCGCTAACCGCACTGTCCGTGATCGCCTGCTGGCCGCGCGCGGTGGCGTAGCCCTCGTTGGCGAGGATGGTGATGTCGGTCGCGTGCGCCCCGCGGTCGAGCAGCGCTCCCGCGGCGCGCTCCGCGTCGGCAGCGTCCGGGAAGGATGCATATAGGCTGGACATGGTTTCTCTCCTTGGTTTTCGGTTTCCGTGAGGGCGCGACAACGCGCGAAGCCCCGTATGTTAGGGACTTGCGTTTGGTGCAGTGGTTCCGCCGGGCCTAACGATGTCCGATATCCATCCCTTTGGAGACCTCGTGGACCAGTCCAGAGACCTGTTGAGGCGGGGCAACGCGGGCGACGTCGGCTTGGGCAACCATGCCGACGAGCTGTCCCATCGGGTTCACGACGACCGCCCTACGAATCTGATTCCGCTCCATTTCGTGGACGCATTCCTCGAGCGTTGCCGACTCGGGGACCAATGCGGCGGGGTGCGTCATGATGTCGCCGACGGCGCACTGACCGGGCGGACGTCCGGCGGCGACGGCGCGCACGGCGATGTCCCGGTCGGTGACGACGCCAATCACCCGTCGGGCCGAATCGTTCTCGACGACCGGTAGGCAACCGCAGTCGTTCGTCAGCATCAGCTTCGCGGCGTCTTGCAGGGTCGTTTCCCTGGTGCAGCAGGCGGGGGCGCGGGTCATCACTTCCGTGACACGCATGAGAGAACCTCCATAGGGCAGGGACGGTGCCTTGCCCGATGCAGTAGGAGACCCACCCTTACGCGAGTTGTTCCTGCTTGAAGGAACCTGCACCGGTCCTAGCGGTTCTCTTACAGCATGCAGACGCAACAGACGGACCTCCAGACGGTGCTGACCACCAACCATCCGGCGCGCCCTTACCTCATCATGGGCGGCCTCATCGGCGGGCTTGGGCTGTTCCGAAACTCCCTCTCCGGACTCGTGCTGCTTGGCCTCGGCGGCGCGCTGGTGTACCGCGGAATCGAAGAGATGAACCGCGTGCAGTCACTGCATGGCGGCAACTACCACGGGGTCAACGGGCCGCCACAGATCGAAGAGTAGGCTTCGCGAGCACCCAGGAGGCCGCGAGGACGGCAAACTCGGCGAGCAGCGAGGTGGTGATGGTCGCGCCCGCGAGGGTGGGGCCACTCCATCTCTGCGCCACGCCGAACGAGACCATGCCGACAAGGACCGCGGTCGAGACGGCGACCGCCACCATCCGCGAGAGCGTGAGGTGGTGTTTCGTCAGGACGCCCCGGACGTACGCCTGGACCGCATCTAGGAGCGGCGAGAGCGACATGGCGAGGAAGACCCAGTGCCCAACTTCGGCGAGCTCCGGTTCGGCATCGAGGACCTGGATGAGGAAAACCCGATCGAGCCCGAGAGCGCTCAGGAGCAGCATCGCGCCGCTAGCGGCAAGGCCAACGGTCAGGCAGAAGCGGCGGAGCTGGACCTTCGCCTGCTCGTCTTGGTAGAGCGCGATTACGACCTCGGGCAGGCAGAAGGCGATCGCTCTGAACAGGAAGATCACGCTGCCGGCCGTTTGGAAAGCGGCGAGAGAGAGAACTGAATCCGGGGTGCGCGCAAGGCCGGCAGCGATCACCGGACTCACGATCAGCTTCACCATGGTGGTGGCGGTGAGCGGGAAGTGAAAGGCGGCGAGCTTGGCCATGCTCAACGGCTGGTCGGCATCCGTCGGCTCGTGCAGGTGCTCGCGAATGGTGCGCCGGCTGAACAGGTGAACGAAGGTGGTCTCGACCATGACCGAGAGCAGAAGGGCGGTGGAGGCGATGATGACGCTGGGCCACGTCGTGGTGGCGTAGAGCCCCAAGGCGCCGATCGCGATGGTGGCGACGCGTAGGGTGGTGCCGAAGCCGATCGCCTTGGTCTGGCCGTTTCGAATCAGGATTCCCTGGAGATAGCGACGCCACCCGATGAACGCGCTCCAGGGAAGCATGACCATGAGCCCGGGCCGTGCCGCGGCGGCGACCTCGTGCCGGATGCCGAGGAGCTGTTCGGTCACGAGGCCGTACAGCGGAGTGAAGACGACGATCCCGTGGGCGAGGGTGACCCAGGCCATCATCCACCAGGTGAACTTCGAGATGATGGCGAAGCTGGCTCGGTTCTTCGTCAGCGTCGTCGACGTGGAGAGAAGGTCGATGACAGGGCTCTCGATCCAGATCGCGAGTGACATCATGACCAGGAAGGCGGCGGCGTTAACCTGCTCGCCCGGTAGACGGGAGATCACGCCGACGCAAACCGGTCCCTCGAGCCCCATGAAGAGCCAGGAGACGGCAAGCGGCAGGTAGAAGCGGAAGATCGCCTGGCGCGAAAGGGGCGTGTCAGTCGTCAACGGGTAAAGGGTACCGGGTGAACCGATGGAGCAGGTGCGTACAGTCGTTGCTGAGAGCTGGAGTCATTTGTGCGACGTCCTCTTCGAGGACAGCTGGCAGGTCGACCTTCGTCGACACCGGTCTCACTACGCGTTCAAGGGACTTTCGAGCTCGGATTACGAGCTCACGACCAGCTTGATGCGGCTGCCGGGCTCCTTCGAGGAGGTCGAGCGGCACCTCCTTCGCAACTTCCGAAAGTACGCGCTGAGGGATGCGACGATGCCCGGCAACTCGCTCTGGAATTGGCTGGCGCTCGCCCAGCACCACGGCCTTCCGACCCGCCTGCTCGACTGGACCTACTCGCCGTTCGTGGCGCTTCACTTTGCGACGGCAAACCTCCTCGATCATCCGAGGGACGCCGCGGTCTGGTGCGTGGACTACGTGAAGGCGCACGAGAGGCTGCCGACGCGTCTGCGCGAGGTGCTGCAGTGCGAAGGGGGAGACGTCTGGACCGCTGAACTGCTCGATGAGCATGTTCCCACGTGGGAGGAACTCGGGAAGCTCGGGGCGGGGGAGGACGTTCTCTTCTTCTTCGAGCCGCCCTCGGTGGACCAGCGGATCGTGAATCAGTACGCCCTGTTCTCCGTGCTGTCGAACCCACAGGTGGCGCTGCACGAGTGGCTGCAAGCGCATCCGGAACTCGCCCGGAAGGTGGTCATTCCGGCGAACCTCAAGTGGGAGGTCCGCGACAAGCTCGATCAGGCGAACGTAAACGAGCGCGTCATCTTTCCCGGTCTCGACGGGCTGTGCCGCTGGCTCCGCCGCCACTACAGCGCGCCTCCGGAAGAGGAACCGTAGGGCCGCGTCAGCTCTGTGGGGCATTGCAGCGAGCAATGCCCGGGCACATCTGGCTACCGCTTCAGCGCAGGATTCCGGTTGAAGAAGCCGGCTGGCATCAGAGTGAAACCCGTGCGGTGGGCGGGCATGATCGGCCAGTCTTCGGGCCGAGGGATGTGGGTGACGCCTAGCGTGTACCAGAGCACGACGTCTTCGCTCGTCAGTGGCGCGTTGTCGCTTACGAAGTTCGGGAGGCCCTCGCGCTTGTCCGACTGGTTCGGGTAGTCGCCAGCGGAGAACCGCTCATCAGATCGGTAGCGGGTGACCCAGAGATGGTGGTCTACGAAGGCGGCGCGTCTCCGCTCTGGGTTGTCGGGTTGAGCGTACGAGGGAGCGTTCTCGCCGGGCACGAGGAGATAGCCGGGAGCCGAGCCGAGCGCATTGCGTGCGCCCGGGTTCACGATGCGCCACTTTCGGCCGGACGGAAGATCCAGGGAACGCAGCGCCTCCAACTCACTCGTGAGCGCGCGCTCCGTCATCGCGAAGGCGTTCCCTGCGTCCGACGGAGTGGGGGAGGTGGCTGTCTCCATAACGGAGTTGTTTCCCGCTCCGTCGATGTCAAAGTCGAGGCGGAACGAGAAGAAGTGCTGGTGGTTGACAGCCTCGATGCGAGGGGCCACGAGATGGCCGGTCGCCGGTCGTCGGTGGTTTGTTTCGGCGAGAGCCGGGACCCCCTTCGTCAGCATCATGCCGGTGAGGTCGCACTCGGAACGGAGGCTGCCGTCGTTCCGGAAGACCCAACTCACTAAGTAGTCGTAGTTGCCGATCGCGGCGACGAAGGAGATCACGAACTCTCTCGCCCGGGTCGAGATCGTCTTGCCCGTGACGAAATCCCAGTGGCGGTAGAGCACGCCGCCGTCCCGCTCGTACATGGCGACCGCTCGGGGAAGGATGCGAGGCGTTCCGTCGTCGCCCGGAAGCACCTCGTCCCTCAGAAGGGCGTGCGCCGGGGCGTCCAGACCCTTCTCAAAGGATGTGGACAGAAGGCCGAGACCGTACTCGCCGACATCGAATGCGGCGCGCCAGCGCCACTGCGGATCCGGATCGCCGTACGGCACGGACATCTCGCTGAGGGAGGCACGGTGCAGCACCTTCCGCCATCGTGCTCCGTCTTTGACTTCGACCAAGTGAAGGACGAGTCCTTCCCGAGGGTGCAGGGCGTATCGGAATCGCCAGGGACCCCACGCTACCGCGTGGCCACTGACTTTGAAACTCGCTCCTTTCGGCTGGGCAGTTCCGATCGGTTTTAGGCTGGCGCCGGGCACCTGGATGTCCCCCGACTGTGGTGGCAGCGGACGAACGCCCGAGTCATCGACCCTGATGACGCGCTTGCGAGTGAGGTCGACCAGGCCGAGGACGCCCTCGATCGGTCTGCCGTAGGCGTTGTTGCTTTCGGCTCGGAGGAACGAGAGGACGCGCATGACTCGGCTTCCGCCTGCATCCTCGACGAATCCTGGAGCCCAGGGCTCTAGGTGCACGTCGTCTGGCTTCCGGATCCCTCGTTTCGCGATGGCTCGCCGCCAATCGGAGCTTCCTCGCAGGAGCTTGTCGGCCAGCACGTAATCCTCCTGGAGAATGAGCGGCTGGACTCCGGTCCTTGGGGTCCATCGGATCACCCGCCTGGTACCGAGGTCCACCACACCTTCCCAGGTTCGGTTCGTCTGCGGATCGTAGGCCGACGCAAAGGCCCGACGCGGCACGCTCCCGGTACCGAGCTCCGCCTTCGAGGGCTCATCGACGTACAAGGAGGGGAACCGCAGCCGATTCCCCAAGTTGGCGTGGCGTCGGAAGAGATCGCGCGCCGATACGAGCTCCTGCGCACTGAGTGGCTCGAGGGCGTGGACTTTCGGAGCGGCGAGGACCAAGGCGAGTGCGAGCACGCGGTGAGTCTAGTTTGTAGCCGAGCGAGAAGTCACCCGGCAATTCTGCCCCTCTCGTCTAAGGCAGCGTTAACTGCGCCGTCCTTAGGGCAAAGTGAGAGCATGGCGCACCTATCCCGCCGCGATCTCCTCGCTGGCGCCGCTTCGCTCGGCTTGGCCTCCGTCCTCCGACCGGCTGAAGCGTCGATGGCGAAGCCCGGCAAGTTCCGGTTCGTTCACTTCACCGACCTTCATATCCAGCCCGAGCTCGGAGCCGCCGGAGGGGTCCAGGCCGCGGTTCGGAAGCTCCTGTCGCTGCGGGCGCGCCCTGATTTCGTGCTCACGGGGGGCGACCACGTGATGGACGTCTTAGCGACGTCGCGCGAGCGAGCGAACCTGCAGTTCCAACTGCTTGCGGAGGCGCTCAAACCACTGGAGATGCCGGTGTACGGCACCGTTGGGAACCACGACGTATACGGATGGAGCACGGCTTCCTCGGTGAGCGAGTCGGATCCAGAGTACGGGAAGAAGATGTTTGCCGAGCGGTTCACGAAGCGGCCGCTCTACCACTCGTTCGATCACAAGGGTTGGCACTTCGTGGTGCTCGACTCGATTCAGCCTGAAGGGAAGAACTGGCGCAGCGCGATCGACGACGCTCAGCTCACGTGGCTTCAGAACGATCTTGCCAAGTCGAAGGGGACGCCGACGGTGCTGCTGACCCACGTGCCGGTCCTCACGATCTTTCCGCAGTTCGCAGACGGGACGACCTCGCGGCCGAGTGACAAGATTATCGTGGCGAACGGCAAGGAAGTTCAGCAGCTCGTGCAGGCGCACAGCAATGTGCGAGCCGTGCTCCAGGGCCACACCCACGTGGTGGAAAACTGCGAGTACCTGGGCACGCGGTACCTCACTGGCGGTGCCGTCTGCGGCGAGTGGTGGAAAGGACCACGGCTGGGGGTCCATCCGGAAGGGTTTGCGGTGATCGACGTCGACGGCGACAAGTTCAGCTGGAAGTACGAGTCGTACGGCTGGCGCGCCCGCGCATAGTCTCGGTAGGCGTTCGCGGCCGGAATCACGCCCGGCCGCGAACGCACTTGTTCGCTAACCGCGAAGGACGACTCCGTCGACCCGCCGCTCCTGGGGCAGCAGGCACTCGCTCTCCGTGCAGGCTTGGAACCGGACGACGATCTCGAACTCCTCGGCGCGGCTGCTCGAGGGCAGCTCAACCGTAAACGGAATCTCGACCCGGCCCTCGTAACGATCCCGCACCGGCTCGGGGTAGGCGACGTCAGCCCGGAGTGGCCGAACGTCGAGGAGCGTTGGGACGAGCCACGCAGCGGGCGGCTGCGGTCCGTTGATGTGGAGGTCGGCCGGGATGTCAATGATGACCGCACCCGAAGCTCGGCCACTGGTGTCGGCGACGAGCTCCCGGTCACGCAGCCGGACCTGAATCTCCGATGGCAGAATCGTGATCGTGGCTGGGGAGCTGTCCGCGGGCGCACCTGCCTCAACCAGAGGCAGCGCGGCGGCAAACAGCGCTTCAGTGGCGTGGGGTGCCCTCTGCATCCAGCCGAGCAGGGCATCGACAGTGCGGCGCGCGCGAGCTTCATCTCCAAGCCCCACGAGCGCTCGTACGGCAAGGGCGTTACCGCTCGGAATCGGTTGGTCCATTACGGGTTTCGTGCGTCCGAACAGCACCTCGTGCCGATCGGTGGTCGCGAAAAACGCGCCTGCCTCCTGGTCTTCAAACCGGTCGACCATCTCGCGAGCAAGGCGCTCGGCGGCGCTTCGGTACGCCTGGGCGTCGGTACTCGAAGACGCCTCCGCGAGCCGCAGGAGGCCATTGATGAAGGCCGCGTAGTCCTCAAGGAAGGCGTTTCCGCTAGCAACGCCCCGAGTGATCTGGTGCGGCAACTCGCCGTGCACCTGCTCAGCGGTCAAGATCGCGTGGGCGGCCCGGGCGGCGCGGTCGACGAGGCCAGCCTCGGCAAGCGAGGCGATCATCAAGCCGTTCCACCCGATCAGCGCCTTGTCGTCGAGACCTGGGTGGACCCGCTTATCGCGAACCGCGTGCAGCGCCGCCAGATCCGCTTCGAACCCTTCCGCTGCCTCGCTCAGGTGCGGGATGTTCGTTCCGGACCGAAGGCCGCTTGCCTCGTCCTCGAAATTGCCTTGCGCCTCGAAGCGATACGCCTCCATGAACGCGTCGGCGCGGCCGCCGAGAACGGCACGGACCTCTTCTTGCGACCAGACGTAATACTTGCCCTCTTCACCCTCGCTGTCGGCGTCGAGGGCCGAGTAGTAGAGACCCTCGGGCGAGGTCATCTCCCGGTCGAGCCACCGTACGATGCCCTCGGCGGCGCTGAGCATCGTGCGCTCCAGCTTGGCATCCACGCGATTGGCGACCTGCGCGCCGCGGACGTAGTTGCCGAGGAGGAGCGCGTTGTCGTAGAGCATCTTCTCGAAATGGGGAAGAAGCCATTCGGCGTCGGTGGAGTACCGATGGAAGCCGCCGCCGACGTGGTCGTGGATGCCGCCGAGTGCCATCCGCTCCAGGGTGAACAGCCCGACCGCAAGCGCCGATTCACGCAGATCGGGATGACCGCTTGGGTGAGCCGCGTAGCGAAGCAGGAACTCGATCGTCCCGTGCGGGGGGAACTTGGGTGCCGCGCCAAAGCCGCCGTGCTTTCGGTCGAAATCGGCGATGAGCACCTCAACGGCTTCCTCGATGAGGCTCTCATCGAAGCGCCCTTTCGCCGCGGGAGCCGCTGTTCCGAGCGCCTCGCGCACGGCCTCCGCGTACCCGTTGGCCGCTTGCTCGACCTCCGGCCGTCGGGTCCGCCACGCTTCGGCGAGCTGACGGCAGACCGTCACGAACCCTGGGTGGCTGCCGCGGTCGTCCCTGGGGAAGTACGTTCCCGCGAAGAAGGGTCGCTTGTCGGGCGTCATGAACACCGTCATCGGCCACCCGCCGCGCCGGGTGGCGAGTTGGACGGCCGTCATGTACGCCTCGTCCACGTCGGGCCGTTCTTCGCGGTCGACCTTGATACTCACGAAGTCCTTTTTGAGGAGCTCTGCCACGCCCTCGTCTTCGAACGACTCGTGGGCCATGACGTGGCACCAGTGACACGAGGAGTAGCCGACGCTTAAAAGTACTGGCTTGTCTTCCTGGCGCGCGCGCTCGAACGCTTCTTCGGCCCAGGGGTACCAATCGACGGGATTGTCGACGTGCTGGAGCAGGTAAGGCGAAGTCGACTGGGCCAGACGGTTCGGCATGATCCAGTTTAGACGCCGGTTCTTTCAGCCTGAGGCTTGCCAAATGGGGAGAAGTCGTCCCTGGTCACAGGACCACCCGAACTGCCGCCTAACGGTGACGTCGTATTGTTATTCGCCGGTCCCGAGACCGGCTTCGGAGGATTTACCGTGACGATCTCAGTGAACCGCCCCACGCTGCTGGTCGGAGCCGCGTTCGCCGTTTTGGCGTCCGGCTGGGCCATACGCAAGCTCATGCAGCGGCGCGACGTGCGCAGCCGCTTCAACCGAAGCAACGCCAGTCTTCAGCAGTCGGCTTCGATGACGGACGAATACGTGGACATGTCGTCGGAAGACAGCTTCCCGGCCAGCGACTCCCCGAGCTTTACCCCGACCACGTCGCTCGGCAACCACTCCTCGTAACGCCTAGCGTCGCTGCGCCTGCTCGCGAACCCACTCAAGCGCCTGGGCGAACGTCTCTCGTTCGCTCAGGCCGAAGGTTTGTTTGAGCGCCTCGTCCGCGGGCGACTGGCCGCTCACGCGCATCTTCAGCTCCGTCCAATTGGAGTTGTCGGCGAACGCGCGCAAAAGGTCCCCGATCTTCCGCTCGCCTTCAATCGAGGCGAGGAATCGGCCTAGGAGCGCCGACTGCTGATACGCGAGCCACACTCGCTCAGAGTTCTCCCCGCCGCGGCGTTCTGCGTTGTGTGCCTCGTCCAACGCTTCCGGAGTCTTCCACTCGACTTCGCCCGATGCCATGGCCCGCACGGCTCGAGCATCGAGTTCGTTCTCAGCAAGCATCGCCACTCCCTCGTTGAGCCAGATTGGCGCCCGGCCCTGAGCCGCGTTCAAAACGATGACGTGGGCGTACTCATGTGCGACCACTTCGGCGAGGTCGTCTGGGTCGGCTGTGGCGTGCTGCGGCAGGCAAATCTTGTCGACGGGATACTTGTCGATCATGTAGCCGTATCGCCCGATCGCCCATGGAGCGTCGGCCTCGGACGTGAGGACGCTGGCGAGCGTCTCCGGCCCGTGCGTCCACCCAAGCCGGTCCGCGATGGAGTCGCACGCTTCTCGAATGACGGCCACCACGGCGTCGCGGTGCGGCACCTGCGACTCGATGACCTCGACCTCAAGCCAGGGAGCCGCCTCGGTCGTTGCGCTCTGGCGGCGCGTCAGGGTCTCGCCTTCGATCAGCCGGAACCAGGAGCCGTAGGCCGCCGTCGTGCCGACACCGAGTTCGACCGCCAGTTGGTAGGCCGGCTCGAGGCGCTCCCAGTGGTAGTGCTCGATGGCAATCTCCCACTCCCCATGGGTGCCTACGTCTCCGTACCGCGATCGGGAGAGCGAAGTCGACCAGGGGCGGTTCGGGACCATGGACGGAGGCTACCCGCGGCGAAGGAGGTGCGATGCTTGGCGCTCTGGCGGGTTATGCTGGCAAACATGGTCCGGCTCGGAATCATCGGTCTCGGCAACATGGGCTCGGCGCACGTGGCAGGCATGTCTCGCATCAAGCGGTGCGAGCTGACCGCCGTTTGCGACCTGGACGAGAAGAAGCTCGATCGCTACCCCGACGTGAAGCGCTTTGCAAGCAGCGAGGAGATGATTCGGAGCGGGGAGGTGGACGCGGTTCTCGTGGCGACGCCGCACTACGGCCACACCACCATTGGCATCGACGCCCTCCAGAACGGCCTCCATGTTCTTCTGGAGAAGCCGATCTCCGTGCACAAGGCCGACTGTGAGCGACTCATCGCGGCGCACACGGACGCCAGCCAAGTCTTCGCGGCAATGTTCAATCAGCGCACGGATCGGTTCTACCAGCGAATCCGGCGCTTGGTAAAGAGCGGCGAGCTGGGCGAGATCCAGCGGACTAACTGGCTCATCACCAACTGGTTCCGTACCGAGACGTACTACGCCAGCGGTGGCTGGCGAGCCACCTGGCGGGGCGAGGGCGGGGGCGTCCTGCTCAACCAGTGTCCCCATAACCTGGACCTCTTCCAGTGGATCTGTGGCATGCCGAGCAAGGTTCGGGCCTTCTGCGGCTTCGGCAAGTACCACGACATCGAGGTTGAGGACGAGGTCACGGCGTACTTGGAGTATGCGAACGGCGCGACCGGCGTCTTCGTCACGACGACCGGCGAGGCGCCTGGGACGAACCGGCTTGAGATCGTCGGCGACCGTGGCAAGTTGGTTTACGAGAACGACAAGATCGTGTTCACGCGAACCGAGGTCCCGGTCTCAGAGTTTCGGGCCAGCAGCAAGGAATCGTTCGCGAGCCCGTCGACCTGGACGTGCGAGATCCCGGAGTCGAACCATGGCGGTCAGCACACGGAGATCCTTCAAAACTTCGTGGACGCGATCCTCGACGGCGTTCCGCTGATCGCCCCCGCGCCGGAGGGAATCCACTCCGTGGAGTTGGCCAACGCGATGCTCTACTCGGCATGGACGGACACCACGGTCAACGTGCCACTCGATTCCGCGGCTTACGAAGCGGCCCTTCAACAGCGGATCGCGACTTCCCGGCTCGACAAGAAGGTGGTCGAGGCCGAGGTCGACATGAGCAAGTCGTTCGCCTAGGGGCGGCCCGGTATTCGTTCCCTTCCCTCCTGCTCACGAGGGAAGGGAACTAGGATTACTTGACGCCCCGAACGTTCTTGAGAAGATAGGCACCGAGGGCGAAGCAGACGGCGCAGAGGATGAAGACGGCAGCGTAGCCCGTGATGGTGTAGTGCTTGATGACCTCGCCGCCCTTCTCCAGCGGCGGGAGCACGGTTTGCCCGCCGATCGCGATGAGGTAGCCCGCGACGGGTGCCGCGATCGACTGCGGCAGCGTCATGGCGACGTGCCACACGGCCATCTCCTTAGCCGCGTCGTTCTTGCTCGGCAAGACGTCTGTCCCCAGGGCGTAGTCGACGCTGATGTAGGCGCCGTAGCCGAGACCAAAAATCGATCCGGCGATGAGAACGTCGACCAGACTGCGGCAGAAGATGAACGAGAGCGCCATCACGGCGATCATGACGTTCGAGACGTAGACCACCCGCTTGCGCCCGATCCTGTCCGACAGCTTTCCGCCGAGCAGGCCGCTGATCGTCGACGCGATGAGGATAATTCCAAGCACCATCGTCGCCTTCTCGCCGACCTGGTCCTGAGGCACGTTGATGACGTCGACCAAGTAGTAGTTTATGAACGGCAGCACGGCATAGAAGCCGAGCATGACGAGCGCCCGGGTGATCCACACCCAAGCAAAGTCGGGATACTTCTTGGGATCGATCCAGAGACTGCGCAGGTACGGGCCCCACTGGATCTTGGGCGGCGCGAAGGGGAGCGGATTCTCCTTCATGCCGAAGATCGTGACGAGCGCCACCACGACGAGAACGACGCCGAGCATGGCGTACTTTGCCGTCTCACTCGCGCCCTTGAGCAACACGGCGCTGCCGATCGCTCCGAAGAGGGTTCCGGCTTGCGACATCAGGGCCATAAAGCCGCTGGCGGTACCGCGCTGATTCTCCGGAACCACGTCAGGAATGACCCCCATGTAGGCGGCGCTCGTGATGTTGTTCCCGAGCTGCACGACCATGTAGCCGAGGAAGAAGAGGAGGACGCCTGGGTTGCCGAGGATCGAGTTCAGGACGCTGGTGGCGCCCACGGATGGCTTCGTCGTCGCGTACGCCAATGCCATCCCAAGTAGCCCGATGACGTTGATCGTGAGTCCGACCGCCATATAGGGCCGTCGACGTCCCCATCGGTGGGCGCATCGATCGCTCAGGGCGCCAGCAAGAAGGGGGACGACCAACGCGACGATGGCCGAGGCACCCGTCAGGATGCCGAGGGCCTCCGCACGGTAGTCCGGATTCATCGCCCGGATCTGGCCCGGCAGCATCACGAGCAGGAGCGCGCCCCAGAGGAAGTTCGTCGCGAACCAGTAGGCGGCGATCCTAAGGTGTTGCCCGGTGGTGATCGTCCGATCCCCGTAGGGCGATGGTACGGAAGGGATATCGGTCGAAGCCGGCTCAGTCCGGTTAGTTACGGCGGCCATGGGTTTTCAGGTGTTCGAGGGCGTACTCGTAGTCGTCGAGGAAGTCGATGTCGTAGGCGAGCTCGGCGGGGGCGTTCAGGATGGCGCTGCCCGAGCAGTGCAGCATCGACTGAATCTTTCGCTCGACGTCGGGGACGGTAAGCGTCTTCGTGACGAACTTCCAGAGGAATCCGAAGCCGAGCATCCGGATCATTCCAACTTTGCTCTTGCGATTCTGGAAAAGCCGCTCGAGATGAGGAAGGGCACGCTGGAACGCTGCCACGTCCATTACGTAGGCGCACCCCGCGGTCCAGCTGTCGTCTCGCAAAGGAATGAACGTCGCGTCGGCACCGGGAAATCGGCCGAGGAACTGCGACTTCGTCACGAGCGGCACGCAGATGTCCTTGTCGGCCGGACAGAGATCGAGAAATTGGATCACGAGCTCGGGGCTCAGGAACGGCATGTCGGTGGTGACGATCAGCACCTTGGCGGGAGGACTCGGCTCCTCGAGCAGAGACTTCAAGCCGCGGAAGATCGTGTCGGGCCCGCTCGTGCCCGCCGGAAGGAAGCGCGACGCACGCTTGGCGTCCGGGTGGGCCTGGACTTCAGGCGTCCCGACGAGAATCGTCCGGCCGACCCGACCGGAGCCCTCCAGCGCGTCGAGCGTTCTTGCCAGGATGGTTCGGCCTTCGAAAGGGATGAGGGCCTTGTTCGGCGTGCCCACTCGTTCCGCGAGCGTCGCGTCCAGGTTGCCGCCGGCAGGCAGGATGGCGTCGAAGGTCGTCACTGAGGCCAAGAGTATCTCACAGCACGGCGGGCCGAGGGACTGAATCTTTTCCGCCCGCCGGCAGCATCACCCGGATCGCCTGCGGAACCACCTCGAAGGTGACGGGGCTCATGCCAACGATCTCGCCGTCGACCAGCACCGGCAGCGGCGGTGTGGAGTCGATGGTGATGGACCGGCCGCGCGTGATGTGGACCTTGGGGTGAGTCGTGTGCGTGCCGTTGAAGACTCGGGGAAACGCGCGGAGAAATTCAACGCGACCCGTACCTCGAACGACGACGACGTCGAGGAGACCGTCGTCGATGCGGGCATCGGGAGCGACCCGCATCCCACCACCGTAGCTCGGTGTATTCGCCACCGAGCAAAGCATGGCGGTGGTCTCTTCCCGGACGCCGTCCACGTCGATACAAAGACTCGCCGGCCGGTATCGGTAGAGGCTCTCCACCACGGCCGCCACGTAGGCCTGAGTGCCGCGTAGCCATCGGTAGCCCTGGTTGATGCGGTCGGCCACAACGGCGTCAAAACCGCATCCGCCGACATTGAGGCCGTATCCCTGACGCCCGTCGCAGCTCCAGTGGTAGACATCGACGTAGTGCGGAGTGCCCTCAATCGCGGTGGTGACGGCAAGCGACAGGTCCGTTCCGAGCGCGATGCTGCGCGCGAAGTCGTTACCCGTTCCCAGCGGTAGGACGGCCAGCGTGGCCGCACTCCCGAGCATGCCATTCAGAACCTCGCAAAGTGTGCCATCGCCGCCGGCGGCGACTACGGTGCCGCCGAGCTCGGCCGCCTTTGTCGCCAGAGCTTGCGCGTGACCTGGAGCCTCGGTATCGAGGAAGATCGCGCCGGCCGCCCGCAGCCTTTCGCGAGCGGCCTCCCACTCGGGTTTTCGCTTTCCGCGTCCGGAGGCTGGGTTCTGGATGACGGTGATCGGGGCGTTCACGAGATCCACGCCATCCTCATCCGAATTGGGAGCCAGTCGTTCCCGAACTTCTTGACGGTGATCTCGTACCCGTCTCCGGCAAGCCCTCCGAAGTAGGTGGAGACGGTCACGGTGGCTTCCGTGCGGTTCTCGTTCCACTGAACGTGCTGGTCGGCCGGAGTCGAGGATTTCGGCATTTCGTCGGCGTCCTCACGCCTACGAAGGCTGATCAACGCGATCCCTTGTTCATAAAGGCGGGCTAGCGGGTGGTCGAAGTGCCGCTTGGCGGCCGGTCTGGAAATCACGAAGTTCTCGCGTCCTCCGACCTCGATCGGCTTAAGCCCGGCAGGGAGGGTGAAGAGTGCCAGTGCCTCGTCGATCCCCATCGCGTAGCGCGCGGCAAGCGCGGCCTTGATCGCCTGTTCGGAGTCCGAAAGCCGGCGAGGCGTGGTATTTGGATTGCTATCGACGCCGTCCGGAATCCCGTCGCCGTCGGTGTCGGGTTTGGTCGGCGCCAGCGTGAGTCGCGCTTCCACGAGATCGGTCAGGCCGTCGCCGTCCCGGTCCCGCTCGAGTCCGGGATTCCCGACGAAGGCCTTGAACCACCCGCCCTTGATCAGGCGACGGATAGCGGGGTTCGGATCTCGGCTTTGGTGCTTTCCGGTGACAAATCCGCTCGGTTTTCCCGCATTGACACCGGTGAAACGCGGGTTCACCCAACGGCCACCGGCGGCGCGCGCGATCCATAGGTCGTCGCGAGAACCGAGAACCCGGTTCCGCAGCAGCCCCCAAGTCTTGCCTTTGGCGTCCTTCCGGATTGCGAGGACCTGGTCGCCTAAGTGCACGGGGATCTTCTCGAAGCCAGCGCGCGTGGTCAGCGGCGGGAGCCGTCGCTGGGTCGGCATCGCCTGCCGAACGGCGTCCACGGACTCGGCGTCTCCCGCGGAAGCGACCGAGGCAAACGCGGCGAATCGTGTGCCCTCCGGCGCGGTCTCATCGAGCAGCGACGATCGGAGGAAGCGGATAGCCCGCTCATCCTTGCTCTGGCTCAAGTAGCCGAGCGCAAACGACGCAGAGCTAAGACCGTCCGAGAGTTCACGCAGATCTCGACGATAGATCTCCAGGAAGACGGGAACCACCTTCTCTGGATCGCCTTTCACCAAGAGGGGCAGCAGGTAGGACTCGGATTCCTTTCCACTCGCCTCGAGAACGATCGGGAGCGCGGCATCCGTTGCGCCCGGATGCATGAGGTCGGTCGCGACCTCGACCGCGTTCGTGAGAGCGGTGTACACAGGGAATGCGGGTTTCTTCGTCGCGATCGCCCGCTCGTACTCTTGGGCGCGTTCCACGATGATCGGCAGGATGACGTCCAGCGCGGTGGTGCCATACCTCCGAAGCTCGTCCAGGTCGACTGGGTTAATCCTCGACTGACTGATGATCGCGATGACGCGAGCCAGAACGTTTGCCACGGGCGGCGGGGCACCCTCACGGAAGCGGTGCACACGATTGGCTTCGAAGAGGATGTAGTCCGAACCGACCCGACGCGGGGGTTCGCCGAACAGCTCGACGGGGATGCCACTGATCGCGTTCTGCCGCCCTTCCGCACTGAGGGAAAAAAGCTTGTCCGACGCACCGACGGTGATCCGCCCGCCGATGACGGTCGGGCTAGTGAGTCGGTGGGGATCGCCGTCCATTGCCCGAATCGGCACCTGCATCGTGCGAGCACCCGTCCTAAGGTCGAATGCCTCGACCCGCCCGCGGGTCGTCGTCACGTAAACTCGCTGGCCGTCCGTCGCGGGCCGGAGCTGCAGTCCACCGGCGGCCGCAGCGCGCCACTCCAGCCGCCCGTTGACGGGGTCGAGCGCGAGGATCTGCCCGCCGTCGTCCGTAACGACCACCCGACCGCCGGCTTCGACCACCGACGCCGAATGCCGCAAGGCTCCGGTCGAGCGCTTCCAAAGCAAGGTTCCTGTCCTATGATCGAGCCCGCGAACGATGCCGTCGTGGGACACCGCGACCAAGACGTTTCCGAGCCGCACCGGACGGTCCGCCAGGCCGACGTCACGAGAGCTGTCGAGTGCCTTGCCAGTGTCGACGGACGACTCCCAGCGCGGCTTTCGCTTCCGCACGTCGATGGCACTCAGCCTTCCGTCGACAAGCTCGACGTAGACCGTCCCGTCCTCATAGGCGACAGGGCCGGAGTACCCCTTCCGAGGCAGCGTCCACAGAGTCCTGCCGCTTGAGGAATCGATCGCGCGAAAGTCCCCTTTGCCGACAGCCACAAACACGGTGTTTGCGCCGAAGGCGGCCTGCGACCCGAATGCCGGTGCCTGAAGGTCGCGCTTCCAGCGCTGCTTGCCTGTTTTGAGGTCGAGAACTCCGAAGCCTTGGTACGCCGTGTACAACAGCGTCTCCTGATCGACACTCACCGTTTGGAGCTGACCAGGAAATTCGAACGACCAAAGGGCATGAATCGCCTGCAGTGCGAGCGTCAGGGTCAGCATTAGCTGCGGCTATCTTACGCCTTTGGGAGCATCTGGCCAAGGGACCTCTTCTAAAGGTCCGTGATGGCAGGAGAAGGTTTACAGAGTCTGTCGGGAAAGCGGGTGCTCGTCACCGGCGGCACGACCGGAATCGGAAGAGCGGTGGTCCAGCACTTGCGAGAGGTCAACGCTCGCGTGCTCACGTTCTCGCGGGAGGCGGAACACGTGGAAGCGGCTCGGGCCGCCATGCCGGACGTCATCGTGCTTCAGGCGGACGTCGCGAAGGCAGAGGACGTGGAGCGGGTCTACCGTGAGCTAGATGCGCAGCTCGGCGGACTGGACGCCTTGGTCAACAACGCCGGGATTTCGGGGCAGAGCGTTTCCGATCCGAATCTACCGGAGCCGGAGTGGCACGAGGTGATCCACACCAACCTCGTCGGCATGATGCACATGGCGCAAGAGGCGGTGCCTCGACTTCAGAGCAGCGGTGGCGGGGCGATCGTGAACGTGGGATCGATGAGCGCGAAGGCCCGCGAAGAGGGAATGGACGTGTACGTCGCGACGAAGAGCGGCCTACGCGGGTGGAGCGACTCGTTTGGCAAGAGTGTTGCCAAGCACTCGATCAACGTCACTCTGCTGGAGCCGGGGCTTGTGCTCACCGAGCTAACGAAGAAGGGAGAGCCGGAGGACTCGGAGCGTCGTCAGCAGGTTCAGATCATCGAAGCGGACGACATCGCCAGGGTCGTGCTCTTCCTGCTCTCGCAACCTTCTAGGGTCTGCATTCCGGAGATTCAGGTTCGACCCCGGATGCAGCTGATCTAGGCGGAGAGGGGCCCGCTGCTAAGCAGCGGGCCTGGGACGCGTCAGCGCGGCATCAGGACGCTGTTGATCACGTGAATCACGCCGTTCGATTGGTAGACGTCGTAGGTCGAGATCGATGCGGTCATGCCCTTGGCGTCCTTGAGGACGACGTTTCGCGGCCCATTCATCATTGCCGTCAGGGTGCCGCCGCTTGCGGTTCGGAGACGTGCCATCCCGCCGCCTTGCCGGATCGCACGAGCGATTCGGTTGTAGTCCCAACGCCCCGGCACCACATGGTAGGTGAGCACCTTCGTGAGCGTGCCCTTGTTCTCCGGCTTCAGGAGGGTGTCCACGGTGCCGCTCGGCAGGTTCTCGAAGGCATCGTTCACCGGGGCGAACACCGTGTACGGCCCCTTGGCATTGAGTGTGTCGACAAGACCGGCCGCTTTGACGGCAGCGACCAGGGTGGTGTGCATCGGGGAGTTCAGAGCGTTGGCGACGATCGTCTTTCGCATCGACATCGCGCGCCCGCCGACACTCGGGTTCATCTGCGCCGAAGCGACTCCCACGGCAGCGAGAAGGGTGATCGAGAGGGTTAGCTTGCTTTTCATTAGGTGCCTCGCGGCACGCGATTGCGTGCTCATGAGGCTTGCAACGGCGACTCCTCACAAGGCATTCCCAGCGTCAGTGGGAGTTCACGCCGGGTAAGCGATCGTTCATCTAGAGCGCGCCATCAGCCACCTGCCGCACGAACTCGTCGGCGAGATTTCTCGCTTCGGTCGAGCTCGACGTGAAGTGGTTGAGAACGACACTGACAATGCGTTCCTTACCGTCTTTGCCCATCACGTAGCCGGAAAGGCCGACTACCATGTCGAGGGTGCCGGTCTTGCCCTCGAACGCGATGCCCTGCAAGCGCGTCGCGAGCGTCCCCTTCCCAGGGCGGGCCATGGCGGCGCGCCATACCGGTGCGGTCGGCTGTCGATTTGACCAGGCGAGAAGCTTCGCGACCGCGCTGGAGGTCACGAGGTTGTGCCGGCTGAGGCCGCTGCCATCGTACACGCGGACGTCTTCAGGCGCCACGCCGACCACCCGAGTGAGGAACGCAGTCATTCGCTCACGCGCCGGTGTGTAGGGCCGGGCTCCGAGAGGACCTCCGGCACGGGCGCCCAGAAGCATGAGGTGCTCGGCGATGTTGTTGTCACTCGGCGGGAGGCAAGCCGCCACCATCTCCGCGGTTGTGCGCCCGACGATCACGAGATCCGGCGTGCGCTGCGGCAGGTCCTCGGCGGGCAGGAACCAGTTTCCGAGAACCTTTGCCGCCGCCTCGTCCGAGCGGGGAAGGGCGAGGGTGTCGAGTCGAGCTCGCTCCTTCGGGAGCGTTCCCGTGACGGTGACTCGGCGCGAAAACGGGTCGTACTGGACGGTGGGCTTGGCCACCGCCTGCCGCACCTGGATCTTGACTCCGTACGAGTCCGGCAACAGGACGGGCTTTCCGGCCTGGTTCCAGAGTTCGAAGCCGCCGCGGTCGACGGTAAACGCCGTGACCGGAGCCGCGTACCGGTTGGGTAGATCGTCGAACTCCCAGGTATCGGGGATTCCGGGGGCGTACTCTTGGCGCACATACACCGGGAGGCGTCGATTCAGCTTGAGTCGCGTGCGGGCTTCCACCAACTTCTCGAAGCTGAGAAGCGGGTCGCCCAGCGATTCGACATACGTGCGATCCGGCTGCTTCCAGATTCTCGTCTGGGGCCGCCAGTCGGCTCCCAGCGCATGGAGAGCGAACGCGTTGCTCAGCAGCTTCTGGTTGCTGGCGGGAACCACCCGCAGGTGCGGATTGCGCTCGTAAAGCGGGTTCCCTTCGAGATCCGTCACAACGGCGGAAACGATCGCGCCGCGAAGCTTCGGATCGTCGAGAAGGGCGTCGAGGCGGGATTGATAGCCGAGCAGCAGCAGGGGAGCAAGCACGATCTTCGTTTCGGTCCTAAAGGGGGCGGGGCGGCTTATCGCTCGCCGGGGAAAAGAGGGTCGGCGACGTGATCGTTGTCGCCGGACTGGATGTCCGTTGCCATCCGGCCCGCGTACTCTCGCAAGATCGGCTCGGGGTCGGTCTGGGCTTGCTCGCGAAGCGCCGTCACGACTCGCTCCTTCATCTCGGGAATCCATTCGACGACGTGATAGAGGCCGTGGATCGCGCTCCGACGTCCGATCGGGCTCGGCGCCTTCAGGCACTCGAGCAGGGCCGGACCGCCGTAGACGTAGGGGATGTGGCCACCGAGCACCACACCGGCCTTGTAGATAGTCCGAGCGAAGTCGTCCTCGGCGTCCCAAATCAGGCCGCGAATCGCCGCGACCGCGTCCTGCTCGTCCTGCTCGGAGTCGCAGTAGCTGGGGAGGTCTTCGAATAGATCCAGCACGCACCACTGGGCGGAGCGTCGATTCGGGTGTCGGCGGTCGTTGAGGATCGCCAGGAGGGCAGGGAAGACGACGTGATTGCTCGCGTGCGTCTCGATCTCGGTCTTTGCGTCGTTGGCGACGTCTCGGTCATCGCAGTACAGCAGGCGAAGCAGGCTCGACGGATCGAGATCGCGGATGTGCCCTATGAAGCGGCCGGGCAGCAAGAGCGCGCGGTTGATCGCAAGCTGCCGCTGAAACAGCGGTTCGCACGACTCGCGGAGGGACCGCAGCATGTCCTCTTCGGTGTCGCCGCGTTCCTCGTGCCAGAGATCTTCGCACCGCCCGAAGACGCCGTGCGGAGTGCGCGCGATCCTGACTTCGAACGTCTCGCCGTGTGCTTCGAAGCTGGACTTGCCCGTCCAATCGCTGGCAAGCACGTGGTACGAGTAGCTCACCGGATGCTGGGGCGGCCAGTGGAACTTCACACGGTGGGCCGGACGCCGGGCAGCAGTGGAACCGCCGTTCGCCGCGACGGCGGCGTCGATGGAAAGGGTTAGCGCGCGGACGATTTCCTGCGCATTCTGCGGGGATTCGAGGCTCGCCATAGGTTTGGGCGGGACCGTTTCGGCCCCGCCCGATCATCTTACCGAGTGGTCGCGATCTCGCGGTCGAGGAACCGCTCAATCGATTGCTGGCTGTCCCGGAAGTGGATTCGCGTCAGCGGGTCGATCTTCTTCTTCGACTTGAGCTGGGTCAGCATCCGCTGGTTGAGGCGGCGTAGCTGCTCCCCGGCGATCATCTTGACGTCCTCGTTGATGGCACCCTGGGGCGCGCCGGCCTGAGCCATGAGCCCCGAGAGCGCGAATCGCTGGAGGTCGCGGCGGAGCGTGGAGACATCTTGGTCCTTACCGAGCTCCGCGAACACCGCGCCGGTGATGCGATCGTAGTGCTCGACGAGCCCGTAGGAGGCCTTGGACTTGTATGAGTTCTCCGCGATTCGGTCCGTCGTCGACGCGGCCATGAGCATGGAGAGCAGGCTGGCTTGCTGACCGCTGAGGATGTCCCGAAGCGGAGCGCCCCAGCTGCCTCGGTTCTCATCGAAGCTCAACGACTTCAGAACCGGCTCGGGCAGCGCGAACGCCTCCGGGCCAAAGAAGTTCTTCGCGATGATTCCCATCGCCTGCCGCTGCATAGCGGCATCGATCGGAGCCACCGTCGGCCGCTCGCCGGCATCGCCACGGAAGTTCTTGGTGGTCGCGATGCCGCCGACGAACCGGGCGGTGTTGCGGCCTTCCTTGAACGTCCGTGCGAGCACGTTCAGGATCACGTTCGTTCGCTTGGAATAGCTCTCGCCCGGTGCCGGCAGGTTCTTGATCGCGTAGTTTTGAGCTCGTCGCAGGGAGAGCAGAACCTTGGCGCTGTAGTTGAGCGGGTCCTTCGCCGCGTCGAATCGGACGGCGTACGGGTTGAAGCCGTCCGCGTCCTCGTCGCTCATGTAGGCGTGCCCCGGAGCGTTGGACTGCTTCGCGATCTGGGCGAGGTGATGTCGCTCGGCCGCGGGCGTCTTCGCGCCAAAGTCCTTGTAGCCGTAGCCGATCGCCCACACATCGTACACGCCGACCGTCGGCATGTAGAAGTTGCCGCGTCCCTTGAGAACGGCCTGGACGTTCACCGGGGTGTAGTCCATGACGCTGGCCGAGATGCCCTGCTCCGTCGTGATCGTGTCGTCGGCCAACTGAGCGGTGGTGAGGTTCGTCGAACCCGCGAAGTTGTGACGGAGCCCGAGGCCGTGTCCGAGCTCGTGACTCACGCAGTCGGAGAGGAATCGCTTGACGTACTCCTCCTTGCTGAGCGGACCGCCGCCCGCCTTAAGGCTGAACCACTGGAGGTCGGCCTCGCGCTTCAACTCGGAACCGTGGGAGCAGAGATGGCTCGCCCAACCGTTGCTGCGCATCGTCTCGTTGACGACCTTCCGCGCACGCTCTTCTGGGGTGGCGAAAACGTGGAACTCGTCGGACTCCTTGCGGCTGACATCTCGGCGCATCACCTCAAGCCCACGCTGGTGGGCGGTGCCGAGGGTGTGCTGGTTGGAGCGATGCTCCTCCTGAATGTCGCGAATCATGTTCGCGTCGAGCGTGATGCTCGCGTTCAGGATCTGGCCCGAGAGCGGATCGGTTCGGAATAGCGAGATCGCCGCGAAGGGCGAGGACGGCCCGACCAGCATGCGGACGACGTTGTAGCGGCCGTCGGCGTGATCGTAGTCATCGCCCTTCGGAGCGTCCTGGACGACGATGGCGTTCTTGTACCCTTGCGCCTCGAACGCCTTGTTCCAGCGGAGGATGCCTTCCTTGACCGCCGGACGGTAGATCTCTGGAATGCTCGGATCGATCGTCCAAACGATCGGCTTCACCGGCTCGCTTAGCTTTGCCTTGGGGTCCTTCTTCTGGAGGTGCCAGCGATTGATGTACCGCTCGGTGCGGTCCGTGCTGAGGAAGCGGTTCACCGAGAAGAAGTCCTGGGTGAAGTAGCCAACGCGCGGGTCCGCGATGCGCGGCACGTACCCATCGTCCTTACGGTACGAGAGCGAGTAGGTGACGCGGAGCGGTGCCGAGCGGTCGTCCTCGAGGGTGTTCGGGTCACCGAAGCCAAGCGCCGCGAGCAGCGGGCTCATCTGAGAGCCGCGCGGAGAGAAGAAGTACATCTTCATCCCGACCACGGTGTTCTCGGGGTACCCCTTCGCCTTCTCGACGCCCGACTTCTCGCGATCGAGCTGGTAGGGGCCCTGCAGCCCGCTCATCACCATCTCTGGCAGGCGGAAGAGGTCGCCGTAGAAGAGCTGCGTGACGTTGACCAGGAGAACCTTGCGCGCCGGATCCTGCTGTTCGATGCGGAAGGAGCCGAGAACTCCCTCGGGGAAGGTGCGCTCCGCGCCTTTGGCATACGCGTCGTCCTTCTCCCAGCGGTTGGCGACGTTCGGGCGGACGAGCCAGAGCTGATCCTCGTTTCGATCCCAGCGGAAGACGTCAACGGCGTTGCCGCCCACGGGCATCCCGGCGTGCATGAAGGCGGCGTCGACGCCGGTGTTCAGGGTCGCTTGGACGAAGAAAAGCTTGCCAAGCTTGTCCTCCGGTACCTCCAGCAGGATCTCCTTCTTTCGAAGGTAGAGCGGCATCGCGCCCTCGACTCTCTTCAGCTCCTTGACGGCCGCCTCATAGGCGACGGTCTTCGGATCCTTAGCGGGCTCTTCCTTCTTCGGAGCCTCCTTGTTCTCGGTCGCTTGCGCGAAGACGGTTGTGGGGACGCCCGTGGCGAAAACGAGCGTCAGGGCCGCGAGGGATGCTCTGGTCATGCTGGAATCGGTCTCCTCCGGCGCGAAAGCCGTGACTTTCTATAAGCCCGGCAAGCACCTTACGGTTCCATTCTGCGGCGGGAAATGCAGATTGGTCGGACAAAGTTGCGACTTCGAGGGCCATTCTTTGGAGCCGCTGGCCCGCGCGACGTCGCCCGATCCGGGTGTCTCCACTGCCGACGCTCTAGCGGATCACGTCTTTGAATACCTTCCAGAGACCCTTGGTCTTTGGCACGGCATCCTGACGGAAGGTCCACCAGAAGTAGCCGCCGACGAACCGGTCCGCGATGGGAGGTTTCATCGTGTAGTACCGGCGGATCAGCGCTTCCTTTGCTTTGGCGTCACCTGTCGGCGTGCCGTCCGGCTTCTGAAGGCCGAGCTCGCCAAAGCCGAGTTTGGCGGTGGGGAAGAGCTTTGCCAGGGAGGCGAACTGGCGCTTCCAGTCGGGGTGCGCGCCGTTCGCTGACGTCGCGTAGTAGCTCACGAGCACGTAATCGAAGGATCGCCGATCTTGCTCGGTCAGGTACTTCTGGCTCCAAGCGATCATCTCGCGCCGAGGATCAGGATCGTCGACCTGATAGTAGAGCGTGAGGACGGTCTTGAGCTTTCGCGTCTTTGCCTCCTTAGTGGCGACGCGGATCTTCTCGGCCATGGTCTCTGACTTGCCCGTCCACTCACCATTGGCCTCATTGCCGACTTCGTAGAGGGCGATGCTGCTGCCGAAGGCGTTCATGAACTCGACCATCCGCTGCCGGTACTGCATCACCGTGAGCACCTTCGCTTCGTAGGAGTCCACCGGCTCGCCCATCACGTCGGCGACTTTCCGGATTCGCTGCACCGCGTCCCGGTAGTAGTCAGGATCCATCCCCGGGTCGAAGACGATGCGCGCGGTCGGCCGCGCACTGAGTCCGGTGAGCGCCTCGACGATCGTTTTGGGACGCTCAATGTCGTCTAGCGTGACGCCCCACATCTTCGGAGTAGCGAAGGCAAGGCTTGCTAGAAGCGGAAGTAGCACGTGTCAATAATGGATCACGCCCGACTCGCTTGGATGCGAGTCGGGCGTGATCCCCGTACCTTGGCGAGGGCGGTTAACCGACCGGCAGTGCTTCCGGCTCAAACTGGAAGGCACCGTCCCGGTAGTCCACCACGATGCGTTGACCGTCTCGTACGTCGCCGCGGAGGATCGCCTGCGCGAGCGGATTCATGATCTCCTTCTGAATCGCTCGCTTGAGCGGGCGAGCGCCATAGACCGGGTCGTACCCGGCGGTGGCGATCTGAAGCGCAGCGGCGTCCGAGAGGCTGAGATCGATTCGCCGCTCGGCGAGCCGAGTTGCGAGGTGACGCAGCTGAATCGAAACGATCTGCTTGATCTGCCCCACCCCGAGCTGGTGGAAGACGATCAGGTCGTCCAAGCGATTGATGAACTCGGGCCTGAAGTGCATCCGGACCTCGTCGAGCACCTGCTCTTTCACTCGGTCGAACTCGCCGTCGGTGAGCGGATCGCCGTAGTGATGCGAGCCGATGTTGGAGGTGAGGATCACCACCGTGTTGCGGAAGTCCACCGTTCGGCCCTGACCGTCGGTGAGACGACCGTCATCGAGGACCTGAAGCAGCACGTTGAAAATCTCCGGGTGCGCTTTCTCAACCTCGTCGAGAAGAATCACCTGGTACGGCCGACGCCTTACCGCTTCGGTGAGCTGTCCGCCCTCTTCGTACCCGACGTATCCGGGAGGGGCACCGATGAGCCGGGCGACGGAGTGCTTCTCCGAATACTCGCTCATGTCGATACGGACCAAGCTCCGCTCGTCGTTGAAGAGGAATTCCGCCAAAGCCTTCGCCGTTTCCGTCTTGCCGACGCCCGTCGGACCGAGGAACAGGAACGAGCCGATCGGACGGTTCGGATCCGCGATCCCGGCGCGTGATCGCCGGACCGCATCCGCGAGCGACCGAATCGCCTCCTCCTGCCCGACGACCCGCTGAGCGAGCATCTCTTCCATTTGGAGCAGCTTTTGCATCTCGCCTTGCACGAGCCGGCTGACCGGGATACCGGTCCACTTGCTCACGACCTCGGCAATGTCCTCGCTGTCGACCTCTTCCTTGAGCATGCGGCCTGCCTCGGCGATCCGCTCGAGCTCAGCCGTCTCAGCCTCGAGGGCGCGCTGCACCTGCGGCATTCGGCCGTGCTGAATCTCGGCCGCCTTGGCGTAGTCGAACTCGCTGGTCGCGCGCTCAAGCTGAAGGCGGAGGTCGTCCAGCTCCTGCTTGTGGGCGCGAACCTTCTCGATTTGAGCTTTCTCGCGATCCCACGTTGCCCTTAGACCGGCGGAACGCTCCTGATATTCGGCCAGGCGTCGCTCCGTGGCGTGCAGCCGCTCGCGGCTCGCTTCATCCTCTTCCTTGCGCAGAGCGGCGCGATCGATCTCAAGTTGGGCCATCTGGCGCTCGACCTCGTCGATCTCGGCCGGAACGCTGTCGATCTCGATCTTCAGGCGTGAGGCGGCCTCGTCCATCAGGTCGATCGCCTTGTCGGGAAGGAACCGGTCCGTGATGTAGCGTGAGCTGAGGGTTGCCGCGGCGACGAGAGCGGAATCCGTGATGCGCACGCCATGGTGGATCTCGTACCTCTCCTTCAGACCGCGGAGGATCGAGATCGTCTCCTCGACGCTCGGCTCGCCAACGAACACCATCTGGAAGCGGCGTTCGAGCGCCTTGTCCTTCTCAACGTACTGGCGGTACTCGTTCAGCGTGGTCGCGCCGACGCAGCGAAGCTCGCCGCGCGCGAGCATCGGCTTGAGCATGTTGGCGGCGTCGAGCGAGCCCTCGGCCTTGCCGGCACCCACGAGGGTGTGGAGCTCGTCGATGAAGAGGATGATTTCGCCCTCCGCGGACTTGATCTCCTCGAGAACGGCCTTCAGCCGGTCTTCGAACTCACCGCGGTACTTGGCGCCGGCGACCATCGCTCCGAGGTCAAGGGAGATCACCGACTTGCCGCGAAGGCCGTCGGGTACGTCGCCGCTCACGATCCGCTGAGCGAGGCCTTCAACGACGGCCGTCTTACCGACGCCCGGCTCGCCGATAAGGACGGGATTGTTCTTGGTGCGCCGGCTGAGGACCTGGATGGTGCGACGAATCTCCTCGTCACGACCGATGACCGGGTCGAGCTTGCCGGACCTGGCGCGCGCCGTGAGGTCGATGCCGTACTTCTCCAACGCCTGGTATCGGTCCTCGGCGTTTGGGTCGGTCACTCGACGTCCGCCGCGAACATCCTCGATGGCAGCCTCGAGGGCAGCTCGGGTGACGCCGGCGGCTCGCAGAGAACGACCGGCAAAGCCCGTCTCGTCCGCCATGGCGAGCAGTACGTGCTCAGTCGAAACGTAGTCGTCCTTCAGCTTGTCGGCGATGCTGAACGCATCGTTGAACACCTTCTGGAGCCTGCCGCTGAGCGTTCCGCCGTATCCGGCGCCGCCTGTCACCTTCGGTTGTCGTTCGAGGTCGGCTTGAACCTCTTGGCGGACTCGGTCCGGATCCACGCCAACCTTCTGCAAGATCGGTCGGGTGACCCCCGCATCTTCTTGGAGGAGGGCAAGGAGGATGTGCTCGACGTCAACCGCCGAGTGCTGCAGGCGCTCTGCCTCCGATTGTCCGTTCTGAATTGCTTCCTGTGCTTTGACCGTCAACTTGTCGAAACGCATGCCTTCTCCTTGAGTCCCTAGGACTCAAATGATCACTTGTTAGTAGGATAACGTCCCGGGGTGTGCTGGGGTTCCAGATTATTTGCCCACACAGAAGTTGTGAAAGACACGATCGACGATGTCAGGGCTTGCTGTCTCGCCCGTTATCTTTCCGAGCGCTTCCGTTGCGGTCGAAAGGTGCACTGAGAGAAGGTCGTCCGGGGCGTGCGAGCTGAGGGCCACCATGAAATCGTTCAGGGCTTCGCGAGCCTCGGCAAGATGTGCCTCGGCCCGCGGGCCGATGGTCGGCTCGGAGAGCCGTGCCCCAAGGTCGGCTAGCGAGGTGCGAACCAGCTCTTCGAGGCCGTCTCCCGTTCTGGCGCTCACCGCGATGCCAGCTCGCGATACTGCTTGATCGGACTTGTTCGCAATGAGCAGCACGCTCTTTCCGAATTGGAAAATTTCGGCTTCGTCAGGGAATGGGGTGCTGGCATCGTGTACGTACCAGACGAGATCGGCCGCCGCCGCCTGAGCCCGAGACCGCTGAACGCCGATCGCCTCCACTGGGTCTACCGCGTCTCGGATGCCTGCGGTGTCAATCAAGATCACGGGGAAGCCATCGAAGTCCGCTCGCTCCTCGAGGTAGTCGCGGGTCGTGCCGGGAATGTCCGTGACGATGGCACGTTCCTCCTTTAGTAAGGCGTTGAGGAGGGACGACTTACCCGCGTTTGGCGGGCCCACGATGGCGATGCGGAGGCCCTCGCGGATAATCCGGCCGTCACTCGCGGTGCCTAGCAGTCGATCGATGTCTCGCAGGAGTGATGAGGTGGTCGCTTCGGCCTCGCTCCGGTCGAAGTCGCCAATCTCTTCGCTGAAGTCGACGCTCGCCTCTACGGAGGCGAGCAGCCCCAGGACAATTTCTCGCAGCCGGGAGATCGTCTCCCGAAGTCGGCCGGCGCGTCCGAGGTTGGCGTGGCGCAGCTGCTGTGCGGTCAAGGCATCGACGGTCTCGCGAACGGCTTCCGCCTGGGTGAGATCGAGGCGGCCATTGAGGAAAGCGCGCTGGGTGAACTCGCCAGGCTCCGCCATGCGGGCGCCCGCGGCGCAACACGCATCGATTGCGCCTCGGACCGAAGCTCGCGACCCGTGCAGCGAAATCTCGATGGACTCCTCGCCGGTGTACCCACGGCCGGCGGCGAAGGGAATAGCAAGACCCTCGTCGCCGTGCGACCAGCGCCCGAACCAGGTCCGGCCGGTTTCGATCACCTCAGGCCAAGGTCCAAAGACATCGCGGCCGATTTCCCAGGCGCCGTGGCCACTCAGACGGAGCCACGCCACCGCGGCAGGGAAGCCTGTGATTGGGGCGACGATCACGTCGAAGGGAGTCATTCCGAAGAAGCTACCGCGAACATCCCCGGATTGCCGGCTCCACTCACGCGAGACAAGTACACTGGGGCCGCTATGAAGCTGTTCGTGGACACGGGTGATATCGAGGAAGTTCGTCAGGCGGCCGACTGGGGCGTGATCGACGGCGTGACGACCAATCCTTCGCTGATCGCGAAGTCGGGGAAGGGCTTCAAGGAGACCGTTCTCAAGATTTGTGAGCTCGTGCCAAACGGCGACATCAGCGCCGAGGTCGTCGCGACGGACTACGATACGATGCTCAAGGAGGCGCTCGAGGTCTCGTCGTGGCACCCGAACGTGGTCGTGAAGGTTCCTCTTATCGAGCCGGGCATCAGCTTGGTCAAGACGCTCTCGGATCGCGGAATCCGCACGAACGTGACGCTGGTGTTCTCCGTGTCGCAGGCACTGCTGGCGGCTAAGGCCGGCGCGACCTACATCAGCAACTTCGTGGGCCGCGTCGATGACATGTCGGACGACGGAATGACGGCGGTCGAGGCAACCGTTCGAATGGTGGAAACGTACGGCTACGACAGCGAAGTGCTGGTCGCCTCCGTCCGGCACCCTCTGCACGTGGCGCAGTCGATCGCCGTCGGGGCGCACGTCGCCACCATGCCGTTCAAGATCCTCGGCATGCTGTTCAAGCACCCGCTCACCGACAAGGGCCTGAAGCAGTTCCTGGACGACTGGAACAAGGCCGGGCTGTCGATCATCGACGCCAAGGCTTAGCCCACTTCCGAAATCGTGGCGGACTCCCGCATGAATGAGAGTCCGCCAGGAATCCGCAACTCTGCGGAAACGACGCCGCTAGCCAGAGCGGTAACAGCGCCTACAAGCCAGATATACTCGGCCATGCGGTACCAGGATCAGATCGTGCGAGCGACACAAAAGGCGCTGGACGATGTGTGTCGGGCCGCACTCTCCGTTCCTGCCGACAAGACCAACTGGTCGCCGATGGGCGAGGCCCGCTCGGTCCTCAGCCAGATGCAGGAGATCGCGACCTCCGGTGCCTGGTTTCTGCCGATCATCCGAGATGGCATCGCTCCCGAGTTTGGCGAGCACGCTCGTCGCGAGGCGGTGAAGCTGCGTGAGAGCTTCGACACCGTAGAGAAGTGTGTCGAGGCGGCGCGAGACTCGACCACGGCGCTGTGCCAGGCGATCGCCGCGTTTCCGGAGGACGACCTCGAGGACGAGATGCGCCTTCCGTTCGGGGGAGGCGTCACGATGACGAAGGCCGACTTGCTCGCCCTCCCGCAGTGGAACATGGTCTACCACCTCGGTCAGATCAATCAGATCCAGCTCATGCTGGGCGACCGCGAAATGCACTGAGCTTCTGCGGCAGCTACGCTTGCAGCGTCAACCGGGATCGTCCCGCCTCCTGCTGGCCCCCCGGGCGTGTTAATAGCCGGCCTCCTGCGGCGGCGGGCACCGTCCCTGCACACCGGCGACCTCGGAAGGGAAGAAGAGCTGAGCCGGTCACGCCAACCGTGAGGCAGACGTAGAAAAAGCGACGGCCACCTGATCGACTGATCGGGTCCCAATCAGTGATCACCGAGCCCGAGCGTTACAAGACGTTCCGAGGCGCCGGAAAGATGCCGAGGGCAGGAAAAACTTAAAGAGCCCTTGACACGGACCGGACCGGTGGGTACTATATTGAACGTCGCCGGATGACGGAGTCGCCCTCGAGAGGGGGCCGCGAAGTTCCTTCGGCAAGCACTTTGAAAGCCGCATAGAGGTTGAGTAGAGGCGATGACACCGAGCGCGTCGGCGGGCTTTTGGAGC
>Ga0164290_1001375_pt1 | contig 37907 bp, 23 predicted proteins | sample Micstemetagenome_FD_108782 | JGI IMG/M metagenome (GOLD analysis project Ga0164290, IMG submission 108782) | Contaminated culture microbial community from soil near Moab, Utah, USA - Microcoleus steenstrupii SON62 (Illumina Assembly) | ecosystem: Environmental > Terrestrial > Soil > Soil crust...
CCGGATCCGATGGCCGATTCGCTTTGTCGTTGGGGCATTTTGGGCACCGCTAATATCGCCCGTAAGAACTGGCAGTCGATCAAAAACTCGGGAAATGGGCAGTTAGTCGCCGTCGCCAGTCGCACCCTGCAGCGGGCCGAGCAATTCATTGCCGAGTGCCAGGCTCAGGTCTCCTACCCGACGGCTCCCCGTCCCACGAGCTACGAAGAACTACTGGCCAGCCGAGATATCGATGCCGTTTACATCCCGCTGCCGACCGGCATACGGAAAGAATGGGTCCTGAAGGCCGCAGCGGCGGGCAAGCATGTCCTGTGCGAAAAGCCTTGCGGCAATTCGGCCGAGGAAGTGCAGGAAATGGTTGCCGCGTGCGAGCGGGCGAACGTGCAGTTCATGGACGGGGTGATGTTCATGCACAGCGCTCGCCTCCCAGCCCTGCGAACGGTGCTCGACGATGGCCAGAGCATTGGCAAGCTGAAACGAATCGCCAGCCAGTTCAGTTTCCTGGCGCCGGAAGAGTTTCTGCAGGGTAACATCCGCGTCAGCAACCAACTCGAACCGCTCGGCTGCCTGGGAGACCTCGGCTGGTACAACCTACGCTTCACTCTCTGGGCCATGAACTATGCCATGCCGCAGAGAGTCAGCGGGCGCATGCTGGCCGAGACAAAGCCGGGATCGGCCGATTCAGTACCGCTTGAGTTCTCTGGCGAGCTTTGGTTTCAGGACGGGGTCTCGGCGTCGTTTTATTGCTCCTTCCTCACCGAAAACCAGGAGTGGGTCAACCTGAGCGGCACGAAAGGAAACATCCAGCTGAACGACTTCGTGCTGCCATTCTTCGGCGGGGAGGCGGGGTTTGATCTCCGTCAGCCACTTTTCGACGTGCAGGGGGTTCAATTCAACATGCTGGAGCGACTGCAGCGGCGCAGCGTGCAGGAATACAGCAACAACCAGCCCGGTTCTCAGGAGACCAACCTCTTTCGCAACTTCGCCCGACTGGCCTTGAATGGGAAGCCGGATCCGCATTGGTCCAAAATCGCCCTGCAAACCCAGCAGGTCGCCGAGGCCTGCCTGGCGTCGGCCCGCCGGGGAGGGGAGCTGATTTCCTTGCCCGATTCCCTGGCACAATAAGCCAAAAAGAGTGGCGGAATCAAATTTTTCGGCCAGAATCGGAGTATCAAGCAGCCGCTCCACTACGAGAGCTAAGTCGCGGTCGTTGATTGGGCGAATGCGGCCCGGTGCTGTCCTGGAATCGCGTCAAACCAAGTCGGAGGACGCTCGGCGCTATTTGTCGGTACTCCTCTTATGGTTAACAGCGATCTGAGCGAGACGATTGTGCCTGAACACGACGATTTGCTTTCTCTGGCCGCGTCCGGGGACGAGCAGGCGATGACCGCCCTGCTGAGTCAATATCGCGATCGACTGCGGCACATGGTCGGTTTGCGACTGGACCGGAGGTTGTACGGTCGAGTCGATGCCTCCGATGTCGTGCAGGAGGCGGTCATCGAAGCGGCTCGCCGGTTGTCCGATTACGCCGCCAAGCCGCCAATGGAGTTCTACCTATGGCTGCGGCAACTCGCCACGCAGAAACTGATCGATACTCACCGTCGCCATCTCGGCGCGAAGAAGCGGAGCGCGGGCAATGATGTGTCCCTGTTCCGTGGCGCGCTGCCCGAGGCAAGCTCGGCGAGCCTCGCTCATCACCTGCTCGGCCGGCTGACGACTCCCACGACCGCCGCTCGTAGGGCGGAACTGCAACTGAAGATTCAGGAAGCGCTCAACGGGCTCGACGAAGTCGATCGCGAAGTGCTCGTGCTCCGGCATTTTGAGCAGCTCACCAACCAGGAAACCGCGCAAGTGCTCGGTCTGAGCCGTTCGGCAGCGAGCAAGCGGTATATCCTGGCACTTGCTCGGTTGCGGGAGCACCTGGCCGGGGTACCCGGCTTTGAGGAGTGGGGCGGCTGATCGGCCGACCAGACTTTCTAAACTAGGACGACACGTTCAGAGTAGTGTGCCAAGCGGAGCCACTCGGCCCATGCAATCGACCAGTTCCGAGCGCGATCCCGTTGAGGTGCTGGCGGACGAATTTGTCCAGCGCCGCCGTCGGGGCGAAACGCCGAGTCTGACGGAGTATGTCGAGCGTTTCCCCAAGCTCGCCAAGGAAATTCGGGCCGTCTTCCCCGCCATCCTTGCCCTGGAGAAGGTGAGTCCACAAGGGGGCGAAGCTTCCGTTGGGCTGACGCCGCGGCGTGCCGAGATTACGCGCAGCATGGCGGAGGCGATCGGGGACTATCGCATCCTCCGCGAAGTCGGCCGCGGCGCCATGGGCGTCGTCTATGAGGCGGAGCAGCAGTCGCTCGATCGACGGGTGGCCCTCAAGGTGCTCCCTTGGCACTCGGTCGCGAACGCCAAAGCCGTCGAGCGGTTCCGCCGAGAAGCCCGCGCGGCGGCCAGACTCCACCATACGAACATCGTTCCGGTCTTCGATGTGGGCCAGCAAGGCGAAGTTTGCTACTTCGCAATGCAGTTCATTCAGGGACAATCGCTCGATAACGTGATGGTCGAGCTGCGGCACCTCCGCGCGGGGGTGTTGCCGGAAGGAGCAGCCAAACAGTCCGACGAGCGCCCCGCGGCGAGCAGCCTGGCGGTTTCGCTGTACACGCAGGGCTTTGCCCAGGCACGTAGTCTTGAAGAGGGAACCTCCGGCTCCGGTAGCTCCCATCGACTGGGCGGAGGAGTGCTGCAAGCTGCCGAGAGAGTCAATGCCGCGGACACCGTCTCGCTGAAACAGCCGTCGACGATTCCTGGCGAATTGCTTTCCGACGGCAAGCTGCTCACTCAAGCCTACCGCACTCACTATTATCGCAGCGTGGCTCGGATTGCTGAACGCGTGGGCGATGCACTCGCTTACGCCCATGAACGAGGCATCATCCATCGCGATGTAAAGCCCTCGAACTTGATGCTCGACGCAGCCGGTGTCGTCTGGGTCACCGACTTCGGCCTGGCCAAGACCAACGACGAGAGTCTCACTCGCAGCGGGGACTTGCTAGGCACCTTGCGTTACATGGCGCCGGAGCGATTCGACGGCAAGTGCGATGCTCGGGCCGACGTCTACTCGCTCGGCGCCACGCTCTATGAATTGCTCTGTCTCCGTCCGGCTCGCGATGCAAGCGACGGGGCGGATCTGATCGCTCAGATCACTCGTGACGATCCTCGGCCGCCGCGGAAAATCGACGCCGGCATTCCGCTCGATCTGGAGCGCATCGTGCTCAAGGCGATCGAGCGCGATCCGAAGCATCGCTATGCGTCGGCGCAGGCGATGGCCGAAGATCTTCGGCGCTTCCTGAACGATCAGCCAATCCTCGGCCGGCGAGTTCCGGCGGCGGAACGCTTCACACGCTGGGCCCGACGCAATCGAATGCTGGCCGCCGTAACGGTGGGCGGAATAACACTGCTGTTGACGGCACTGATCGTGTCCAGTGTTGCTAGTGCCAGCTTCAGTGCCTTGGCAAAGCGCGAGCGCAAGGAACGTGTCGAAACGACATCCAACTTGTATCACTCGCTGACCAGGCAGGCTCAGGCCATTCGCCTGGCTCGCCGCGAAGGATATCGCCAGGAAGCATGGCAATTGCTGGAGCGAGCCAGGCAACTCGATACGCCCGAAGTCGATATCGACGAACTTCGCCGTGAGGCGGTTCTTTCGCTCGGAGATTTCGTCGGGCACAAACCGGTGACAATCGCCGACTTGCCGAGCGAAATAACGGCAGCGACGGCTGGCCCTGACGGCAAAGTGGCGGTGGTAGGGCTTAGCAGCGGCGTCATTCGTTGGTACTCCGCAGACGACGGCAAACTTCTTCAAGAAAACAAGCAGCATTCCGCGCCGGTGGATCAACTGAAGTTCGATCGCTCGGGCGACTTGCTGATGTCAGCCGACAAGCACGGTGCCGTGAAGACCTGGCGCAAGCAAGCCGAACATTGGCAGGTTCGCGAACTGGCCGCCATCGGCCGTCCGGTCATGGCCATCGAGCCGGTCCACCAGGGACAACTCATGGCAGCCTACAAGCCGCTGGCCGAGTACTCAGAAATCGAAGTGAAGGACCTCGCTCAAGGGTGGACCACCTCAATTGTTCCGCCGGTGGCAATCACGTCGGTAGCGCTGAACCGGAACGGCACGATGCTGGCCGGAGTCGGAGGGGAAGATGTGTACGTTTGGCAGACCCGCGGCGGCTCGGTGCTGCAGCGGGCCTCGACCAAACTCGGGCCGCTGCAGAGCGTCGTTTTCAGCGACGATGGCAATCTGCTCTTCTGCGGTTCGACACAAGGTGTCGTGGCGTTCGACCTGCCTGAACTCCGTCAACAGACGTTCATGCGGTACGACGAAGTGCCGCTCGGCGCCTTCGGTCCGGAGGGAATGCATGTCGCCTTTGCGAGCGTGAATCGGCGAGTGACGCTCTGGAGCGTGCACGCCAATCGGGAATTGGCCGTGCTGCTGCATCCCGGCTGGAAGGATTTGCATTCACTCGCTTTTTCGGACAACGGTCGAGTTCTGGTGTGTGCAGACGGCGATTCAGTGCGAGTCTGGCGTGTACGAGGCGGTGCAGAGCGGATCGTATTGAGCGGTCACGGCGCGTCGGTCAACGCGATTGCCTTCGCCCCAGACTCAAAGCGACTCGTCTCGGTCGGCTTGGACCGGCATGTGATGGCTTGGAATGTGAAGACTGGTCAGCGAGTTGCCATCAATGCCATTTCAGACGCTGCTAATGCAGTGGACTGTTCGAAGGATGGGCGCTCTGTCGTTGTCGGCGATGCTTCTGGCAAGTTGCACGTGCTGGATGGCGATTCGCTGAAGCTTCAGCATTCGCTCGACGCCGGTGTCGGTAGCATCAGCAGCGTTCGCTCGATCCCCAAAAGCGACTGGATTGCAGCAGCCGGCGAGCGAGGGGTGAGCCTCTGGAAGCTGAGTCGCATGGCCGCGAATTCTGCCCCGGACGGTGACGAAGTTCCGAAGGCATCGCTTGAATTAGTGCGCATGACCAAGGGGACAGAGTGTACGAGTCTGGAGCTTTCGCCAAGTGGTGAGTTTCTCGCATGGATCGAGAGTCGACGAACGATACGGTTGATGGAGATTGGCTCGGGAAGCGAGTGGCCGATCAATTGTCCGCCGCTATCACGCGGCCGGCAGAATCTCGCGTTCGATCTTTCAGGCGAACACCTGCTGATGGTCAATCAACAGGGTCAGTTGCTCGGTTGGAACGTGATCAAGGATCAGGAGTCATTCACCCTTGGCGAACCTTCCACCTTCCAGGGAGCGCACGTAGCAGCTACTCCGCGCGGGCCATGGCTCGCAGTCGACGCCTTGCCGATGCAGATCAGCATCTGGAACCTCGCCGAGAGAAAGCCGTTCTTCCTGTTTCGCGAGGAACCGTCGGCGGTGAACGTTACCACCTGGAGTGGCAACGGTCGGCAACTAGCCGTAGGTTCGAAAGATGGCAGCCTGGCGATTTGGGACTTGCCCGCCCTGCAGAAGGAATTGGCCGGCATTGAACTAGATTGGCCAGCCGCGACGGACGAACCCGCCGCGGCTCAGCGTGGGGAATCGGCCCTCAAGAGGTTGCAGGCAGCGGTGGAATCGGAGCCCGACAATCTGTCCTTACGGCTGCGATTGGCGAGCATCCTTGCCGGGCATGGCAACGACAAAGCAGCGTGGGAGCAGCTCGACGCCGTCCTGCACGAGCAGCCCGACCATCGCGCAGCTCTACTGGCCCGAGCTAACCTTGAGACCAAGAACAAAGCCTGGAACAAAGCGGCCGCCGACTATCAGGCTGCTCTTCACCTCGATCAGCCGAGCACGCTGGCCGACTGGCGTGCGGCTGCAACACTGTTGGCACTCGCAGGCGACGCAGCGGCCTATCGGCGGCACTGCGAAGCCATGCTTGAGCGATTGCCGGACGATGCTTCAGCCCACGAAGTCGAGCAATCCTTGCACGCATGCTTGCTGATGAAAGACGGCGTGCCTTCCACTGAGCTTCCAACGAGGCGACTCGAAGATGCACTGCGACGTGGCGGCGACGACGTCCTAAACCGTTCGCGAGCCACGCTCGTGCTCGCACTCGCCGCCCATCGCCGCGGCGAGTCGTTCGAAGCCGTTCAATTGGTCCGACGGGCGCAGGACGAGTCCGATTATTCTCGCGAATTGAGTTCACCGGCACTGTCGTTTGCGATCCTCGCCCTCGCTCAGGAGAATGAGAGGCAGATGAGCCTGGCAGCCACTTCCCTTGAAGCCGCCCGTGATTTCGCCAAGCGCATTCAACCTCCTGTCGATGCATTGCACTATGCTCTGGAAGGGCAAGAGTTGCTGCAGATTGAACGGCTGACTATCGAAGCCGCCACGCTTCTCAACCAGTAACCCGTCTCTCGATACCCATTCAATCAAGCCAATAGCTAAATCTCTTTAGGAACTAATCCATGACGATCCAAAACCACGCCCCGGCGTTCGGCCGCATGCGGGTCGCCATTGCCTGCCTCGGATTGATTTTCGTCCTATCCCAGGTCGCGACCGGCCAGGAATCGCGTACCTGGTCCGATAGTACCGGCAAGTTCAAGATCGAGGGAAAACTGCTCGGCGTGGAAGGAGGCAAGGCGCGCCTCGAGCGCAGCAATGGCTCAGTCGTGCAAATCCCCGTAACCAAGCTGAGCGCCGCCGATCAGAAGTACATCAAGGAACTCGACGAGGCGAATCCTTTCGAAGCCGTCGAGGAGAATCCGTTTAAGCCGGACAACAGCGGATCGTCCGCCGCATCGTCGCGACCTTCGCCACCAGAATCCGGTTCCGCAAGGGGTTCATCCTCGGGCGAGCCCAGGAAGGTTAAGGTCGATTGGTCGCAGTCCGAGACCTTAGCGCTTGCGCCCAGTAGCGACACTTGGAAGTTCGCAACACCTATCAAAGGTGGCGAACGCACGGAACTCAAGAACCGCGCGATTCCTGTCCCTCCGAAATCGAACTTCTTCGAAGGAGCACGGGGGCTCGTAACAAACGCCTCCGGCCAACGGGCGCTTGTTGGCTACACGCTGGATGAACCGAAGCCGGAAGGCATCACGCGAATCGTCCTAGCCGACCTGGTCAAGGGAAAGACCCTCGTCACAACAACCGTCCCGGGCAAGATGGCCCCGATCGCCCTCAACGACGGTGGCTTCCAGGTGCTGATGCGGAAAGAGGAGTTCGGTTTTGGCAATCAGGATCGGCTGGAGCTTTGGAATCTTACGCCAGCCGGCATTACGAAGGTCTTGGAGTGGACTCCCTACGACGATGTGAAGGGGGGCGAGCGTGACGTGAAGTGGGCCGCTTTCCTGGACGACGACCGCCTGGCAACCTTGGGTGGCGACGGTCGGCTGGCCATCTGGAACGCAGAAACGGCGACTCCCTTGTTCCACATCCAGATCGACGGCGGTTGCATTCCCGCCCTGTCGCCCGATCGCAAGTTCATCGCTTTCTCAACCGGCAAGCAAGTTGGCGTGTTTGATATCGCGGCCAAAGAGGTCGCTGCCCTTCAGGCCACTTCTCACACACCGTGGCCACGCCTCTGCTTTAGCCCCGATGCCTCACGCTTGGCCTGCATGGCTCACGGTAAGCTTTTTGTCTGGAACTTTGCGGATGGCTCCCTCTATCGCGAGATTCCACTCACCGGAATCAACGTACATGGTAATGAACTGATCTGGCCGCATGAGAAATATCTGCTAATCGGCAAGTCGAGCCTCTTCGACATCGAAAACCAGGTGCGCCTGTGGACCTACCGCGGACACGAACTGGCGGAGTCGCTGGGGGGCCAGGTCGCCTTCCTGGTCAATCAAGGTCAGGATCGACCGGGTGCGTTGGTGATTGCGCCGGTTCCGGCGGCAGGTTTCCACCAAGCCCTCGAGAAAGCGATGCAGCAGCCGGACTTTTTCGTCCTTAAGGAAGGCACGACGGTGAAGCTGAATGTCGACGCTTTGCCTGATGCCGCCGAGCGCGAAAAGGCTCGAGACACGTTGACGAAGAAGCTCAAGGAGCGCGGTTTCAAGGTCGGTCCGGAAGGAATGATTGAGCTCGTAGCATCTACCGAGGCCGGCAAAGAACAGGACATCTCCTATCACGGATTCGGAGTAAATCCCTGGAAGACCTACAAGGTTCGGGAATATCTCACCCGATTGGCGTTCGTTTACCAGGGAAAGAACACCTGGCAAACACAAGGCTCGAGCGTCCCGGGCTTCATCAGCTTGAAGGAAGGCGAAACGATCGACCAAGTCCTCCGCCGCAGCGAACGGCCGAATTACAACTTCTTTGAGCACGTCGAAATGCCGAAGGTGTTGATGAAACCGATGGGCCCCGATGGACTCGGGGCGTCGCAGGTTTCAGTGTCCGGCGTGCAGTAGTCAAGGCAATGCTGACGCTTTCGGAAGCTCGCTGACCTTGACCTGACTCGGCTCAGCCAGGTACGTTGCCGCGGTTTTTGTCGACCGCTCGCAAAGTACTTGGCTGATTTCCTTATGAAGACCCCTTCAGGCGAACTCACGGTAGTTTGCGCCGCCGACGATGCCTTCGCACTGCCGCTGGCGGTGACCGTGCGTTCGGCTCTCGAAAAACTTGATCCATCTCGCCGTCTACAGCTTTACATCCTCGACGGCGGGATCACCGACGCATCGAAGCAACGGCTGCTCGCAAGTTGGAGCTTGCGCGATGTCTCGGTTCGCTGGATCAAACCAGACCCGACATTGATTGACGATCTACAGATTTCGCGGCACGTCAATCTGATTACTTACTACCGGCTGCTGATGCCCTGGGTACTACCGGCCGAACTCGATCGGGTGATCTTCCTCGATGCCGATCTGCTCGTCCGCCGAGACCTCGCTGCCCTATGGGATAGCAATCTGCAGGGGAATGCTTGCCTGGCGGTGCCCGACACCGCAGCGCCCTACATCAACGCCCGCTCGGCACTGCCGAACTATGACCGGTGTCACCGCTTTCTCGCTTCGTCCGAGCCCATCCCCAACTATCGCGACCTTGGACTCAGTCCAACCGGCAAATACTTTAATGCAGGCGTCCTGGTCGTCGACTTGAAGCAGTGGCGAGAACTCGACGTGACGACAGCCGCCTTGCGCTGTCTGCGCCAGCATAGCCACCACGTCTTGTGGTGGGATCAATACGCGCTAAATGTTGTTCTCGCGGGGCACTGGAAAGAACTGGATGCCCGCTGGAACCAAGGTGTTCATGCCTACACATTTCCAATCGCCGATGAAAGCCCGCTAGCAGCGGATGTATTCGACGCCTTACGGCGCGACCCCTGGATCGTTCATTTCACCTCGCAAAAGAAGCCGTGGCACTACTTCTGCCGCCATCCCTTTCGCTCGGACTACCTTGCGGCAATTGACCGCACAGATTGGCGAGGTTGGCGTCCTCAGTTTCCACAGCGAGACGGCGTGCGTCAGTGGTGGCAGCACCACATTTCGCCGTTGCGGCACGCGGTGAAGGTCGGCGTCGTTCGGGCGAAGCGGCTATCGAGCTCGAAGCGCGAAGCTGCATAGTAAGCTAGCAAGCTCAGCGCCCCACTGTTTGATGCATCACGAGTTGCTATTCCCTGCACCGCAAGCCGTCAGTAATATCCGCCCGCATAACTTCTCGAAGCCTGCAGCGCTGGGCAAATGCCTGGGCTAAGTCTCGCTATCCATGCGTCAACCCGATATCTCCATCGTTGTCTGCACGTACCAGCGGCCGGAAAACCTCCGGCGGGTCCTGGCGTCGATTGCTGGACAACAGGGAGTAACCGGGCGATTCGAAGTGGTCGTCGCTGACGACGGTTCCGACGACGAGACTCCGCAAGTTGTCGAGCAATTCCGAAACACCGTCTCGTTTCCGGTTCGCTTTGTCACGCACAAGCACGAGGGATTCTGCCCTGGCCGCTGCCGCAACGAAGGTGTTGCCGCCTCTGAAGCCGACTACGTCCTGCTTCTCGATGGCGATTGCATGATCCCTCCGGATCATCTGCGAATCCATCTTGAGCGCCGCAAGCCGGGTGTCGTTTGGCTGGGCGACCACGTGAAGTTGAAGGAAGAAGAGTCGGCGAGCATTACGCCTGCAATGGCCTTCGACGGTGCGTACCCTGCCCGAACTTCACGCGCCATCGCCTCGAAAATGTGGCGCAAAGCACTTAAGGCCTCCTGGTACAAAGCCACCGGTAATGTCACGAAGCCTCGCCTGACGAGCAACAACGTCGGCATGTGGCGAGAAGACTACTTTCGCGTAAATGGCTTCGACGAGAACTACATCGGATGGGGCTGCGAAGACGACGATATGGGAATCCGCCTCCGTCGGGCGAAGATCCGCTTGGAATCCATCCTTTGGTGGACTTGGGCTTATCATCTGTGGCACCCACCAGCATCGTCGGTTCCACTGCGTTGGAAGGACGGTCCGAACGTTGCCTACTTCTCGCGAGGGTTTCACCTGGTCCGCTGTGGCAATGGCGTCGAGAAACGATTGCCGAGCGATCTGACAATCCAAGTAGTCGGCGAAATACCACCGCTTGCCACCATCGAGCGAGTACTTCCGCCTCGGTATCAGGTTTCTGTCCGAGGTGATCTCCCAAATCCTGAAATCGAACTCTTGTTCGCGCCCAATCGCCAGGGGTTCTCGGGCAGAGCGCAGTGCAATTTGCTCATTGCGCTTGAACCGGAAGTGGTTTTCTCTTCGCAGTATGCCCGGGCGAACTTGGTGCTGAGTGACAAGCGATGGCCGCAAATCCAACCGGAACACCAGTTCGGCTTGCACCAGTTCGAAGAAGCGCTTTGCTATCTGCTCCACAACAACGCCTCGCTCACCGCGCTTAAGGCGATTCGTAGCCAACGCGCCGCGGGCGAACGCCTACGAATGGCCGCTCAGCAGCGCTCTCGACTTCGTTCGGCCGGCTGATTTCCCCTTCGCTTGTCGTGCTTTAGCTTGACCGCCTTCCTTGCGATCCCGGCTCGAGGTATCCGCAGTGCTCTATCCTTTGAAGCCATTGGGTGAAGCAGACACTGACGTTCGAGGAATTGGGCGGCGCTATCTTGCCTGTTCCCTTGTATGTGCACTGCTCGCGGCGGCCGCCCTGCTTGTCGATTTGCCCCTGAGAAATGCGGTGAGCGATGCTGGGGCACTCAACATTCCGGGTGACCTTCGACGCTTAGTCACGCTGTCGGAAGTCTTTGCTCACGGATTCGGTGTTGCTGCTTGTATCGCCGTCGCGATCGCCCTAGATCCGCGTGGTTGGCGAATCGGCCCGCGGCTTGCCATCGGAGCCTTTGGCTCTGGCTTGGTCGCCGACGTTTGCAAGTTGCAAGTGGCGCGGGTGCGTCCGAAGTTTGCAGGCTCCGAACTTCAGAGCGTCACAGACACTTTTCTGGCCCTTTTCCCCTGGCAGTCGGGAGAGCAGCTCGGCCGGCCGTTGAATAACGCGGTTCGCTCCTTTCCCTCGGGCCACACCGCGACCGCAGTCGGTTTGGCTATCGTGCTTTCCTCGCTTTATCCGCGAGGCCGTTGGCTGTTCGCTCTGTTTGCGGTGCTCGCCGGCATGCAGCGGATCGAGAGCGGCATGCACTATCTCAGTGATACGCTCGCGGCCGCCGCGATCGGTTTTTTGATTGGCGCCGGCGTGTGCGGACGAACGAAGTTGAACGCTTGGTTGCAGCGACTGGAAGAGCCGACGATGTCCTCAGTTGGAGGGTACGTCGCTGACCAGCAGACTACCGCCAGCCAGAAACCCTGCTTCCAGCGAGCAGGTTGAGGCGATCACAAACAGACCCGCCGCTCGGATTCCTCTGGTGGCAATCCAAGGGCTTTGCTACAGTCCCGCCGCTAATCGGACCGATCGGCTGCGCATCGGCAAGTGGGCGGGGGCTGGCGCATAGATGTTGCTACGGTTCCCACGGCGATTCGTTAAAACTCAAGGCGACACCGACGTGATATCGCGGCTCGGAAAATTAACTGCTCGCGTCGTCCTTGCTCTGCCGGCGCTCTTCACTTGCTTTTCTGCGATCGGCTGCGCGGACGGTCCCGTCCCCGAAATGCGAAGTCTGAATCCCTGGGTGCGCGAGCAGTGGGAAGAGGACGAGAAGCACGGCCCGACGTTCTACAGCCGCCTGGAACGGCTGGGCGAGTTGCGGTCGCAAGCTCGCTCACTCTCTGAGACCGATCGCCAGCGCATCTCGGGTGAACTGACGGCCATTTTGCGCGACGAACGTAGCTCGCCCATGCGAGTTGAGATTCTGCGCGCCCTTTCGGCATACCCCTCGTCGGAGGCGATGGCATCGGTGGAAGTCTGTTTGAGCGATGCCGATCCGCAGGTTCGCATCGCTGCTTGCAACGCGCTGGGATCCTGGAAGACGCCCGAAGCCCTGCAGGCGCTTGGCAACGCGGTCGGAAGCGACACTGACCTGGATGTACGCATCGCTGCGGCGCGGGCGCTCGAAAACTTTAACGATCCTGCCGCCACCAAGGCACTTTCCGTCGCACTCGACGACAACGACCCGGCGCTCCAGAAAGTCGCCATGCAATCACTGCGGCAAAACACCGGAAAAGACTACGGCAATAGCGTCGCGGCTTGGCGCGAGTACCTCGCCGGAGGGAACCCTGCCCCGCCGCCACCGCCATCGATTGCCAGCCAGTTGCAGGAATGGCTCTGGTGGTGATCCCTCCGCTTCATCAAGGATGCGGCTTTGCGCACAAAAATGCATGGCCGTCTGCGACGGAATCGCCGACCAGCAAAGCACTTGCAATACATGACAATTCGGTTGGTCGGTTCAGGTTCCCCACCCGGAATAACCGATATGTTTGTTGCGACGCGAAATTCCAGGCGGGATTCGCGTCGACCGCTTGCGCCGATTTGGCCTAGATGCCGCGCGTCCCAGGCGACTGCATAAGACAAGGATGTCCCTGGCAGCGACGTGCTTTGCTCGCCGCCGCTTCCCGCTGAGAAAGTTCCATCCATGATTCGAACGACGCTCTCTGTTTGCGCCCTCTTCGCCTCCTTGCTCCTGGTGAGCCGGTGGGTCGTTCTGTCGAACGCTGCTACACCGACGAAGACCGCCCGCAGCCTGCCCGCTGCGAGCATTCCCGCGCAGAAGGCCCCGGCGAAGGCTTCGCAGCCGAAGAGCACTACGGCAAAGCAAGCTGCCGCAGAAGTGAAGAAAGAAGAATCCGCTGAGGCCATCAGGGAAACGGTGAAAGTTCGCACCGTGGCTGGCGCTCCCTTCAAAATGCCGGACGGTTGCGTTGAGATTCAGTGCGGCGACGAACACAAAATCGCCGGCGCAAATACGAATGGTACGGAACGGGTGGCTGTCTCGAAGTACCTCCATGGTCCGATTCCCGTGCCACACGACTACGTCGCTCGACCGGTTGACTTTGAAGAAGAGCCGACGGATGAGACCGACGACATCTTCGGCATCTTGCCTGAACTGCGAGTCGCCCGACAAGGCAATCGTGTAAAAGCCAGCGATCTGGCCACCGACCAGGATTCGGCCGAGGACAAAAAAGACAATGAGCCGGCGCCGTTCGAAGGTGACGCTAAACCACTAGCCGGCGAAGATGGCGAAGTCGAAGTGGACGTCGAAGCGGAGATGACCGACGACGAAACATCGAAGACCGATACCGAATCGAACGAGAGCCTCGACGGCGATGAGGAAAGCGACAAACCGACAGAAACCACCGCTGGCCCAGTCGCGCCGCAGAAGAAAGAAGTCGAACTTACCCCGGAACTAATTGCCCTCCGCGAGAAACTTCGCGACACGCTGGCTCATTACTACTACCGGCCGGAGAATGTCGCCAACCGCAGCCCGTGGGGCGCGATGCATTACATGCTCGCCTTTGGTGTCGACTCGCAGCTTGTCGCCGGCAACCGGAAAGTGAACGCCGTGGGATGGCTGTGCTACAACGGCGTCTGCAACGGCCAGAATCTGTTCTGGGCTGAGCAAAACGATCTGCATGCTCGCATCGGCGTCGGGGTACAAGGACATGCGGGGCAATACTTGGCAATGCTCGCTCAGTCGAAGGTGCCAACCGACTTTCCAATCAAGGCCGACGGTCGAGACTTCACCGTCGCCGACCTAATCGAGCATGAAAAACAAACCTGCAAGCCGAACACCGAACTTACTTTCAAGCTCATTGCCCTGATGCATTACTGCAAATCGGATGACCAATGGGTGAGCAACGAAGGACAGGATTGGGACATCCCACGGCTGATTAAGGAAGAGCTTCGTCAGCCAATCGTCGGTGCTGCCTGCGGTGGTACTCACCGGTTGATGGGATTCAGCTATGCAGTTCGCAAGCGTCAGCAGCGCAACGAAGAGTTCACCGGCCAGTGGCTGCGGGCGAAAAAGTTCATTGACGATTACCACGAGTACACCTTCCGCCTACAAAATGCGGACGGCAGCTTCAGTACTGACTGGTTCGCAGGCCGCGGCGATTTCGGCCCTCCGGGACGTCGCCTGGAGACCACGGGTCACGTCACCGAATGGTTGTCGTACTCGCTCAGCGAAGATCAGCTCACTGAGCCGCGGATGGTTAAAAGCGTCACCTACCTCACCAACCTGTTGCATGACGGCCGCAACGGCAAGTGGAACATCGGTCCGCTGGGCCACGGCCTGCACGCTCTGGCCATCTACGATGAGCGAGTCTTCGGCGGCAAGCCTGGGCAGCGTCAGGAACAGCTCGCATCGCATGAAAAGGTGCTGGCTGTGCGACGTGGCCCGTCGAGCCGGCGTTAATCGCTCGCGAAGCAATTGAGTCAACCGAAGGGAGCGTCGCTAAGACGCTCCCTTTTTTTATTGGCTCGTCAGCTGGAAACGTTTCTTAAGCTCGTTCCTTAGCTGAACCCGACCGAACAACCGCTAGTTACAATGAAGTCGGTGCGTTTCGTGGCGTCATTGGAAAGGTCAGGCAGCGAGTGCGTCGAGGCAGCTTCACGATTGGTTATTGCACGAACGTACATGCAGGCGCTTCACTTCTCGAGTCGCATGCCAACCTCGAGCAACATGCGCTGGAAGTGAAACGGCGAGTTAGCTCCGGCGAGCCAATGGGTGTTGGCTTGTGGTTGTCCGCGGCTACCGCCGAGCAACTGGTGCAACGGGACGGAGTGACCCAAGCTCGTGACTGGCTAGCACAGGTTGGGCTGATCCCATTCACTCTCAACGGCTTCCCCTTCGGAAACTTCCACCAGGAGATCGTCAAGCACCGCGTCTATGAACCGACCTGGGCCGATCCGCAGCGATTGGAATACACGAATCGCCTCGTCGGAATTCTGCACCATTTGCTGCCGCCGGGCGCGGACGGCAGCATCTCGACTCTTCCCTTGCAATGGGGCCAGCCGGAGCCGAGCGAGCAAATTCTTAAACAGTCCGCTGCCAATCTTCGCGCCGCTGCCACGACCATGGCTGAATTGCTTGCCGACACCGGCCGGCTGATTCACCTGTGCATTGAGCCTGAGCCCGGTTGTGTGTTTGATCGGGCGCAGCACATCGTCGATTTCTTTGAAGAGCATCTCCTGCCCGGGGGCAAGGAGGATGAGATTCGACGGCACATCCGTGTTTGCCACGACGTCTGCCATGCAGCCGTGATGTTCGAAGACCAGGTTGAGGTGCTGGAGCGATATCGTTCGGCCGGTATTGAAGTGGGAAAGATCCAGGTCTCGGCTGCGGTCATCGCGCCGTTCGACCAGGCCGACGAAGACGGCCGACAGGCGATGTACGATCAATTATCGCGCTTCAATGAACCCCGGTACTTGCACCAAACGGTGGTTCGGCGGGGCGACCGCGAGACGTTCCATGAGGACTTGCCCGCGGCACTTGCGACGGAGAAAGAAAATCTTAGCGGCGAGTGGCGAACCCACTTTCACGTTCCGGTTTACCTCGAGCAATTCGGGCACTTGCGCGCCTCGCACGAGCAAATCTCGCAGTGTCTTGCCAACTTCGCCCGGCTAACGAACTGCAAGCATCTGGAAGTGGAGACATATGCGTGGGGAGTGCTGCCCCAGGAGTTGCAGGAGCCCAGCCTTGCCGCGGGGATTGCGAAAGAGATGGCTTGGCTCGATGCTGAGATGAGTCGCCAGGGATGCTACTGTTAGATCAGGAGCAAGTCGATGGGCGCAACTGCATCGGCTGGGAAGTGTTCGTACCGGGTTGCTTGGTCGTTGCGTGCAATCATTTTAATCGTGACCTTGGGCTGCACAGCAATGGGCGAGTGCCGGACGGCAGTCCATGCGCAGAGGTTGCGTCAGATACAGCAGAAAGTTGACACGGTCATTGACGACGAACTGTCCTCTGGGGAGGACGAACCCCATAACTCGATTCAAGACCTGCAACTGCTTCGCGAGCAGATCCTCCGATCGCCAATTCTTGAGCAGGCCCGACGCGATGCTTACTTGAAGCGCATCGATTCGACGCTGCTAACTCTTCACCAAGGGCGAATCATGGAAGAAACGGCGAGAAAGAACAGCCGTGGCCCGTGTCTCTGACGGCTACTAAGTACCGCCCTGGACGACGCTTATAGCTCGGCTCCGCAACCTTCGACTTAAACTGCGACACAATACGAATTATTTGACGTAACTCCATTCACCCGATAACATTAGGGGTTGGTTTGCCGCCCTGATAGCACCCTTCCTGCGCAAGGCCAACGACATGCCTCACGGATTGATTCGTTCGAGCTGGCGCATCACCACCTGCCACGCGACAATTTCGCTCGCCATTCTCTGCTTCGTCGGCTCACGGGTTCACCCAATATCGGCTGCTGAAGCTGCGCCCGAGCCGACGCCAGAGCAAGTTGCGTTCTTCGAGAGCAAAATACGGCCGATCCTGGTCGAAAACTGCTTCAAGTGCCACGCTTCCGAAAAGCAGAGCGGCGAGCTACGTCTCGACTCGCGCGATTTCCTCATGCTCGGCGGCGATTCCGGCTCGCCCATCGTACCCGGCAAGCCCGAAGAGAGCTTGTTGATTGAGGCCGTGAAGTACGAGTCGTTCGAGATGCCTCCTGGAGGCAAACTGAAGGACACTGAAATCGAAGCACTCACCGAGTGGATCAAGATCGGCGCGCCGTGGCCGAAAGAACATGGCAGTAGCCAGGGCGGCCCGGCCCTGCGGAAGAATCGAGACAAAATCAGCGACGAGGATCGCGCCTGGTGGGCATTTCAGCCGGTTCAAAACCCGCCTCCACCATCAATCCCGGGTGATGAATGGTCGCGCAATCCGGTCGACCGTTTCGTCCTTGCTCGCATGCATGGCGAAGGGCTTTCACCGGCACCCGAAGCCGATCGAGCCACACTAATTCGTCGCCTCTACTTCGACCTGATCGGCCTGCCGCCGACACCGGACGAGATTGAAGCTTTCGTCGCAGACGAGCGCCCTGACGCGTACGAGTTGCTGGTGGATAAACTGCTTGCCAGCCCGCACTACGGAGAGCGCTGGGCCCGACACTGGCTAGATATCGTTCGTTACGCGGAGTCCGACGGCTATCGCCAAGACGCCTATCGTCCACTCGCCTGGCAGTACCGCGACTACATCGTCCGGTCGTTCAACGCGGACAAAACGTATCCACAGTTCGTCCGCGAACAGCTTGCTGGCGACGAAATTCCCGGCGCCGACCCAGACGCGCTGATCGCCACGGGCTTCCTACGTCTCGGCATGTACGAGTACAACCAGCGCGACGTGAAGGGGCAATGGTCGCTCATTCTGAATGAGGTGACCGATGTCACTGCCGACACGTTCCTCGGGATGGGCATGGGCTGCGCCCGCTGCCATGATCACAAGTTCGATCCAATCCTGCAGAAAGATTACTTCCGCCTGCAAGCGTTCTTCACTCCGCTTTCGTTGCGCGACGATCTACCGGCAGCGACCTCGGCTGAAATCAACGAGTACAACCGCCAGCGAGTTGTGTGGGAAGAGAAGACAGCCGATATCCGCAAGGAACTCGATGAGCTTGAGCGTCCACACCGCGAAGCGGCAGCCAAGAAGGCGCTCAGCTTGTTCCCTGAAGATTGCCAGGACTTCCTCTCTGCAACGACTGACGAGCGTACTCCCTACCAGGAACAAATTTTCCAACTCGCCTATCGTCAGGCGATTTTGAAGATGGATGAAATCGACTTCAAAAAGAAGTTGAAAGGTGAGCAGCTCGAACGGTGGGCGAAGCTAAATGAAGAGTTGGCCAAATTCGACGCTGAAAGGCCGAAGCTCCTTCCGATGGCTTACGGGGCAACGGATGTTGGCCCACAATCCTCTCCTACTACGGTTCCAAACAAGTCACGTATGGGGGAGATCGAGCCAGGTGTTCTTACTCTCCTCGACCCAAATCCGCTACCGATTCCGCCATCGTCTAATTCCTTGACGACTGGTCGGCGGACGGCGCTCGCGGCCTGGATTGCCAACTCCAGTAATCCGCTGACGCCGCGGGTGATGGTCAACCGCATCTGGCAGCATCACTTCGGTCGTGGTCTCGCGGAATCGCCGAGCGACTTCGGCCGACTTGGCGAGCCGCCCACTCATCCGGAGTTGCTCGATTGGCTGGCTGTTGAATTTATGAATCACGGCTGGTGCGCCAAACACATGCACCGATTAATGGTGACCTCGTCCGCTTACCGACAGGCTTCGCACGGGTCACAACTCGCTGCTTCGGTCCAGCAGGATCCCAGCAATAAGTGGCTTTCCCGCATGACCGTTCGCCGCCTCGCTGCTGAACAAGTGCGCGACGCGGCACTGGTTGTCACTGGCGAGCTGAATCCGAAGCTCGGAGGTGAAGGAGCAGACAAGATCGCACGCCGCTCGATTTATCTGAAGGTCATTCGCAACAAGCGTGACGAGTTCCTCGAAGTCTTCGACGTGCCGGATGGCACCTCCAGCATGCCCGTAAGAAACGTCACCACCACGCCGACTCAGGCGCTGACGATGATCAATGGTCCGTTCATGCTAACTCGGTCCAAAATCCTTGCGGGGCGGATCGACAAGGCGACCAAGGGGAGCGAGAAGCTCACCGAGGCACAGGTGAACGAGGCGTATCGTCTCGTCTTCGGCCGTAAGCCCAGCAGTGAGGAGTTACTCTTGGCACAATCGTTCCTCGCCGAAGGAGAATGCAAACCCGGCGAGCGGCTGGCCGACCTCTGCCATGTGCTGCTCAATTCGAACGAGTTCCTCTACGTGGATTGAGCGGAACGCGATCGCTGGTTTGAGTTGAGAGTCGAGACGGAAGATCTTGAAAGCAGAATAATGGATATCCAACGCTTCGGCCGTGGTCCGCTCTATACATCGCGTCGCGATATGCTCGTGAGCGCGGGCCTGGGCTTTGGCGGACTTGCCCTCGCCAGCCTGTTGGGCGGCCAAGCTTCGGCAGCAGACAGCGGTGTTCCGGAATCGGCTGGCAAGCTTTCCGACGGCAAGCCTCACCATCCGCAGCGAGCGAAGAGCATTATCTTCCTCTTCATGGAAGGTGGGCCAAGCCATATTGACACCTTCGACCCGAAGCCGGCGCTGGAGAAGTTTGCGGGCAAGCCGCTGCCTTCCTCCTTCAAGCCGGTGATCTTGGCGATGGGAGAGAAGAACCCGCCCATCATGGCCTCACAGAGGAAATTCAAGCAGCATGGTGAAGGTGGTCTGTGGGTCAGCGATTGGCTGCCACACACGGCCGAATGTGCCGACGACCTGTGCGTCGTCCGCTCGTGCGTGAGCGACGGCATCAATCATTCGGGCGGCGTTTGCCAAATGAACACAGGCAGCATCCTCGGCGGCCGACCCTCGCTCGGCTCTTGGGTGTCGTATGGTCTGGGAACGGAGAACGATAACCTGCCCTCGTTCGTGGTCCTCGAGGACAACCAGGGCAAAGTAGTGAATGGGCCGCGGAACTGGAGCGCCGGCTTCATGCCCGCCGGTTATCAAGGCACTCCGTTTGTGAACGGTCCGGAGCCGATTCGCTACCTTGAAACTCCCAAGGAGGTCTCCAGCGATCGGCAGAGGAAGAAGCTCGAGCTGCTGAATGCGATCAACCAGCGGCACGCATCCGATCGCCGCGATCAGACAGAACTCGATGCTCGCATCGCCAGTTATGAACTTGCATTTCGGATGCAGGCCGAAGCACCGGACGTGGTCGAACTCGCTGACGAAACCGCCGAGACGCAGGCACTGTATGGCATGGACCAAAAGGAAACCGCCACCTTCGGCCGGATGTGCCTGCTGGCCCGCCGCATGGTCGAACGCGGAGTACGCTTCGTGCAGTTGTATCACGGCAGTGGCAGCCGCTGGGACGCTCACAGCAACCTCGAAAAGAACCACAGCGGCCTGTTCAAGGAATCGGATAAGCCAGTCGCCGGTCTCCTGAAAGATCTGAAACGGCGAGGCCTGTTGCAGGACACGCTCGTCGTATGGGGCGGTGAGTTCGGCCGCACGCCGATGAGCGAGCAGGGGAATGGTCGCGATCACAATCCGACGGGCTTCACCATGTGGTTCGCCGGTGGCGGCATTCCCGGAGGACGAACTGTCGGAGCGACCGACGAGATCGGTCTGCACGCTACTGAAGACCGCCTGCACGTGCACGACCTGCACGCAACAATGCTGCGGATGCTCGGCCTCGATCACATGCAGCTGATGTACCTGCACAAGGGTCGGCCGGAGCGACCAACGCTTAACGAAGGGCACGCGAGCGAGAAGATCATGATTGGCTAACGCGGGCCATGCGGTTGCGCGTTAATCTCGAATCAATTCAATCCACGCTCAGGATGGTTCCCGCGTGGCATCGCCGCAATTCACTTTCGGTTTGCAACAGCAGCGCTCCATCCTCATCGATGCCCGAGCATCGGCCCACGATGGTCTGAGGACCAGAGCTGAGCTGAACCGTCCGTCCACTCAAGTAGCTTCGGGAACGCCATTGCTCAATGAGTGAGCTAAATCCCTGCTCCGCGAGTTTCTGCCAACAGACCTCGAATCGTTCCAGCAGGGCCAACAGGACTGTGGTCAAATCTCGCGTGCGGCCGTCGTAATCGTTTAAAGAGATCGCGCTCCGCTGCAGATCCGCTGGTGCTTCTACAAAGCTGTTGTTCACATTCAGACCGGCACCGATGACGAGACGATCGCGGACGGGCGGCGTTTCAATCAAGATGCCGCAGACTTTGCGGCCGAGCAGGTAAACATCGTTGGGCCATTTCACCTGCGCATCCTGCGATCCAGTGATTTCTTCAACCGCCTGGCAGATGGCAAGTCCCGTAGTCAGAGAAAGCTGCGGCCAGCGATGCGTCGGAATGCTCGCCGCCGAGGACTCAATCGCAAGCGAGAACGTGATCGACCCGTCAGCAGCCCACCAGCGATTCGCACCTCGTCCGCGGCCCGCTGTCTGCCGATCGGCCAGCACCAGGAGCGGCAATTCGGCCTCTGGCGCCGCAGCCAATTCCAAAGCCTGGTCGTTGGTTGAGCCGATTTCTGTGTGATGCTCGATCTGGCGAACGAGACCCGAGGCTCGCAGCCGATCGAGATCGTAACCGCCGGACATCGCTACTCAATCCGCACAAGGAGGTCGCCAGTTTCGACCCGGCTGCCCGGTTTCACCAGCACTTCGGCAACCTTACCGTCGACCTCGCTGGAGATGGTGGTCTCCATTTTCATCGCTTCAAGCGTGGCGAGTTTCTGCCCCTTCGCCACCGCATCGCCGACCTTCACAGCCACAGTCACCACCATGCCTGGCATGCCGGTTCCGACCTGCTTCGGATCGGCCGGATCGGCCTTCACGTTAGTAACCTTCGAAGACTCTAGCGAAAGGTCAGCAACCGTGACGTCGCGCGGTTGACCATTGAGTTCGAAGAATACCGTCCGCCGTCCGTCGGCGTGTGGGTCGCTGATCGTCAGGAACTTGATGATCAGTGTCTTGCCTTCCTCAATGTCAACGCTGATCTCTTCGCCTACTTCCTGGCCGTAGAAAAAGACTGGGGTGGGCAAGATGCTCGTATCGCCATACTTCTTCTGATGGTTGACGAACTCTTCAAACACCTTGGGGTAGAGCAAATACGAGAGAACATCGCGGTGGGTGACCTCGCGGCCTGCCATCTCTTTGACCTTAACAGCCGCAGCTTCCAGGTCAGCCGGCGGCAGGCTCTCGCCTGGACGACCGGCGAGCGCCTTGCGGTCGCGCAAGATGCGCTTCTGCACCGCTTCAGGGAAGCCGCCCGGTGGGCTGCCCATCATGCCACCCACCAAATCCATGATCGATTCTGGGAATGCCAAATCTCGGTTCCCTTCGATCACATCCTTGGGCGTCAGGCCGTTGGCGACCATAAAGAGCGCCAGGTCGCCGACAGCCTTGGAGCTGGGGGTCACTTTGACGATATCGCCGAGCATCTGGTTGGCTTCGGCGTACATCTTACAGATGTCGTGCCATTGCTCTGCGAGGCCGAGTGCGCGAGCTTGTTGGTAAAGATTCGTATACTGGCCGCCCGGCATCTCGTGGCTGTACAAGTCGGCGGCCGCGGGCAGCATGACGCTATCGAACGGCGTGTAAAATTCTCGAGCTGCCCGCCAGTATTCGGACAGTTCATAGAGCACATCGCCATTGAGCCCAGTATCGCGCTCGGTGAAGCGGAGGCCTTCGACGACGGCATTAAGGTTTGGCTGACTGGTGCCTCCCGACATCGATGCCATCGCTGCATCGGCAATGTCGAGCTTCATTTCCGCGGCTTTGAAGATCGAAGCCGCTTGCATGCCGGCCGTGTCGTGCGTGTGGAAGTGGATCGGAACGCCTACCTCTTGCTTGAGCGTCTTCACCAGCTGCTCAGCAGCATACGGCTTGCAGAGACCGGCCATATCCTTGATGGCCAGGATGTGCGCGCCAAGCTTTTCCAGCTCCTTAGCGAGATCCACGTAGTACTTCAGGTTGTACTTCGACCTGCTCGGGTTGAGAATGTCGCCCGTATAGCAGATAGCCGCCTCGCAGATGCCGCCTGCTTGCAGCACCGCCTCCATGGCGACGCGCATGTTCGGCACCCAGTTCAGCGAGTCGAAAATGCGGAATATATCCATCCCCGCGCCGCAAGCTTCCTTGCAGAACTCGCTGACGACGTTATCCGGATAGCTCGCGTAGCCGACGGCATTTGACGCCCGGAATAGCATCTGGAAGAGGATATTCGGGATCTTCTCCCGCATCTCAGCCAGACGCTGCCAAGGATCTTCTTTGAGGAACCGCATCGAGGTATCGAACGTGGCTCCGCCCCACATCTCGAGCGAAAACAGGCCAGGGGCAAGATGTGCATAGGCTCCGGCCACGTTCAGCAGATCGTGCGTGCGAAAGCGGGTAGCCAGCAGCGATTGGTGGGCATCGCGGAATGTGGTATCCGTGATCAGCAGTTGCTTCTGTTCCAGAATCCACTTGCTGAACTTTTGCGGACCAAGTTCTTTTAGCTTATCTCGCGTGCCCGGCGGAAGTGGAGCCTTAGGATTGTAGCTAGGCAAGGGTGCGGCCGCGCGACGCGCGGCCTTGGGCAGACCCTTTACGAGCGGATTGCCGTTCACGGCGATCTCACCCATGTAAGCCAACAAACGCGTGGCTCGGTTCCGTCGCTTCGGCAAAGCGAACAACTCGGGCGTCTCATCAATAAACCGCGTGGTGCAAGTACCATCGAGAAACTTAGGGTGGGTAACCAGCTTGATCAGGAACGGGATGTTCGTCTTAACGCCGCGAATGCGGAACTCCTGCAAACATCGCTCAATTCGGCGGGCCGCGTCGATAAACCGCCGTCCGCGGGCAGTCACTTTCACGAGCATCGAGTCGTAGAACGGATTGACCGTAGCGCCCGAGAAAGCGCTGCCGGCATCGAGGCGGATGCCCATCCCCGCGGCGGAGCGGTAGTGCGAAATTCGCCCATAATCGGGCATGAAGTTATTCGCCGGATCCTCAGTCGTCACGCGGCTCTGAATGGCAAAGCCCGTCAGCTTGACGCTCTCTTGCGACGGCAAACCGATCTCTGGGTCGGCCAGTTTCATGCCCTGCGCCACGAGCAACTGCGATTTCACAATGTCGATGCCCGTCACTTCTTCTGTGACGGTGTGTTCGACCTGGATGCGCGGGTTTACCTCGATGAAGAAGAACTTGTTCGTTTCGCGATCGACGAGGAACTCGACGGTTCCGGCATTTTCGTACTTGACCGCCTTGCCGATTTTCACGGCCGCTTCGCAGAGAGCGTTCCGCACTTTTTCATCGAGATTCGGCGCTGGAGCGATCTCGACCACCTTTTGGTGGCGTCGTTGCACGGAGCAATCTCGCTCGTAGAGATGCATGAGAGTCCCGTGCTTATCGCCGAGCAGCTGCACTTCGATGTGGCTGGCCTGGGTGATGAACTTCTCGATGAAAACATCCGGGCTGCCGAATGCAGAGAGCGACTCGCGCTGCGCCTGTTCCAGTTGTGTTGGCAGGTCCTTTTCCGATTTCACCACGCGCATTCCGCGGCCGCCGCCTCCCTTGGCGGCCTTCAGGATGATCGGGTAGGTCAGCTCGGCGGCCACCTTCAAACCCTGCTCGGTGCTCGTAATGGCATCGCTGCCTCCGAGGACCGGTACATTTACCTGGCTGGCGATTTGGCGGGCGAAGGTCTTGTCACCGAGCTTTTCGAGTGCCTCCACGTGGGGACCGACGAAAATGATGCCAGCCTCGTTGCAGGCCCGGGCCAAATCGGGGTTTTCGGACAGGAAGCCGTAGCCGGGATGGATCGCATCGACGCCATATTTCTTGGCGACCGAGATGATGTCCGGGATGTTCAGATAGGCCCGGATCGGCTCCCCTGGCTTACCCACCAGATACGCCTCGTCGGCCTTGAAACGGTGCAGGGCGTACCGGTCTTCGTGGGCATAGATGGCAACCGTCCGGATGCCGAGCTCGTGAGCGCTGCGGAACACACGGATGGCAATTTCGCTGCGGTTAGCGACCAGAAGCTTCGTGATTTTCTTCATAAGTCCGGACAGCCGCTCGGGATGGAGGCGTGGCTGGATATCGGGATCGGCAAGCGGCGCTCGGCTCGGCAGTTCGGGGCCGAAAAGCCGTAAGTGCACTGCCACAGATAACAAGCGCGGAGAGGGAAGCTGAAGTTTACACGACAGGCAGCGGCTTGCAACGCGGCCTAAACCGGCTTGCGGGAGCGGAATGGCGGATGGCCGTAGAGTTCCATTAAGGTTTAGGCAGCCATCACGATTGCAGCAAAAGTGCGGAATCGTTTGCCATCAAGGGAGGAGCGGCTAAGGTGACTGCTCTTTCTGCTCTGAAGACTTAACATTCGGTGCCCCTTCCGGCAGGGAAGCGAATTGAATCTCCACGGTCGAGATCGCGTCGCCGCGGCGGTACTTCAGTTTTGCTTTATCGTCGGCGACATAGCGGCCGACTAAGGAAGCGAAATGGACCGGGTCGAGTGGCTCCACTTCATCAAGAGCGACGACCACGTCGTCTGGTTTCAGTCCGACCTTGGCGGCTGGTGAATCGGCGGCTACTTCAGTGACCTTTACGCCCTTCGCCGGGTCGCCGAAGGTTTTGGTCTGCACCCCCAGAAACGGCGGCTGAAAGTTTCTCCCCTCTTTCAGAGCGGTGATCCGATCTTCTATCTCGGCCAATGGAATGGCGAATCCGATCCCTGAGTCATACCACTCCGCCCCGGCGGCTTCGTCTCTGGATTGTGGGCTAAGTGGCACACACAGGCCGATGATGCGTCCCTCCACATCGACGAGCGGACCGCCATAGTTCGCAGGGCTCAGGTTGGCGTCGGTCTGAACGGCCTTGGCCCCGATTCGGTGTGTCGCCGAAATGATGCCGACTGACACAGCTGGTTCCTGGCCGCCAAAACCCACGCCAAGCGCGACGGCCCATTGGCCAACCCGAATCTCATCTCGCGGCGTGAATGTCGGCACGGATAATTCACTCACGCCGTCGACCTTCAGGACGCAGATCCGCCGTGTTTCGTCGCGGCCGAGCAGTTTGGCGACTTTACGTTCACCCTCAGGCAAGACGACCGTGATGACGGGCGGTTTGCGAATGAAATTGAACGTACTGGTGAGGATGTAGCCGTCCGGCGAAATAACTAACCCAGTAGTGGGCCCTTCACCGGGCGATTGGAAACCCGCAGTACCGACGCTTCCCGATACGCCGCCAAAGCCCTCGATCCGCACGAGCGATGGCTCTACGCGTAGCGCCGCGGCTCGAAATGCTTTCGGAGCAAGTAGCACTCCACGAGTTGCATCGCTGCCGGCGGGCGGCTGCGGTTCCTCAGCGAGTGAGAGAGTCGAGCAGCAACACAACAAGAGCAGTCCGACTGAGAGAGTTCGCTTCATTGCGCCTCTCCCAATTTGATGTGCACGGTAAGGACCTGATCCTGTCGCTTCACCTCGATGGCAACCTCCTGACCGGCCTTCAGCGTGGCCACAATGCGCTGGAAGTCGGCTCCATTGCGCACTATCTGTCCTGCTACACTGATGACCATATCGTCGGCCCGCAAGCCGGCCGCAGCCGCCGGTGAGTTCGCCACGACCCGATCGATATACGCCGGGCTATTACGACCGCCTAGCGCGAACAGTCGAATTCCAAGCTCCGGCGGACCCGGACGAGCGGCAGTGTTCTGCGGCGAAAGCGAAGAGCTCTCACCCTTGATGAATTGAAGCAGCAGATCGGCTGGCACGGCATAGTTCAGCCGCGTGTTGGTACTCTTCGATTCGATCACCTTGCCAATCATGCCCACCAGTTTGCCTTCAGAGTCGACAACCGCACCGCCGTCTGCCCCGGGGTTACTGGTAATGGCATCGTAGAGGTAAACGTCTCCCTCGTAAGGAAAGTCCTGGAACCCGCGACGGGCATCAAGCCGTGTGCGGAGGCCCAGCACGCCGATGTTCACCGACAACGGCTCTCGGCCATCGGCAACCTTGAACGCATTGCTGACCGCCAAAATCCAATCTCCTCGCGAGACTCTTGGCTGCTCGGGAATGTCGAAGTAGTGCGGCGTCTTGCTTTCCACTTGCAAGAGGGCCGCCTGCAACGTCGGGCTCCGCCTTAGTACCTTGGCAGGATGCATACTGCCATCGGGGAAAGTCACTCGTAGGTTGCCTGTCGCCAGAAAGGCACCTTGCGAAGTAAGAATCTGCCCATCCTCCGATACGACAATACCACTGGCGTAACCAGGCGAGCGGCCGATGCTCCCGCCGTAGATCTTCACCACGCGCTGCTGGGCGTGCTCGATCGCTGGCTCGAAAGCGTTGGCCGCTTCGTCTTGACCGCGGACAACTGCCGACCACGTGAGCATCGCTGTTAAAGCACACGTTCCGGCGAGCGCCGGCAGTTTCACGAGGATGCACATGCGATGTTTCATTGCCCAGATTCGGTGTCCGGCAACTTAAATAGTTGATCGTCGACGTCATTTGACTCTTCGAATTCGCGGGTGGCAGCTCGCCAGCGATTTTGGTCGCCGAAAGCAGGCAGGTTCTCGGCGACGCCTCGAGCTAGGTCCTCGGGATAGATCTCCAGACCGACCGTTTCATCGAAACCGTACAGTACTGCCGGAATCGGCTCCTCCTCATCGATGCCAACAGCCGATTTGGCGAGAGTCAACAGCGATGAAACGGGGCGTCCAACCGATAACCCGCCACTTGGCGATTGCTCACTCTCCGTAAGCCATAGGAAAAATTGTTCCCCTTGCTCATCGCTCGCCGAAACGCGGTAGGCCAATCGACCGCGTGCTTTGTCGGCGCCATCCAGTTGCCAAGGGCCGAAGCCCTTCGGAGGCGAACCGGTCTGCATCGCGAAAACCGCCATCGCTTGCGAAAACCACGGACTGCGCGAAGCCTTGGCGGGCGATATCTTTCGCGGGGGCGAGTCGGGCAGATGTTGCCAGTAGGTTTCGCCGTCGAAAGCCACGATCTCCCATTGGTCGCCCTTGGTCCATTTCGAATAGGCGCGGCCATCGCCAGCGAGAAGCAAACGATGCTCGTGTCGGACTTCCTCCTGACCAGGGTAGTTGGTGCGCCAACCGAGCGCCGAATCGGCCGCCAAGGGCCTGTGCTCGGGAAGTTGGCGTCGATATCGCTCAAAGAGCGATTTGGTGAAGGTACGATTTTGCTCGAGGTCTAGAACCTTCCCCGCATCGGCCAGCGAGATTTTCGAAGTCTCCACCTTTACCGGAGGTTTGGGAAAGTCTGGACTATCCTCCGCTGGCTTCGGCGGCAGCGGCCCGTTGCCGTCCGGCTTACCTCCGCTTTCTTGCTCGGGGGAGTCTTCCTTCTGGGGTCGGCGCTGAGTTGATTCGTAGGGAAGCGGAGTCAAACGAACGGTGATTTCCTTCAGATTAACGCAGACTCCGTCAACGGACTCCTCGCCAATGCCGAGCGTCACCGGCCAACCAGCGGGATAGATGCTGATGAGGCTGGCAAGTTGATTGGCGTCCCGTACGCTCACACCTTCGAATGTGACCAGGCAATCACCGAGTTTCAGACCAGCCTTCGCCGCCGGCGAATCGAGATTCAGCGTGTGACAAATCACGCCGTCGTCGCGATTGCCGAATTGGGCATCAAGGGTGCCATGTTGAGCGATTTTTGCGGCCAGCAACTCCGGCAGAAAGTATCTCACCTGATTTGACGAGATGGCGTAGCCCAAGCCGACGTTCACGCGACCGCGCTCCTGAAAACTGCCGCGTCCGTTGATGCCAATGATCTCGCCTCGCAGGTTGAAGAGGGGGCCGCCGGAGTTGCCGGGATTGATCGAGCTATCGACCTGGATGCAGTTGCCATAAACCAGTTGGTTCAGCCCCTCGCCAGGCTGATAACGATTTACCCCGCTCACAATGCCGAGCGTAACGGTCGGCCGCTGATCCTCTGCAAGGGTGAAGGGATTTCCCATCGCCATGGACCAGTCGCCGACTCGCACTTGGTCTGAATCGCCGAGTGGAGCGGTCGGGAAGCTCTCGCTGCCACGCAATTGAATGACAGCCACATCGCCTCCAGGATCGGTTCCGACCAGCTTCCAGCGATAGAGCTTGCCATCCGCCAGTCCCGCCCAACCGTCAGCGCCCGCCGCGGCGACGACGTGATGGTTGGTCACTGCGTAGCCGGCCGCGTCAATGAGCACGCCCGACCCGCCTCCGGCGCGGTCATTGCCGTAAATGGCGACGACCGCACCGTAGACTTTCTCAATCGCGGCGATTCGCTGCTGTTCTGCAGCGCGAACCAGGGCCATTTCCTTGGACGATATGCCGGATGCGGCCGCATCTACCGTGTGCCTTCCAGTTGAGGCGTCCTGAGCCTCGACGGTACACGGAGCAATCAGATGCACAACCGCCAATGCTAGGGTGCAGATTGCCGAACAACGTCGGTTGCCGGTGCTCTTCAGGCGACGATGACGATCAGCATTGTCCATCGTTGCTCACTTGCTACCGCGAATGACGCGGGCATCGGCCCAGTTCGCATGGTCGGCTAGATCGAGTTCCTCACCCGCCTCAACAACTAGCGACAACTCATTCACATTGCTGACCTTCAAATTCAGCTCTTGCGGCGGATCGGTGCCTTTCACCCGACCGGTCCACAGGACATTGCCATCCGCGAGGACGGACATGATGCAATCACCCTTCCCCTCCGTTGCAGCATCGATACCAACTACCGCCGCAAATTGGTCGTACTTGCCTTGCAGCGGAAAGGTCAGTCGCGAGCGCGCATGGGCGCCGATTCCCTTCTCAAAGCTCCGCTGGCCAATCCGTAGCGGCCGGCCGGAGTAACTGCGATCGCGCTGCCACGGCCGGGTGAGCGTGACGATGCTCTGCTGCTCAGCGGAGGACGGTTTCAGATCCGATAAAAAGGCCATCTTCGACAAGCGAACGTCGATTCGCTCCACCGCCGACCAGGGCAGGCGGATGGCCTCGCCCGCCAACTTCAACTCGATCTCCTGCTTTGCGATCGCAGTCAACTCGCCACCCAGGGAGCCGCCATCCACCAGAGTGAGCGTGTATTGCGGCAGTTCGTCCCCTGCGATGGCCTGGGCAACCACAATTGCCACCAGCCTTTCTCGCGGCTGCTCGACGGACTTAGCGTCGGTACTGAACTGGATCTTCTGCTCGTCGAGCGATTCGATGAGACCGGTCAGTCCCTCTACAGCTTTGTCGACTTTAAGAAACAATCGATCGAAGTCGGCGGACGGTTTCTCCGCTGCAGCATGATAGTCGGCTGGTAAATTCGCCTTGTCAAAGGCGACCGTGCGGACCGCATCGATCGGCAATTCGAGTTTGCCAGTGGAGGCTGTCGTGACGATGCATTTGTCGTCTCCGATCGTCAAATCCGTCGCGGTAAGATGGCCGTTGCTGATGAGGCCGATGGAGATGCCTGGAGTTGGCTGACGCGTCTCCAACTGCGGTCGCACCTGAATCTTCCGAATGTCGTCGATCGCAAGCTTTCCCTCGATCCCGTTGCCAGTCAGTTCACCTGCTGCCAGACGAAGGTTTTCAACTGCCAGTTCCCGGCCATCGAGTGTTACGATGGTCGTCGAAGCTGGCTTGTTATTCGTTTGCGCATACGATGTTGCCTGCACACTCAGATAAGTGAGGGCCGCAACCAAAAGGATCCGACGATACACGCTCACTTTGTACATAAGCAGTTCAGGTCGAGCGATGGCCACTCGATCGCACGGAAAAAATCAACCTTCGCTCTCGTCATCGAAGCTTTTGTAGTATTGCTCAATCAGTTGCTCATAGCGGCCCGGGAATCTGTCCTTGATTGCGTTGAAGACGGGATCTCGCTCCTTATCGCGAAGATGACTCCACGGGCTCTGCGGACCACCGCGTTGTAGTCGCTTCACAGACTCGCTATCGACGCCCTTGCTGCCGCCGCCCGAGTTTCCTTGTTGACCGCTCCCTTCCCCTTGAGCCTGGCTTTCCGATTCCGAACCCTTTCCCTGCGATTTCTTCTGACCACTGCCGCTGCCACCGCCGCGGCAGGCACATTCCCGCTCTTCCGCCTCTTTGATCAGCTTTGAGAGGATGTCGACGATTTTTTCCTGCTGTTCGCGCGTGTCTTTGCCTGGATCTTGCAGCGCCAACCGCCGTCGGCTGAACTCCATCCGCAGATGCACATCGCTGAGCGTGCCTTCCTGAAATTTCTTTAGTTGCTCGATCTGCCGGAAGGCACCGACTCGCATTCTTTCGGGAGCATCAGTGTGCTCTTTCAAGAATCGCTCCAAGGTTGCGACTGCTTCCTGGTGGCGGAGCAGTTGTGTTTCGGCGATGCCTTTGAGAAAGAGCACCTCCCCCTGGCGAGCACTTTTGTCCGCCTGTTTCGTCAGCAATCGCTCAAGCAGCGGCAACGACAGTTCAAACTGCTCGTCCAGCACATGGGCGCGAGCGAGAAAGTACGCAGCATCGGCCCGCAGATACTCATTAGGAGCATCTTTCAGTTGGTCTAGCGACGCTACAGCCGCCGGTAGATTCTCTTCTGCGAGAGAGGCGAGTGCGGTGCGATACTCCGGATACAACTCGCACAGCGCTTCCGTGAGCGCGATCGAGACGCCGCCGGGCTCGCTCCTCAAAGCACTAACCGATTCTTCTGCCTTCTTGACCTGATCGGCGGGCAATGTCGAATCGGATTTGATGCTTGCCAAAAACTGGTCGAGGACTACATCCGGCGAAGCGGCAAACGAAGACGCCGTCATCGCGAGCAGCGCTCCCGCAGCCAAGAGAATCGCTTTGGCAGTATTATTTCGACTCATGACAGTTCCCCCTCGGAGTTCTCATTGTCCCGCATCACGTTCGAGAATGCGAACCGTCATCTCGCCAATTTCGGCTTGTCGGCCAGCGAGTCCTTCGAGTTCGTCCTTGACGATTTCATTCAGTTCTGTCGCGTCGCCGCGAGCTGAATCGATCGCGGCTGTACGGCGGTTGATCCGCAATTGAGCCGAACGGAGCAGTTTCAGTTCCGCGGAGCCGGGAAGCAGCGGTTCTTGACCTCCGCCGCCTCCCCCACCTCCGCCGCTGCCGCCTTCTTTCTGTTTCTGAGCCTCTTGGAGCGCCTCGATCAGCTCTTCGAGCGTGATTTCGACTTCTTTCTGCAACGTTGTCGTAAAATGGTCCGTTTGCTTAGCGTCGAGCAACTGAGTAACTCGCTTGAGATCGTCGCGAACTTGCTCCACCACATCAGCGAACACCACGCTCGTGCCGTCGTCCAGAATGATATCCAGTGCCTGCTGCGCCGCTTCAGAAAGCGATAGCTCTTCTGCAGCAACCTTTGCGACGGCTAGCCGATCGGTTCGCTTCAACTCGCCGCCTGACTCTTGTCGCTTTTTCTCCAGATTCCTCGTGTCCGCGGTAGCTTGCTGCTGACGAGCGAGCATTTCGCGAAAGCGGCCCTCCAGTCGCGCAAGTTTTTCGATTTGAGTTTCTTCGCGCAACTGCGCGAGCCGTTCTTCGATCTCTCGCAGGGCCTCTTCCAGATCCTTAATGGCCTTGCCTTGTTGGCGCGACGCATCGGCCGGATCTTGCTGCCGCAGGTCGCCCGCCGCTTTTTGCATCGACTGCTGCGCTTGCTGCACCTTTTGCTGGCCGGGCGTCGGCTTCTTGTCGCCACCCTGCTGGTTCCCGCCTTGGCTGCCTCCCTGTCTTCCCCCTTGGCCGTCCGCACCCTGCTCGCCAGATTCAGGTCCTTTTTCCATCTTCGCGCCGATCTGCGCTGTTTGATTGGCGATATCGTCCTGCTTTCCCGCCATCTTGTCGAAGGCTTCTTTGGGAAGCGATGCGATCCGCGACGACTCTTTCTTCAGTTCGGCGAGCGACCGCTGGAGATTCTCGAGCGCCGTCTGCTCATCCTGCTGCGCCGCCTTGCCCTTACCCTGCTGCAAGTTGCTCTCGGCCTGCGTCTGATTCTGTATCGCTTGCCGCAGCGCTTTTTCGCCCGGCTCGGCCGGTCGGCTGGGCGCGGCACCCGGCTGACCCGGCTTAGCTTCCCCGGACTTAGCTTCGCCCGATTTCGACTGGTTTTCGCCTGCTGATTCGGACCCTTGAGCGGCGGACGGTTGCTTCGCGCTCGAGGACTTGCCAGGTGAGTCGGACGACCTTTCGCCAGTCGACGCTTCCTGCTGAACTTGGTCACCGGCTTCGCGGGACATTTCCTGAGCGACTTGCTCCGTGTCGTTTCGAACTTCCACTTGCCGGGGAACCAGCGGCGAAAAGGCTTGCACACCTTCGCCGCGAGCCGTCTCGGTGGAAGCGATCAGCTCTTTCTGCCGCTCGATGAGTGCTTCAATCGCCTTGATTTTCGCCGTCAGGGCCTTGAGGGTGTCCTCTTTGTTGGCTAGACGGTCGGCCTCTCGTTTTTCCTCGCGTTCCTGCTGGAGCACTTGCTCGATCTGCCGCTTGAACTCGGCCAGTCGCTCGTACTCTTCGCGAGCTTTGTCCCGGTCGTTCTGCTCGTCGAGAAGCAGTTCGAGCAGCTCTCGAATGTCGGCCAGGATGAGCTTTTGGTCACCAGTCGCCGAGTCTAGTTGGGCCTGGTCGAGCAGCCCGGTGATTTTCGCCATCCGCTCCGCCAGCAGGAGCCGACGAGCCTCTTGGAGGGTTGAATCCAACTTCTTTGCTCGATCGGGTTCGGTCTCTTGGAGCGAGACTGACAGGCTTTTGAACTTCCGCTCCAAATCTTCGAGCATGCGTGTGACACGCTGCTGCCGCACACCCAACGAGCTTGTCCGAGCAGGTTGCCCGCCCTCCTCTTGGCTCCGGGCAATGTCGCTAACCGTAAGCGAGGCAGCCAGTAAAGCGCAGACGGCCCAGCGGTTCATGACGCCTCCTTCGATATCCCAAGTTGGCCAACGACGGCATTCCCATTCGATCTCGGGCCGGACGAATCGCCGAGCGTTTTGATCTGAGGGCCCCACTGCTAGGTAATTAGTGGAGCACAGTGCGTTCGAAGTTCACTGGCCTCTTCAAGTATGACGACGCTGGAAGGCCAGCGTAAAGTAACAACCTCGAAAATTGCCCTCCGATAGCCGAGCTAGGACCGCGACAAGCAAGACCCTCCCAAATTCCGCAACTTACTTGATTGAAAACAAAAAACCGCGGATTTAGGATGATCCTCGCACGAGCGACCTCGGACAGGGGCCCCGAGTGAGTCGCTTGAGAGGCTTATCGTTAGAACAGAGAGGCCGAGTATGTATATTCGCCATTGGTGGCGCGGTTCCGCGCCCGCACTTCTTGCCCTGGCGAGCGGAATGTCGCTTGCAACCTGGGCACCGCTCCCCGCTTCGGCTGCTGAGTCACAGGCGCAGCGGCGCGAATCGGCCAAGGACACGGTCCGCGAAGCGCTGCAGCGCGAGGTTTATGGATTGACGGAGGATCGCGAGGCCATGCTCGCCTCGGCTGCCGCCGCTGATCCCAAGCTCGATGCCGCTCACTGGCACCGCGGTCTGGTGAAGGATGAGCAAGGCAAGTGGATTGATCACGCCCAGCAGAGCACCGGCAGTTCGCTAGCCCGCCGGTTGAGCGAATACCGCACCGTCCGTGAAAAGCATGAAGACAAGGTCGAAGGTCAACTAGCGCTCGCAAACTGGTGCGCGGGCAAAAAACTGCTCGATCAAGAGCGAGCTCATCTCGCGCGAGTGCTCGACTTGTCGCCCGATCATGCGGTGGCTCGACAGCGACTCGGTTTCGTCCGCCAACAAGGCACCTGGATCAGCCGTGAGGAGATCGCCCAGGATCAGGCCAGTGAGCGTGCCGAACAGAAAGCCATGACCGAGTGGCAGCCGGTCATGAAAGACATTCTGGCCGGCTTGCAGCATCGCAGCGAACACCGTCGTGAACAGGCGAAGTCGAAGTTGTTGCAAATCACCGATCCGACAGCGATTCCGGCGATGGAAAAGGTAATCGCTCCCGTTGGCGAGAGCGAAGAGCGTCTGGTGCTCGATGTGCTGCGCCAGATGACCGATCCGGCGGCATCGCAGGCAATTGCCCGCCATGCCGTATTTTCGCAGTCGCTTCTGGTTCGTGAAGCGGCGGCCAAGATTCTGAGCGAGCGCGACTTCGATTCGTTCATGCCGCAGCTACTTTCGTCGCTGTACTCGCCAGTAATCTCGCGTGTCAGCACCACGGCCCTTCCAGGTGGACGCATCGGCTACCGCCACGAATTCCTACGTGAAGGGCAGGAAGCCAAAGAGGTGATGGTTCTCGACACGGAGTACGAACGCGTTGCCCGAGCAGGCGGCGATCGTAGCGGAAGCACCGTGCGAGCGATCACTGACGCGGCCAACCGGGCTCTGCAACGCGAAGTGGCCGTCGAGTTACAAAACCGCCTGACGCAGATGCTGAATGACCGCATTATGTGGGTGCTTGAAAAGGTGACGCAGGAAACGCTCGCCGCCGATCCAGCCGCCTGGTGGGAGTGGTGGAACGAGCGGAACGAAGTGTTCGTCTCGAGCGAAAAGAGTATCAACACGATCGAGCAGGACCAAACCGTCTCGATCGTCGACCAAGTTCCTACTGTCTCAATGTCGTCCGCAGGTGGCAGCCAGTCACTCGACTGCCTTGCGGCCGGTTCGCTCGTCTGGACCGTTGAAGGTCCCAAGGCGATCGAGGAGATCCGCATTGGCGATATGGTTCTTTCGCAACATTCGGAGACCGGGGAACTGGCGTATAAGCCGGTGCTGAAGACCACCATCCGGCCGAAGGGCAAGTTGGTCCGCATCAACATCGATGGCGAAGAGGTGCAAACCAGCGGCGGCCATCTATTCTGGGTTTCTGGCGAAGGCTGGGTGAAGTCGCGTAATCTGCAACCCGGCATGGTGCTGCATACGGCCAACGGTGCCGCTCGCGTCAAGGATGTAGCGACGGGAGACGTCGCCGAGACCTATAACCTGGTTGTGGCCGACTTCAACACCTACTTCGTCGGCAGCGACCGGGTCCTTTCGCACGACAATACGGTGCGACGCCCGACTCGTGCCGTTGTGCCCGGCCTCGACATTGACTAGTTGCCGCTGCGGCAGGTTCGCCGCAAGGGGAAGTAATCCAGAAGCCTCGGCTGGCTCGGACCCGGCCGAGGATTTTTCATGCGCTCCTCGAAGGTGAGCGTGGTCTGAGTCGTTAAAGTCGGCAAAGCGGGCCTAGATTCAAGGCGACCGCTAAGAGCTTGCCGATGATGTCCCAGGCTGTCTCTCCCGGCCTGGACGATCGATACGCATGACCACTGCCGCGACGCCTCGCATCCTGCCGCTCGGCGGGCCCTACTGGGCCGATTCCGCCCGGCCGCTGATCTGTCTGGCGTTCGTCGCTCCGATGCTGATCCTATACGAGGCCGGAGTATTTTGGTTGGGGCCGGCGGCGATTCGCAACGGAGCCGATGTCTGGCTTCGTGCACTTCTCGATAGCATTGGCTTCGGTCAGTATTTCCTATTGCCGCTACTCACCTGTGGCATCCTGCTCGGCTGGCATCACACGCGACGGGATCCGTGGCAGCTCAGCAACCGGACAATCCGGTTAATGTGGTTTGAGTCGGCCGTCTACGCTCTCATTCTGCTTGTAGCCGCTCAGCTGCAAGCAGAGCTAATGGGTGGAACTTCTGAGGCAGCATCCACCGGAGGCTCGGACCGTTTCGCGCAGGGCGCTACCAGGCTCATTGGTTATCTGGGAGCCGGCGTCTACGAAGAGGTTCTCTTCCGGCTGCTACCGATCCCGCTCGTCGCCCTCGCGCTTGGCCGTACCGGTCTCAACCGCCGCGGCAGTTTGATCGTCGCCGTGGCAGCAACGAGCGTGCTCTTCGCCTTGGCCCATTACAAGCTGGACCTCGAACTGCTCGGGATGCACATCGCGCTACCGTATGGAGATGAATTCGCCTGGTTCAGTTTCACCTTCCGCTTCACAGCGGGCATGCTGTTCGGAGCGCTCTTTGCGACGCGCGGTTTCGGCATCGCCTGCGGTGCGCATGCGCTTTACGATCTGCTCGTTGCACTCATCTGAGCGCCTTAGCGAAGCGCGTTCTCAGTTGCGGAGACGGCAGTTTCCTAAACTGTGGGAACAGCCACGCAGGACATGTCAAGAGGCAGTTCGTCACGATTCAATTGCGTCTTCAAACTGGCTTTGTTGCCGCGCGCTGAGCGACGTATAATGCCCCTTGTTACGCTAATCGTTCTGCCTATTCGCACGAGCAGGAATATTCGCCGTGTTGTCCGTTAGACCAAAAGTTGCCGAGCTCAGTTTTCAGTTGTTCGGCCGTGCGCTGCACCCTGAACTATTCGCTGTCCACAAATCGCGGCGGCTTGAACGGGGTGACTACAAAGCTCAGATCGATATCACCAGCGCCGGCCACGTGATCACGTGGCGGTATCGGGGTATGACGCTGACGGAAGTCGCTTGCTCAGCCCAGCATCCGCTGCCGGAAAAAAGGCGTTTGCTCTCCTATCGCCTTAAAGGCGAGCGGAGCGACCGCGTCGAATGCCGCGGCGGCATCGTGTATCAGATGAGCTATCAATTGGAGCCCGTTTCGCCCGAAATTTTCTGGGCTTTCCAGGAAGAGCTGACTCGCGACGGCGAGAAGAACGGCCTGCTTTGCACGTTCGATTCCAGTGGCCGAATGGCGCTCGGTGCGCTCAGCTATATCAACGCGGAACTTCGCAACCGCAGCCTGCTCGTGCAGGCGTTCCACACCTTCCCGGACGACTACGCGATCGTCAAAACGCAATCGACCTTCGAACTGCCCTAGCTGATTGGCCACTCGGTGGTGCTAGCCGCCTAGAAATTCCAAGATCGCAGCGTTCACCTCCGCCGGCTTCTCCAGCGGAGCCATGTGTCCAGCACCGGCGATCTCAACGTAGCGGGCCTGCGGAATTCCCTCTGCAATTTTGCGCATCTCCGTTGGCGGCGAGATGGCATCATGCTCGCCGCAGATCACTAATGTGGGCGTCGCAATTTCTCCCA
>Ga0164290_1001376_pt1 | contig 37902 bp, 36 predicted proteins | sample Micstemetagenome_FD_108782 | JGI IMG/M metagenome (GOLD analysis project Ga0164290, IMG submission 108782) | Contaminated culture microbial community from soil near Moab, Utah, USA - Microcoleus steenstrupii SON62 (Illumina Assembly) | ecosystem: Environmental > Terrestrial > Soil > Soil crust...
GCAGTAAAGATTCTTTCTTGAGAACCGCCATGATTACGAACTGATTGTTCATGGGAGGCAACACATACTTCGCACCCATTCACAGCAGAAACTGACAACGATAGAATCTCAAAGAATTCTTTGCCTAACACTGGGCTCATCATAATATTCATTTTGAGTTTTGCAGGCATAGAATCATATTCTTTATTAGCACTAAAGTGACGAAAACGATAAAACACATTATTGATTCCGAGAAGGGAAGTACAAGCATAGACTTCACCAATTTCTGCATCAGTAACTTCCTCTAACCGTGCTTTTTGAGTAAAAGCCTTGATGAGCAAATCATTTTTCTCATTAATAGCAATCGATAATGCAACTAATGCACTTTCTTTTTTTGATAATACATCATTTTCTAATAATGTACGGAGATTGTATTTTGTATCTCTTATATATTTAGAAGTACCTGCAATTAAAGCTTGCATTGCACCAGAACGAATTTCTTCTTCTGAAACGCCAATGTAACTAATCAAATCGGTATATGAATCTAAAATATCTTGTTGTATATCCATTGTATTTCTAATTGAAATGAAGAAAAAGAAGCGGACTACTAAGTAATCCGCTTTATCAAAAGTTTAACACTTATGCAACAAGTGTGTCTTGACCTTTTTCCCAATTACATGGACATAATTCATCAGTTTGTAAACCATCAAGAACTCTAATGACTTCTTTAGTATTGCGGCCAACATTCAAGTCATTAGCACTTACCCAACGAATTATACCTTCTGGATCTACAATATAAGTAACTCGATAAGCGATTTTTTCGTTTTCTTCTAAAATTCCTAATTCTTCAGCTAATGATTTTGAAGTGTCAGCTAACATTGGGAATCTCAAATTACGTAAATCATTATGATCGCGTCTCCAGGCAGCGTGTACAAATTCGTTGTCTGTCGAAGCACCAATTAACATTGTGTCACGGTCAACAAACTCTTGATACGCATTGTTGAATTCAGCAATTTCAGTAGGGCATACAAACGTAAAATCTTTTGGCCACCAAAACATAACCATCCATTTACCTAATTTTTTGTGGTCTTCATTTGTAACCTGTGCAAATTCTTTTCCTTTTTCTAAGGAAACAACAGCCTTTTTGTCAAATGTCGGAAACTCAGATCCGATTGAAAGAATACGAGCCATGGAAAAACTCCTAATACAGTTTTATAAAATAAATTTTGAGTATTTAACGATAGAAAAGGGAAAATATTTAGTTGTGACTAAATAAATTTTTTTCTAAGAAATGACAGAACCATGAAGCAATTCTGCTAATTGCCTATCCAAAAGTAGTTGTTGTGAAGATAACTTGATTGATACAGTGAGAGAGTTCATTGATTCTACTGTAAGGATTTGACCGGGAAGTAATTGATTTGTTTCGAAAAATCTTAGATTGTTTTTGTCTTTTGCTGATATGCGAGTAAGAAGAAATTGTGTATTTGTTTCAATGGAAGACAAAGGTACATCTTCAAATATTGGCATAATACCATCTTTTGAGGGAATAGGGTCACCATGTGGGTCAAATTGAGGATGCCCCATTATAGCATCTATCCTATCTTCAAATTCTTCAGAAATAACATGTTCTAATTTTTCAGCTTCTTCGTGAAGTCGTTCTAACGGATACCCCAAAGCAACCTTCAAATAGGTTTCCAAAAGTCTGTGATGACGAAGTACTTCCAAAGCAATTTTCCTTCCACTTTCAGTCAAAACTACACCATGATGTGAATTATATTCGACTAAATGCATTGCAGATAATTTTTTGACCATATTCGAAACAGAGGGAGCTTTTACTCCCAAAAATCGAGCAATATCATTCGTCAATACTGGCGAGTCAGAGCCAATCTTGTAAATTGCTTTTAAATAATCTTGAATCGAATGACTTTTCGGTAACATTTTTCTTTGGAATAGTACACGAATTCGTATATTTGTTTTTTAAAAATACAAAATACTTTAGGTCTTAACGGTGATTTTGCTATTGTATTTTACTCGTAAATTTTATATTTAGATTATTAAATAGATGTTTATTGACCAACTATGGAATTCATTAGGGTATAATTTTACCATTTGGGCTGGATTTAATCTTTTTATATTGGGGATGCTCGCACTTGATTTGGGAGTTTTTCACAAAAAATCTCATACAATTTCCGTAAAAGAAGCTCTTTTATGGAGTGCTTTTTGGATAGCATTATCTTTTGCCTTCAATGCGTTAGTCTACTATTGGCGAGGTCCTGTTCTCGCTATGGAGTTTTTAACAGGCTATCTTATAGAAAAGTCATTAAGCGTTGATAATTTATTCGTAATACTTCTCATTTTTACCTATTTTAAAGTTCCGTCAAAATATCAGCATAAAGTGCTTTTTTGGGGAATTGTAGGTGCATTAGTTTTACGAGGTTCTTTGATTTTCCTTGGAACGGAATTAATTCAACAGTACAACTGGATCATTTATATTTTTGGTGGGTTTCTTATTATAACCGGATTAAAAATATTTTTTGATAAAGAAGACGATGAAGTTGACCCAAGTAAAAATATCATTGTTCGGTTATTTAAAAAGTTTTTTCCGACCACTGATGAATATCATGAAGGAAAGTTCTTTATTAAAGACGGTGTTAAGCGTGTCGCAACTCCATTGTTTTTAGCATTAATTGCCGTTGAAGTAACCGATTTAATCTTTGCATTAGATTCTATTCCAGCAATATTAGCAGTTTCCAGTGATACATTTATCGTGTATTCTACCAATGTGTTTGCTATTTTAGGCTTACGGTCATTGTTCTTTGCATTAGCAGGACTATGGGAAATGTTCAAATATCTTAAAATTGGACTTTCCTTCATTTTGGTTTTTGTCGGTGTGAAAATGTGTTTAGCTCACACTCCCTATAAAATCCCAACACCAACAGCATTAATAGTCGTAGGAGTGATACTATTACTTTCAGTTATTGTCTCCATCATAGCAAATAAAAAAGAAGCAAAAGCCGAAAAATTAGCAAAAGAAAATAACGAATAGTTGTTCTGAAACTTCCGATAACTTAGGGGCGTATTAAATACGCCCCTTTTTTTTTGAGTGTGCAAAATACCACCCCGCCACTTCGTGGCACCCCTCCTAATTTAGGAGGGGAGTTCTTTCAAATTGCTCCCCTTCAAGGGGAGCTGTCCGAAGGACTGAGGGGTACATGTAAAACATCCCACCCCGCCACACTTCGTGGCACCCCTCCTAATTTAGGAGGGGAGTTCTTTCAAATTGCTCCCCTTCAAGGGGAGCTGTCCGAAGGACTGAGGGGTTCATATAAATCATCCCATCCCGCCACTTCGTGACACCCCTCTAAACGGGAACCTATCTTCACTTGAACAGTAGAGACGCAATGCTTTGCGTCTCGTACAAAAACATTTCCACCCCGCCACTTCGTGGCACCCCTCAAGAGGGGAATCTATCTTCTGACCACGAAGTGGTCAAATATTTATAGAAAAGAACACCCAACAAAACAATTCCCTCTCACCATTGGGGAGAGGGTTAGGGAGAGGGGGCGATTCTGAATAAATATTCTTTAAAATCTGGTTTAGACATTACTTTTTTATAGAAATTACAGCTAAATGCATAATAAATCAAAAAAATATTTATTAATAGAATTGTATTTCAAATTATTTTCGTAATTTGGTAGAAATTCTGTTTATTGTTTATTAATTCTAGGAGTTTCTATGTTATCGGTTCGTTCTTTCAAAAACCTTTCTAAAGTTAATGGGGGGGGGGGGGTATGTTAATACCACTCTTGGCGTAATTTTAGTTCTTTTACTGTTTTTTTCAATATCTAAACTTCAAGCTCAAGATGTTGAATCTGAATTTAATCATTGTCAGATTTCACCAGTCTTTGTATGTGATACTATTTTTAGAGAAGATTCTTTAGATTATGAATACAAACCAGGATGCTTCTTGAAATTACAATTTAGGAGTAAGGAATGTGTTCACCCTTGGGGAAATATACATTTACATACAGAAGTTGATGGATTTACAATTAGTGAAAATTCAACTACATGCCATGATTTATTAGATTCACTTTATCCTGGTTGGAGATTAGGAAATGGTACTTTGGATGAGGTTAAATATAGATCAATGATGCTAGGGATTTACAAATATTTAGCTGATGTAAGAATGTTATTATTGTTAACGTTTGGTATAACTCCTCAACAACGAGATACAGATTGGGCTTGTGAATACCCATTTTCACCAAATCCAACTAAAGCATTTCCATATTTTTTTACTGCAATGGAAGCAACATGCATGAGAACATGTTCTATGCTTTATAGACTTTATACACCTGGTGTTGGCGGAAGTCCTAGTACAGTTACAAGAAATTGGTTTTTTTCTCATAAGAAATGTTACAACACTTGTTGTCAATACTTTATTAGATATTGTTGGGATACAAGTATTTCTCCACCAAAATGGAGAAGATCTATCAATAGAGCAAATAATAGTGGAACTAGTACATGTAATATTGAAAATCCAAACTTACCCCCTTTAGAAGGTTGTATAATTCCTAGAGGAGTTCCAATATCAGATATTTTATGGATGGGTGAAGGAAATTGTGTACAAACATGTGAAGGTTTATATCAATTTGAACATCTAAACTGGTAGAGTCAATGAAAAATAAAATTTTTCAATTTATTTTATTCATTTTCAGTTATAATTTATTAAACTCCCAATCTCTTCAATTAGATTGGGAATTTAATAACTATGATGTACCAAGAATTGATTTTCTAAAGGGTTCAAAAATCAAAACTACCTTAGAAGATAGGATTTTTATTTCCTGTGAATCGCAAACGACATATCCGTTTTTTTTAGTTTTGAACAATGATGGTAGTTATGAAGTTCATAAAGATATTGATTGGAGTTTTCTATCCTCGGAACATTTAAATAATTATTTAGAATATAATAATGTTAATAAAATAGACATTGGTGATGATGATCTTGGTTATTTTTTTCATAATTTATGGAATTTACCAAATTCAGAGTATCAAAGACCAATGTTGTTATCTGTTTTCAAAGAAGGTATCATACCTTTAATATCAAACCTTGATACTAATAAAGAAAGTTATAAAAAAGTTTCTTCAGTTTATAGTTATTCAGCAAGATATCATTATGTAAATTCCACAAAATATGAAACATTTACAATTGATTCAATCAAGTGTATTCCTTTCATAGATTTTTGTATGAGTAATAAGGGTTATAGCTATGCCTCCAAAGAATTTACTCCCATATCAACTACTCCAAACGTCAAAATTGAACCGGTGATTTTTCAAAGGGTAAAAGATTCAAATTTTGTGTATGTGATGTCACCAACGAAAGAATCTGCCTTTACTCCACTTGGTTTCTCTATACGGTATTTGGAACAGCGTTGGCATAATGAAGTGGTTGTGGATATTTCTAAATTCCAATTGGGTATACCGACTACAGATATGATTGAGGCAACTTCTATGGATTGGAATAATGACTTTATAGCAATAGGTGGAAATTGGTACAAAGCAAATGGGGGCAAGCAAGAATTTATGTTTATCATTGATTATGAAGGAAAGATTCGATCTGTGCAAATACTTGATGAAACTATTCATTGCAATCAAGTCCGATTTAGTGAAAAGGGATTTCTTGTTTTGGCTGGAAATAAGAAGATAGGTTCTGAGACAAAACAACATTTTGTTAGCGTTTACAGTGACAGATTAGAATTTGTCACCGATAAATCTTGGGGTGATAGTACAGAAAATGCTCTTCGCGACATCACTCGTGCAAAGAACGCAAATGCGGTCGTTGTAACAGGATGGAGCGGAAGTAGTGTATACGTTGCTCAAGTTGATATGGGTTCTATTACTTCTGTAAAGTCAGAACAAGCGAAAACTATGTTTTCCGTCCAACCTAATCCTACAAATGGAAATGTTACCATACAATGGAATTCTCCTTTTCATCATCACTTTGACATTTTAATTGTCGATTATATTGGTAGAACTGTTCTGGAAAAGAACGATTGTTTATCAGATGTTTCTTTAATTACGAACAATTTACCCACAGGTTTGTATCAGGTGGTTGTTAGGAGTGGGTCGCAAAGTTTTTCTAAAATGTTGTCGGTAGTTAGGTAGAAAAAGCCCCGAATTGGGGCTTTTTTGTTTTCTGAATTTACCCCTCACCCCTACCCTCTCCCTCAAGGGGAGAGGGAGATGTTTTTGAGAAAAGCCACCCCGTAACTTCGATAACCTCAGTAATCGTTGGCACTCCTCAAGTAGTGAAAATCTTCGAACGAAAATTTTCCCTATATTTGTTTTTCAAATAACTATAAAATCTATGACTATTCAAGAGCAGGTTCTTTCGACGTGGTATGAAAATAATGGTGTTAATTTGGAGATACTTGAGACAATTCCAGATGAAGCACTTTTTTGGACAACATCCAAAAGAGGTGGTGGAACAGTTGGTTACCAATTTACCCATATTCATAATGTGCGATTTTGGAAATTAGAAGCTTCTGCAAAAGATTTGTTGTTGCCAAATGAAACTTCTGTAAAAGTAGAAACTCCATTAGAAAAATCCACTATTCGAAGATTATTACTCCAATCTGCGGACCAAATTGCCCAGTATTTACAACGTGGATTAGATAATAGTCTGATGATGAAACGTAAAAGTGATGGTGGTGTCATCAATACGTTGACAAGAATGGTTGCCCACGAAGCTCATCACCGTGGAAATATTATGCTCACATTAAAACTGCAAGGGTACAAAATTCCTGACAATTTGAAATGGAATATATGGGATTGGAATCGTTATGAAACACCCTATTCACCCAAAAAAGATAGAAAATAATGATTGAAATTCGTCTTGCAACCGTTGAAGACATACCTACTATAGCAGAAATTGCCTCAATAACATGGGCTGTTGCATACAAAGATATTCTTTCCGAAGAACAACGAGAATACATGCTAAAAATGATGTATTCATTTGAATCTTTGAATCAACAAATGAAGAATGAACAGACCTTTCTCATTGCCGAATTGAGCCAAAAAGTTGTGGGTTTCCTTTCCTATGAATTAGCATATATCAAATCGAATGGTATGAAAATACACAAGTATTATGTTTTACCAGAAGTTCAAGGAAAGGGAGTTGGGAGTGCATTGTTGCAAAAAGCTGAACAAATAGCTACAAAGAATACTATTGAATTTATAACTTTGAATGTAAATAGATACAACTTAACGATACAACATTATCTATCAAAAGGTTTTGTCATTATAAAATCAGAAGATATTTCTATTGGAAACGGATATTTGATGGAAGATTTTGTGATGCAGAAGAAAATTGACTACATTTGAGAGATTATATAATTTTTATTCCAATGTTCTATGAAAAACTCTTTACTATTGTTATTGTTGATTTTGTTGCTTAATAGTTGCGGTAACTATGTTTCCGTAAAAGTAATGCGTCCTTCTGAAATATCGACTGCTCAATACAAAAAAGTAGCGATAGGAAATGTCTTTGCAAATAACTCTCGATATAATGATGTTCAAAATTTCCGTTCGATGTTAACGACAGAGTTGAAAAAGAAAAATCGTTTTCAAATCCTTGACACAAAATTAGGTGTACCTTCAAGTAATGAGATATTGATTATAAATGTAAATATCGTAAACTCTGAGTATAAAGAGGAAATTACAATTGGAGAAGAATATAAAGACAAAAAAGGAACTACTCATCGAGATCAACGTCGCATTGGAAAACATACTCTTTCTGTTAACTATACTCTCAATACTTCTATGGGAGCCTACATTGGAGAAAAATCAACTCAAAAAGAAGAAGAAACATCAACTACAGAAACAGATAAAGCACCTCCAAGCATAAATTCAGATCAGTTAGTAGTAGATAACATTCGATATTCAGTAAAGGAATTTTTGAAATCAATCATCCCGTATGAAGAACCTGTAAGTGTAGAGTTAATGGATGACAAATCAATACCGGATTTAAAGAAAGGGATTGAAGCTGCAGAAAATGGGTTTTGGGATATAGCAATAACTCATTTTACTCGAGCTACACAAGCAAGTAAAAATCCATTGGTACATTATGCACATTATAATTTGGGTGTAGCGTATTTGTACAGTTATGATTTTGTTAATGCTCGAATTCATCTAAGAAAAGCATTAGAAATGAAGGGTAATGAAAGTGCCTATAAGCGAATGTATCAAGAATTGGACAGAATGGAACGTGATGAAATCAAATTAAAAGAACAACGAAAATAAGTTATTGTTTGATGACATCACAATTTGCTAATGGCAAATAGAGTGAAGTAGGAAATTCTTTCTTTAATTGCGTAAAATATCGTTGAGCGTCTTCTGTTTGGTTTGTTACACAGTAAACTTGACCTAAGCGAACTAAAGCTTTTTGACGTAAGCCCTTATTTGTACCTGAATTAACTAAAACAGATTCTAAACGTTTACGGGCTTGCTCATAATTTTCACGAATAATATAACATTCACAAATCATAAAGAGTACCTCCCAATACAAAGGTTCAGATGTGTTGGTAAGTTTTAAAATTTCTACAAATTCTGGACATACATTCGCACTTCGTTCAAATTCTTGTTGGGCTAATAAAAATCTTTCTTCTAATGGACTTTTCACTGGGAGAGTCGAAGGAGTCGGTGATGTAGGAAGGACATTCTCAACAACCACAGGATTCTTTTTTATCGTATCTGTAGGAATCTTTTTTAATTGATAACGAACAACAGGCTTTATTTTGTCAGGAGTGACACAACCACCAATTGTTAAAATTAGTGCAAGAATGGAGAGAAAAGTATAGAAAGAAATTTTCACAAACGAAATTCTATTTTTGAGAAAAATACGGTAAAAAGTAACCATAATATAGTGTAATTTACAAAAAAACGAACAAAACACCTATTGAAAGCTACAGAACTACAAAACATTTTAGCTTATAGATTGTTTACGTCGATTTTTTTCCTATTTTTGAAGAGATTTTATTTCAAAGTTTACGATATGCAGTATATTTTCCAATTGTTTTTTCTCATTTTCTGTGTACAATTATCATTGTCACAAGAAAAATCGTTCGGGGGTCTGCAAGATTGGCAGTTACAATCTTTACATTCTTCTTCAACTAGACTTATCTCTTCTTTAGCAGGAATATGGGAAGTCAGTTATGATGGAAAAAACTGGTATAAAACATCAATTCCAAGTGCTGTAAAAGACGCTAAGAAGCTATACTATCGACGATCGTTTGAGTTAACAGATCAAGAACGTCAAAATAATTCATGGCAATTGTTATTCCTTGGTGTTGAAGAAGAAATTGAAGTTTCTATAAATCAAATTTATGTTCGGCAATATATTGGAGGAATGTCTCCCTTTTATATTCAATTGCCCGATAAAATGCTTAAATCTGGTAAAAACTTTTTAGAAATCGTTGTTTCTAAACCTTCATTAGGATATTATAAATTTAAGCAACAATATGAATTTAGCCCATCTACCTATTGTGGAATACCAAGAGATCCTGTCTTAATTGGCACCCCTGCATTATGGATTAGTGGATTTAAATCTACCCAAAGTTTTAGTAATAACTACACGAATGCTTCGATAAATACAAATATTTCTTTAAGCTCTGCCACTTTAGAAAAATTAAGCAGATTACGAACTGATTCTTCAAAAAAATCTTCGGCAGTTTTTGATAAAATGTCTGCAGAAGTCCAAATAGAAATTAAACATCCTGATGGACAAATTCTTTCAAATATTGTTTCTCCTCAATCTATAGAAATTCTTCCCGAAAGAACACTATCAATACCAATCTCATTTCAACTTGCCAATCCAATGCTGTGGTCAGTTGAATCTCCAAATTTATACACAGTAACGGTAAAAATTGTTCATAACTCAGCAACAATTGATGAACTGAGTTATCCCTTAGGTTTACGAGAAGTAAAAGTAGGTCCAGACAAAAAACAACTTTTTATGAATGGAAAGCCTTTATTTATCAAGGGTTTGACGTACTTTGAAGAATATGGGTTAAAAACAGGTATTACAGTCTCGCCAAATCTATTGGAACAAGATGTTAAAAATCTAAAGCTTTTGGGTGCCAATGCTATCAAACTTCAAGGAAAAGCACCGAATCCGTATTTAGTTCATCTTTGTGATAAATATGGTATTTTGATTTTTGTCGATTTAGATGTTTTTGATATGCCAAGTTCAATAGTTTCATCTACTGAAATGCAAATTGAAATGCAGAATAGCATAGAACGATACATTACTGCTTACGAACGTAATCCTTCTATTGTAGCTTGGGGAATTGGGGAAGGTTTAGAAGAGTCAGCATCCTCAACTGGTAAATATACGAAGGAATTTACAACATTTGTTAAACAACGTTCTTCGAAACTACTCTATAGAACCATTCGTTTTGGAGCAAATACACCCAATAGTGAAAATTCACAATTAGATTTTTACATCTTCCGTTCGACAAGACAAGTTTCCGACAACATTGAACGCGAAGTGAAAGAAGTAAAACGTATTGAAAAATCATTCGAAGGTAAACCATTAATTTTTCTTTTTGGGAAATTAGTGCAAACAAATAACAAGAGTGGATATAGTGACCCACTTTCTGCTGAGGCTCAAGCTAAATATTTACGTGATTTTTATAAACTTATTAAATCAAGTACCTATGCTGGTTTAGTAGTTTGGTCATACAACGACTACTCAATTAGACGCCCAATATTTACGACCAATTCTCCAGATGCTTCTAAAATTGCAACTTCAGGTCTCGTTGATATATTTAGAAACAAAAGATTATCTTATTCAATGATTCAAGCATTGTTCAACGAAGAAAGAGACCCTCTATTACGTGCTGGAACCTATAGCGAATCAATGCCAATTGGATTTGTTATCTTAGGATTGGTTGCAACTTTTGCATTCCTATTTATGATTTCTAGGTTACGAAGATTTAGAGAATATGTTGTTCGAGCTTTATTACGACCGTATAATTTCTATGCTGACATTAGAGATCAAAGAATTTTGTCACTTTCTCAAACTGTTGTTTTAGGAATTTTTATTTCATTAACAGTTGGATTGATACTCTCTGCATTCTTATATTTTGCTAGAACAAATAATGATGTTGATTTTCTCTTTTCCTTGATTATTCCTTGGAATGAAGTTAAGGAGTTTATAGATAATTTGATATGGAATTCAACAATTTCTATCATTTCAATATCCATTATAACAATGGTATTATTTTATGTTTTTGCAGTTTTCTTGCGATTAATCGCAATTATCTTTGCTAAACGAGTGTTGTTCTATGATACTTTTATTATTATAGTGTGGTCTTGTTTACCATTATTGTTTATACTGCCATTGGCAGCAGTATTGGTAAAAATCGTTACTTCAACATTTTCGTTAATGATAATCACTACCTTATTAATTGCATTATTCGTATGGCTATTTTACAGAATTTTACGGGCATCAGCGGTGGTTTTTGATGTAGATTCCTTTAAAATTTATGCTATTGGTGGCGGTTCAATAGTACTTTCTTTAGCGTTGATTATGATGTATTATTCGTATGAATATGGTTTTGTATCATTTTTTTATTATGTGCAAACAACATCATTCTAATTCTTTTTTAGTTTCGATATTTATTCAGTAAATCATAAAGACAATGATAGCTTCAGGTTTAGAAAAAAGCGTCGTTTTAGAAACATCAGATTCTCGAATTCGTCCTGCTTTTACTCTTGGGATAGAAGAAGAATATATGATGTGTGATCCTATTACACATAATTTGAAATCTCACATTGATTTAGAATTATTATCCAAAGGGAAACTCTTGCTTCATGAACACATCAAACCAGAGATGCATGGTTCGATGCTTGAAATTGGTACCAAAGTTTGTAAAAATGTTAAAGAAGCTCGTTTTGAATTGACAAAAATGAGGTCTATTGTAAATCATTTGGCAAATCAAAATGGTCTAAGTTTTGGTGCTGCTTCTACCCATCCTTTTGCTCAGTGGCAAGAACAAGAAATTTTTCCAGATGAACGCTATCGTTTACTTATCGAAGATATGCAACTTTTAGCACGATCACTCCTGATTTTTGGAATGCATATCCATATAGGTATAGAAAATAGAGAAACACAAATTCAGATTATGAATATCATTCGCTATTTCCTACCACATATTTTGGCAATTTCTACCAATTCTCCATTTTGGGCAGGAATGAATACAGGGTTAAAATCATATCGTTCAAAAATATTTGAACAATTCCCAAGAACAAATCTACCGGATTCGTTTGTTAGTTGGAAAGAGTATGAATCGTATGTTGATTTATTAGTTCGTACTGGTTCAATTGACAATGCTAAGAAAATCTGGTGGGATATACGTCCTCATCCAATTTTTCCAACCTTAGAAATTCGTATTTGTGATATTCCAATGCGAATTGAAGAAACTGTCGCAATTGCTGCATTGTGCCAAGCTATTTGTGTGAAATTGTATTCTTTATTCGAAAAGAATTTGACATTTAGAAATTATCGTCGATCTCTTTTGATGGAAAACAAATGGAGAGCTGTACGATATGGTCTTGATGGAAAGATGATTGATTTTGGTAAAGAACGTGAAGTTCCAGCTCGAGAATTGGTACGTGAACTCTTGGATTTTGTTGATGATGTTGTAGATGATTTGGGATCTCGAAAAGAAATTGAATATATTTATCAAATCCTTGAAATGGGTTCAGGTGCAGATAGACAATTGAAAGTTTTCAAAGAAACTGGTTCGTTGGAAGAAGTTGTCAAATATATTCATAAAGAATCAATAATGGGCACTACCACTGATATTACTCCATATCTTGATGATATTTCTACACCCTCAGAAGATTCTTTGAAAGAAAAACAGTCTTCGTTAGACGCTTCAAAATCTATTCATTAAAATGTAAGTTCAATATACCCATTTGTCATGCTTAATGGTATGCAGATGGGTTTTTTATAAAAAGTATGAAAAATATAGTTATAGTTGGTGCTACGTCTGCAATAGCAATTGAAACTGCGAAATACTTTGCTAAAGAAGGAGCAAAATTATTTTTAATTGCTCGAAATTATGATAAAGTTATTGCTGTTGCAAATGATTTGTTGGTTCGAGGTGCTTCAGAAGTTGGGACTGATGTTTGTGACTTGTCTAATACCAAAGAACATCCACAAATAATTACTAATTGTAAGGACTTTTTTAGTAGCATTCCAGATGCAGTTCTTATTGCTTACGGGACTTTACCAGACCAAAAGAAATGTGAAACTGATAGTGCCTATGCATTACAAGAATTCAATACAAACGCTACTTCAGTTATTTCTTTGATGATTCTTTTTGCAGAAGAAATGAAAAAAATTAGCAATGGAACAATCGCAGTTATCTCATCAGTTGCTGGAGATAGAGGTCGTGGAAGTAATTATTTGTATGGGTCTTCAAAAGGTGCTGTATCGTTGTTTTCGCAAGGATTACGAAATTCTCTCTTTAAATCTGGAGTAAAAGTAGTTACTATAAAACCAGGATTTGTTGATACTCCAATGACAAAAGATGTTCCGAAAAATCCTCTTTTTGCTACTGCAGAAGAGGTAGGAGTGAGTATCGCACATGCTATGAAATCAGGGAAGAACGTGGTGTATTTACCCTTCTTTTGGCGTTATGTTATGATGATTATAAAGTCTATTCCTGAAGCAATTTTTAAAAAACTGTCGTTATAATCTGTCTTTTCTCTTACGGTACATCAATGGGAACATTAAAATAGAAAAAAGTAGTAAGCCAATACAGAGTCCAACTATAATAGATGGAACTTCATATTGTAAATAGTGAATTGGAAGAAAAAACCAATCAGGAGAATAAGGAGCAACTTTTGGATTTACTGGTAGTATAAATGCAATTGCTATTTGTAAAAGAATTACCAAGAGTATTGTAATGATAATTTCTTTTTGCTTTAAAACCTCACGAAAATGAATTGGTTTTTGAATGAAAACAACAATTCCTATAAGAAATGGAATGAAAAGAATATGACTTAAATACATTCGAACCAGCGAATATGTTTGTAACTCTTGCTGATTTGGAGTAAAAAGGAGAAAATGAAATAACGACCCAATTAGCGGAATCTCTTTCATAATGGTTCCTCCTATTTGAAAACTTTGAGCCGCATATCCATCTCCCACCAAAATATTCCCACTATAAATTGCAAACAGAATAAACATCGCAGTAAATACTGAACTCCACCATTTAATCAAAGTGGATAAATGTACTTCTTTTTTATTGAATTGTAAAATTAGAACAAGAATTGAAAGAACAAAAATTAAATGAACTGCTTGTTTATGTAATGTTTGAAAAAACCAACCATACTTCACAGTTATGCCAATCAACTGAACACTTTTGAGTGCCTGAAGATTTTCCATAACTGGAATATAATTAAGTGTGAGTAAGGCACCACTCACACCTTGAAACGCTAATAATGTTAGTAATGCACAATACACACAAGCAAGTAACGAATTTCTATTCATACCCACAAATATACTGTATATATTAATATATAATACATAATTTAATTCTATACCTAATGTAGTGTCTCAAAGCTTTTTACCACTATTCTATAAATAGACATAATCTCAATTGACCTATATAATATAGGTGAAAAAAATTAACGGAATTAAACCCGAAAAAGCAAAATTACATCTAAGGGGGAAATTGACAAATTGAAACTAATTACATTTTTCCTTTGTTTGTCAACTGTAGCCGAAAAATTCTATACCTTCTTTCAAATAATGTTAGGATGTTACCGTTTCGGCAAATAGTTTTTTTACCATTTTTAATTTGTGATGAATCTTCCGAAAGTTATCATTCAATGTAGGCAATCTACTTTTACTGTTTTCTTCCTTTTGTTACTAAGTTTTTATACCACTTCCAACCTAAATTCTGCACCAGAGACTTTCTCTGTTTCTGGGACAGTTAAAGATAAAGAAACAGGTGAGGATATTATTGGTGCAACTGTTCAAATCCCTTCGATTAAAAAAGGTGCCGTATCTAATAAATATGGATTCTATTCTATGGCAATTCCTTCAGGGAAATATGTGATTATTGCAAAAAGAATAGGGTATCAGCAATTTCAAGATACCATTGATGTCAAGGGTGCTTTGACATTGAATATTACGTTGTCCCCACAAGGTAAAACTACTGAAGATGTTGTGGTCACTGCACAACGTAAAAACGATAATGTTCAATCAACTGAAGTTGGAACTGTCCAACTTCAGATGGCTGATGTGAAGAAACTACCAGTAATTTTAGGTGAAACAGATGTATTAAAAGCCATTCAGCTTTTACCTGGTGTTACTGTTGCTTCTGAGGCAAGTGGTGGTTTTAACGTACGAGGTGGTGGTGCTGACCAAAATTTAGTTCTTCTTGATGAGGCAACTCTTTACAATGCTTCACACATTCTTGGTTTCTTCTCCGTTTTTAATCCGGATGCGATAAAAGACTTTACATTATACAAAGCCGGTATTCCTGCGAATTATGGTGGTAGATTGTCTTCGGTATTAGATGTTCGTCAAAAAGAAGGAAACAATAAAGAATTTGGAGTTATGGGTGGAATTGGGCTTTTGAGCTCCAAACTTCTTGTAGAAGGTCCTATTGTTAAAGACAAAGGATCGTTTATGGTTGCCGGTCGAAGAACATACGCGGATGTGTTTTTAGTCTTTGCACCTGATGAGGCTATTCGCAATAATATCGCATATTTTTATGATTTGAATGCCAAAGCTAATTATGAGTTAGGTGAGAATGACCGATTATTCCTTTCTGGATATTTTGGACGTGACAGATTTGAAGTAGCCTCTACAATTGGAAATATTTATGGTAATACTACTTTAAATCTTCGTTGGAATCATATTTACAATGCAGATTTATTTTCAAATGTATCGATGATTTATAATAACTATGATTATGAATTTCAAATTCTAGCTCCTGGAACATCCTTTGCTATTCAATCCAATATCATTAGTTACAATGCAAAAGCTGATTTCTTCTATCGAGCTTCAGAAGATCATAAATTAGAATTTGGGTGTGAAGGATTGTATTACAATTTCATACCTGGAAATGTTCGACCGATTAATGAATCAAATATCAATCAGCGTAGTTTGGATAATAAGTTTGCATACGAAGCATCAGTCTATTTCAAAGATGATTGGGAAATAAGTCCATTACTTTCAGTTGATGCTGGTCTTCGTTATAATATGTTTTGGCGTATTGGCGATGAACCTATTCGTCAATATCAAGATAACTTACCAGTTCGATTTAATCAAAATACTGGTCAGTATGAAGATGGTATTGTTACTGGTACAACTCAATTTGCAGCAGGTGATGTCATTTCTAGTTATTCTGGCTTTGAACCACGTGTTTCAGCTCGATATTTACTGAATGAAGAAACATCTATAAAAGCATCTTATAACCGTACTCGCCAAAACTTAGCATTAATTTCCAATACTGCATCTCCAACTCCTTTGGATTTATGGCAACCTGCAGGTCCTTACGTCAAACCACAAACCGCAGATCAATATTCCATTGGTTATTTCTCAACTATGATGGACAACGAATATAAATTTTCAGTTGAAACATATTACAAAGACTTCAATGATATCGTAGATTTTGTTGATGGAGCGAATTTATTTGGAAACAATTTCATCGAAACAGATATTTTGACAGGGATTGGGCGTGCGTATGGTGTTGAGTTGTTTTTAGAAAAAGTTGCAGGAGATTTGACAGGATGGATTAGTTATTCTTACTCTCAGTCTCAAAGAAAAATCTCCCAATTCAATGGTGGTCCTGGTGTGAACAATGGCGAATGGTACTCTTCTCCCTACAATCGTCCTCATGTTTTGAATGTTGTAGGAACTTACAAACTAAGCCCAACTTGGACTCTTTCAGCGAATTTTGTTTTCAATTCTGGAATTCCTGCTACTTTTCCATCAGGTCGATATGATTTCAATGGATTGATTATTCCTCAATATGATGGTACTCGAAATGCACAACAATTGCCTGATTATCATCGTTTTGATGTTTCCGCACGTTGGGAGTCTCCAGCAAAAGAGGGATTCCGTTCGGCTTGGGTTTTTGGAATATACAACGTTTATAATAGAATGAACGCAACTTCAATTGTATTCCGACAAAACCAAGACCAGTATCAAAGTGAATCTATTCGATTAGCCTTGTTTGGTATTGTTCCATCTTTCGGTTGGGAGTTCCAATTTTAATATGAAAACGATAATGAAAAACATACATATTCTCTTTTTTGCATTAGTATCGCTTCTTGTTATTTCTTGCCAAGAACCGATAGTTGTTGATTTGGATCAAGATTTAGACCGAATCGTATTTGATGGTAATCTGCAGTACAAACCTAATTTACCAGATTCAGCAACTCAAAAAATCAAAATAACTTTTAATCTTGATTTTTATTCTACGCTACGACCAACTCCAGTAACTGACGCAACAATAACAGTACGTTCTACAGATGGTCTTCAAGAAGCAACATTTACCTATTCAGCAACAGACACAGCCTATATAACCAATCAATTGCCATTACGTCCCAATGTAGGCTACACGACAACGATTGTTTGGAGAGGTGACACCTATACAGTAACAGACTCAGTTATAGTTGGAGGTACCCTTGATACTTTATATCAACAAGAACAAAAAGAAACAGTCTTCAACAAAGGTGGAATTGTTTCGGTTATTGATTATACCGATCCAGCACAAAGGAAGAATTTTTACCAATTGGTACTCTTGAAAAATGGTGTTAATACACTTTCTGCACAACCTGCGAACCAATTTCGATTGTTACAAAACGATGACTTCTTCAACGGTGCAACCTTACGAGGACTAATTGTCAATAACGACATTGTTTTCGAACCAGGAGACACATCAAGAGTTGAAGTGCAATCATTATCCGAAAAAATGTATGATTACTATTTCACTGCATTTGTAGTGAATAGACCTGGTGGGAATAACCCACCACCGGCACCACTTCGCTCGAATGTCGTCAACGTAACGAACCCATCAAAACCCCCATTAGGATATTTGGGCATCGTGCACACCACCCGCCGAGAAATCGTTATTCGGTAGGATTTTTTTTCTTTAAATCAAAGAAATCGTAGGGGCTGGGTTTACCCCTGCCCAGATTGAAATAAATATTCAAAACAATATCGAAATGAGGGCAACCGCAAGGGTTGCCCCTACATTTTAATATATGTCATAACGTTATGTATATTTGTGGTATGAACTAACAAATGTATATAGAATGAACAACATATCTACCTTTAATCCTGAAATTCATAATAGAAAATCAATCCGTCTTTCAGATTATGATTATTCAGAGGAAGGTTTCTATTTTGTTACGATATGTTGTCAGGATATTGTGTGCAGATTTGGATATGTTGTCGATGTAAATATGGTATTGAATGAATGTGGAAGGATAGCAAAAGAATGTTGGGAAGAAATACCGAACAGATTTTTGAATATTGATTTACATTCATTTATTATTATGCCAAATCATATTCACGGAATTTTACAAATTAAAGAAATCGTAGGGGCAGGGTTTACCCCTGCCCAGATTGATATAACACGGGCAACCGCAAGGGTTGCCCCTACAAAACATAAAAATTATATCACAGCATTATCAGATATAATTGGAACGTATAAATCATTAGTGGCAAGAAGTTGTTTGAAATTGTTTAAAGAAAAAAATCTATTCATGGGTAAACTCTGGCAACGAAACTATTACGAACATATCATCCGCAATGAACAATCCTTCCATCAAATAACCGAATATATTCACACCAACACTGCAAAATGGGAATTTGATAAATTCTATCATTTATGATACCCATTTCATTGTTAATTCGTAGAAAATTCGTATATTTGCGTTCTTTGGTTCAATTTGCAATGGGTTTTTATGGTTACTATCTTTATTCAAGGATTACAAGACGGTACCCATGCTGTGTCCTTGCAAGAGGAAGTATCGGCGATTGAAGATTTATTTCCTGAATATATTGGCACTATTTCTATAGAAGGAACGCTAAAAAAATTAGGAAATCGTTATACTATTTCTTTGCATTGTTCTGCTACTGCAGATTTAGTGTGCGATCGTTCAGGGGAACAATTCTCTGAAAGCATTGAAACTCCAATCGTAGCGACCTTTCTTGCAGATAGCACTATATTACGATCGAAAGCAGAAGAAGTAACTTCTGATGCTACAATAGTGATTCGTGATGAAGATAAAAGCTTGGATATAACGCAGTTGCTTCGAGACGAATTGGGAGTAGCACTTCCTTTGAAACGAGTGAGTCCAAAGTACAAAGAAAAAGAATTTGAGGAGTTGTATCCTCATTTGATAGCAAAAGAACAACCAAAATCTGACACGGACATAGATGACCGTTGGGCAGTATTACAATCATTGAAACATTCTAAATCATAAATACACAGGTTTAATCCATGCCACATCCTAAACGTAGACATTCGAAATCACGCAGGGACAAACGTCGTACACATTATAAAGCAGTAATAGTTGGTCATACAAATTGTCCAGAATGTAGTGCTTTGAAACTTCCACATTCTGCATGTTCAGAATGCGGATACTATAATGGTCGCAAAATTTTAACTAACGTAGCGTAGAGAATTTACATCTGAAAGTAATTTCAGTATACCACTCTATACGATTAAGTACCAATGTCAAATCCGCTACTCAAAATAGCTGTCGATGCAATGGGAGGCGATTTTGCTCCAATGAATGAGATTCAAGGTGCAATAATGGCTTCATCGCTACTTAGTGAAACAACCCCTATTGAAATAGTTTTTTTTGGTAAAGAGCAGGAGATTCGTTCTGCTCTTGCCAAACAAACTCTCCCTCCAAACTTCCGATATTCAATCATTCATACAGACGAAGTCATAACAATGGAAGATGACCCAACGGTCGTGTTACGTAAAAAACGTAATTCTTCTATGATTGTCGGTATCAATGCACACAAAGATGCTCACGTTGATGCGTTTATTTCTGCTGGAAACACAGGTGCAGTGATGTCTGCAGCGACTGTAATTTTAGGCAGAATAAATGGCGTTTCTCGTCCAACCATTGGAGCTTTTTTCCCAACCCAACAAAAAGACCCTTGTCTCTTACTGGATGTAGGTGCGAATGTAGATTCAAAACCCAAACATTTGGTAGAGTTTTGTATTATGGGTTCTATTTATATTCAAGAAATTTTGGGAATCAAAAATCCTAAGGTTGGATTATTGAATATTGGTGAAGAAGAAAGCAAGGGTAATGAAGTTGCTATTGAAACTCTTGCATTATTAAAAGAATCACCTTTGAATTTTATTGGGAATGTTGAAGGAAGAGATATATTTCAGGGAACTGCTCACTTGATTGTTACAGATGGTTTCACGGGTAATATTGTTCTTAAATTTGCAGAGAGTTTTTTAGGAACACTTAAAGTTGCTTTCAAGCAATTTGCACAAAAAAGTATTTGGAATAAATTAATGGTTGGTCTTATCGTTGCACCAATTATGAAAAAAGTTCTTAAATCCTATGATTACCAAGAATATGGTGGAGTTCCTTTATTAGGAGTGAATGGTGTCGTGATTATTGGTCATGGAAAATCCACTCCGTTAGCAATTCAAAATATGATTTTACGAGCTGTAGAATCAAAACAAAAAAATATAAATGACTCAATTCGTACTTCGATTCAGCAGTACAATTTGTCAATTCCCTCAATTGTATCCTAACATCAATGCCTGCATATATTAGCTCCGTTGGACATTTTATTCCTCCTGAAACATTTGACAATAAATACTTTGAAGACAAAATTGATACTTCTGACGAATGGATTCGTGAACGTACTGGAATTATCGAACGTCATTTTGCTACTTCAGGGGCAACTTCAGACTTGATTGTTCCTGCAGTGCAACAGTGTTTGGAAAAACGTGGAATTACGGCAGAAGAAATAGATTTGATTTTAGTAGCAACAATTACTGCTGACAACAATTTCCCTTCATGTGCTGCAACTGTACAACGTAAAATTGGGGCAAAAAATGCTTGGGGCTACGACATATCAGCAGCGTGTTCTGGTTTTATGTATGCCTTAGCTACTGCAACGAGCATGGTTAATGCTGGTTTAGTAAAAAAAGCAATGGTCATTGGAGCGGATAAAATGAGTTCCATTCTTGATTTTACTGATAGAAATACTTGTATATTATTTGGCGATGGTGCAGGATGTGTGTTGATTGAGAGTACTGATGATGAGACTATAGGAATTAAAGATACTATCATGCACATGGATGGTGAAGGTGGGAAATTCCTTTATCAAATAGCCGGTGGATCTGCAAAACCAGCATCAATGGAAACTGTTCAAAATAGAGAACATTTTGTGTATCAAGATGGTAAAAGCGTCTATAAACATGCAGTAATTGGTATGGCGGAAGTTGCGGTGAGAATTATGGAGAGAAATAACGTTTCTCCAGACGAAATAGCTTATTTAGTTCCTCACCAAGCAAATTTACGTATCATAGATGCTACTCGACAACGAATGGGAATTAGCCCAGAAAAAGTGATGATTAATATCCATAAATATGGTAATACTACTGCTGGAACTATTCCAATCTGTATCTCTGAATGGTATTATGACAAAAAATTGAAAAAAGGTGATAAGCTTATTTTGGCTTCATTCGGTGCAGGGTTTACATGGGGGAGTATCTATTTGATTTGGGGGATTGATTAATGAAAGCAATGTTGTTTACTGGTCAAGGATCCCAAGTAGTAGGAATGGCTTCTTCTTTTTATAATGAAGTACCCAAAGTAAAGGAATTGTTTGAACAAGCAAATTCAATACTTGGATATAATCTTACTTCCATTATGTTTGATGGACCAGAAGAAGTTTTAAAAGAAACTCGTTATACCCAACCTGCGTTGTTTTTGCATGAAGCTGCAATCATAACAACACTTGGATATAATCTTTTGCCAAATGTTGTTGCTGGTCATTCTTTAGGAGAATTTTCTGCATACTTTGCTGCAGGAGTTCTCTCGTTTGAAGATGCACTTTCTATCGTTGCTCTTCGTGGCGCTTTGATGTTTGAAGCTGGGACTAAACAAAAGGGTGGAATGTTGGCAGTGTTAGGGTTAGAAAATTCTATTGTCGAATCCATTTGCTCGGACTTAACAAAACAAGGAAAAGTAGTTGTTCCAGCAAATTACAACTCTCCCGGTCAAATTGTTGTTTCAGGGAATGATGCCGATGTTGACGACTCGATGGAATTATTCAAGTCAGCTGGTGCATCAATGGTAAAAAAATTAGTAGTTTCAGGAGCATTTCATTCACCTTTGATGGAGTATGCAAAAGAAGCACTATCAGAAAAAGTAAACCTAACTACTTTTTTGACAACAAAATATCCTATTTACCCAAATGTAAATGCTGTAAAAACAACCAAAGCTGAAGACTTGAAATCATTTTGTATTCAGCAACTCACATCACCAGTTCGTTGGGCACAAACTTTAGAGCAAATGCAACAAGATGGTGTTGATACTTTTATTGAAATTGGACCTGGAAAAGTGTTGCAAGGACTTGTCAAACGCACACTAAAAGGAGTTAATTTCTCTGGAATCGATACATTTGCAGATTGTACAAACTATAACTAAGAAAAATATGGAACAGCGATTAGCAGGTAAGATATGTATAGTTACAGGTGGAACCAGAGGCATTGGCGAAGCAATTGTTCGACTTTTCGTTGCTGAGGGAGCTAAAGTGTATGCAACCTATAATGGCAGTATTGAAAGAGCAAATCAATTAGTCGCTGAATTAGGTGATGCTCATCTCCATTTTTCACAATTAAATACTTCTTCTTCTGAATCAATTAAAGCTTTTGTTGATTTTATTAATGCTGAAACTCAACGTGTTGATGTATTGGTCAATAATGCTGGAATGACAAAAGATAATTTGTTGATGAGAATGACAGAAGACGATTGGGACTTGGTGCTTGATACGAATTTGAAAAGTGTGTTTCTACTTTCAAAAGCGTTCTCACGTCCGATGATGTCTCAACGTAAAGGAAGAATTATCAATATTGGTTCTATTGTTGGGTCTACTGGAAATGCAGGACAGGCAAATTACGCAGCTTCAAAAGCTGGATTGATTGGTCTCACGAAATCCTTGGCAAAAGAATTTGCCTCAAGAAATATTTTGGTCAATTGTGTATCTCCAGGATACGTCATTACAGATATGACAGAAAAACTAACTGATGAACAACGAGCTTCTTTTACCGGAAATATCCCATTAAAGCGTGGTGCATCTCCTGAAGAAGTCGCTAAAGTTTGTTTGTTTTTTGCCTCAGAAGATTCATCTTATGTAACGGGACAAAACATTTTCGTGGACGGCGGTTTGGCAATGTAGCAAATTTTTACGAAATTTGTAATCAACTTTAAATTAATTTATTACTATATACTCTATTAACAAAGGAAAACCAATGAGTCAAGTAGCTCAAAAAGTTATCGAAATTATTGTCAACAAACTTGGCGTTGAAGAATCGCAAGTGACGAATGCAGCATCATTTACTAATGATCTTGGAGCTGATTCTTTAGATAATGTTGAATTGATTATGGAATTTGAACGTGAGTTCAATTTAACAATCGAAGATGCAGATGCTGAGAAAATTCTTACAGTTGGCGATGCAGTTTCGTATATTGAATCAAAACAATAATTTTACAAATTTTAGAAACAAAAATGGCACGTAAAAACTTACCGAAAGTTGTCGTTACTGGTCTTGGTGCTGTAACACCAATAGGAAATACCGTCTCTGAATTCTGGGACGGTATGATGTCCGGTAAAAGCGGTGCAGCTCCCATCACTCAATTTGATGCGTCATTATTTGACGCAAAATTTGCATGTGAATTGAAACAATTTGATCCACTGCTGTACTTCACTAAAAAAGAAGTTCAACGTGTAGATTTGTTCGCACAATTTGCAATGGCTGCTGCAGTTCAAGCTATGGACGATTCTGGTTTGAATCTTGAAACTATTGACAAGGAACGTTTTGGTGTCATTTTTGGATCTGGAATTGGTGGTATGTGGACATATCACCATCAACAAAATACTCTCTTTGAACGAAATGGAAATCCTGACAGGATTTCTCCTTTCTTCATTCCTATGCTTATCTCTAATATTGCTGGTGGTCACATTGCTATGCGTTATGGACTAAAAGGACCAAATTACGCAACTGTTTCAGCTTGTGCGACCTCATCACATTCATTAGCAGATGCTTTGATGATAATGCAACGTGGAGATGCTGATATTATGTTAGCAGGTGGCTCTGAGGCTGTAATATGCCCAATGTCTGTGGGTGGATTTACCAATATGAAGGCGATGTCAACTCGTAACGACTCTCCTGCAACTGCATCTCGTCCATTTGACGCTACTCGTGATGGATTTGTTCTTGGCGAAGGTGGTGGAATATTGGTTTTAGAAACCGAAGAACACGCACTTAATCGTGGAGCAAAAATATATGCTGAATTTGCAGGATTTGGAAATACAGATGATGCATATCACATGACCGCTCCTGCTCCTGGTGGCGAAGGTGCCGTTCGTTCGATGAACTTAGCAATCAAAGATGCTGGTATCTCCATTAACGATATTGATTATATCAATGCACACGGTACTTCAACCCCACTAAATGACAAATCAGAAACGGAAGCTATCAAAAAAGTATTTGGAGATCATGCTTACAAATTAGCTGTTAGTTCAACTAAATCTATGACTGGGCATCTTCTTGGTGCGGCTGGTGCTGTAGAAGCTGTTGCAACTGTCTTAGCTATAAAAAATTCTAAACTTCCACCGACTATCAATTACCAAACTCCAGATCCAGCGTGTGATTTATTCTACGTTCCAAATAAGCCTGTAGAAAAAACAATCAATGCAGCTCTCAGCAATACCTTCGGTTTTGGGGGGCATAACGCTACTTTGTGTTTCGTTCGGTATGAAGGATAACACAGAAAAAACTACTCAAGAACATCGTTCCTCTGGAGAAGTTGTCAAAGAAATTTTTCAATCCTTCTTTACGAAAATCTATTCCTTCAAACCTCAGAACATGACTGAGGACAAGGCGTTAGCATTAAAAGTAAAAAAGGCGAAAATACTCCCTTCTAATAAAGTAAAAGAGTTAGAGGGAATTTTGGGTATCTCAATCAAAGAATCTCTTTATTTCGAATTAGCTCTCATTCACCGTTCGGCATTGCAAGTACCTGAGTATTCAACACTTCCCTCAAATGAACGTTTAGAGTTTTTGGGTGATGCAATTTTAGATATGATTGTTGCTGAATATCTGTTTTCATTGCATACCAATGTCCCAGAAGGTGAGCTAACAAAAATGCGTTCACTAATTGTCAATGGGAAAACCTTAGCTCATTGTGCTTCTGTTTTGCATTTGGAGCATTATATATTGTTGTCTTACTCTGCTCGACAAACCTTAACATTTAACAATAGTAGTATTCTTGCCGATGCAATCGAAGCAATTATCGCTGCTATTTACTTAGACTCTGGTCTCAAAGCAGTAACAAAGTTTTTCTTGAACACGTTATTGCCAATCATTGCATCTTCGACTACCTTAGAAGAAAAAAACTACAAATCGATGCTCTTGGAAGTAGTTCAATCACAATATAAAACTTCCCCAAAATATAAAGTTTTGCATTCTGAAGGTCCGGCACATTCAACAGTATTCACAATTGGAGTTTACATAAACGAAGAACTCATCTCAGAAGGAACTGGTAAATCCAAAAAAGAAGCGGAACAAATCGCAGCAAACAAAGCCTTGCTTATCAAATTCCCAAATATAATCATACAATCCGCTCCAAACATCATCCCCTCACTTCCCAAAAAGTAGATAATAGTATTTAAATATTTCTATTCCCTTCACATGGAGGCTTGACCGAAGTGTGGAGTGGAATCATCCTTAAATGGTAGGGGCAACCTTTATGATTGCCCTTTATATACCGAATTACCCCTCTCCCCATTGGGGCGGGGAGTTTTTTAAAGACTATTTTCTATAAACATTTGACCACTCTGTGTTCTCAGTCATAACACGCAGTCGTAGAGACGCCCTATATGGGCGTCTCAAAAAATTACGGAGTATCTTCTTCAAATCCCGAAGGGATGACCGAAATTGTAATCCGATTTCAATCGGGGGTGGATTCAACCCCTCAGTCCTTCGGACAGCTCCCCTTAAAAGGGGAGCAGTTTAAATTCTTTCGGTTCTTTCAATAAATATATGACCACTCTGTGTTCAAAAACACCTTGTTTCATTCCCTCGCCCCTTAGGGGAGAGGGTTAGGGTGAGGGGGTATTTCAAGAATCGTCCTTTCCCTATGAAAAGGGAGAAGTTTTGAAAAAATTAAATCCTATTTTCTCAGTAATTGTATGTATAATTTCAGTTTTATTTTGATTAGTACCTATATATATGTATTTTTGTAATCTTGTTGTGAAAATTTAACAATAATTGCGGATTTTCCAAGAACTACCGTAGTTTTCCATTGATTTTGGCGTTGATAACGTCAATTTTTGCAACACTTTTTCTACATTTATTTAGGTTAATAGAATAATGAACGTTACCGTCGCAACGAACAAAATTGGTGCAGTAAAAGCAGATGTGAATGTCATCTTCGTCTTTTCTGACAAGAAAATTTTACAAGGTCAATCAAAACTAATCAGTGAGGCGTATGCTGAAACTGCAAACTACTTTGCTTCTCAAGGGGAAAAAGCAGGAAAAAAATTTACACAAACAATTGTTTATACCGGTTCAAAATCTTGCAAACGAGTTTTGATTGCTGGATTAGGTGAAAAAGAATCTCTTACGTTAGAAACTATTCGTCGATCTGCTGCAAAAGCAGTGAAAAGTGCAATCGCTGAACGTGTAGAATCAATTGCATTCCATTTGCCAACCAAAGAAGGTGTTTCCAATAGTGATATAGCGTTTGCAATCACTGAAGGTGCTATGTTGAATTCATACAAATTTGACAAATACATTACAACTCGCGATAAAGAAGATACTATTGAACGTATCAAAACTGTCACTATTTATTCGGATTCTGCAGAAATTTCAAAAGAAGTTACTTCTGAAGTAGAACAAGCGGTAGTTGTGTGTGAAGGTGTATTGGTTGCACGTAATTTGGCAAATGCTCCTGATAACGAAATTTACCCTGAATCTTTAGCTGCAGCTACGGTAGAATTGGGTAAAGCAAGCGGATTTACAGTTAAAGTATTAGACAAAAAAGCTATTGAAAAAGAGAAAATGGGTGGTCTTTTAGGTGTGAACAAAGGTTCCGTCAAACCCCCAGTTTTCATTATAATGGAATATAAAGGCAAAGGTGCCAAAAAAGGTGAACAACCTATCGTTTTAGTTGGAAAAGGAATTACTTTCGATACTGGTGGAATTTCGTTGAAACCGGGTGAAGGTATGGCTGCTATGAAAATGGATATGCACGGTGCAGCTTCTGTAATAGGTACTATGGTAGCAATTTCTAAAGCGAATCTTCCAATCCATGTAATTGGTTTAGTACCGTCAACGGAAAATATGCCTTCCGGAACTGCAATTGTTCCAGGTGATATATTGATTCATCGAGGCGGTAAAACTTCTGAAATCGACAATACCGATGCAGAAGGTCGTTTGATATTGGCAGATGCTTTGGACTATGCTACGGATTTGAAACCTCGTGCAATTATTGACCTTGCGACACTTACTGGAGCATGTGTTATTGCATTGGGTACTGTTACTACTGGAATGATGGGAACTTCAGATGAAGTAAAATCAAAACTAACAGAAGCTGGAAAATTCACGAATGAATATGTATGGGAATTGCCATTATTTGAAGAATATGAAGAGCAAATCAAATCAGATGTTGCAGATTTGAAAAATACTGGTGGAAGAGCAGCTGGTACTATCACTGCAGGTTTGTTCTTGAAACATTTTACTAAAGATTGTCCTTGGGTACATTTGGATATCGCTGGAACAGGTATGACATCGAAAGAAGCTGATTATGTACCTAAAGGTGGTACAGGAGTTGGAGTTCGAATGTTGTACAGAGCTTTACGAAATTGGTAATTCTTGCTAATTATACAAAACAAAAAGCCTTTCATATATTATGATGGGCTTTTTTGTTCAATAGGAATCTTTTAGTTCGTCTTATATCAACAATACTACACAAAATTCAGAAAAGAATGCTGAACGAAGAATTACGGAAACAATTTGAGAAAGAAGCGATCCCCCACATGGACGCTATTTATAATTATGCACAACGAATGTGTAATGATCCTGATGAAGCAGAAGATTTGGTACAAGAAACATATTTAAAAGCGTATAGATTTTTCGATAAGTTTGAAATTGGAACTAATTGCAAGGCTTGGTTGTTTAGGATACTGAAGAACACATTTATCAATAAATATCGTAAAGATACCAAAGAACCTGAAAAGGTTGACTATGGGTCAATTGAAGAATTTTACGAACTAATTCGAGATACGAATAGCAATTCTATTAATTTAGAAGATACTATTTTTGAAAATGTTTTTGATGATGAAGTATCGAATGCACTACAACGTTTACCTGATGAGTTCAGAACAGTAATCATTCTTTGTGACATCGAAGGTATGACCTACGAAGAAATTGCTGAGTTTCTCGATTGCCCAATTGGTACTGTTCGTTCTCGTTTACACAGAGCAAGGAATGTTCTTGCAACTACACTTTTAGAATATGCAAAATCTAAAGGATTCGCTAAGGATAATTAATTAATTACAATTTTAGTCTTATTTTTCTTTATTGAGTACGAAGATGAAACAATCTACTCCCGAATTGTTCGAACTGGTAACTGGTTCAGTTGATAACCAACTTTCACAGTCAGAACAGTCAAGTATTGATGCAGAAATTTCTAAATCAGCATCACTTACATTTTACGCACAAATAGAACGTGCGACAAAAAAAACTATTCAATCACGTCCAATGTTACGGCAATCTACTCCCGATTCGTTACGAACTTCTATATTACAACAATTAGATACTATAGATGAGCAAAGAAGTCAACAATCTACTAATGATAGTACTACTTCAACTAAATCATCATCAGTTTTTAGTATGTTCATTTCGAGACCCTATAGAGCGGTTGCTTCATTCTTACTAATTATAATGGTAGGATATGGTGTTTCAAAAATGGTACTTCCAAATGATTCAATAAAATTTTCTTCAGATAATAATTTTTGCTCACAGTCGTTAGTAAATTATAATTTGTTAAATACTGGTTCAGCATCTTTAGCACTTAAAACCAACAATATCGACGAGTTACGTAGTTATTTCAAGTCAAAAAACTTGAATTTCGATGTAGAACTACCAATCATTGATGGTGAATTTCAAGGTGCTACTGTTTGCGAAGGCACGTCACATAAAATTGTGACGGTCGTATATAAAACTAAGGATAACAAACTTATAGCGATGTCTGAAATGAAAATGGAAGGCGATAAAACTCCTCTTCCAGTTAATGATGATGTCAAATCTACAGTCAAACAGGGTGGATGGTACTGGCAGAAAGTCAACAACAATACTTCCTTAGTTGCTTGGAAAAAGAACGATGTTCTTTGCACAGTAGTATCTGATATCCCTGTAGAACAATTAGCAAAATTATTTTCTTGGGAAAAAGTATGATTTATAACGTATTGGCACTCATTTTTGTAGCCTTAAGTTTCGGATGTCAACAAGCTATTTCTTCTGGAACACCTACAGAAACTGGTGCAACAACCACTGATACACCGGTATACACTCTTTCAGAAGTAACACCAGGAGCAAGTGGTAAGGTACCTGATTTTTCATGGATAGATGAAAATGGAGTTACACAAAAATTTTCAGAAGTATCGAAAAACAAAGTTGTGTTTTTAAATTTTTGGGCTACTTGGTGCGGTCCTTGTAGAAGAGAAGTTCCTGATATTTGTGAATTAAAAAAAGAATTTCCTGATAAAGATGTTACTATTATTGGTGTTGCTTTAGATAAAGATGATAATAACGGTAAAGCTATTGATAAAGTAAAAAAATTCACAAAGGATCGTAGTGTGAATTATACGATTATCTTGGGAGATTTAGATTTGATTGAGGCCTTTGGTGCTGAAAGAATTCAATCTATTCCAACAACTTTTGTTATCGACAGAAAAGGCAATATGCCTGAAAGTGTTATTGTCGGTGCAAGATCAAAAGATCAATTTGGTAATGCAATCAAAGAAAAATTAAACTAACTAAAATTGCAATTATAAAAAAAGCTCTTTCACAATGTGGAAGAGCTTTTTTCTTGTACCTACCTAAATAAAACTTAATCCTCTAAGATTTCTTTTTCTTTCTTCACTAAAATAACGTCAATATCTTTGATGAATTTGTCCGTAAATTTTTGAATTTCTTCTTCTCCACGTTTACGATCATCTTCTGATATGTCTTTTGATTTCTCTAATTTTTTCAAGTCTTCCATATTATCTCGCCGAACGTTACGAACAGCAATTTTGCTTTCTTCAGAGATTTTTTTACATTGTTTGACAAATTCTTTGCGACGCTCTTCTGTCAATGGAGGAATTGGAACTCGTACAATTGATCCATCATTAGAAGGATTTAACCCCAATCCAGCGGCTTGAATTGCTTTTTCCACAGGTCCCAACATTGTTCTCTCCCAAGGTTGAACAATGAGTGTTTTTGCATCAGGTGCTGAGACCGTTCCTATTTGCGATAGTGGTGTAGGCGTTCCATAATAATCCACTTTCACTGGGTCTAATAAACTAACTGTAGCTCTTCCAGTTCGAATCTTTGAGAGTTGTTGTTGAAAATGTTCGACAGTTTTGGACATCGAACTCTTGGTTTCATCTAAGACTGAATTCATAAATTTACTTTCGAAATGTTGTCAATATACATCGTATTTTGTATCGAAAGACTCTCAAATTAATTGTATAATCACCTCTTTTTCATCGAAATTTACTTCTAAGAGTTCTTAGAATCGAGTAAGTTTTGAAAAATAACAATTTCTTGTTAGAATTTAGAACAAAATAGAGTACTTTTGTGTTTGTAATTTAGAAGTAAATACCGACAATGATATATCATTTAAAAGGAATCGTTACCAATAAAAACACCAATGAACTTGTTATCGAATGTAATGGTGTTGGATATGGTGTCGTTGCAAGTATACGTACTATAGAACAATTACCCAGTATAGGTATGGAGGCTTTTGTGTATACAATTTATCAGCAACGTGAAGATATGGTACAGCTCTTTGGTTTTGCTACTGAAGATGAACGTACATTTTTTAAGCTCTTAACTTCTATTTCTGGTATTGGTGGAAAAATCGCAATCGGTATGCTTTCAGCTACAACCGTTGATGATATGCAAAGAGCAGTTTTGGAAAACAACTTAGTTTTTTTGCAAAAATTACCTGGTGTCGGTAGAAAAACTGCAGAACGGATAGTGATTGAATTACGTGATAAAATGACGACCATTTCTGGTTCGTCTCCAGGTAGTGCAATGTTATCAGCTGTCCAAATTGAAGCAGTTGCTGCTTTACAATCGTTAGGTTTTTCGAAGTCAGTTGCTGAAAAAAGTATTCAACTGGCTATTAAAAACCAACCGTCTATTGTTGGATCTGTTGAAAATCTGATAAAACATGCGTTACGATTTTCAATGTCTTAATTTGAAAACTACAAATAGAGAAAATGTTATTAATCATCCCACATATTGAGTTGAGCGACGGTCGTTGCAATCATTGTATTCAAGCAACACCAGGGAAGGAACAACTGTATGAAAGTTTTTCAAACCATCCTTTAGAACTAGCAAAATTATGGCGTCGGGAAAACGCAAAAACGTTGCAAATAACTGATAATGATTCGTTTGATGCAGGGACTATACAGCGTCATTTGATTCTTATGCTCGCGCAATCTGTTGATATCCCTATCCAATTGTTTTGTCAGTTTCAATCTGTGGAAGAATGTGCGACCTTTTTAGATAATGGTATATACAGGGTAGTAATTGGAGATTTGGCTCTCAAAGAATCAGTTGAAGTTAGAAAACTTTTGAAGGAATATTCTTCATCAAGAGTGGTATTTGGATTGTTGTCTTCTCAAGAAAAATTCCTATCAAAGACACCAGAATTTTGTATTCCAGATAAAGAATTTGAACAAGAGGTTTATGCTCTTGGAGGTAGAAGACTGATTTATACAGATCTTGAATCCTACGGGACTTTATCTGGACCAAATTATAAGAGAATTCAAACATTTGCTGAGCAATCCCGTATGAAACTTACGGTTGGTGGGGGAATTGCAATGCCCGAGCATTTATGGAAGTTACAAGAAATTTCTTCCAATCGCATAGATTCTGTTGTCATTGGGAAAGCTTTATACGAAAATAAATTCCCTTGTCAGAAGATTTGGCGGTTAATCGAAGAAGAAATTGAGGAAGAAATACACGAAGTTTCTTGAGATATTGCCAAAAATTCGTATCTTAGTAGTTATTGGAATAAAAATAGTAATTCGAACAGTGAACTTAAATTCGAACGGAGCGGTATAGAATGCCTACAATATTTATAGATGGCGAACAAATCGAAGCAAAAGAGGGTCAGACAATTATTGAAGCTGCTCTTGAACATTCTATCAACGTACCTCACTTTTGTTGGCATCCATCGTTGACAGTTGCGGGGAATTGTCGTATGTGTTTAGTCAATATCGGTTTCCCAAGTAGAAATCCTGATGATGTTGATGAAAACGGCGACAGAAAAATTCAGTATCAACCTAAAGCCGCTATTGCGTGTGCCACACCTGTTGCTGACGGTATGCATGTCAACCTAACGGGTAAAAAATCTGTCGAGTCTCAAGAAGCAGTGATGGAATTTTTACTTATCAATCACCCGTTAGATTGTCCAATTTGCGATGAAGCTGGACAATGTAAATTACAAGAATATGCTTTTAACCATTCTAAGGGTAAAAGCCGTTTTGATGAACAAAAAAATCATAAAGATAAACGAGTACAATGGGGTCCAACGATTATGTTCGATGGCGAACGTTGTATTTCTTGCTCACGTTGTATCCGCTATGCTGATGAAATTGCAAAACAACCTGTTTTGACTTTCGTTCAACGTGGGGATCATGTTACAATTCAAACGTTCGAGAATACACAATTTGATTCACCGTATTCAATGAATGTTATCGAATTATGTCCTGTTGGTGCATTAACATCAATCGATTTCCGATTCAAAACTCGCGTTTGGGAAATGAGTTTCACCGATTCAGTATGCCCAGGATGTTCTCGTGGATGCAATATGCAAATTGGTGTTCGTGATAATACCATCGTTCGTTTAGAACCAAAAACGAATATGGAAGTCAACGAATATTGGATGTGCGATTACGGTCGTCTGACTCAATATGATGGTGTTAATACCAATCGTGTTGTAGAGCCAATGGTTCGTAAAAACGGTTCGTTGGTCGCTGTATCATGGGATGAAGCTATTGCTGAGGCAGTAAAATTAATTTCTGCAGTTCCATCGAAAGATGTTTCGTTAGTTGCTTCGGCTTCGTCTACGAATGAAGATTTATTTGCATTACAAAAATTTGCTTCGTTATTAAATACAACGTCTATTGACTATATCTCCAATATCGATGCATCATTTGGTGATGATTTCTTGAAACAATCTGACAAATCTTATAATTCTTTTGGAATAAACGCTTTGCAATTGAAAGCAAAAGCCTCAACTGCTGATAAATTTTCTTTGAAAAATACTCCTTTGTTGATTACAACGGATGATTCGCTTTCTACAGATGCGGTTTCCGGTGCTAATGCAATAATCGTTTTTGCTTCAAATAAAACAGCAATAGTTGATAAAGCTGCTGTTGTTCTTCCACTTAGCACGTATGCTGAAGTTGAAGGAACGGTGACGAATTTCCAAAACCGAGTTCAACATATCGAACCTGCCGTAGCAACAATAGAAAACCAACGATTTATGGGAATGAAACAATCTCGTTGGGATGCAATGGGTGCTCATAACGACCGTTGGACTCAAGGCGAAAAACGTAATTCTCGTTCTGGTTGGTCTATTTTACAATCGTTATCTTCGGAATTGGGACAAGAATGGAATTACAAACACTCTGAAGATGTTTTTGCTGAAATTGCTTCTTCCAATGCTGGATTCTCCTTGATGAATTATGCTCAACTTGATGAATATCAGGGATTGATTCTTGGTGCAACCGCACTTCCAGAGAAAAAGGCTATTGTGTATCAATCTCACGTAATGAAACCAAATTAAGTAAATATATGATAGAATTAATTACAACTGCCCCTGAATGGGTTATTCAATTAATCATAACAGTTATCAAAATTGTTATCGTCCTTCATGTTATGCTTCTTGGTGCATCGGGTATGGTGTGGCTTGAGCGTAAAGCATCTGCTTGGATGCAGTATCGTTCTGGTCCGAATCGAGTTGGTCCTTTTGGATTGCTTCAGCCGTTTGCCGATGTAATTAAATTGGTATTCAAAGAAGATATTGTTCCTGATAATGCCAATAAAACCTACCATTTCCTTGCACCGCTCATCTCCATTTCGGTAGTGATTTCGGTGTATGCAGTCTTGCCATTTGGTGATTATATTACTCTTTTTGGAAGAAATATTTCCTTGGCAGTAGCTCCAAATATGAATATTGGGTTGCTCTATATATTTGCAATGTCGTCTTTGGGTGTCTATGGGATTACTCTTGCAGGGTGGTCATCAAATAACAAATACTCCCTTCTTGGTGGACTTCGTTCTTCTGCTCAGATGATTTCGTATGAAATTTGTATGGGTGTTTCCATCATTGGTGTTTTGATGATTTCTGGTACGCTTGATCTTACCCAAATTGTATACAAACAAGATGGGATGATGTGGAATGTGTTTTTCCAGCCAATTGGGTTTATCATCTTTTTGGTTGCTTCATTTGCAGAAACGAATCGTGCACCTTTCGATTTACCTGAGGCTGAACCAGAACTTGTCGGTGGTTACCACACAGAGTACTCGGGTATGAAATTCGGTACGTTTTTCTTGGTGGAATATTCGCATATTATTTTGGCTTCTTCTATATTGACTGTTCTCTTTTTTGGAGGATGGACGTTGCCTGTTAAATTGGAAGTATTACAAGGTTTGGGTATACCTGCCTATCCGGGAGCTCCATTGACAGTGTTATTACAAGCAGGTTCCTTCTTTACGAAAATGGGATTTTTCTGTTTCTTCTTCGTATGGGTTCGTTGGTCATTACCGCGTTTCCGTTACGATCAATTGATGAACTTAGGATGGAAAATTTTCCTTCCTTTAGCATTAGCAAATATACTTCTTACTGGTATCGGTATTTCCGTATATAATGCGTATTTTCGTTAATCATTCTTAAGATTCTATTACAACATTATGGCAAATGTTACTAAAAATACAGAGGCTCAACGCCTAAACTTTTGGGAAAAACTTTATCTTCCTGAAATTGCTCGAGGATTGGGATTGACCTTCAAAGCAATGTTCAAACCAAATATGACTCGCCAATATCCCGAAGAACGTTGGGAACCGGAAGGGTCCTATCGCGGAAGACCTGTTTTGGTGTTAGAAGAAGATGGGGAACGTTGTGTTGCGTGTGGATTGTGTTCACGTGTTTGTCCAGCATTGGCGATTGAAGTTCAAGCTGGTGAAACCGACAAAGAAAAAGAACGTTTTCCAAAACTGTTTGAAATCAATATGCTTCGTTGTATCTACTGCGGTTTCTGCGAAGAAGTTTGTCCCGAAGAGGCAATTGTGATGTCTAAAGACTATGAATTGGTCTTCACATCTCCCGAAGACGCTATTTATGGGAAGGATAAGCTCCTCATTCCTGTTGCAAAACTGCAAGATCGCTTAGAATTCCTCCGTCAATATAAATAATTTTCTACAAAATATAATTTAAAAAAGAGCCAATATTTCATTGGCTCTTTTGTTTTTTTTGAACATTTATTACAGAAAAAGTACATCGAATTAAAAATTTGTCGTATATTAGAAAGTATCAATTAAAAATATCACAACAATAGGAGCCACTTCTATGAATACAATTTTTACAATGATGTTGCTATTCATTGCTACAAATAGTTTCGTTATTTCACAAACCTATGTTTCAAACCCAATTAATCAAAATAGTAGGATTGGAATCGCGGATTTAAGTACATACCAAGATAAAGTAGCAATAGTTACTATGGTGTTTTCAGATACAGTACTTCAAATTTATGCGAATAAAGAGGATAAATGGACAGCTTTACCAAATTTTGTACTTGAAAATGGTGTAGAAAGAAAAATTCCGTATAATTCCTATAATCAATATATTAGAAACAAAATTCATTTTGATTCAAAGGGAAATATTTGGGTTTTAGCATATGACGGTTTGTATCGATTTGATGAAATTTTACAGGAATGGTCGTATTTTGCTGTTCCAAATGTAAACAAGAATGTTACCAGTTATAAATACTTTACTATAGATTCTTTAGATAATGTTTGGACTATAGCAGAAGTTTATCGGGGAACAGCCACTGAATATGCTGATAGTAACACATTTGGAGATACGAATTATATTCATTTACAAACTGAATTATATATGTTGAAAGATGGAGCATTTACTCGATTCTTTGAAGATACTAGTACATCCCCTTTGCGTTTTAATTCTTATGCTTATCAATATTATGCTGATATAAATAGTAACTCATTGACAGATGGAATAATGATTAGAAATTATTCATCAAAGCCGTTCAAAGATTTAATTCATGTAAAAAGCAATGGTGATATTATTGACTACCAACTTCCCACGACTGATTTGGATTTGTACTCTCCTGTGATGAAATATACTAACTATCTATATAATGATAAAAAAAACAATTTATGGGCTTTAATGGATAGGGCATATGCGGGAGGATATAATCTTAAACAAGGAATTGGAACTTGTTGTGCAGGAGTTTCAAAATTAGAAAATTCCAATTGGATTTCATATAATAATATTGATAATGAAATGCCTTTTACTATCGTTGGATCGGAAGTGAAATATCATATCCCAATGTTTGTTTCAGAATTAGAGAATAATGAGTTACTTTTTATTATGAAAGAAGGACAATTCAACAATGGAGAGAATCCTAAATTGTACAAATTGAAAAGTGATAACAAATTTTATAGGGATTATTGGAAGCCTTATCTTGAAGCAGCTACTGTGTATCGTTCCGATCCACAAAGAGTAAGCGAACAAACAATGATAAATATAATTGAAATATTCAAAAATGAAACTTTTTTAGAAAAAGAATTCGTGCCTCTTTACGGAATGAAAACTGACGCTGGTGGTAATTTGTGGATTTGGGGAAGTCAATTTATTATTAAAGCTCCTATGAATGCTACAACTTCTATAACTGAATCCATAAAAAAACCTACAGATATCTATCCGAACCCCGGAAATAAAAGTATACGATTGAGTAATATTTCAAATGATATTGTGAAAATTGAAATACTCAATCTTACTGGTTCGATAGTACGAACAGTATCAGAAAACTCAACGGAAATATCAGTTAGTGACCTAGCAAGTGGGATGTATTTTGTGAAAATATACTTTCAGAATGGAAAACTCGACGTTCAGAAGTTTGTGAAAGAATAATAAATTAAAAAGCCACTGAGAAGTGGCTTTTTTGTTAAAAAGTGTAACATTTTCAGAACAATATTGTATTAACTAAAGTATGTATCATTAGACAAGAAGTAACATGAAATTCATTCTTACAATATGCTTTCTTCAAATTTTCATTGTTAGTACTGATTTACTCACTCAAACTTTCGTTCAATA
>Ga0164290_1001377_pt1 | contig 37821 bp, 26 predicted proteins | sample Micstemetagenome_FD_108782 | JGI IMG/M metagenome (GOLD analysis project Ga0164290, IMG submission 108782) | Contaminated culture microbial community from soil near Moab, Utah, USA - Microcoleus steenstrupii SON62 (Illumina Assembly) | ecosystem: Environmental > Terrestrial > Soil > Soil crust...
CACCGACTGGCCGGTCGTCGACCCCCGCCGCGCGGTCCGGGAGGTCAAGGACCACGGCCTCAGGCCCGGAAGCCTCGCCAAGGTCATGCGCGAAAACGCCCTGCGCGTCTTCCCGAAAATGGCGAAACGGCTCGCCGGCGCCCGATGACGGCCGTTTCCGCCTACCGCGATCTGACGCTCGCCGCCGCGCTCTACGCCAACGCCGGCCGCACGCCCGGAAAGGTGGCGCTGCGTTACGGCGGCCGCGAGTGGCGCTACGCCGATGTCGCCCGACGCACGGCGCAGGTGGCCAACGCGGGCCTGGGCCTCGGGCTCGCCGCGGGCGACCGGGTGCTGCTGGCGGCCCCCAACCTCGCCGAATATTTCGAGATCGTCCTCGGGCTGTCGAGCGTCGGCGTCGAGGTGGTGACGCTCAGCCCGCAGCTCGCCCCGGCCGAGCTCGCGGCGATCGTCGACGACTGCGGCCCGCGCGCCGCGATCGTCCACTCGGCGCAGGAGGGTCACACCGAGGCGCTCGCCGCGGCGGGCGTCGCGACCGTGCGGCTGGGCGCCGACTACGAAACGCTGATCGGGCGCGCCGCCGACCGCCCGCCCGCCGTCCGCGTGCCCGAGACCGCCACCTTCGCGATCACCTACACCTCGGGCACGACCGGCCGGCCCAAGGGCGTGATGCTGCCGCACCGCTCGCGCCTGCTCACCGCGCTCGCGATGGCGAGCGAGTACCGCTGCTTCGGACCGAACCACCGCTTTCTCGCGATCACGCCGCTGTTCCACGGCGCCGGCTTCGCCTACGCGGCGGCGAACCTGTTGCTCGGCGGCTCGGTCGACCTCGAGCCGGGCGTCGACGTCGAACGGCTCGCGGCCCGGCTCGGCGAGGACGAGATCACCGGCGTCTTCGTCGTGCCGACGATCCTGCGGCGCCTGAGCGGGTTCTCCGCGCGTCGCGGGCGGCGGCTGGCCTCGATCATCTGCAACGCCGCCGCCTGTCCGCAGCCGCTCAAGGAACTCACCGTCGAGCGCTACGGCCCGGGGCTCCTCCACGAGACCTACGGCTCGACCGAGGCGGGCATCGTCGCCAACCTACTGCCCGAGGATCAGCTCGCCACGTCGAACTCGGTCGGGCGGCCGTTCCTCGGCGTCGAGGTCGAGCTGCGCGGCGAGGACGGCGCCCCGGTCCCCGACGGCGAGGTGGGCGAGCTGTTCGCGCGGGGTTCCTACGGCTTCAACGGCTACCTCGGCCGCCCCGACGCCACGGCGGAGGCGGTCCGCGACGGCTGGATCACGGTGGGCGACCTCGCGCGGCGCGACGGCGACGGCTTCCTCCACATCGTCGACCGCAAGAAGGACATGATCGTGACCGGCGGCGTCAACGTCTACCCGCGCGAGGTCGAGGACGTGCTCGCCGGCCTCCCCGGCGTCGCCGACGTCGCGGTGGCCGGCCTGCCCGACGAGGAATGGGGCGAGCGCGTGCATGCTTTCGTCGTGCCCGAACCCGGCGCGCGGCCCGACGAGCGGGCGATGATCGAGGCCTGCCGCGCGCGGCTCGCCCCCTACAAGGTGCCGAAGGCGGTGACGATCCTGGCCGCCCTGCCGCGCAACGCCGGCGGCAAGCTGCTGCGGCGCGAGCTGCGCGCGGCCGCCGATCCTGCCGACCGCACGGGAGCCGCCGCATGATCGCCCGAACCGACGCCGCACGATCCCCCGCCCGGGGCTCCGAGTTCGCCGCCGGCTGGCCCGCGGTGGTCGCCGCCGCGGTCGGCTGCGGCGCCGGGCTCACCGGCCTGCCCTTCTACTCGCTCTCCTCCTTCGTCGGCCCCTTCGAGGCGGAGTTCGGCTGGTCGCGCGGCGCGGTGACCGGCGCGCTGCTCGCGCTCACCGTCGGCATGTTCGTCGCCGGCATCGTCGGCGGGCGGCTGGTGGCGCGCTTCGGCGCCCGGCGCGTCGTCCTCGTCTCGATCCCGCTGTTCGCCGCCGCGCTCTGCCTGCCGACGCTCGTCGGCGGCGGGGTGTGGACGCTGTGGCTGGCCTACCTGCTGATCGCGCTCCTCGGCCTCGGCACGAGCCCGATCGGCTACACCCGCGTGCTCGCCGCCCGCTTCGAGCGCGGCCTGGGCCTCGCGCTCGGGCTCGCGCTCGCCGGCACCGGCGTCGCCGCGATCGTCCTGCCGCCGCTGCTCGGCGCGGTGATCGGCGCCTACGGCTGGCGCGCCGGCTATTTCGCGCTGGCGCTCATCGCGCTCGCCGCCTGGCCGCTGGCGTTCGCGGCGCTGCACGCGCCGTCGGCGGGCGCCGCGGCGACCCACCCCGCGCGCGCGTCGGTGGCGGGCGAGCCGGCGCGCGGGCTGCGGTCGGATCGCGCGCGCTTCGCCGTCATCGCCGCGGCCTTCCTCGCCGTCTCGCTCGGGCTGGCGGGCGCGGTCGTCCACCTCATCCCGATGATGCGCGACGCCGGGCTCGACGCCGGGGCCGCGGCGATGATCGCGAGCGCGGTCGGCTACGGCGTCGTCGCGGCGCGCGTGGCGATTGGCTGGATCGTCGACCGCGTCCACGCGCCGCTGGTCGGGGCGGCCGTGTTCGCGGTCGCGGCGGGCGGCTGCCTGCTGCTCGCCTACGGCGGTGCCGGCCTCGCGCCGCTCGGCGCCGTCCTCGTCGGCTTCGCGCTCGGCGCCGAGGTCGACCTCATCGCCTATCTCGTCTCGCGCTACTTCCCGCGCGACGCCTACGCCCGCGTCTACGGCTGGCAGTTCGGCATGTTCGCGATCGGCGCCGGGCTGAGCCCGGTCCTCCTTTCCGCGCTCCGCGGACCCGACGGCTCCTACGCCGCCGCGCTCACCGCGGCCGCCGCGGTCACGGCCGGCGGCGGCGCCCTCCTCCTCGCGCTCGGTCGCTACCCGCGCGACCGGGACGGCGCACCGGCCTGACGCCCGCGGGAACGGCGTTCGCCGGCGGACGTTCGCCGGTTCCGTCCTTCGTCCGCCGGAGCCGTCCTTGTCCGAGACCCTGCCGATCGGCCTGCTCGCCGTTCGCCTCCTCGACGCCGCGCACGACGCGCGCGGCGGGTTGATCCACGTCGCGACCAACGAACGCCGCGCGGATCAGATCGGCCGGCTGGCGGCGCAGCTCGACCCCGGGCTTTCGGTGCTCGTGCTGCCGCCCTGGGACTGCCTGCCCTACGACCGCGCCTCGCCGTCGCGCGCGGCGATGGGCCGGCGCGTCTCGGCGCTGCGCGCGCTCGCGGCGCGCGATCCGGCCGCGCCGCTGCTGCTGGTGACCACCGCCGACGCCGTGATCCAGCGCCTGCCGCCGACGGCGGCGGTCGCCGCGGCGGCGCTGACGCTGACGGTCGGCGATGCCTTCGACCGGGCGGGGCTGGAGGCGTTCGCGGCGCGCGCCGGCTACGTCGTCGACGACCGGGTCGACGAAGCGGGCGAGATCGCGCTGCGCGGCCAGGTGGTCGAGGTCTTCCCGGCCGGCGGCGCCGAGCCGGTGCGGCTCGACGTCGACGGCGACCGCATCGCCGCCGTCCGGCGCTACGACCCGGTCACGCAGCGCACCAGCGGCGACCTCGACCGCGTGGTCGTCGAGCCGGCCTCCGAGTTGATCGCGACGGGCGATCAGGCGCCCGAACGCTACCCGGGCGTCGAGCATCGCCTGCCGGATCACTATCCCGCGCTCGCCACGCTGTTCGACTATCTCCCCGAAGCCTGCCTCAGCCTCGGCTCCAAGGCCGAGGCGCGCCGGCAGGCGGCGCTGCGCCAGGTCGCCGACGCCTACGAGGCGCGCCGCACGCTCGCCGGCGAGGCCGCCGGGCCGCGCACGCCGCTCTCTCCCGATCGCCTGTATCTCGACGCGGACGGCTGGGCCGCCGCGACGGCCGGCCGCGACCTCGTCGCCCTCGACCGCGAAGGCGGCGAGGCGGTGCCGCGCTTCGCCGCCGCGCGCGATCCGCTGCGCGCGCTGCGCCGCTTCGCCGAGGCGCAGTTCGCCGCCGGCCGCCGCCTGCTGCTGGCGGCGGGGAGCGAGCGCGACCTGCGCTTCCTGCGCCGACGGGTCGGCGAGGCGCTCCGGCGCGAAGCCGAGTCGGTCGCCGACTGGACCGGCGCGCGCGCCGCCGAACCGGGCGGGCTCCTCGCGCTGCGGCTCGATCTCGAGGCCGGCTTCGTCGCCGACGCGGACGCCGTGGCCGTCGTCGCGGCGCCCGATCTCATCGGCGCGCGCGCGGCGCAGGGCGGTTCGGCCTCGACGCTCGCCGCGGTGCTGGCCGAAACCGGGCTTCACCTCGGCGACGCCGTCGTCCACGAGGAGCACGGACTGGGCGTGCTCGAAGGGCTCGACCGCAGCGAAGTCGGGGGCCACCCTCGGGAACTGGTGCGCCTCGGCTACGCGGGCGGCAGCCACCGCCTCGTGCCGACCGACGAGCTCGACAAGCTCTGGCGCTACGGCGGCGAGGCGGACGCGGTCACGCTCGACCGGCTCGACGGCGGCAGCTGGACGAAGCGCCGCGCCGAAGTCGAAGCCGCGATCGCCGAGACGGCGCGCGGGCTGATCGGGCTCGCCGCCGAACGGGAGCGCGCGACCGCGCCGGTGCTCGAACCCGACCCGGCCGCGTACGAGCGCTTCGCGGCGGGCTTCGCCTTCGCCGAGACGCCGGACCAGATCGCCGCGATCGACGCCGTGCTCGACGACCTGCGATCGGGCCGTCCGATGGACCGGCTGGTGGTGGGCGACGTCGGCTTCGGCAAGACCGAGGTCGCGCTCCGCGCCGCCGCGGTCGCGGCGCTCGCCGGCCGGCAGGTCGCGGTGGTGGCGCCGACCACGGTGCTCGTCCGCCAGCACCTCCAGACCTTCCGCCGCCGCTTCGAGGGCTTCGGGCTGGAGGTGGCCGGCCTGTCGCGGCTGGTCCCGCCCGCCGAGGCGAAGCGGGTGAAGGCCGGGCTCGCCGACGGCCGCGTGCGGATCGTGGTGGGCACGCACGCCCTGGCGGCGAAGGGCCTGCGCTTCGACGACCTCGGCCTCCTCGTCGTCGACGAGGAGCAGCGGTTCGGCGCGGCGCACAAGGCGCGGCTGCGCGGGCTGGCGGCCGGCGCGCACGTGCTGACGCTCACCGCGACGCCGATCCCGCGCACGCTCCAGTCGGCGCTCGTCGGGCTCCAGCAGGTGAGCGTGCTCGCCACCCCGCCGACCGTGCGGCAGCCGATCCGCACCCGGCTCACGCCCTTCGACGAGGCGGCGGCGCGCACCGCGCTGCGGCGCGAGCGCGAGCGCGACGGACAGAGCTTCGTCGTCGTGCCGCGCATCGAGGACATGGAGCCGATGGCCGATCGGCTGCGCGCGCTGGTTCCCGAGCTCGACCTGCGCCAAGCGCACGGCCGGATGCCCGCCGACGAGATCGACGCGGCGATGGTGGCGTTCGCCGACGGCGACGGCGACGTGCTGCTCGCCACCAACATCATCGAGTCCGGCCTCGACGTGCCCTGCGCCAACACGATGCTCGTGTGGCGCGCCGACCGCTTCGGCCTGTCGCAGCTCCACCAGCTCCGCGGCCGGGTGGGCCGCGGGCGGGCGCAGGGGCAGGTCCATCTGCTCACCGATCCGGTCCAGCTGCCGAGCGAGGCGACCCGTCGGCGCCTCGCGACGCTCGTCGCGCTCGACCGGCTCGGGGCCGGCTTCGCGGTCGCGGCGCGCGACCTCGACCTCCGCGGCGCGGGCGACCTGCTCGGCGAGGCGCAGGCGGGTCACGTCAAGCTGATCGGCGTCGATCTCTACCAGCACCTGCTCGGCCAAGCATTGCGCCGGGCGCGGGGCGAAGCGGTCGACGACTGGACGCCGGTCCTCAACCTCGAGGCGGCCGGCTGGCTGCCCGACGACTACGTGCCCGAGCCCGAGGTCCGCCTCGACCTCTACGCTCGCGTCGCCCGCGCCGCCGATCCGGCGGCGGTCGACGCGCTCGCCGACGAGGTGGAGGACCGGTTCGGCGCCCCGCCGCCCCCCGTACTCGACCTGCTCGCGTTGGCCCGGCTGCGCGCCCTGGCCCGGCTCGCGGGCGTCGAGAAGGTGGACGCGGGACCGGCCGCGATCGCGCTGAGCTTCCACGGCGACCGCGCCGCTGCAGCGGCCGGGCTCGTCGACGCCGACGGCGCGCTCCGGTGGAAGGACGAACGGCTCGTGCTCGCCGAGCGCAGCGAGCCGGGACCCGAGCGGCTCGAGCGCGTCGCCGGCCCTCTCGAACGCCTCGTCCCGTGACGGCGGGAACGGACCGGCCCCGGGGGACCCGCGATGCCCCTCACGGACCGCAACGCACCCCCGATGGTCCTGTACCCCGCCCTAACGCTCACCGACGCGGCCTGAAGGCTGGACGCGCGCCGCCGATCGGCTATTCGCGTGCCGTCCCGAACGATCGACAGGCCGCGAATTGCTCACCGAGGTTGCACGGCGTTGCTGGCTCGCCGGCGCGCTCTTGGCGTCGCCGGCGTCGGCGCAGACACCCGAGACGATCGTCGTCACCGGGCGCAGCCTGCCCGCGCCGGCCGGCGCGGCCGCCTACGGCAGCGTAGTCCTCGACCGCGAACGGCTGACCGGCGGCGCGTCCGGCCGGCTGGAGGAGGCGCTGCGCGACGTCGCGGGCTTCCAGCAGTTCCGCCGCACCGACAGCCGCGCCGCCAACCCCACGAGCCAGGGCGCGACGCTCCGGGGGTTGGGCGGCAACGCCTCGAGCCGCGCGCTCGTCCTCCTCGACGGCGTGCCCGTCGCCGACCCGTTCGCCGGCTACATCCCATGGTCGGCGCTCGATCCCGAGCGACTCGCCGCGGCGCGCGTGACGCGCGGCGGCGGCGCCGGCCCGTTCGGCGCGGGCGCGGTCGGCGGCACGATCGAGCTGTTCGGCGCCGGCCCCGCCGAGCTCCCGGCCGCGTCGCTCGCCGCGGCCGCGGGGAGCCGCGGCTCGCTCGAGCTCGACGCGCTCGCCAGCAGCCGGCTCGGTTCCGGCTTCGGCTGGCTGTCGGGCGGCTTCGCGCGCGGCGACGGCTACCTGCTCGTCCCCGGGCGCCAGCGCGGCCCGGTCGACCTTCCGGCGCGCTACCGGCAATGGTCGCTCGCGGTCGGCGGCGTCGCCCCGGCGGGCGACGCGACCGAGCTTCAGGCGCGCGCGCTGCTGTTCGACGACCGGCGCCGGCGCGGCCTGCCGGGCAGCGACTCCTCGACCGAAGGCGCGGACGCCTCGCTCCGCGTCGTCGGCCGGGGCACGCTGCCGTTCGAGGCGCTCGCCTACGTCCAGTCGCGCCGCTTCGCCTCGGGCTTCGCCAGCGCCAACGCCGCGCGCACCGCCGCCACGCCGACGCTCGACCAGTACAACACCCCGGCCACCGGTCTCGGAACCAAGCTCGAGCTTCGCCCCGACCTCGGCGGCGGGCACGAACTTCAGCTCGGCGTCGACGCGCGCGCCGCCGCCGGCGAGACCCGCGAGCGCTTCCGCTTCCAGAACGGCGCCTTCACGCGCCTGCGCGAGGCCGGCGGACGCACCCGGCTCGCCGGCGTCTACGCCGAGCACGGCTGGAACCCGACCCCGGCGCTCGCGCTCACCGCCGGCGCCCGCCTCGACCGCTGGTGGATCGAAGACGGCCGGCTCGTCGAGCGAGACCTCGGCGGGATCGCGACGCTCGCCGAACGCCCCGGCGACCGCGCCGGTTGGGAGCCGACGGCGCGCGCCGGCGCGGTCGCCGCGCTCTCCCCGGCGCTCGACCTGCGCGCCGCCGCCTATCTCGGCTGGCGCCTGCCGACGCTCAACGAGCTCCACCGGCCGTTCCGCGTCGGCACCGACGCGACCGCCGCCAATCCGGACCTCGACCCCGAGCGGCTGCGGGGCGTCGAGGTCGGCCTCGACTTCGAACCGCTGTCGGTGGCGCGGGCCGGCGTCACGCTGTTCTGGAACGAGCTCGCCGACGCGATCGGCAACGTCACCGTCGCGCGCGGGCCCGGCAGCTTCCCCGGCGCCGGCTTCGTCGCGGCGGGCGGCGCCTACCGGCAGCGCCAGAACCTCGCGGCGGTGCGCTCGCGCGGGATCGAGCTCTGGGGACGGCTCGCCTACGGCGACTGGCGGATCGACGCCGCCTACGCCCTCACCGACGCCCGCGTGCGCGCCGACGGCGCGGCCGCCCCGCTCGACGGCCGGCGGCCGGCGCAGACGCCGCGCCACCAGGCGAGCGCGACGATCGCCCGCGCGCCGGCCCGGGGGCCGGGCGCGTCGCTCACTGCCCGTTACGTCGGCCGCCAGTTCGAGGACGACCTCGAAACCCGCCGGCTCGACGCGGCGTTCACGCTCGACGCCGTCGCGACGCTGCCGCTCATGCGTTCGTTCGCGCTGCGGCTGCGCGCCGAGAACCTCCTCGACGCCGAGGTGGAAGCGGGGATCGGCGACACCGGCATCGTCGACCGGGGCACGCCGCGCACCCTTTGGCTCGGGCTACGCTACGAGCTGCGCTGACGGTCCTTCAGTTCGCGCACGAGCGCCGGGACGGCGCGGCGCTGCGCGTCGGTCGCGAGCTCGGCGTAGGCCTCGAGGAGCGCCGCGGCACCTGGCAGCGTACCGAAAGCCTTGCCGGCTTCCGTCAGCAGGTCGCCCGGGTCGACGTCGAGGGCAGCGGCGATGCGGACGAGCGTGGACGCCGCGATGGGGTTGGTGCCGGCCTCGTACGTCTGGGTCTGCTGGAAGGTTACGTCGACCGCGGCGCCGAGCTCCGTCTGCGACAGGCCGCGGGCGACGCGGAGGCGGCGGACGCGGCGCCCGATGATCGCGTCGATCGGATCGGCGCGCCCGGCCCGCGCCGGCGCGTCCGGTCCGATCCGGCTCTCGCGCAAGTCTGCGTTCGGCGCGTTCGGCTCGTCCATCGGCTCCCCGGCCCTGCTGGCGACAACGGCGAGGCACAGTCTAGGGCATCGAGGGGCCGCGATCGATACGGAACGAAAAAGAGCGGGCCCTCGCGGGCCCGCTCCCTGTTCTCGTCGAGACGTCGAAGCCTAGAGCGTCTGAAGGCTCGTCGCGGCCTGCTTGCCGCGACGGTCCATCTCGAGCTCGAAGCTCACGCGTTGACCTTCGGCGAGATCGTGCAGGCCCGCCCGCTCGACCGCCGAAATGTGGACGAACGCGTCCGGCTGACCGTCGTCGCGCTTGATGAAGCCAAAGCCCTTCTGGCCGTTGAAGAACTTCACCGTGCCCTCGTAGCGCGTCCCGTCGCTCGGCTGGCGGTCGAACCCGCCGCCACCGCCGGGCGCGCGCGGCGCGCGCTCGCCGCGGTCCTCGAAGCTGCGCTTCTTGGGCTCGAGGATCTCGCCCTCGATCACGAGGTCGGTCGCCGAGATGCGGCCGTTGCGGTCGGTGAGCGTGAACGCGAGCTTCTGACCCTCGGCGAGATCGCTGAGGCCGATCTTCTCGACCGCCGAGATGTGCACGAACACGTCCTCGCCGCCGTCGTCGCGGACGACGAAGCCGAAGCCCTTCTGCGCGTTGAAGAATTTCACGGTGCCCGTGGCGTTGCCGACCGCGATGCCCGGCGAGAAGCCGCCACCGCCACCGCCGCCACGTCCGCCGAAGCCGCCGCCACCGCCGAAGCGACCGCCGCCGCCGCCGCCGCCGTAGCCGCCGCCACCGCCGAAGCGGTCACCGCCGCCGCCGTAGCCGCCGCCACCGCCGTAGCCGCCACCGCCACCGCGATAGCCGCCGCCCCGGCCGCCGCCGAAGTCGCCACCGAAATCATCGAAGCCGCGGTCGCCGCCGCCGCGCTTGTCGAAACCACCACGGCCGGATCCACGCCGGCGATTGTCAAAGCTCATTGTAGGAAATATCTTTCGTAAATCACTCGTTGTGAGCGGCCCAATACCACCGCCGGCAAAACGCCCGTCGGCGCATAAAGCTGCGCCGGGTTCCATCATTAGACGAAAAATGCTCTACGCGCGAGCGTAGAATCCCGGCGCGCCCCGCTTAAGGGCCGGTTCAGCCCGAGTCCCGCAAAGGTCGGGCGGGTTGCGGCCCGCGCCGCCGAGGACTAACGACTCCCGCATGACGGTTCATCTACACGAGGGCGACCTGCCCGAAGGCGCGATCGGCGAGGGATCGATCGCGGTCGACACCGAGGCGATGGGGCTCGACCCGCACCGCGACCGGCTGTGCGTGGTGCAGCTTTCCGACGGGGGCCCCGACGAGCACCTCGTCCGCTTCGACCCGGGCGCCTACGACGCCCCGAACCTCAGGCGGCTGCTCGCCGATCCGAACCGGCTCAAGCTCTACCACTTCGCGCGCTTCGACCTCGCGATGATCCGTCGCTACCTCGGGGTGACCGCGGGGCCGGTCTACTGCACCAAGACGGCGTCCCGGCTGGTGCGCACCTACACCGACCGGCACGGGCTCAAGGACCTCATCAAGGAGACGCTCGGGGTCGACATCTCGAAGCAGCAGCAGTCGTCCGACTGGGGCGCGGCCGAGCTGTCGGACGCGCAGAAGGAATATGCCGCCTCGGACGTGCGCTACCTCCATCGCGTCAAGGCGGTGCTCGACGAGCGGCTCGAGCGCGAGGGCCGCACCGCGCTGGCGCAGGCCTGCTTCGACTTCCTGCCCTGGCGCGCCGAGCTCGACCTCGCCGGCTGGCCGGACGTCGACATCTTCGCGCATGTCTAGCGTCGCGGCCGGCGGCGGGCTTTCGGCGCGGGGGCGCAACGCCTCGCCGCCGGGCGGCGCGTGGGACCGGTTCGTCGCGCTGATGAAGCTCGCGCTGCCCGCCGCGGCGCTCGCCGTGCTCGCCGCCTGCCTCGTCTGGCCGCTCACCGCGCGCCAGGAATTCTCCTTCATCCTGTCGAAGGACCGGGTCGCCGAGGCGCAGGAGCGGCTGCGTATGGAACGCGCGGTCTACCGCGGCGAGGACAGGCGCGGCCAGCCGTTCGTGATCAGCGCGGCGAGCGCCGTGCAGAAGTCGTCCGACACCCCGATCGTCGAGCTGCGCAGCATCAGCGCCGAGCTGCGCACCGCGGACGGCCCGGCGCGCGCCGACGCTCAGACCGGTCGCTACGACCTCGAACGCGAGCGCATCGACGTGGTGGGACCGGTCGAGCTCGAGTCCGCGACCGGCTACCGCCTCGTTACCCGCGACGTCGCGATCGACCTCGGCTCGCGCCGCGTCACGAGCAGCGGGCCGGTGTCGGGCCGCATGCCGCTCGGCTCGTTCCGGGCCGGGCGCCTGCGCGCCGACGTCTCGGGGCGCACCGTGACGCTCGACCGCGGCGCGTCCTTGCGCATCGTGCAGCGCTAGCGCAGAGGGGATCCATGCGCCGCCTCGCCTTCCTCGTCGCCCTCGCGCTCGCCGCGCCGGCCGCCTCGCAGAGCGGCCTCGCCAACTCGGCGCTGGCGAACCACGACACCAAGGCGCCGATCGACATCGACGCCGCGCGCATCGAGGTGCGCGACCGCGAGAACCAGGCGATCTTCTCCGGCAACGTGAAGGTGGACCAGGCGCAGCTCGAGCTCAACGCCGAGCAGCTCCGGGTGTTCTACGAACGCGGGCGCGGCTCCGAGCTCGCGATCCTGCGCATCGACGCCGAAGGCGGCGTCGCGCTCAACAGCCCGTCCGAGCGCGCGCGGTCGGCCTACGCTGTCTACGATGTCGAGGACCGGCAGATCACGATGATCGGCAACGTCGTGCTCACCCGGGGCGACTCGGTGCTGCGCGGCCAGCGGCTCGCGATCGACCTCGAGAACGGCCGCTCGACCCTCGACGGGGCAGCGACCGGCACCGCCGGCACGCGCGTGACCGGACGGTTCGTGGTGCCGGAACGCCGCGCCGATCGCTGAAGGCGGCTTAGCGCCTTTCCAATCCGTCGCCCCCGGACTAGTATGCACGAAGCGCGCCAACCATCCGGTCGCGCTCGGGTGACGAGTTTTCCGAAGGGGTTGCAGACCGGATCATGGCGGACGTTGACGCGGTTCTCGAACGGACGGCGCCGGTCGCATCCGACCAGGGCCTCGCGGTCGTCTCGATCGGCAAGCGCTACGACAAGCGCGTGGTGCTCCGCGATGTCTCGATGAGCGTCAGGCGCGGCGAGGTCGTCGGCCTGCTCGGCCCGAACGGCGCGGGCAAGACCACCTGCTTCTACTCGATCATGGGCCTGGTGATGCCCGACCAGGGCCGCATCATGCTCGACGGCGCCGACATCACCGGCCTGCCGATGTACCGCCGCGCCGCGCTCGGCCTGGGCTACCTGCCGCAGGAGACGTCGATCTTCCGCGGCCTCACCGTCGAGCAGAACATCCTCGCGGTGCTCGAGGTGGCGGAGCCCGACAAGGCGGCGCGCGCCGAGCGGCTCGAGCGGCTGCTCGACGAGTTCTCGATCGCGCGGCTGCGCACGGCGCCCGCGATGGCGCTGTCGGGCGGCGAGCGGCGGCGCTGCGAGATCGCGCGCGCGCTGGCCGCCGACCCGTCGATCATGCTGCTCGACGAGCCCTTCGCCGGCATCGACCCGATCTCGATCTCGGACATCCGCGAGCTCGTCTGCCATCTGAAGGACCGCGACATCGGCGTCCTCATCACCGATCACAACGTGCGCGAGACGCTCGAGATCGTCGACCGCGCCTGCATCATCTACGACGGGCGCGTGCTGTTCGAAGGCACGCCCGAGGCGCTGGTCGCCAACGAGGACGTGCGCCGCGTCTATCTCGGCGAGAGCTTCGAGCTGTAGCCCATGGGCCTAGGGCCGCGCCTTGACCTGAGGCAGTCGCAGCAGCTGGTGATGACGCCCCAGCTGCAGCAGGCGATCAAGCTGCTGACGCTCACCAACCTCGAGCTCGAAAGCTTCCTCGCCGGCGAGCTGGAGAAGAACCCGCTCCTGGAAACGGCCGGCGCCGAAGGAGGCGACGCCTCCGCCGCGACCGACGAGCCGGGCGCGGGCGACGACGGCCCGGGCGACGACGGCGAGCCCGCCGGCGACGGCTTCGACGCCGACGAGCCGCCGACCGCCGACCGGCTGATCGCCGCGGGCGACGGCGTCGCCGACGCGCCGCTCGACGTCGACTACGTCGCCGAGACCTTCCACCACGACGCGGGCTCGGACCTGCCGGTCCAGGGCCTCGACGGCTCGCTCGGGCTGAGCGGCGGCGGCGCGGTCACGGGCGCCGGCGAACTGCCCGACGGCTTCGAGACAGCGGCGCCCGAGGACCGCTCGCTCGCCGACGTGCTCACCGAGCAGGCCGGCGCCGCGCTCGAGGGCGCCGACCTGCTGGTGGCGCAGCACGTGATCGACCTCGTCGACGAGGCGGGCTACGTCGGGGGCTCGCTCCAGGAGGTCGCCGACCGGCTCGGCACCGACCTCGTCCACGTCGAGCGGGTTCTCAAGGTGATCCAGACCTTCGAGCCGACGGGCGTCGGCGCGCGCAGCCTCGCCGAATGCCTGCGCATCCAGGCGCGCGAGGCGGACCGCTGCGACCCGGCGATGTCGCGGCTCCTCAACAACCTCCACCTGCTCGCGCGCGGCGACCTCGCGGCGCTCCGCCGGATCTGCGGCGTCGACCAGGAAGACCTCACGGACATGATCCGCGAGCTGCGCGGCTACAACCCGAAGCCGGGGCTCGCCTACGGCGGCGAGCGGACGACCACCGTCGTCCCCGACGTCTACGTCGCGCGGCTGCCGTCGGGCGGCTGGGCGGTCGAACTCAACTCGGCGACGCTGCCCAAGCTGCTCGTCAACCGCAGCTACTACGTCGAGCTCGCCGCCGGCGCGAAGGGGCGCGAGGCGAAGAGCTACCTGTCCGATTGCCTCGCGTCGGCCAACTGGCTGGTGAAGGCGCTCGACCAGCGCGCGCGCACCATCGTCAAGGTCGCGACCGAGCTGGTGCGCCAGCAGCAGGCCTTCTTCGAGCACGGCGTCCAGCATCTGAGGCCGCTCAACCTGCGCACCATCGCGGAAGCAATCGGCATGCATGAGTCGACGGTGAGCCGCGTCACCTCGAACAAGTATCTCGCCTGCGACCGCGGGCTGTTCGAGTTGAGGTATTTCTTCACCTCGGCGATCCAGTCGTCCGACGGCGACGAGGCCGTGTCGTCGGAGGCGGTGAAGTCGCGCATCCGGGCGCTGATCGCCGCCGAGACCGCCGACTCGATCCTGTCCGACGACAAGCTCGTCGACCTGCTGCGCGCCGAAGGCTTCGACATCGCCCGCCGGACCGTCGCCAAGTACCGCGAGGGGATGGGGCTCGGCTCGAGCGTGCAGCGCCGCCGCGCCGCGCTGCTCAGCGGGGCCTGCGCCGCTTAGAGACCGTCCAGGAAGGCCACGATCTCGTCCGCCGTGCGCGACAGCACCGGATCGTGGAACAGCCAGTGCCCGACGCCGGTCAGCTCGCGGTAGTCGACGCGGCCGGCGAGCCGGCGCGCGGTGGCGCGGGCGGTGCCCACCGGCGTGATGCGATCGCGGTCGCCCACCATCACCAGCGCCGGCATCGTCAGCCGCGAATAGTCGACCTTGGTGCCCTTCGCCGGGTCCGCCCACGGCATCGCCATCTGGAACAGCACGCGGCCCGAATCCCAGATCAGCGCGTCGATCTCGCGTTCGGCGAGGTCGGCGGGCACCTCGTTGAAGATGCCCCAGCGCGCCCGCTCGCGGTCGATGAGGGTGGGCTTCTTCCACCAGCCCGCCTGCGTCGTGATGCCGAACACGGTGCGCAGCGGCGCGACGCCGAGCACGCCGGTCGACGCGGTCGGTCCCGGCGACAGCAGCACGAGCCCGGCCGGCTGCGTGCGCTCGGCGACGAGCTGCGCGAGCATCCCGCCCATCGAATGGCCGACGATCACCGGGCGTTCGGGCAGCCGGCTCGCCTGATCGATGAGGAAGGCGACATAATCGCCGACGCCCACCTCGCCGAGCTGCGGCGCGGGCGGGGCGCCCGGCTCGGCCTCGTGATGGGGCAGCGCCGGCGCGTGGGTCGCGTGGCCGCGCGCCTCGAGTCGTTCGCGCAGGCCGTCCCACACGCGCGGGCGGCTCCACATGCCGTGGATGAAGAGCAGCGGCGGCTTCGCCATCGTCGTCGGTCCTCCCGCGCCGGAGCCTATTGGATGACCCCGCTCGCCGCCAGCACCGCCATGGTGACGAGGTCGCTCGCCCCCGAGGTCATCGGCACGATCTGGACCGGCTTCGCCATGCCGATCAGCATCGGTCCGATCACGCGCCCGCCGCCCATCTCCTTCAGCAGCTTGGCCGAGATGTTGGCGGCGTGGAGGCCGGGCATGATGAGCACGTTCGCCGGGCCCGACAGGCGCGAGAAGGGGTAGACGCGCGCCATGTCAGGGTTGAGCGCCACGTCGGCGGACATCTCGCCCTCGTATTCGAATCCGACGCCGCGCGCGTCGAGCAGGCGGACCGCGTCGCGCAGGTTGTCGATGATCGTGCCGGGCGGGTTGCCGAAGTTCGAATAGGACAAGAAGGCGACGCGCGGCTCCTGGCCCAGCCGGCGCGCCACCGCCGCGGTCTGCTCGGCGATGTCGGCGAGCATCTCCGAGGTCGGGCGCTCGTGGACCGCGGTGTCGGCGACGAAGATCGTCTGGCTACGCCCGACGAACATGTGGATGCCGAACGGGATGTGGCCAGCCGCCTCGTCGAGCACGAGCCGGACCTGCCCCATCACCTGCCCGAAGTGGCGCGTCACGCCCGACACCATCGCGTCGGCCTCGCCCATCTCGACCATCAGCGCCGAGAAGACGTTGCGCTCGTGGTTGACGAGGCGCTCGACGTCGCGCGGCAGGTAGCCCCGGCGCTGCAGGCGCGCGTAGAGCCGCTCGATCATCGCGGGCACGAGCGGCGAGTTGAAGCTGTTGTGGATCTCGAACGCGCCCGGATCGCCGACGCCGATCCGCGCCAGCGCCTCGCGCACCGGTTCGGTGCGGCCGACGAGCACCGGCGTGCCGTAGCCGCCGTCGCGGAAGCTCACCGCCGCCCGCAGGACGACCTCCTGCTCGCCCTCGGCGAAGACGACGCGCCGCGGCCGCGCCTTGGCGGCGTTGAAGCTGGCGGCGAGCACCGCGGTCGTCGGGTTGAGGCGCGCGCGCAGCGACGTGCGGTAGGCCGCCTCGTCGGCGATCGGCTTCTTGGCGACGCCCGACTCCACCGCGGCCTTGGCGACCGCGGCGGGCACCGCTTCGATGAGGCGCGGGTCGAACGGGGCCGGGATGATGTAGTCGGGCCCGAACTTGCGCTCGCCGCCGCCGTAGGCCGAGGCCACCTCGTCGGGCACCGCCTCGCGCGCGAGCGCGGCGAGCGCCTGCGCGGCGGCGAGCTTCATCTCCTCGTTGATCGTGGTCGCCCGGACGTCGAGCGCGCCCCGGAAGATGTAGGGGAAGCCGAGCACGTTGTTGACCTGGTTCGGATAGTCGGAGCGGCCGGTCGCGACGATCGCGTCCGAGCGCACCGCGGCAACCTCCTCGGGCGTGATCTCGGGATCGGGGTTCGCCATCGCGAAGATGATCGGGTTCTTCGCCATCGAGCGGACCATGTCCGGGGTCACCGCGCCGGCGACCGACAGGCCGAAGAACACGTCGGCGCCGCGCATCGCGTCGTCGAGCGTGCGGGCGTCGGTGCGCGCCGCGTGCGCCGACTTCCACTGGTTCATGCCCTCGGTGCGCCCCTGGTAGATGACGCCCTTCGAGTCGCACATGATCACCTGGTCGTGCGGCACGCCCATCGCCTTCACCAGCTCGGTGCAGGCGATCGAGGCGGCGCCGGCGCCGTTCACCACCAGCCGGATGTCCTTCGGGTCGCGCCCCGTCAGGTGCAGCGCGTTGATGAGGCCGGCGGCCGCGATGATCGCGGTGCCGTGCTGGTCGTCGTGGAACACCGGGATGTTCATCGTCTCGCGCAGCCGTTGCTCGATGATGAAGCACTCGGGCGCCTTGATGTCCTCGAGGTTGATGCCGCCGAAGCTCGGCTCGAGCAGCGAGACCGCGTCGCAGAAGCGGTCGACGTCCTCGGTGGCGAGCTCGAGGTCGATCGAGTCGACGTCGGCGAAGCGCTTGAACAGCACCGCCTTGCCTTCCATCACCGGCTTCGACGCCAGCGCCCCGAGGTTGCCCAGCCCCAAGATCGCCGTGCCGTTCGAGATCACGGCGACGAGGTTGCCCTTTGCGGTGTAGTCGTAGGCGGTCTCGGGATCCTCGGCGATCGCGCGCACCGGGACGGCGACGCCGGGCGAGTAGGCGAGGCTCAGGTCGCGCTGCGTCGCCATCGGCTTGGAGGCGATGATCTCGATCTTGCCGGGCCGCTTGCCCTGGTGGAACAGCAGCGCCTCGCGCTCCGAGAACTGGACGTCGCTCGATCTGCTCATGCGGGCTCCCCCTTTCGCCCCTGCTTACGAGCCGGCCTCGCGTCGGGGCAAGGCCCGGGCGCGCGATTCCCGTTCAGCGGCGCGTCCGACGCCGCTATGACGAGCCCGATGCACGAGTCCGCAGCTCCCGCTTCCGCCGCGCCCGCCTCCGGCGGGGCGGCCGCCACGCCGATGATGGCGCAGTATCTCGCGATCAAGGCGCAGGCGCCCGGCTGCCTGCTGTTCTTCCGCATGGGTGACTTCTACGAACTGTTCTTCGACGACGCGGTGGCCGCCGCCGCGGCGCTCGACATCGCGCTCACCAAGCGCGGCCAGCACCTCGGGCAGGGCGTGCCGATGTGCGGCGTGCCGGTCCACGCCGCCGAAAGCTACCTCGCCCGCCTCATCAGGGGCGGGCACCGGGTCGCCATCGCTGAGCAGACGGAAGACCCGGCCGAAGCCAAGAAGCGCGGGTCGAAGTCGGTGGTGGCGCGCGAGATCGTGCGCGTGGTCACGCCGGGCACGCTCACCGAAGAGGCGCTGCTGGACGCGCGGGCCAACAACTACCTCGCCGCGGTCGCGGGCGTCGGCGAGGCATTCGGGCTGGCCTGGTGCGACGTGTCGACGGGGAGCTTCCGCACGCTCGGGCTGGCGCGCGAGGCGCTCGACGCCGAGCTCGCGCGCCTCGACCCGGCCGAGCTCGTCGCGCCCGAAGGTTTCGGGCTGGCGCGCGCCGTCACCGAGCAGCCGCGCGACCGCTTCGACTCGGTCCGCGGCAACGCTCGGCTCTGCGGCCACTTCGGGGTGGCGACGCTCGACGGCTTCGGCGCCTTCTCGCGCGCCGAGGTCGCGGCCGCCGGCGCGCTGCTCGCCTATCTCGAGGACACGGGCAAGTCGGCGCTGCCGCAGCTCGAGCCGCCGCGTCCGCAGCCGGCCGGCAGCGTGATGCTGATCGACGCCGCGACGCGGACCAGCCTCGAGCTCGTCCGCTCGGCGGCCGGCACGCGGTCCGGCAGCCTGCTCGACGCCGTCGACCGCACCGTCACCGGCGCGGGCGCCCGCCGCCTCGCCGAGGACCTGTCCGCCCCGCTCACCGACGCCGACGCCGTCGCGGCGCGCCACGCAATGGTCGGCTGGTTCGTCGAGGAGGCGATCACGCGGTCGCGGGTCCGCGACACGCTGCGCGCCGCCCCCGACCTCGAACGCGCGCTTTCGCGGCTCGCGGTGGGACGCGGCGGCCCGCGCGACCTCGCGATGATCCGCGAAGGCCTGCGCGCCGCGGTCGAGCTTCGGACGACGCTCGCGCGTGCCGCGGCGCTCGAGCTGCCGCCGCTGCTCGCCGCGACGCTCGGCGACATCGGCGCGCACGGCCCGACGATCGAGCTGTTCGACCGCGCGCTCGTCCCCGAACCGCCGCTCGACGCGTCGAACGGCGGCTACATCGCCCCCGGCTACGACGAGGCGCTCGACGCCCTGCGCGCGGCGTCGGCCGACGGGCGGCGGCTGATCGCCGGGCTCGAGGCGCGCTACCGCGACGCGACCGGCATCGCCGGGCTCAAGATCCGCCACAACAACGTGCTCGGCTACCACGTCGAGGTGACCGCCAGGCACGCCGACGCGCTGATGCGGGCGGACTCCGGCTTCGTCCACCGCCAGACGCTCGCCGGCGTCGTGCGCTTCGGCTCGCCCGAGCTGCACGAGCTGGCGACGCGCATCCTCCACGCGCACGACCACGCGCTCGCCGCCGAAGCCGCGCATTTCGAGGCGCTGCGCGGGCGGGCGCTCGACGAGGCCCCCGCGATCCGCACCACGGCGGCCGCGCTCGCGCGGATCGACGTAGCGGCGGGGCTCGCCGAGCTCGCGGCGAGCGAGGGCTGGTCGCGGCCCCAGGTCGACGCGAGCCGCGACTTCGCCGTCGACGGCGGCCGGCACCCGGTGGTGGAGGCGGCGCTGCGGCGCTCGCGCGAGCCGTTCGTCGCCAACGACTGCGACCTCGGACCGGCGACGCGGCTGTGGCTCGTCACCGGTCCCAACATGGCCGGCAAGTCGACCTTCCTGCGCCAGAACGCCCTCGTCGCGGTGCTCGCGCAGGCCGGGAGCTTCGTGCCCGCAACCGCGGCGCGGCTGGGCGTGGTCGACCGGCTGTTCAGCCGCGTCGGCGCCTCCGACAACCTCGCGCAGGGCCGATCGACCTTCATGGTCGAGATGGTGGAGACGGCGGCGATCCTGTCGCAGGCCACCGACCGTTCGCTCGTCATCCTCGACGAGGTCGGGCGCGGCACCTCGACCTACGACGGGCTCGCGATCGCCTGGGCGGTGCTCGAGGCGGTGCACGACGAGCTGCGGTGCCGCTGCCTGTTCGCCACCCACTATCACGAGCTCACGCGGCTCGCCGACCGGCTCGACCGGCTGTCGCTGCACACGGTGAAGGTGCGCGAGTGGAAGGGCGAGCTCGTCTTCCTCCACGAGCTCACGCCGGGCGCCGCCGACCGCTCCTACGGCCTGGCGGTCGCCAAGCTCGCCGGCCTGCCCGCGCCGGTGGTCGCGCGCGCGGGCGAGGTGCTGGCGCGGCTCGAGACGGGCAAGGCGAAGACCGGGGGGCTCGCCGCCGCGCTCGACGAGCTGCCGCTGTTCGCGTCGGCCGCCCGGCCGGGCGACGCCGGGACCGGCGCGCCGCCCGACCCGCTCCGAACCCGTCTCGACGGCGTCCGCCCCGACGAGCTGTCGCCGCGCGCCGCGCTCGACCTCCTCTACGAGCTGAAGGCGCTGGCGGAGGGGCGCGGCGGCGCCTAACTTGGACGCCATGGCCTGGCGCTTCGACCACATCCCCAACCGCCGCGCGATCATCGACCGCCGGGCGCTAGCCGACGGGCTGCGCGCGATCGCGGACGTCACCGGCGATCCGATGGCGCGGCGGCACCAGCTCGTGGCGCTGCTCCGCCAAGCGCTCAAGGACGGGCGCGCCGAGCTCAAGCGCCGCGTCGCGGAGACGCCGAACAAAGGGGTCGAGCTCGCCGCCGCCTACGCCTTCCTCACCGACCAGCTCCTGCGCCTCGTCTACGACTTCACCACTCAGGCGCTCTACCCGGTCACCAACCCGACGACCGCGGAACGCATGACGCTCGTCGCGGTCGGCGGCTACGGGCGGGGCGAGATGGCGCCCTTCTCCGACGTCGACGTGATGTTCCTCACGCCCTACAAGCAGACCGCCTGGGGCGAGCAGGTCATCGAGACCATCCTCTACGTGCTGTGGGACCTCGGGCTGAAGCTCGGCCACTCGACGCGATCGCTCGACGAGATGGTGCGCGCCGCCAAGGACGACCTGACGGTGCGGACCGCGCTCCTCGAAGGGCGCTACGTCTGGGGCGACCAGGCGCTCTACGACGAGGCGGCGGCGCGCTTCCGCCGCGAGGTGGTGGCCGGCACCGCGCGCCAGTTCGTCGTCGACAAGCTCGCCGAGCGCGAGGCGCGGCACAAGCGCATGGGCGACAGCCGCTACGTCGTCGAACCCAACCTCAAGGAGGGCAAGGGCGGGCTGCGCGACCTCCACACGCTGTTCTGGATCGGCAAGTACGGGCACCAAGTCGAAAGCGTGCCCGAGCTCGTCGACAAGGGGCTGCTCACCAAGGCCGAGCTGCGCCAGTTCCTGCGCGCCGAGAACTTCCTCTGGTCGGTGCGGATAAACCTGCACGACCTCGTGGGACGCGCCGACGAGCGGCTGACCTTCGACGTCCAGCGCGAGCTCGCCGCCCGCCTGCGCTACGCCGAGCGCAACGGCCTGAGCGCGGTCGAGCGCTTCATGCGCCACTATTTCCTCACCGCCAAGCAGGTCGGCGACCTCACCGGCCTGTTCCTCGCGCACCTCGAGGAGACCTTCGGCAAGCGCACCTGGATCCCCGAGCTGAAGCGTCGTCCGCGCAAGCTCAACGGCTTCACGCTGGTGCGCGGGCGGATCGGCGTGCCGTCGGACGACTTCTTCCGCCAGGACCCGGTGCGGCTCGTCGAGATGTTCCACCTCGCCGACGCGCACGGGCTCGAGATCCATCCGCTGGCGATGCGCCAGGCGGGGCGCGACGCGCCGCTCGTCACCGACGCCACGCGCCGCGACGCGCGCGCCAACGCGCTGTTCCTCGACGTGCTGACCAGCCCGCGCGATCCCGAAAGCGTGCTGCGCTGGATGAACGAGGCGGGCGTGTTCGGCCGCTTCGTGCCCGACTTCGGCCGCGTCGTGGCGCAGATGCAGTACGACATGTACCACCACTACACGGTCGACGAGCACACCATCCGCGCCATCGGATTGCTCGCCCGCATCGAGAAGGGCGAGCTCAAGTCCGACCACCCGCTGTCGACCGCGATCATCCACCAGATCGTGTCGCGGCGCGTGCTCTACGTCGCGGTGCTGCTGCACGACATCGCCAAGGGGCGCCGCGGCGACCACAGCGAGCTCGGCGCCGACGTGGCGATGAAGCTCTGCCCGCGCTTCGGGCTCTCGCCCGCCGAGACCGAGACGGTGGCCTGGCTCGTCCGCTACCACCTGCTGATGTCGAACACCGCGTTCAAGCGCGACCTCGCCGATTTCAAGACCATCCTCGACTTCGCCGAGGCGGTGCGCAGCCCCGAGCGCCTGCGCCTCCTCCTCGTGCTCACCGTCGTCGACATTCGCGCGGTGGGGCCGGGCATCTTCACCCAGTGGAAGGCGCAGTTGCTGCGCGACCTCTACGAGGCGGCCGAGGAAGTGCTGCGCCTCGGGCACAAGCAGACCGGCCGCGTCGAGCGCATCGCCGCCAAGCAGGCGGCGCTGGCGGCCGCGCTCGATTGGACGCCCGACCGCTTCGAGCGCCTGACCGGCCGCTTCTTCGACGCCTATTGGATCGCCGAGGCGCCGGACGCGCTCGCGATAAACGCGCGCCTCGTCGACGACGCGGACGCGCAGGAGCGGCAACTGGCGGTCGCGACGACGGTCGACGAGGACCAGGGCACGACGCTCGTCTCGATCTACGCCGCCGACCACCCCGGCCTCTTCTACCGCATCGCCGGCGCGATCAGCCTCGCGGGCGCCAACATCCTCGACGCGCGCATCCACACGACGCGCGACGGCATGGCGCTCGACAACCTCGTGGTGCAGGACCCGCTCGGCGGGCCATTCCGCGAGCCCGAGCAGCTCGCGCGGCTCGCGCGGACGATCGAGGAGGTGCTCGCCGGCCGCGTCCGGCTCGCCGAGCGGCTGGCGGCGCGCCCGCTCGCGCGGCGGCGCGCCGAGGTGTTCAACAGCGAGCCCAACGTGCTGCTCGATAACCGCGCGTCGAACCGCTACACCGTCGTCGAGGTGAACGCGCTCGACCGGCCGGCGTTGCTCTACGGCCTGACCCACGCGCTGTTCCAGGCGCGGCTCACGATCCACTCGGCGCACATCGCCACCTACGGCGAGCGCGCGATCGACGTCTTCTACCTGACCGACCTCACCGGCGAGAAGATCGACAACCCCGGCCGGCTGAGGGCGCTCGAGAAGAAGCTGTTGGCCATCGCCGCCAGCCCCGTCGCGCAGGCCGACGCGGCTTAAGCGCCGAGGCCGTCGCCGCCGTCCGCCGCGTCCGGCCGTCGCCCACAAAGGAAAAGGGCCCGCACCTCGCGGTGCGGGCCCTTTTCCCGATCGCGCCCACCGCAGCGGGCGCCGACCCCTCAGAATCGGGTGCGCACCGTCACGCCGTAGGTACGCGGCTCGCTGAGGAAGGCCGAGAAGAGCTGGCCCGCGAACGGCTGGTTGAGCTCGATCACGCTCCGGCTGGTGCCCGCGCCCGCCGCCTGCAGCGGCGAGTTGAAGGCGACCTGGTCGTACTCGGTGTCGAGCAGGTTCTGCGCCCAGAGCTCGACCGCCCACCGCTCGTCGGGTCCGCGCAGGCCGATGCGGGCGTTCACCGTCACGAACCCGTCCTGCGCCTTTTCGGGGAACAGGTCGGAGCCGGTGTTGAAGTCGCTCGTCATGCGGGTGTCGACGTAGAACAGGCCCGACAGGCCGGTCGAGCCGACCTCCGGCGTCCAGGCGATCGAGCTCGTCACCGCGTACTTCGGCGCGTTCGACAGGTTGCTGCCCGGCAGCAGGAACAGCTCGGCGGCCAACGGCTGGGTGCCCTGGATGTTGCCCACGAGGTCCTTTTCGTAGCGCGTGTCGGCGTAGGTGAGGCCGGCGGTGATCGCGAGGTCGGGCGCCGGGAACAGCGACGCCTCGAGCTCGACACCCTCCGAGATCACGCCCGGACCGACGTCGCCGGCGGCGCAGGTGCCGGTGGTGCCCAGCGCGTCCTCGTCCGCGCCCGAGCCGCCGACGAGGTTGTCGCACCCGTTGACGTTCTGGACGAGGAAGAACAGCCCGTTGAACGTGTTGAGCTGGAAGCTTTCGAACTCCTGCCGGAAGGCGGCGACGTTCAGGTTGAACCGGCGGCCGTTGAACTTGATGCCGATCTCGTAGGCGTCGACCTTTTCCGGCTGGAACCGAAGGTTCACGACGTTGGCGGGCACCTGCGGCCCGAGCGGCGAGCCGAGCGCCGACGGGTCGAGGTTGAAGCCACCCGCCTTGTAGCCCTTCGAATAGGAGGCGTAGGTCAGCAGGTCGGGCGTCGGCTTCCAGGAGAGCACCGCGGTGCCGGTGATCTGATCGTCCTTGAGCTCGTCGGCGAGCCGCAGCGTGTTGAGCTGCGAGCTGAGGTTGAACAGGCAGGCGAACTGCACGGCGCCGCCGAGCAGCGCCCGGGCGGTGGCGTTGCCCGACCCGGCGATCGCCGGCAGCGTCGCCGCCTGCTGCGCCGGGCAGGCGGTGTTGTTGCTGTTGAAGCTCGCGCTGAGCTTCTTCTCTTCGTTCGTGTAGCGCGCGCCGAGGGTGAGGCTCAGCGTGTCGGTGATGTCGAAGATGTTGTGCGTGAAGAAGGCATAGTTGCGGCTGCGCTGGTCGAAGTTCGACGTCTGGAAGCCGACGTTGCCCACCGAGCTCAGGCGCTGGAAGGCGGCGACGAGCTGCGACCCGTCGGTGCCGCCGGCGGCGTTGGCGCCCGAGAAGGCCGCGAGCAGCGTGCCCGCGCCGACGGGGCTGAGGCAGCCGTCGGCGTCGCGGTCGGGATCGCGCAGCGCGGCGGCCGGGCTCACCGAGGCGACGAGGCGGCAGGCGAGGAACTGACCGTAGTCCGCGCCGAACTTGAGGTTGTCGCGCGTGCGCAGCTTCTCGTCGGCGAAGTAGCCGCCGACCAGCCAGTCGAGCCGGTCGTCGAACAGCGAGCCGTTCAACCGCAGCTCCTGGCTGAACGTCTTGAACTGCCGGTAGGCGGTGCCGTCGTTGGGGCGGTACAGCAGGTCGGCGACGCTGTAGTCGGTGTCGCTCGCTTGGCCCGACTTGTACTGGCGGTAGGCGGTGATCGAGGTGAGCGTCGCGCCGCCGAAGTCGTAGTTCGCCTCGGCCGAGATGCCGCCGTCGGTGGTCTTGCCGCCGTAGGTGCGGCCCGGCGTCACCGCGATCCGGCGGTCGAACTGGCCGCCGGCGGGGAAGTTGTTGGCGTTGAAGCTGTTGAGGATGTCGACGACGCGGTTCTGCCGGAAGGCGACGTCGCCGGGCACGCCCGGCGTCGGGTCGAACGCCTCGGCGGTGTACTTGTACTCGGCGGCGCAGCACGACTCCTTGCGGTTCGTGTAGTCGCCGATCACCCGCACCTCGAGGTCGTCGTTCGGCGCGAAGAGCAGCTGGCCGCGCAGGAAATAGCGGTCGCGGTCGTTGACCCGGTCCTCGGTCCCGTTCGCGGCGTTGACGATTTCGTAGAAGCCGTCGCGCTGCACGTAGACGGCGTCCAGCCGCGCCGCGATCGTGTCGCCTGCGACGGGCCCGGTCACGCCGCCCGCCAGGCGCAGGAAGTCGTAGTTGCCGTAGGTGGCCTCGGCGAAGCCGCCGAGGTCGAAGGACGGCTTCTTCGACACGATGTTGATGAGGCCGGCGGAAGCGTTGCGCCCGAAGAGCGTGCCCTGCGGGCCGCGCAGAACCTCGACGCGGTCGATCTCGCCGAGTTCGTTGAGGCCGATGCCCGACCGCGAGCGGTAGACGCCGTCGATGAACACCGCGACCGAGGACTCGAGGCCCGGGTTGTCGCCCACCGTGCCGATGCCGCGGATGCGGGCCGAGCCGTTCGCCTCCGAGCCCGTCGACGAGACGAGCAGCGAGGGCGCGAGCTGGTTGAGCTGCCGGATGTCGGTGGCGCCCGAATTCTGGAGCGACTCCGCCGTCACCGCCGACACCGCGATCGGGACGTCGGACAGCGCCTCGGCGCGCCGGGTCGCGGTGACGATGATCTCGCCGACGTCGGCGTCTTCGACCGCGCCGGTCCGGGCGGTGGACGACGTGCTTTCGGTCGGCGCCGCCGGCGTGCTGTCTTGCGCGTGAGCGGGCACGGTCGCGAGAAGCGCGAACGAAGCGGACGCGAGCAGATAGGCTTTGGCCATCGAATTACCTCCCCAGGTGCGGCAGACGAAGTTTTCTTCTGTCCTGTCCGGGGCAGGCTGTCGGGCAATGCGGGTGACGTCAAGCAGCGGCGCGGTCCGAGACGAACCGCGCGCCGACCTGTGACGCGAAAGTTACAGCCGCCGAACGAGCCCGCGCCGGGATCCGGCGCGGGCTTCGCGTGCGGCGCGGGCTCCCGACAGCGAGCGCCCGCGGTGCCGGGTGCGCCTTAGAAGCGCGTCCGGACGGTCACGCCGTAGGTGCGCGGCTCGGCCAGGAAGCGGCCGAACAGCGCCGTCGAGGCGTCGGCGGCGAACGCGCCGCCGCGCGGCAGTTGCGTCACGCGCCCACCCGACGGGCCGCCGAGCGGCTGGAACGGCGCGTCGAAGTGCACCTGCGTGTAGTCGACGTCGAACAGGTTCTGCGCCCAGAGCTCGACCGACCAGCGGCGGTCGGGGCCTTGGAGGCCGAGGCGGGCGTTGACGACCATGAAGCCGTCCTGCTCCTTCTCGATGTCGAGGTCCGAGCCGGTGTTGATGTCCGACTGGTAGCGGAAGTCGGCGTAGAGCAGGCCGCGCAGGCCGCTGCCGCCGATCTCCGGGTTGTAGCCGGCCGAACCGGTGACGACGTACTGCGCCGCGTTCGACAGGCGCGAGCCCGGCAGCAGGAACAGGTCGTTGACCAGCGGACGCCCCTCGAGACCGACGAGGCGGCTGCGGTACTTGGTGTCGGCGTAGGTTAGGCCCACCGAGAACTGGAGGTCGTCGGCCGGGTACATGAAGGTCTCGACCTCGACGCCCTTCGACGTAACGCCCGCGCGGACATCGTCCGGGCTGCAGGCGCCGTACACCTGGCCCGCCGGCGGCGTGCCGAGCGCGCCGCCGCAGGCCTGGATGTTCTCGACGAGGAAGTTGATGCCGTTGAACGTGTTGAGCTGGAACTGGTCGAACACCTGGTAGAAGGCGGCGACGTTCAGGTCGAAGCTCGATCCGTTGAACTTGGCGCCGACCTCGAACGCGTCGACGAGTTCGGGCTCGAACTTGAGCTGCTCGGCCGACGGCGCCGTCGCGCTCAGCGCCGAGCGGTCGAGGTTGAAGCCGCCCGCCTTGTAGCCGCGCGAGTAGGACGCATAGGTGAGGAGGTCGTCGGTCGCCTCGAAGCTCACCACCGCCGTGCCGCTGAACTCGTCCTCCTTCTTGCGCCCGCTGCGGGTGCCGTCGACGCCGGTGTGCAGGTTCGCGACGCAAGGGATGGCGGCGAGGCCGGTCAGCACCTGCGCGACGCCGCTGCCGGCCACGTTGCTGATGATCGGGGCGAGCGCCGGGTTGGCGCCGGCCAACGCGGTGAGGTTGGCGATCGACCCGCGGATCGCGGCGCAGCCCGTGTTGTTCGACAGGAGCGTGCTGTCGAGCGTCTTGCGCTCGTTGGTGTAGCGCAGGCCGAGCGTGACGCTCAGCCGGTCGGTCACGTCGAAGATGTTGTGGGTGAAGAAGGCGAAGTTGCGGCTCTTCTGGCGGTAGTCGTCTCGGACGACGCCGACGTTGCTGAGGTTGACCGGGGCCACCTGAGCGACGATCGCCGCGCGCGCCGCCGCCGGCACCGCCGGGTTCGCCGCGAGCAGGCCGTTCACCACGTTCGGCAGGTTGGCGAAGCCGCCCAGCGTCGGGAAGGCTGCGCCGAGCGCGCCGAGGCTCACCGTCGTGTTGGCGTAGGCCCCGTACTGCGTGCCGTACTTGAGGTTGTCGGACAGTTCGAGCGTCTCGTCGGCGTAGTAGGCGCCGACCAGCCAGTCGAGGCGGTCGTCGAACGCCTCGCCCTGGAGCCGCAGCTCCTGGGTGAAGGTCTCGAAGCCGCGGCGCTCGCGGTCGCGGTAGAGGATGTCGAGGTTGTTGAAGTCGGCGTCCTGACCGCGCTTCAGGTAGAAGTCGCGGTAGGCGGTGATCGAGGTGAGCTCGGCGGCGGCGAGCTCGTAGTTGACCTCGGCCGACAGGCCCCAGTCCTGCACGTCCGACTGGAAGGTGCGGCCCGGGGTAATCGCCGTCTCGCGGCGGCCGATGTCGTCGTTGATGAACGCGGGGTTGCCCGCCGGGTCGCGCAGCGACCGCAGCACGGTGGCGAACGGCGCCGCGAGGGTCCTGACCGTGCCGACCTGACCGACCGGCGTTCCGGCGTCGCGCGCATAGTTGACCAGCGGGGCGTAGATCGCGCCGCAGCACTCCTCGTCGCGGTTGGTGTAGTCGCCGATGACGCGGATGCTGAGGTCGTCGTTCGGCTCGATCAGCGTCTGGGCGCGGACGAGGTAGCGGTCGCGGTCGTTGATCCGGCGGCCCGAGATCACGTCCTTCAGGAAGCCGTCGCGCTGCATGTAGACGCCGTCGACGCGGGCGGCGACCGTGTCGCCCACCAGCGGTCCGCTCACCGAGCCCTCGGCGCGGATGAAGTCGTAGTTGCCGTAGGTGAAGGCCGCGGCGCCTTCGGTGTCGAACGACGGCCCCTTGGTGACGATGTTGATGAGGCCGGCGGAAGCGTTGCGCCCGAAGAGCGTGCCCTGCGGGCCGCGCAGCACCTCGATCCGCTCGATCTCGCCGAGCTCGGTCAGGCCCACGCCGGTGCGCGAGCGGTAGACGCCGTCGATGAACACCGCGACCGAGGACTCGAGGCCCGGGTTGTCGCCCACCGTGCCGATGCCGCGGATGCGCGCGACGCCCGCGCCGGCCTCGGACGAGGTCGACGACACGAGGAGCGACGGGCTGAGCTGGTTGAGCTGCCGGATGTCCGACGCGCCCGCGTTCTGCAGCTGCTCGGCCGAGACCGCGGACACCGCGATCGGCACGTCCGACAGCGCCTGCGCCCGGCGGGTGGCGGTGACGATGATGTCGCCGGCGTCGGTCGCCTCGTCGACGGCGCCGGTCTCGGCGGTCGAAGCGGCCGGCGGCGGCGCCTCCTGCGTGTTGTCCTGGGCACGGGCCGGAACGGCGGCCGCGAAAAGCGCGAACGAGGCCGAGGCGAGCAGAAGGCTCTTCGTCATGATTGCTCCCGATTTTTGTTATCGCCCCCGGGGCCACCCGGAAGCGTCGACGCGCATGTGTCGGGATGGCTTTGGAGCGTCAAGGAAAGCCCGCTTGCGCCGCTCACGCCGCGCCGCCATGTTGCAGCGGCACAACAGTGGGAGCGCGGGCGTGGGGCGGTTGCAGGGCAAGATCGCGCTGGTGACGGGCGGCGCCTCGGGGCTGGGCGCCGCGACCGCGCGCCGGTTCGTGCGCGAAGGCGCGCGGGTGCTGGTGACCGACCTCGACGCCGACGGCGCGGCCCGCGTCGCGCAGGAGCTCGGCGACGCCGCCGCGGCGGTCCGGCACGACGTCACCTCCGCGGACGCGTGGGACGCCGCGGTCGCCGAGGCCAAGGCGCGCTTCGGCGGCCTCCACGTCCTGGTCAACAACGCCGGCATCGCGACGGCCGGAACCGTCGAGGAGACGAGCCTCGAGGACTGGCGGCGGGTGCACGCGGTCGACCTCGACGGCGTGTTCCTCGGCTGCAAGCTCGCGCTGCCGCTCATCGCCGCGACGACGGCGCGCGAAGGGTCGCGCGGCAGCATCCTCAACGTCTCGTCGATCGCGGGCGTGATCGCCGCCGCCAACATGGCCGCCTACAATTCGGCGAAGGCGGCGGTGCGCCACCTCACCAAGTCGGTGGCGCTCCACTGCGCGCGGGCGGGCTACGCGGTCACCTGCAACTCGATCCACCCCACCTTCATCGACACGCCGATCATCGGCAAGCTGCTGCCCGGCGGCGACCGCGCGGCGGTGATCGCCAAGCTCGCGCGGCAGGTGCCGGTGGGCCGCGTCGGCGAGCCCGACGACGTCGCCCACGCCGCCGTCTATCTCTGCTCGGACGAGGCGACGTTCGTGACCGGGGCCGAGCTCTACATCGACGGCGGCATATCGGCGATGTGACACCCCGCGCCGTTGCGCGCGCGTAAGGCAGCGGCTAGACGATCGGCGATCCAACCGAGGAGATTTCCATGCTTTATCAGCTCATCGGCTTCCTGATGATGCTGCTCACGCTCGTGATCTACCTCGTGATCGCGCAGGCGATCCTGAGCTGGCTCGTCGCCTTCAACGTCATCAACACGCACAACCAGTTCGTGCGCACCGTGCTCACGACGCTCGACCGGCTCCTCGATCCGCTGCTGCGTCCCATCCGCCGCTTCATGCCCGACCTCGGCGGCATCGACCTGTCGCCGATGGTGCTGATCCTCGCGATCATCTTCCTGCGCGACGTGGTGCTCGCCGGCCTCGTCGTCGAGGTCGCCGGCTGACCGGAACGCCCCGGGCCGCCGGACCCGACGGGGTGCGGCCGGTCGGCCGCGTCGCGCCCGAGGGTGGACGCGACCGCGTCGACGGACTAGTGGCCGGGCCCGACGGACGGGCGGTCCCGGCGCTACGCGCGTCGGTTCCGCCGTGGGACGGCGCGGCGGGCGCGAGCGCCCGGGTCAAGCAGGTGAGACCGGCCGGCGCCGCCGCGGCGATCGTCGGCGAACTCGAAGGATCGACGGCATGACCGCTCTGGCAATCGACGGCAAGGCGTTCGCGGCCGGACTGCGCGCCCGCGTCGCGGCCGCGGTGCCCGCGTTCGCCGCGGCGGCCGGCCGGGCGCCGGGGCTCGCGGTCGTCCTCGTCGGCGAGGACCCGGCGAGCCAGGTCTACGTCCGCTCGAAGGGCAAGGCCACCGTCGAGGCCGGCATGGCGTCGTTCGAGCACCGGCTGTCGGCCGACACGAGCCAGGACGAGCTCCTCGGGCTCGTCGCCCGGCTGAACGCCGATCCCGCGGTCGACGGCGTCCTCGTCCAGTTGCCGCTCCCGAAGCAGATCGACGAGGCGGCGGTGGTCGGTTCGGTCGATCCCGACAAGGACGTCGACGGCTTCCACGTGGTGAACGCCGGGCGGCTCGCCGCTGGCCTGCCCGGCCTCGTGCCCTGCACGCCGCTCGGCTGCCTCATGCTGCTGAAGGACGCGCTCGGCGACCTTTCGGGGGCGAACGCGGTGGTGGTCGGCCGCTCGAACATCGTCGGCAAGCCGATGGCGCAGCTCCTGCTCCAGGAAAGCTGCACCGTCACGATCGCGCACTCGCGCACCCGCGACCTGCCCGAGCTGACCCGGCGCGCCGACATCCTCGTCGCCGCCGTCGGCCGGCCCGAGATGATCCGCGGCGACTGGATCAAGCCGGGCGCGGCCGTGATCGACGTCGGCATCAACCGGGTGCCCGACCCGCGGCCCGGCGCGGCGCCGGGCAAGACGCGCCTCGTCGGCGACGTGGCCTTCGACGAGGCGGCGGCGGTCGCGGGCCACATCACGCCGGTGCCGGGCGGGGTCGGCCCGATGACGATCGCCTGCCTGCTTCGGAACACGCTCGTCGCGGCGCACCGCCGCGCGGGCCTCGAGCCGCCGGCGGGCCTGTGACCGAGATCTTCGTCTCCGCGCTGGTCACCTTCTTCGTGGTGATCGATCCGCCCGGCTGCGCCCCGATCTTCGCGAGCCTCACCGACGGCACTTCGACGCGCCACCAGCGGCTCATGGCCTACAAGTCGCTCGGCGTCGCGACCGGCGTGCTGCTGTTCTTCGCCCTGCTCGGCGAGCCGCTGCTGAAGGCGCTCGGGATCAGCCTCGACGCCTTCCGCATCGCCGGCGGCGTCATGCTGTTCCTCATCGCGATCGACATGGTGTTCGAGAAGCGCACCGAACGCCGCGAGAACCGGGCGCGCGGCGTGGCGCAGGGCACGTCCGACCTCGAGGCGGAGGACATCTCGGTCTTCCCGATGGGCATCCCGATGATCGCCGGCCCCGGGTCGATCGCCTCGGTGATGCTGCTGACCGCGCGGAGCCAGGGCTGGCTGGAGACCGGCGCGGTGCTCGCCGCGCTCGGGCTCGTGCTGCTGATGACGCTCGGCGCGCTCCTCGCCGCGGGCCCGCTGATGCGCAGGCTCGGCCGCAACCTCGAGGCGATGATCACCCGCCTGCTCGGCGTCATCCTAGCGGCGCTCGCCGCGCAGTTCATCATCGACGGCATCCGCCGTAGCTTTTCGCTCGGCTGATCGCCACATCGCCGTCACAGGCCGATAACAACCACGTGCCAAGAGTCGCGTCGCTCATGCTCAACCGCCGTTCCTTCCTCGCCGCCGGCGCCGCCGGCCTCGCCGTCGCGGGTCTCGCCCGCGCGCTCCACGAGCCCGGCCCGCCCGACGCCGCGCGCCTCCGGCCCGACCCCGAAGGGCTGTTCGACCTGCCCGAGGGCTTCTCCTATTCGGTGCTGTCGCGGACCGGGCAGCGCATGGACGACGGCCTGCTGACGCCGGGCCGCTTCGACGGCATGGGCGCGTTCGCCGGGCCGGGCGGGCGGACGATCCTCGTGCGCAACCACGAATATTGGCCGCACCAGGACGGCGGCGCCTTCGGTGCGAACGACGAGCTGCTGACGCCCGCCGTGCGCGCGCGCCTCTTCGACGCGAGCGATCCGGTGCAGAAGGGCGGCACCACGACGCTCGTGCTGAACCGGACCGGCACCGCGGTCGAGCGCGCGCACCTCAGCCTCGCCGGCACGACGCGCAACTGCGCGGGCGGCACGACGCCCTGGGGCTCGTGGCTGTCGTGCGAGGAGCCGAAGCGGTCCAACGGCCGGATTACCGACGGCCACGGTTGGGTGTTCGAGGTGCCCGCGCGCGCGGCCGGGCTCGTCGAGCCCGTGCCGCTGAAGGCGATGGGCCGCTTCAACCACGAGGCCGCGATCGTGCACCCGCGCACCGGCGTCGCCTACCTCACCGAGGACCACGAGGCGGGCCTCTTCTACCGCTTCCTGCCGAACCGCCGCGGCCGGCTCGCCGCGGGCGGGCGGCTCCAGGCGCTGGCGGTCGACGGCCTGCCCACCACCGCCAACCGCGACCGGAGCTGGCCGGTCGGCAGCGCCCGCAAGGCGCGCTGGATCGACCTCGACGGCGTGGAGTCGCCCGACGACGACCTGCGCGACCGCGGCGCGGCCAAGGGCGCGACGCGCTTCGTGCGCGGCGAGGGGCTGGCGATCGACGCGGACGGCGCGGTGTGGTTCACCTGCACCGAGGGCGGCGCGAACGCGAAGGGGCAGGTGTTCGGCTACCGGCCCGGCCGCTTCGAGGGGCAGGCGGGCGAGGCGGGCGATCCCGGCGAACTTGTGCTGTTCGTCGAGCCGAACGACCTCGCGCTCCTCGACATGCCGGACAACCTCACCGTCGCGCCGGGCGGTGGCCTGGTGATCTGCGAGGACGGCGGCGGCGACCAGTATCTGCGGCTGGTGACGCCGCAGGGGCGCATCCGCACCATCGGCCGCAACGCGCACCCGGCGAAAGCGGAGCTCGCGGGCGTCTGCTTCGCGCCCGACGGCCGGACGATGTTCGTCAACGTCTACAGCCCCGGGATGACGCTCGCGATCAGGGGGCCGTGGGAGCGGCTGGCGGCCTAGCCGTCGACCTCGACCGCGACGATCGCGATCACGCCGTCGTCGTCCTCGGCGAGCGTGTAGGCCTTTTCGGCGACCGATCCGTCGGCCCAGGTCACCCGCGCGCGGACGCGCGCCGCGCCGTCGGGCAGGGGCGCGACGTCGTAGGGGTCGAAGGCGGTCGGGTTGCCGCCCGCCATCTCGGCGTCGAGCGCCCCGTGGAGCGCGTCCTCGTCCTCGACGAAGGTGGTGCCGGCCCGGCCGGCGACGATCAGCGGCACCGCGTAGTGCGCTTCGACCGCGTCGCGGTTGCCCGCGATGCGCGCCGCGGCGTAGCCTTCGAGGAATTCGGCGATCGCGTCCTTCTTCACCGCCCGGCCCTTCGTCCGATGATGCGCAGCCGCAGCGCGTTGAGCTTGATGAAGCCCTCCGCGTCGCGCTGGTCGTAGGCGCCGGCGTCGTCCTCGAACGTCACGATCTTGTCCGAGTAGAGCGACTTCGGCGACCGGCGCCCGACCACCCAGGCCGAGCCCTTGTAGAGCTTCAACCGAACGGTGCCCGTGACGTTCCGCTGGCTGTGGTCGATCGCCGCCTGAAGCATCTCGCGCTCGGCGGAGAACCAGAAACCGTTGTAGATGAGCTCCGCGTAGCGCGGCATCAGCTCGTCCTTGAGGTGCATCGCGCCCTTGCCGAGCGTGATCTGCTCGATGCCGCGGTGGGCGAGGTGGAGGATCGTGCCGCCCGGCGTCTCGTACATGCCGCGCGACTTCATGCCGACGAAGCGGTTCTCGACGAGGTCGAGGCGGCCGACGCCGTGGGTGCGGCCGTATTCGTTGAGCTTGGCGAGCAGCGCGGCCGGCGACAGGGCTTCGCCGTTCACCGCGACCGGGTCGCCGTCCTCGAAGTCGACGGTGATGTACTCCGGGGTATCGGGCGCGTCCTCGGGGTTCGCGGTGCGCGAGAAGACGTAGTCGGGCACCTCCTCCCAGGGGTCCTCGAGCACCTTGCCCTCCGACGAGGTGTGCAGGAGGTTGGCGTCGGTCGAGAAGGGCGACTCGCCGCGCTTGTCGCGCGGGATCGGGATCTGGTGCTCTTCGGCGAACCTGATGAGCGCCTCGCGGCTGGCGAGGTCCCATTCGCGCCACGGCGCGATGATCTTGATGTCCGGCTTCAGCGCGTAGTAGCCGAGCTCGAAGCGCACCTGGTCGTTGCCCTTGCCGGTGGCGCCGTGGCTCACCGCGTCGGCGCCGACCGCCTGCGCGATCTCGATCTGGCGCTTGGCGATCAGCGGGCGCGCGATCGAGGTGCCGAGCAGATACTGACCCTCGTAGAGCGCGTTCGCGCGCATCATCGGGAAGACGTAGTCGCGGACGAACTCTTCGCGCAGGTCCTCGATGAAGATCTCCTTCACACCGAGGAGCTGGGCCTTGTGCCGCGCCGGCTCGAGCTCCTCGCCCTGGCCCAGGTCGGCGGTGAAGGTCACGACCTCGCAGCCGTAGGTGGTCTGCAGCCACTTGAGGATGACGCTGGTGTCGAGCCCGCCCGAGAAGGCGAGCACCACCTTGTTCACGCTCTGGCCGTCGCCCCCGGCCCGAGCGAACTTCTTCACGTCCTGCGACATCCGTGCTTCCCCGCGCTTTCCGCCGACCTGGGGCTCCCTTAGTGGCGAGCGCCCCGTCGCGCAACGCAGGAGGGCCCGAGGCCGTCGCGAAGGCCCGGCCGACCGCGGCGCGGCCGGCCGGGCGCCCGGTTACCGCTTCTCCTCGCCGCCCGCGCTGCCCGGGCCGCCGCGGCTCTTGCGCCACTCCTCGAATTCGCTGTTGAACCGCTCCTGCCGGTGGCGGCGGAACTCGTCGTACTCGCGGTCGAACGCCTGCATCTGCTGGTCGCGCCAGTTGCGGTACTGGTGGTCGTGGTGGTCCGGGTGCGCGTCCTGCGCCTCGCCCCAGCTCTGCGGGTGGTCGCGCCCGCCGTAGGAGCCGAGCCCCTGCTGGCCGTAGCGCTGCCGGTCGAAGCCGTCCTGCGGCCGCGGCCCGCCGCCGTAGCCCGCCATGCGGCCCTCATCGAAGTCGCCGGGCCGCCCCTCGTGGTCCGAGCCCTGGTTCAGGAAGGCGGCGTCGTCGCCGAAGTGACGGGCGTTCCCCTGGTCGCGGCGGCTGCCAAAACGGTTGCTCCCGCCGCCCTGGCCGCCGAAATCGCCGCCTCGATACCCGTAGCCCGAACCGGACCGAGGGGCCGAATGGTAGTCGCCGCCCATCGCGCCGCCGCCCTGGCCCATCCCGCCTTGGGTCGCCGAGTGCCAGCCGTCGCCGGTCTGGCCGCCGTGCTGGTCGAAACGGGCGGGGTTGCCGTAGCCGGTCTGCGCCCGGCCTTGCTCGGGGTGGCCCCAGGCCGACAGCCCGCCGACGCCGCGGTTCTCGTGGCCGCCGCGCATCTCGGGGTTGCCGTGCATCCGGTTCTCGTGTCGGTCGCTCGCCATCGTCGGGTCCTCCTCTGTTCGGTGAGCGGCCAACGAGTCGCCGGAAACGCCGTTCCGGAACCCGGCCTTGCTTATGCTCGACCCGTCGCAAAGCCGGCGCTAGCCTGCGCCCTGATCGTTCGAGGGAGGTACGCATGACCGACGTCACACGCATTCCGGTGCCGGAAAGCGCCAAGGCCGGCACGCGCTGCGACCTCGCCGCCTACGAGGCGATGTACCGGGCGTCCGTCGAGGACCCCGACGGCTTCTGGCGCGGACAGGTCGGCCGGCTCGACTGGATCGAGGCGCCCACCGTCATGGGCAACTGGAGCTGGGACCCGGTCGAGATCAAATGGTTCGAGGACGGCGTCCTGAACGCGTCCGCCCAGTGCCTCGACCGCCAGCTCGCGGCGCGCGGCGACCGGGTCGCGATCCTCTGGGAAGCGGACTCGCCGGACACGCCGAACCGGCGGCTCACCTACCGCGAGCTCCACGCCGAGGTCTGCCGCATGGCCAACGCGCTCAAGCGGCTGGGCTGCGCCAAGGGCGACCGCGTCACCGTCTACATGCCGATGATCCCGGAAGCCGCGGTGGCGATGCTCGCCTGCGCGCGGATCGGCGCGGTCCATTCGGTGGTGTTCGGCGGCTTCTCGCCCGACGCGATCTCGGGGCGCATCCAGGACGCCGACTGCCGCTTCGTCATCACCGCCGACGCCGGCGTCCGCGGCGGCCGTCCGGTGCCGTTGAAAATCAACGTCGACAAGGCGCTCGAAAGCTGCCCGGGCGTGAAGGCGGTGCTCGTGGTGCGCCACGACGGCACGCCGGTAACGATGGCGGCGGGGCGCGACCACTGGTGGCACGAGCTGCGCGAGGCCGTGTCGGACGACTGCCCGCCCGAACCGATGGGCGCCGAGGATCCGCTGTTCATCCTCTACACCTCGGGGTCGACGGGGAAGCCCAAGGGCGTGCTCCACACCACCGGCGGCTACATGCTGTGGGCGAACCTCACCTTCGAATATGTCTTCGACTACCGCGAAGGCGAGCTCCACTGGTGCACCGCCGACGTCGGCTGGGTCACCGGGCACAGCTACATCGTCTACGGCCCGCTTTCGAACGGCGCGACCACGCTGATGTTCGAGGGCGTGCCCAACTACCCCGACGTCTCCCGCTTCTGGCAGGTGATCGAGAAGCACAAGGTCAACATCTTCTACACCGCGCCCACCGCGCTCCGAGCGCTGATGCGCGAGGGCGAGGGGCCGGTGAAGAAGCACGACCGCTCGTCGCTCCGCCTGCTCGGAACGGTGGGCGAGCCGATCAACCCCGAGGCCTGGCTCTGGTACTGGCGCACCGTCGGCGACTCGAAGCTCGCGGTCATCGACACCTGGTGGCAGACCGAGACCGGCGCGGCGCTCATCGCGCCGCTGCCGGGCGCGATCGACATGAAGCCGGGCTCGGCGACGCGGCCCTTCTTCGGCGTGGTTCCGGCGCTGGTGGACGCCGACGGCAACTTCGTCGAGGGCCCCGCTTCGGGCAACCTCGTGCTCACCCGCTCCTGGCCCGGCCAGATGCGCACCGTCTACGGCGACCACGAACGCTTCGTCCAAACCTACTTCTCGACCTACCGGGAGCTCTACTTCACCGGCGACGGCGCGCGCCGCGACGAGGACGGCTACTGGTGGATCACGGGGCGCGTCGACGACGTCATCAACGTCTCCGGCCACCGCCTCGGCACCGCCGAGATCGAATCCGCGCTCGTCGCCCACCCCGACGTCGCCGAAGCCGCGGTCGTCGCGGTGCCGCACGACATCAAGGGCCAGGGCATCTACGCCTACGTGACGCCCAACGTCGGCGTCGAGCCCTCGGACGAGTTGGTCGCGGCGCTGAAGTCCATGGTGCGCGAGCACATCAGCCCGATCGCCACGCCCGACTTCGTGCACCTGACACCGGCGCTCCCCAAGACGCGTTCGGGCAAGATCATGCGCCGCATCCTCCGGAAGATCGCCGAAGGCGACGTCGCCAACCTCGGCGACACCTCCACGCTCGCCGACCCCGGCGTGGTCCAGAGCCTGGTCGACGGCCGGCTGAACCGACCGGCGGCCTGAG
>Ga0164290_1001378_pt1 | contig 37817 bp, 29 predicted proteins | sample Micstemetagenome_FD_108782 | JGI IMG/M metagenome (GOLD analysis project Ga0164290, IMG submission 108782) | Contaminated culture microbial community from soil near Moab, Utah, USA - Microcoleus steenstrupii SON62 (Illumina Assembly) | ecosystem: Environmental > Terrestrial > Soil > Soil crust...
CACCTCTCCCCCTGCCCGGGGGAGAGGAATGGCGCCAAGCTTGCGGCCGTTCTTCCTCTCCCCCGTCGATCGGGGGAGAGGTGGCGCCGCGAAGCGGCGACGGAGTGGGGGTCGATCGCCATATGCGATTGCCCTGCCCTTGTGGGGGAGATGTCCGGCAGGACAGAGGGGGGCGCGAAGGATCGCAGCGTCGACCGGAAAGCAGGGCGGCCTAATGCCTTCGAAGCCAGCAGCCCCTGCACGCACCACGCCCCTCGACGAATCGGGCCTCGGCTCCCGCCTGCGCGAGCTTCGCACGGAGCGTGCCTGGAGCATCGGCGAGCTGTCCAAACGCTCGGGCGTGCCGGTGAGCACGATCAGCAAGATCGAAAACGGGCAGCTCAACGCCAGCCTCGTCCACGCCATCAACCTCGCCTCCGCGCTGGAGGTGAATCTCGGTTTCCTCGCCGACAACACGCGAACCCGGCATGCGCGCTACTCCATCGTCCGGCGCAGTCAGCGCGGCCGGCGCGATTTTCCCGAAATGGCGCTGGTGCTGGAGGACCTGAACATCGGCTTCGTGCCCGGCCTCCTGGAGGCCCGCATCGGCACGATCGGGGTGGGGGCCAACTCCGGCGCGGAATACATGCGGCATCCGGGCGAAGAGCTGGCGCACGTGCTCGCCGGAAGCCTCACCTACGACATCGACGGCCAAAATTTCGAGCTCAACGAGGGCTCATCCCTCCATTTCAAGGCGGACACGCCGCACCGGTGGCAAAATGCCGGGGCGAAGCCGGCGGTCCTCGTCTGGGTCTTCTCGGACGGGCTCTCCTTCTAGGAAAGGACTTTTTGCACATGCTGAGCCAGCACATCATCGATCGGGTCGTTGCACGCCGGGGCCGGCTGCACCTGTTCGATCGCCTCGAAGGCGCGCGCACCGCCATGGTGGTGATCGACATGCAGCGCACCTTCTGCGAGCCCGGCGCACCCGCCGAGGTGCCGGCCTCGCGCGACATCGTCGATCCGATCAACCGGCTCGCGCAGGTCGTTCGCGATGCAGGCGGCCGCGTCATCTGGTGCACGCATGCCAATATCGGCGCGGGCGATGCCAGCGACTGGCGCGGCTTCTTCGACCATTTCGTGGCCGACGACGTGCGCGAGCGCACGATCGAGAGCCTGTCGCCGGGCGGTTCGGGCCAGGAGATCTGGGACGACCTCGAGGTCCACAACCGCGACATCAAGATTTTCAAGAACCGCTACAGTGCCTTGATCCCGGGCTCCTCCCAACTCGAGCGCATCCTGCGCTCGATGGATCTCGACACGCTGCTGATCTGCGGGACGAAAACCAACATCTGCTGCGAGTCCACCGCGCGCGACGCCATGATGATGGACTTCAAGGTGGTGATGGTGTCGGACGCAACCGCCGCGCTTTCGCCGGAAGAGCATCGTGCCGCGCTCGAGAACATCATCCAGCAATTCGGCGACGTGCTGAGCGTCGACGAAATCTCCGCCCGCCTGGCCTGAAGCCAGCGGCGCGATCAACGCACAACGAAAGGGGAACGACAATGAAACGACTGCTTGCAGCAACTGCGATGGCCCTGGTCGCGGCCATGTCCGCCGCCGAGGCGGCTTCCAAGAAGATCGCGCTGGTCCTGCCCGGCCCGATCACCGACGGCACCTTCAACTCGGCCGCCAACAAGGGCATCGAGGCTGCCAAGAAGAAATACGACATCGAGGTCACGATCCGCGAGAACACCGATTTCGCGCAGATCCAGGACGTGCTGCGCTCCTACGCGCAGGACGGCTACGACATGGTCATCGGCCACGGCTTCCAGTTCGCCGAGCCGGTGCTGCAGATCCACAAGGAGTTCCCCAACACCTGGTTCGTGGTGAACACCGCGCAGGTCGCGGCCGAGCCGAACGTCGCCTCCTTCGACAATCGCTGGGGTGATGCCGGCTACCTCGCCGGCGCGGTCGCCGCGCTCTATTCGAAGAGCGGCACGATGGGGCATATCGGCGGCATCCCGGTGCCCGTCATCGAGGCCTACAATCTCGGCTTCGAGCGCGGCGCCAGGCTGATGAACCCGAATGCGAAGGTGCTGTCGGCCTATGTCGGCTCCTTCAGCGACATTGCCCGCGGCGCCGAGATCACCACCTCGCTGATCGAGCAGGGCGCTGACGTCGTCACCTCGACCGGCAACGAGAATGTGGTCGGAACCATCCAGGCCGCGCAGCGAGCCGGCGTGCTGGCGATCGGCACCGCCTTCGACAGCGCCGCACTGGCGCCCGAGACGATCATCACGACGGCGCTCATCAACATGGACGTCAACATCGATCTCGCCATCGGCCGGCTGTTCGACGGCTCGCTGAAGCCGGAGACCTATGTGCTGGGTTTGAACGAGAACGGCATCGGGCTCGCACCCTTCCGCGATTTCGAGTCCAAGATTCCGGCCGAGCAGATGGCGAAGATCAACCAGCTCGTCCAGGATATCCGCGACGGCAAGATCAAGGACCTTCCCTGATCCCGGTTCGAGGATTTTTTCCTTGGACCAGCCACGGCCTGACGGGAGCGAAGCCCTCGTCCGCTTCGAAGCGGTGACCAAGCGGTTTGGCGACGTCGTCGCCAACCGCGACATCAGCTTCGAGGTCGGCCGCGGAGAGGTGCTCGCGCTCGTCGGCGAGAACGGCGCCGGCAAGTCGACCATCGTCAACCTTCTGGGCGGTCTCTACCGCCCGGATGCCGGAGCCATCACTTTCGACGGCCGGCCGATCGACTTCAGGACGCCGGTGGACGCGATCCGCTCGGGCATCGGCGTCGTCCACCAGCATTATGCGTTGGTGCCGTCGCTGACGGCGCTCGAGAACGTGGCGCTTGCCGTCGGCGAGCTCGGCCTCGGTCCGATCGACCGGCGGGCGCTGTCGGCGCGGATTGGCGAGGTCGCCGGGCGGCTCGGCTTCACCTTCGACCCGAATGCCCGGGTATCGAGCTTCGACGTCGCTGAGCAGCAGCAGGTCGAGATCGTCAAGGCGCTGATGCATGACGTCATGCTGCTGCTCCTGGACGAGCCGACCGCGGTGCTCACGCCGCAGGACCGCAAGCGTCTGTTCGACACGATCGCCCGGCTGAAGCAGCACGGCACGTCCATCGTGCTGATCACCCACAAGCTGGAGGATGTCTTCGCCGTCACCGACCGCGCCGTGATCCTGCGGCGCGGCGCGGTGGTGGCCGACCGCCCGACATCGGAATTGACCGAGGGGGCGATCGTCTCCGCCATGATCGGCGAGCCGGCGGACGCGGCGGCCGTGCACGAGATCGTCGCGCACAGGGATTACACAGGCGGCACCGGCGCGGACGGCCGCCTGCTGGCGCGGCTGGAGAATGTCGGTCTCAGCCGGGCCAACGGCGCCGTCGTCGTCTCCGGCGTCTCTTTTGACATCCGCGCCGGCGAGATCCTGGCCGTCGCCGGTGTTGACGGCAATGGCCAGAGCGAGCTCGTTCTGGCTCTGGCCGGCATGGCGCGTCCGCATGCAGGGCGCATCGAATGCCTCGACCTCGCCAGCGACAGGGCAGGGTGGTCGCCGCGCGCGCTGCGCCGGCGCGGCCTTGCCCACATCCCGGAGGATCGGCGCCGCGACGGCATGGTCGCAGGCATGTCGCTCACCCGAAACTACCTGCTCACGCGCCTGTTCGATGCGGGAGAGAGCGAGCTTGGGCCGATGCGGGAGGGCTCCATGCGCGGCCGCATCCAGGCGCTGATCGACAGCTTTGCCGTGATCTGCCGGGGGCCGGACGACCCGATGGCGCGCCTCTCCGGCGGCAATCAGCAGAAGATCGTGCTGGCGCGCGAGCTGGACGGCCGGCCGCGCCTGATCCTGGCGGCGCATCCGTCGCGTGGCCTCGACATCAAGACGATCCGCTTCGTCCACGGATTGCTGCGGACCTCGCGTACCGAAGGCTGCGGCATCGTGCTCGTCTCCTCCGACCTGGACGAGATCCTCGCATTGGCCGACCGTGTCGTCGCCTTTGCCGCCGGGCAGAGTTTTGGGCCCTTGCCGCGGGCCGAGCTGAGCCGGTCCGATCTGGGGCGCTGGATCGCCGGAAAGGGCGCCGCGGCATGAGTCCTGCCGAGATACGCACGGCCGCGTGGCTCACGCTCTCGGCAATAGCCGTGCTCCTTTGTATCGTCGTCTTTGTGGTTGGAACCACGCCCTGGGCGGTGGTCGGCGCGATCGCGGAGCGGGCGGTGCTCTCGCCCTCCGGCCTGCTGGAAGCGTCGCTTCGCGCCATTCCGCTGACGATCATGGGCCTCGGCATCGCGCTCGCCTTCAGGGCGCGCGTGTTCAACATCGGCATGGACGGACAATTGATCGCCGGCAGCGTGCTGGCGGTTGCGCTCGCGCCTCTGCTGCCGCTCAACGGTGTGGGTCTCGTCCTTTTCCTGGCGCTCGGCCTCGTCGGCGGCGCGCTGTGGGGCGGGATCGCGGGCGTCATCAAGGCGCGTTTCGGCGGCAACGAGATCATCGCCACGATCATGCTCAACTATGTGGCGATCCAGATCCTGTCCTGGCTGGTGCGCGGGCCGCTGCAGGAGACGATGCGCATCATCCCGCGCACCGATGCGATCGACGGCGCATTGCGCCTCGGCGGGCTGGTCGAAGGTTCGCGCCTGCATCTGGGCCTCCTGGTCGCGCTGGCCGCTGTCGTTGTCGTCGCGATCGTGGTCAAGCGCCTTCGCTTCGGCTTCCGCATCGACGTCGTCGGCTTAAACAGCAGCGCCGCCCATTACGCCGGCCTGCGGCCGGCCGCGGCGGCAGGCGTTGTCCTCGCCATCTCCGGCGCGCTGGCCGGCTTGGCCGGCGTCGTCGAGATTTCGGGCGTCTATGGCCGCCTGCAGGAGGGTTTTGCCCCCGGATTCGGCATCGCTGCGATCGCCGTGGCGCTGGTCGCGCGTCTCAACCCGCTCTTCGTTCCGGTCTCGGCCGCGGGGTTCTCGCTGGTTTATGTCGGCCTGGGTGCGCTGGCGCGCAACGGCTCGGTGCCGTTTCCGGTCATCAACATCATCGAAGGGGCCATCATCCTGCTGGTGCTTGTCGCCGGGCTGACCTCGAAGCAGAAGGCGCTCGCCAATGGATAGCCTCAATGGATAGCTTGGTGCTGATCGCCGGCGTGCTCGCGGCCGGCATCCGCCTGGCGACGCCGATCGCGCTCGCTGCGCTCGGCGAGACCGTCGGGCAGCGCGCCGGCGTCATCAATGTCGGCGTCGAAGGCATCATGCTGGTCGGCGCCATGATCGCAGTGCTCTTTTCCGTCCTCTCCGGCAGCCCGTGGGTCGGGCTGCTCGCGGCGATCCTGGTGGGCGTCCTGCTGGCCTCGGTGCACGCCTACTTCACCGTGGTGCTGAAGCTCGACCAGATCGTCTGCGGCATCGCCATGCTGTTCCTCGGCGCCGGCATTTCCGGCACGGTTTTCCGCATGACGCTTGCCACCAGCGGCACCGCTGTCCAGGTTCCTGGCTTCACGCCGCTTGATCTGTTCGGGCTCGGGCGCGTCCCGGTCATCGGCCCGCTGTTCTTCGGCCACCACGCGCTGGTCTACATCGCCGTCGCAGCCGCAATCCTGCTCCTCTATCTGTTCAACCGGACGCGCCTCGGCTTGATGACGCGTGCCGTTGGCGAGACGCCTCAGGCCGCGAACGCCATGGGCATCGGCGTGGATCGGTTGCGATTTGCGGCGGTCATGGTGGGCGGCGGCTTCGCCGCGGCGGGCGGTGCATTCCTCTCCACTGCCCAGCTCTGGGGTTTCGTCGAGAACATGACGGCCGGCCGCGGCTTCCTCGCCATCGCCTGCGTCGTCTTCGCCCGCTGGAATCCGCTCGGCGCCATCCTGATCGCGCTCGGCTTCGGCATTGCCGACGCCGTCCAGATCCGGCTGCAATCCGTCTACCCCGGCATCCCCTACCAGTGGTTCACCATCGTGCCCTATTTGGTTGCGCTCATCTCGCTTGCCTTCGCCTCACGCAACAGCAGCATGCCCGCCGCGCTGGGCATTCCGTTCCGCAAGCATTAAAGCATGTCTCCCGAAAGTGTCCGCGGTTTCGGGACAAAGACATGCGTAAAATCAAAATCTTAAAGCGTGTCGCGTGAATCCTTTTTCACGCGACACGCTTTAGAGCGCGTTGCGGCTGATTGGAATCGGTCAGTGCGAGGCGCCCCCCCCCTCTCCTGCCGGACATCTCCCCCTCGTGGGGGGAGATTGGCTGTCATCTCGACCTTCGCAAATCGCCGACGTCACAAATTGGCGAAATCGTAGCGGCCGTCCAATCTCTCCCCTTGAGGGCAGGGCAATCGGGTATGGCGATCGACCCCCACTCCGTCGTCGCTTCGCGGCGCCACCTCTCCCCCGATCGACGGGGAGAGGAAGAACGGCCGCAAGCTTGGCGCCATTCCTCTACCCCGGGCAGGGGGAGAGGTGGCACGCGAAGCGTGACGGAGTGGGGGTGCTTCGCCTCAATCCGCCATATGCGATTGCCCTGCCCTTGAGGGGGAGATGTCCGGCAGGACAGAGCGGGGCAACGTAGCGCGCTGCGTCCGCCACTGTTGAGGCGAGCCGCGGCTGGCGAAGCCCGATCACTCTCCGGCGGGTCGCGCGTTCTCCAGGCCCTGCATGCGGGGAGGGGTAAGGGGCTTGGAGAGGACCGATTGCGCCCAATTACGGCTTCGGCGTCACCACAACGCCGTCGAGCGTGCCGTACTGCTTCACGACTTCGATCAATGTGAGCTTTGCAAGCTTCGCGTCGGCGCAGAGCATGTCGAGCGCGTCCGCGGCGTGGCTGAAGATCCGGTCGTCCTTGAGCGACGGCAACTTCGCCTCTCCCACCGCGTATCCGAGCACGAAGACGGCCAGGTCCTGCCTGCGGTGACTGGGTATCACATTGATGCCGAAGGAATCGACCTTCGAATATTCCGAACAGGTCAGCGTAACCGCATCGAGCTGGTCCGGCTGCGACAGCGCCGGGCCGGTGAAACCCAGCGCAATGCAGAGAGCGCCGATAAAGCACTTCAAAGCTGCCTCCTGGTGCATCAGGTCACCCTCCCTCAATTCCCCTTGATCGTCTCGTCGATCCAGCCGCGAAAACTGGCGATACGGGAGTAGATGCCGGGCAGGAAGGGATGGCCGCATTTCTTGCCCCAGCTCACGACGCCGAGCTGCACCCAGCCGGCATCGGTGCGCGTCACCAGCGGGCCGCCAGAGTCGCCGTAGCAGGAATCGCGCCCCGTTCCTTGCCGGCCGGCGCATATCTCCGTGTCCGAGACCTTCATGCCCTCGGTGGCGTAGACGTCGCGGCAGCCCTCGAAACTGAGCACGTCGACCTCGACCTCGCGCAACTCCTCCGGCACGGCGATTTCCTCGGCCGACATGGCCGCCTGCAGGTTTGCCGGCTCGTCGAGCTCGTTGATCAGCGCCAGCGTGGCCGCGTCGGGCTTGCCTTCGATCTGAGCGCCCCAACCGGTGACCGTGACATGCACGCCTTCGACGTTGAGCAGGGTGTCGCCGTCGGCGTCGACGATGGCGACCGTCGGCGCGTTCGCGATCGGCTCGGCGAGCTTGAGCAGCGCGATATCTGCCTTTTTCGCTCCCCGCGGATAGTCAGGATGCCGGAACATCGCCGACACGGCGACGACCTTCAGCTCGGACCGTTTGTTGCTGCCGTAGCCGATCGCGCCGAGCGGGCCGTAGGTGCAATGCGCTGCGGTCAGCACCCAATCCGGCGCGATCAACGAGCCGCCGCAGAAGCCTCTCCGGTCCTCGAGATCCTTGAGCATCCGGATCTGCCACGGCCATTCGCCGGCCTCGGCCTTCTGCCCGCGCACGATGAAGTCGTCGTTGAGCGCGCCGGCGCTCAAAGTCGAGCCAAGCAATGCAATGGCGATTGCAAGCGGTCTGACGTAGTTCATTATGGCACCCACCCGTTCTGCCTGAACTTGGGGCCAGACCTTAAACAGCTTTTTGGAAAAACGAAGACCGCGGCCAAGACAAGCCATGACGCAAGCAGGGAGTTTTGACGGCAGGCTGGGCGAGATCGAGGCGGGCATTGCTGCCAATGTCGAGCCGTGGCGCCTCGACGAGCAGCTCGAGGCGATGGCCGGCGAAGTGCCGTCCGATCCCGGAACGCGGCTCCGCTTCCTGCTCGCCCGCGCCACGGTCTTCAACCGCGACGGCGCCTTTCAGCGCGCGATAGAGTTCCTGTTCGAGGCGCGCCGCATCGCGGCGCATGAGCCGGGCCTTGCCGCCGCGCGCCCCCGCATCTCGCGCCTGCTTGCGACGGTCAACGCCTGGCGGGGACGGCAGGGCGCTGCCGCCAACGAGCTGTTGCGCGCCTATGCCGAGGCCGCCGCCCTCGACGACCCGGCGGAAATGGCGCTGATCCTTGCCGAGAGCGGCCGGGCCAGCAAGGAGGCAGGGCTGTTCGACAACGCGCTGGTGCAGCTCGAGCAGGCGCTGCGCTCGCCGCATCTGTCGAAGCGGGAGCGGGCGCGCGCCATGATCAATCGCATGCAGGTGCTGAATGCGCTCGGCCGCTCGGGCGAGGTTCTCGAAGAGGCGGCGCTGGGCGCCGACACCGTCGAGGCCGAAAACGACCGCCTGCGGCTGCTCGCCCGGCTCGAGCGGGCGCGGGCGCTCGCAGCGACCGGCGATTTCGCCGGCGCGCGCGCGCTGCTCGAGGAGGCGCGCGGATTTGTCGGCGAGGAGTCGAGCTGGTCGCATGTCGAGCTCGCCGACGCCGAGGCCGATGTCGATCTGCGCGAGATGGGCCACAGTCCGGAAAAGGTGAAGGCCCGCATCGCCGAGCTCAAGCATTCGGCCGAGCGGCGGCTGGGGCAGAAGCAGCGGCAGCGGCTGCATTTCTCCGAAGGGCTGGCGCGCGTCCAGTACAGCGAGATCCTGCGCGTCTCGGGTGAGGTCGCGCGCGCCGCCGAGGAGGCAAGCGAGGCGTTGAAAATCGGCTATCGCGAGCAGCATTCGACGCTGGTGGAGCATGCCAAGGGCGCATTGCTTGCCTGCGGCGATGCGCTTGCCGACAGCCATGACGCGCCGCTCGTCGACAACCGCTACCTGCCTTGCGAGCTGATCGGGCAGGGTGGGTATGGCGAGGTGCGACGGGCCTACGACCTGCGCACCGGCGAGCCGCGGGCGCTGAAGACCATCGACCTCGGCACGGTCACCGACCCCGCGCGGCGGCGCAACCTCGTGCGCGATGCCCGCGCCGAGCTCGAGCGGGCCAAGCGCATCAGGCATCCGGGCCTGGTCGGCATTCACGGCGTCTTCGTCGATGCCGCCAAGATCGTCATTGTGCAGGATCTGGTCGAGGGCCGCTCGCTGCGCCGGCGCCTGGCGGAGTCCTCCGATCGCGCCCGGCTGATTTCGCTGTTCGTGCAGATCGCGCATGCGCTCTGGGAACTGCACGAGGCCGGCATCGCGCATCGCGATCTGAAGCCGGAGAACGTGATGGTCGATCGCCGCGAGCGCGCCGTCGTCGTGGATTTCGGGCTGGCGGTGCTGGCCGGCGTCGATTCCGAGCTCGGGCTGCCGCGCGGCACGCTGGGTTATGCTGCCCCCGAGCTCCATTCGCGCCCGCAGGGCGAGCAGGCCAACCGCCTGCTCGACATCTATGCCTTCGGCATGATGTTGCACGAAGCGCTGCGGCTGGAGGTCAAGAGCGGCTTCTTCTCGAGCTTCGGCGCCTCTCCCTTCGAGCGCTTCCTGCGTTCGATGACGGCGGAAAACCCGGCAGCGCGGCCTCAGTCGATGCAGGAAATCGCCGGCGCGCTGGAAGCCGAGCTGCGCGCGGCCTCGCCGACCGGCTTTTCATAGACGATGATCTCGTAGCTGCGTTCGACCGCCGCCCTGGAAACGACGGCGAGCTCGGCTGTCATATCCGTGTCGGCGCGCAGGAACAGCGCCGGCCAGCGGCCGTCGGCAAGGCATGCCTCGCTGTCCATCAGCTTCAGCCGCATGGCATCGGTACGCTCGCTGTAGGCGAGCACCATGTAGTCCTTGCCGGCGGCAAAACTGTAGCTGAAGATTTTCGCCGACGGCCATTTGTCGAGCCTGCCGGCGATCGGCTTGCCGCCCGCCGGTGCAAAACCCTCGCCGAGCTTCGGCTTGATGCGAAAGAGCGCGTCCGCGGTCACCGTCTCGCGCGGCGCGGCATAACGTGCCGCGGCCGCCTCCCAGGCTTTCCGCGCCGCTGCGGCGTCGAAGGCCTGCTCGGGTTTCCAGAGCTGCCACACCAGATCCGCGCGCTGCGCGTAGTTCACCAGCGAGGCGCTGGGCGCGAGCTCGGAGTCGAGCGCGGCATGCCTGGGGATCGGCACCACCGATCCGGCGCTGACGATCGCCACGACCTTGCCCGCCCGGTTGATCACGGGGCCGCCGGAGGAGCCGCCGGTGATCGGAATGGTGTTGTGGATGAGCTGCCGCGTCTCCTTCTCGCCGCTGAACATCAGGAAGTCGGTGACGCGGCTGACATTGCCGAAATGCACCACCGGCACCGGGTCGAACGCCGCCGAAAAGCGTCCGTCGGAATTGCGCAGCATGTAACCCGCGAAGGCCAGCGGCTCGCCGGCATCCAGCGCCATGATCTCGTCCATCGACGCCGGCTCGAGCGTCGTGTCGGCGGGCACCGCGTCGCGCATGACGAGCAGCGCGACATCGTAGGCGCCGGGCCGGGTGTCCTCCTTGAACTCGTCGGAATCCGGCGGCCAGCCGCCGAGCGGCGTGCGCATGGCCTCGTCGAACAGCGCCTTGCCCGGATGCGGTATCCAGCTTTCGACGCAGTAGGCAGGACTGAGCGCCCGGTTTCCCGGGGAGGCCACCGGCGGGTTCTCCCGCTCGGGCAGGTAGCCGCGCACGCAGATCTCGTCGCCCGACCGCCGCGCCTCGTCGATCTCGCGCGCCACGTGGATGTTGGTGACCAGCAGCTTTGGCTCCAGCGCCCAGGCCGTGGCGATGCCGCGCTGGCGCGTCGCGGCCGAGCAGGGCTCGCCGGCGCCCTTCTTGCAGTCGAGCACCATGTAGGCGGCGCGCTGCAGTCGCAGGACGGCGTCGGCGCTGAACCCGCCGGCCGGTTGCCGGTGCGCGGTCTGGTCGGTCAGTGCGGTTTCGACTTCGGCGTAGAGCGCGTCGAGGCGTTGCCACTGGATCCATTGCATGACGCCGAGGCCCGCGACCGCGACGGCGAGCACGCCAAGCGCCGGGTAGACCTTGCGCGCGTGCTTGCTGAGCGCGATCCGCCAGGCCGGCACGATCGGATCCTGCTCGCCGGTCGGCCGGATGCTGCGTTGCCCGCCGGCTGCGTCGAAGACGAGCGAAAAGGTGAGTTTCGGGCCGGCCTGCCTGCCGAGCAGGATCACCTCGCCCGAGGCAAGCGGCGCATTGAATTCGACCGGAGCGCCGCGCACGTTGAAATAATATCTGCCGGTGCGGACCGCGATCCAGTCGCCGGACGCCTGGCGCTCCAGCGTCAGATGGCGGCCGGCGACGGTATTGAGGTCGCCGACGTCCGGCACGACGAAATCGGCCCAATGATCGTCCCGGCCTATCTTGATCTCGCCGATCGGCAGCGGAAAAATCTTCGAGACGGCCGGCCCGGAAGCCGATTCCAGGTCGAGCTTCACCGCGACTGCGTCCGACGGCAGCCTGCCCTTGTTATGTGCCGGCGAAGTGCTCAGCACCGTTGTCTCCCGCCCATCGCGGCCTGCGGGCGCCAGCCGCCATTGCCGGCTGGCCGTGCCTGAAACCGACAGACCTCGAGCCGGCATCATCAACCTTGATGCCGATGTGTCCAGCCCGTTACGGCTCTTTTCCATCGACTCTGGACGGAAGTGTGTCGGCCTTGATCCTGCCACGAGAGCGGGACAAAAGCGGCCGGCTGCGGGCTGGTTTGAATTCATGCGCAACGTCGGATCGATGGCGCTGAAGGGCGCGGCGACGCTGGTCGCCGCCTTCGCGCTGCTTTTCGTCTATGTCTCCGCGCCGCTGGCCGAAGAGAAGGAGCTGCGCGGCATTGCGCTCGTCATCGGCCAGTCCGACTACGAGCACATATCGAAGCTGCCCAACCCGGAAAACGATGCCCGCGCCGTCGAGGAGATGCTGGACGAGCTCGGCTTCGAGACCGACGTCGCCTCCGACCGCGACGCCCGCCGGCTGCGCCGCGATCTCGAAGGTTTTGTCGAGGATGCCGAGGGCGCCGATGTCGCTTTCATCTATTATTCCGGCCACGGCATCGAGGCGGGTGGGGAGAACTTCCTGGTTCCGGTCGATGCCGACCTTTCCTCGCTCGACGAGGCCGGCGAGAACCTCGTCTCGCTGACCGAGATGATCGCCGAGCTGAAAAAGACGGTGCCGGTCACCATCGTGCTGCTCGATGCCTGCCGCGACAATCCGTTCCCGGCCGGCACGGTGCTGAAGCGCGACAAGGATTCCGAGCCGCTGCCGGTCGCTGCCGGCGGGCTTGGCGAGACGCGCGGTGCCGCCGCGCTCGATTCGGGCAACACGACGGCGTCGGGAACCGACGACAGCCTCGGCATCGTGATCGGCTTCGCTGCCGAGCCGGGCAAGGTTGCGCTCGATGGCGACCCGGGCGGCAACAGCCCCTACGCCGCGGCGATCCTGCGCCACATGGGCGCGATCGACGGCGAGGAATTCGGCCTCGTGCTGCGCATGATCGGCGAGGAAGTCTATCTGAAGACGCAAGGCCGCCAGCGCCCATGGGTGAATGAGAGCCTGCGACGGCTGCTCTATTTCGGTGGCGAGCTGGAGCCGGTGAAGGGCGAGGAAGGCGAGATCCTGACCGAGCGCCGCCGGCTGCTCGTCACCATTTCCGAGCTGCCCGATCCGGAGCGCAAGCGCATCGAGGCGATCGCCGGCGATGGCGGCGTGCCGATGGATGCGCTCTACGCCATGCTGAAGACGCTTGGCGCCGAGAAGCCGTCCGACCCGGCCGAGCTCGACAATCTCCTGCGTTCGCAGACAGTGAAGCTGAAGGAATTGCTGGCCGAGCGCGCCGCGCTGAAAACCAAGGATGCCGAGATCATCCGCATCTCCGGGCTCGCCGACAAGGCGATCAGCGAGGGCGCGCTGGAAACCGCGATCAAGCTGCACGAGCAGGCGAAGTCGCGCGTCGAGACCCTGGCGAAGACCGTCGACGACGCCGAGGCCGACATCAAGGCGCGCCGCATCGAATTCGCCGAGGTCTTCGAGAAGAGCGCCGAGACCTACGAGCTCGCCTTCGACTTCCTCAAGGCGGCCGAGGATTACGCCAAGGCCTATGAGCAGGTGGCGCGCTGGGACGACGACCTCGCTTTCTTCTACAAGCAGGACGAGGCGGCGGCACTCTCCGAGCACGGCAAATACAAGGGCGACAATACAGCGCTCGAGCGCTCCGTCCAGGCCTATGACCTGGCGCTGGCGCTTACCCCGAAAGATCGCGACCCGCAGCGCTGGGCCGCCACGCAGAACAATCTCGGCGCTGCCCTTTCGGTGCTCGGCGAGCGCCAGGCGGGCACGGAGATGCTTGAGCGCGCCGCATCCGTCTACGAGGCGGCGCTGACCGTCTACACCAGGGAAACCGTGCCGCTCGACTGGGCGATGGCGAAGACCAATCTCGGCTCCGTGCTGTGGAAACTCGGCGAACGCGAAGGCGGCACCGCCACGCTGGAGCGCGCCATCGCCGCCTACCGCGAGGCGCTGACCGTGCAGACACGCGACAATGCCGCCGCCGAATGGGCCGCGACGATGAACAATCTCGGCTCGACCTTCTCCACGCTCGGCGAGCGCTCGACCGGCACGGAGCCGTTCCGCGAGGCGATCGTCGCCTTCGAGCAGGCCGCAGAAGTCTACACGCGCGAGCGCGATCCGCTCGACTGGGCGATGCTGCAGAACAACATCGCCTCGGCCTACACCCGCATGAGCGAGCGCGAAACCGCGGACGGCTCGCTGCTCAAGGCTGCCGAAGCCTACAAGAGCGCGCTGGAAGAGTTCACGCGCGAGAAGACCCCGGCCATGTGGGCAACCATCCAGTCCAATCTCGGCGCGGTCTACCAGGGGCTTGGCGAGCGCCAGGATGACGGGCTGGAGATGTTCCAGCAGTCGATCGCAGCCTTCGAGGCAGCACTGACGGAGCGCTCGCGCGAGGACGAACCGTTCGACTGGGCGAGCACGGCGACCAATCTCGCCAACTCGCTGCAGTTCCTCGGCGCGCGTACCGGCGACCTCGAATACCTGAAGCGCGCTGTGACGACCTACGAGCTCGTGCTGACTGTCTACACGCGCGAAAAAAGCCCGCTCGACTGGGCGATGACCGAAAACAATATGGGCAGTGCGCTCTCCTCGCTCGGCGAGGCGACGAAGGATATGGCCTACATGGAAAAGGCGCTGGCCGCCTTCGAGGCCGCGCTCATCGAACGCACGCGCGAGCGCATTCCGCTCGAATGGGCGGCGACGCAGAACAACATCGGCGCCGCCTGGCGCACCATCGGCGAGGCCGCCAACGACCCGGAAGCGCTGCGCAAGGCGGTCGCCGCCTATGGGCTGGCGTTGCAGGAGCGCACGCATGAGCGCTCGCCGCCCGAATGGGCCGGCACCCAGGGCAATCTCGGCAACGCGCACATGATCCTCTCGCGGCTTGGCGGCGGGGAGGATTCGCTCGCAGCGGCGGCCGTCGCGTACAAGGCCGCGCTCAGCGAATGGACGCTCGACCGCGAAGGCGAGAAATGGGCGCTGGCGCAGTGGAACCGCGGCTTCGCGCTTTCCAATCTCGGCCGCGTGCGCGACGACGCGGCCATCCTCGCCGAGTCGGTCGAGGCGCTGCGCGCCGCGCTCTCCGGCTATGACCGGGAGAATTCGACGGAGGACTGGGCGCAGGTGCAGTTCGCGCTGGCCAACACGCTGCAGCTGCTCGGCAATCGCCAGGAAGGCATCGAAAACCTCGAAGCGTCCGTGCAGGCTTATCTCGATACGATGAGCGTCTACACGCGCGAGGCATCCGCCGAGACCTGGGCGCAGCTTCAGAGCAACATGGCCGGCGCGCTCGGCACGATCGGCTACCGCGCCAACGATCCGGCTATGCTGCGCAAGGCGGTGGCGGCCTATCGCCTTTCGACGGGAATCCGCACGCGCGAAACTTTTCCGGATGAGTGGTTGATGATCCAGAACGAGGTCGCGCGCCTGCTTTCGGCCGTCGGCGAGCGCGAGCCCGCGGCGACCGACGTGCTGGAGGATGCGGTGGCGGTGAACCGGACGCTGTCGGAACTCTCGCCGCGCGACGCCGATCCCGAGCGCTGGGCCTCGCTGCAGAATGAAATCGGCTATTCGCTGACCCTGATCGGTCGCCGTGCCGGCGATCCCGCGCGTTTCGAGGAAGCGCTGCCCATCCTGCGCGAGGCGGTTTCGGTGCAGCGGCAGATCAAGGCGGTGCCGGCGATCGCCTTCACCGAGGACAGCCTGTGCGACGTGCTCACCGACCTCGGCACGCTCCGGAAGGACCGCGCAATGGCCGAGGAAGCGGTTGCGACCTGCACCAGCGCGCTCGCCACCTTCCGTGAGCACAACGTCACGGGGTTGTTCGCGATTTCCGAGACGAACCTGGCCGAAGCCCAGGCGTTGCTGGCCTCATTGAAGTAGGGCGCCCCTCGGCGAGGTTGCGCCCCCTCCACCACGCTTCGCGTGGTCCCCCTCCCCCGCTTCGCAGGGGAGGATCCAAACGCAGCGGCCGGCCGCAACCTTGATCCTCCCCCGTTTACGGGGGGAGGGGGACCGCCGAAGGCGGTGGAGGGGGCGCCCTGGCGTCTATTTCCCCAATTCGACCGACCTTTTCCTCGCAGCCTCGACCGCTTCCGTCAGCAGCGTCTTGAGCCTGTCCCCGCCCATCAGGACGGACAGCGCCGCTGCCGTGGTGCCGTTGGGGCTGGTCACCTGCTCGCGCAGCCGCGACGGCGTCTCTGAGCTCTCCGCAGCAAGCGCGCCTGCGCCGTAGACGGTCTGCATGGCGAGCAGCTTCGCCGTATCTTCCGGCAGGCCGACGGCCTTTGCGGCGTCCGTCAGGCATTCGATGAAATGAAAGATGTAGGCCGGTCCGGAACCGGAGACGGCCGTCACCGCGTCCATCAGTTCCTCGCTGTCGATGTTCGCCACCGCGCCGCTCGCCTTGAGCAGATCCTCGACGAAGGCCGAGGTTTCCTTCGACACGCGGCCATTGGTGACGGTGACCATCATGCCCTTGCCGATCGCCGCCGGCGTGTTCGGCATGCAGCGCACGATCGGCACCTCGCCCAGGATTTCCTCGAACGCCGCGATCCGGGTTCCGGCGGCGACCGAAAGAAACGCCGTCCTGCCCCTGGCAAAGCGGACATAACCCTTGACCACGTCGCGGATCACCTGCGGCTTCACTGCAAAAACGACGATGATCGGGTCCAGTCCAGCCGGCAGTTCATCGGCCGTTTCCGCCACGGTCGCTCCGAGCCTCGCGGCGCGTGCGCGCAATTCCGCGTTCGGTTCGACCGCAAATGCCTCGTGCGCTGCCAAAAGGTTGGACTTCAGCCAGCCCTCCAGCATGGCGTAACCCATATTGCCGGCGCCGACGAGAACGACTGACATGGACATGGCGTGAGTTCCTCCGGCAAGGGTCGCGGCAGGTTCTAGCTTTCCCCTGCCGGATTTCAAATAGGCGGCGATTGGCGAAAGTGCAGGCGACAGCGTCCTTCTCCCCGTTTACGGGGAGAAGTGCCCGGCAGGGCGATGAGGGGCAGCGCCGGCGTTTGAAAGCTGCTGCCGCCGATGAGGCCGGCGCCCAATTCTGCGATCTCAGCGCCGCCCCTCATCCGGCCCTTCGGGCCACCTTCTCCCCCGCAAGCGGGGAGAAGGAAAAAGTCACCGCACCGGAAACCGCGCCACCAGCCTCAGCCCCAGGATCGCCAGCACGAACATCAGCCAGACCGGGTCGGCGCGGCGGAAAAAGAAAGACTCCAGGAAGGCATTCAGCGCCGTGAAGGAGAGGATCATCATGAAGAAGTCGCCGAGCAGGATGTTTTCCCTGAGCCGCGGGATGCGCATGAAATCGCGCATCGGCACGATCAGGAAGGTGATCACCGCGACGACCAGCGCCGGCAGGCCCATGATTACGGCAAGGTCGAGATAGGAATTGTGCCCGTGCACGATGCCGCGGATGTCCCAGGCGCGGTCGAAGGGCTGGTCGACATTGTAGACGGTCGGCGTATCCCAGAAGCTTTCATAGCCGTACCCGGTCCATGGCTGCTTGGCGATCATCTCGCCCAAAAACTCCCAGAGCGAGGTGCGGCCGGTATAGGTGAGGTCGGGCGCGATCGTCGCCGCCAGTTGCTTGAGCGGATCGAGAAAGACGATGCCGAGCGTCGCCAGCCCGGTAACGACCATGGCGAAGATGAAGAACAGTGGGGTCAGGAAGCGCATGCCGATCAGCCCCGGCAGGATCACCGGCAGCACGGCGAGCGGCACCAGGCCGAGCGTGGTCTTGGAGCCGGTGTTCGACATGAACACCATGGCGAGGATGAAGAGCGCAGCGCCCGTCCATGCCCAGCCGCGCCGCCAGAGATAGATGCCGCCGAAGCCGAGACAGGCCATCACCGGCCCGGCGACGTTCTTGTGGGTGAACACCCCGCGCCAGAAACCGGCATGCTGCGGCTCGATCGAATCCGCCGAATGCATCGCTTCGTTGGGGAAGAGCACGAGCCCGACATAGCTGAGGCCGAGCACGATGAAGCCGGCCACAGCGAGCGCGGTGGAAAAGGAGTCCGCGTCGCGCGGCAAGGTCAGGATGGCGCCGATGCCGATGATGGCGATGACGGTGAAAAGCGCCGCGCGCATCGCCGATGACGGGTCGGCGGCATTGAGCACCGAAAGCACGAGGAAGCCGAGCAGAAGCAGCCACCATGGGCTGAGCAGCACCACCGCCACCCTTTTGTCGACGAAGGCGAGGATGGCGAACAGCGACAGCGCGCCGAGCGAGCCGAAGCCAAGCTGGTTGACGATGTCGCCGCCGCCGGCTTCGAGCGTCGGGCCTTGCGGCGTGAAGGGCCGGAACGAGACCAGGAGCGCCGCCAGGATGGCCGCAGCAAGGAAGGTCGCGATGCGCGCCTTCAGCGCTGTGGAGGCGGCGTCATGGGCGCCGGTATAGGCGCCGTAGCCGTCAGTTCTTCTCTGGTTCGCGATACTGCTCACGGGCGTATCCGAAATGCGCCATTACGCGGCCAAGCCCGACATGCACGGGGTGCACGGCAGCGGCGATCGAGCCGGTGCCGAGCAGAAGCTTGAGGCCGCGCCAGGGCGAAAGCGCGAGAAGTGCAAGGCTCTTGGCGAAGGTCTTCGGTCCGCCGAGCGGCTCGCCTTTGCGCCGCTTCAGGTCCACCAGCGTCGAGATCACGCCGTTGCGGATCGAACGGGCGCGGATCCAGTCGCGCTCGGTACGCCGGTCGGGCACGATCTCGCGCGCAATGCCGTCGGCGCACCAGCCGAGCCTGAAGCCGGCGGCGGCCGCGCGGCTGAGGAAATCGGAATCGCCGCCGCCGAGGAAGTTGAAGCGCAGGTCGAGGAAAGGCGGTCCCATGCGGGCGAGCACGTTGCGGGTGAGGAGCAAATTGCCGGAGGAGTAGAGCGCCCGCACCAGCCCGGTCGCGCCGTAAGGCGGTGCGAACACCGGATGCCTTTGCCATTTTTCCTGCATCCATGCGCTGCCGAATTGCGGCATCTGCGGTCCGCCGACGATGTCGGCGCCCAGCGTCTCGGCGCACCGGCACATATTCTCCAGCCAGTCGGCGTCGGCTGTCTCGTCGTCGTCGATGACGAGCAGATATCTGAAATTTGGGAATTGCAGCAGCGCTGTCTGCCAGCCGGCATTGTAGGCGCTGCAGTTGCCCCGCTCATGCGCGACGATCAGCAATCCGTTGATCGCGCCGCGCTCGTACAGCGGTGTCGCGGCTTGCGCGCCTTCGGCTTTCTCCGCCTCGTTCTCGATCGTGATCACGGCGAAGCTGCGCGCGGTGCGCTGCGCCGCCAGCGAGGCAAGCGTGTCCAGGATCTGCTGCGGCCGCCGGAAGGTGGGAACCGTGACGACGACCTCCACCCGCTCCGGGACCAGCCCGGGCGAGCGTGCGACCACGGAAACCGAGCCGTGCACAGGGGAGGGGATCATGCGGCCTTTCAGTCCCATGTTTCAGGGCAGGATCATGCGGCAATGAGCGTGAGAGCAGGATGAATCGGCTTCACCCTCACCCGCCGCCGCCCAAGCAATGGGGTCGGCTCGTTTAAGGATTCGTTAAACACCTTGGACGGCAGCCGCGACAAAATCGAACTTCTGCCACCGAAGGTTGTAGGAAACGCAGCTCGGCTTAAGCACTACTTCATCGGGGCCTGCTATTTCCTCAAGCGCAGGCTGGAAAAAATGCATCTCTTGTTTGCGACCTCGCTCGTGCCGGACGCTGCTCCGGCAACCGGCTATGACATTGCGAACGCGGCGATCATCGCCGCGCTGCGCCGTGCCGGCGTGCGCGTGACGCTCATGGGTTTCGTCTGGCCCGGCAGGAAACCGGCCGACCCTGAAAACACGGTTCTGCTCGGCGAGTTGGATGTGCGAACCGATACGGCCTCAGCGGCGCAGAAGCTGAAATGGCTCGCGCAGGCCATGCTGTCGGACCTCACCTTCTCTTCGATCAAGCTGCGCGCCGTTTCCGCCGCAGCCGTCCATGCTGCGGTGCTGCAGGCCGAGAAGCGCGGCAGGATCGATGGTTACGTTCTCAATGCCGTGCAGCTTGCCGGCGCCTTCGAGGCGGTCTTTGACGACCGGCCGTCGATCTTCGTCGCGCACAATGTCGAGCATGTTTCGGCTGAGCAGAACGCCGACGCCGCCTCGAGCCCGCTCAAGCGTTTCATGTTCCGCCGCGAGGCGCGCCTGCTGAAGCGGATCGAGGAGAGGCTGGTCGACAAGGCGAGCTTCGTCTTCACCCTTGCCGAGGCCGACCGCGCCGCGCTCGGCGTGCCGCGCGACGATCGCTCCGCCGTCCTGCCGCTGGTCACGCGCGCAACACCCTTTCGCCGCCGCAAGCCGCGCGAGATCGTATGCGATGCCGCCCTGATCGGCACCTGGACCTGGCAACCCAACCGTATCGGCCTCGACTGGTTTCTCGACGCTGTCGTGCCGCATCTGCCTGCCGATTTCCGCATCCGCATCGCCGGCGCGCTGCCGGCCGGAATGAAGTCGCCGCATCCGGGCGTGGCATTTGTCGGCCGCGTTGCCGATGCGTCGGAGTTCGTTCAATCGGGCGCCGCCGTGCCGTTGATCAGCCAGGCCGGCACCGGCGTGCAGCTGAAAACGATCGAGGCCTTCGAACTCGGCCTGCCGTCCGTCGCCACCACGCGCTCGCTGCGCGGCATCGACATCGTGCCGGCAAACTGCACGATCGCCGACGACCCGAAGCAGTTTGCCCGCGCGCTCGTACAGATGGCCAAGATGGGCCAGGAAATCGACGGCCGTGATTTCTTCGAGCGCCAGCGTGCCGCGCTCGACCGCCGCGTGCTGCTCGGCCTCTCCCGCCTGGGTTATGTCGCGCCTAAGGCGGTGCCGGCATGAACATGCACCCCGCCCGCCCCGCGCCGGAGCGTTTCCCCGCCAGGCGCATTCTCGGCATCGACGTCGCCAGCATCGGATGGGCCGACGCGACCGGCTATTTGCGCCTGCTGCTGCGCGAGCGGCGCTACACCAAGGTCGGCTTCCTCAACGCGCACAACGCCAACGTCGCCTGCCGCGATCCGGAATTCGCCGCGGCGATGCGGGATTTCCTGGTGCTGCCGGATGGCGTCGGCGTCGACATGGCCGCCAGGCTGCTCTACGGCGAGCCATTCCCGTCGAATTTGAACGGCACCGACTTCATCCCGCATTTCATCACCTCGATGGCCGAGCCGATCACCGTCGGCCTGCTCGGGGCGACGCGGAAGAATGCGGAAGCAGCACTTGCGAATCTGGCGAAGCTCGCGCCGCAGCATCGCATCGAGCTCATCCATGACGGCTATTTCTCGAAGGATGAGGAGCCTGAGGTGCTCTCCCGCATCGCATCGCTCAGGCCCGATGTGCTGCTGGTCGCGATGGGCGTTCCGCGCCAGGAGCTCTGGATCGCGTCCAAGCTGACGCCTGCCCACTGCACCCTGCCGATCGCGGTGGGGGCGCTGCTCGATTTCCTGTCGGGCGCCGTGCCGCGTGCGCCGCTCTGGGTGCGCCGCTGGCGCCTCGAATGGATGTTCCGCCTGGTGGTCGAGCCCGGTCGGCTCTGGCGCCGCTACGTTGTCGGAAACCCGGTCTTCCTCTTTCGTGTGCTCAGGCAGAAGCTCACCGGCCCGAAAACGACGGGCAAGGTTGCTGCGTGAACAGCCGGTTCGACCCAGCACAGGCGCCGCATGCCGCCGCGGTCGCGGCCGAGCCGCCGATGTCCACGGCTTTTGTCACCGCCACATATGCCGCGGATTTCGAGCGCTGCCGGCTGCTCTGCGAGACGATGGACGGGCTCGTCACCGGGCACGCCGCCCACTATCTGCTGGTCGAGGCGGGCGACGTGCCGCTTTTCCGCCAGCTTCAGTCGGCCAGGCGCAGCGTCGTCGACGAGCGCGAGCTTCTGCCGGCGTGGCTGCATTCGCTGCGCGATCCGTTGAGCCTTTTCCGCCGCCGTATCTGGCTGTCGACCCGCACGGCGCCCTTGCGCGGCTGGCACGTCCAGCAGCTTCGGCGCATCGCGATCGCGGAGAAGGTGGCTGAAAGCGTGCTGGTCTACACGGACTCCGACGTCGCTTTCGTAAAACCCTTCGACGTCGGCTCCTTCGTGCGGCAGGGCAATGTGCGTCTCTTCCGCCGCGACAATGCGCTTGCCGGCAGGAACGGCACCGATCACGCCGTCTGGTCGCGCAATGCCGGCGAGGCCCTCGGCATAACCGAACCGGCGCAGTCGCCGCATGACTACATCGCCACCCTGATCGCCTGGCGCGCCAGCGCCGTCATCGCCATGTGCCGGCGCATCGAGGCGGTGCACCGGCAGCATTGGGTCGAGGCGGTCGCCTCGGTGCGGAAATTCTCCGAATGCATGCTTTATGGCCGCTTCGTCGACGAGGTGCTCGAAGGCGATGGCCACTTCACCGCATCGGAGGAGTTCTGCCGCGTGCACTGGCAGGGAAAGCCGATGGATGACGCGGAATTCGCCGGCTTCATCGCGACGATGGCGCCTGAGCAGGTCGCGATCGGCATGCAGTCCTTCATCGGAACGGATTTGGATCGCATCCGCCGGCTGCTCGGGCGCGGTTAGGCTGGCCTGCCGATTCTACTTGAAGGCAAGTGCTTTAAAGCATGTCTCCCGAAAGTGTGCGCGGTTTCGGGACAAGACATGCGCAAAACCAACAGGCTAAAGCGTGTCGCGTGAATCCTATTTCACGCGACACGCTTTAGAATTTCCTGGCCGGCATGCGGAGCGCCGAATAGGTGAGCAGCGTCGAAGCGAGATAGAGCAGCGCGAAGCCGGCATTGAGCGACCAGATGAGGTCCTCGGTGCTGCCCGCCAGCCGCATCAGCCAGATCAGCACCACCGCCTTGCCCGCGGCCAGCAGCGCCAGATTGACGACGCGGATCAGCGTCTGGCCGCGCGCGAAAAGCAGCTCTGCCTGGTACTCCACCAGATTGCGCAGTGCCGGCACGAACAGCGCCAGCCCGATCAGCGGTGCGGCCTCCGCGATGTTGTCGCCGAGCGCGGTCGGGAAGAAATGCAGGAACAGGGCGAGCGCCAGCAGCGCCAGCGTCGACACGATGAAGACGCCGCCCTCGAGGCCGAGGCGGATCGCGATCCGGTCGATGAGCGCCGGCATCTGCATGATCCGCTGCACCAGCATCATGGTGGCCGTGCGGATCGGGATGGCGGTCAGGTCGACCAGCCGCATGATGATGGCGTAGACGCCGGCGAGCTGCGGCCCTCCGAAGGAAAGCACCAGCAGCTTGTCGAATTCCATCTGCAGGTAGAACAGCATTTCGGCGCCGGCGACGTAGACGGAATCGGTCAGTCGCGGCCAGTAGAGCCGTGGCCGGAAGCGCAGCCGCTGCCGCGGAAAGAAGAAGAGGATGGAGATCGTCAGCGTCACCGCGTTGGCGGCGAGATAGAGCCAGCACCAGGTCGCCAGGTCCGGCGTCGGAAACAGGAGCAGCGCCAGTGCCGCCAGCATCCTCACCGCCGTGCCGAGAATGACCAGGATGGCGCCGCGCCCGAAGCGGCCCATGCCGTTGTTGACGATGACGACGACCTCCGCCGGCCGCCAGAGCAGCGCTTCGGCGCCGAGCACCAGGAAGAAGAGCCCGATGGCGATGTCGCCGGCGAAGAACAGCTCGAAAACGGCCCACCCGGCGAGGCCGAGCGGAGCCAGCGACAGCGCGCCCATGAGCAGGAAACCCGCGGCGAACGTGCCGATCAGCCGCGGGCGGGTCGTGGCGAAACGGTAGAGCGGCGCGACGAAGCCGAAGGCCAGGATTCTGGAAAGCATGACGCCGGCTGCCGAAGCCGTCGCGAACAGGCCGAATTCGGCGATCGAAAGCGTGTTGGCGAGCGCGATGAAATAGACCAGCGAGAAGATCAGCCGGCCGGACGAACCGCTGATGGCAGACAGATAGTCGCCGGCGAGCTTGCCCTGTCCGGCAAGCAGGCTGCGCAGCCGGGAGGACCGGTCGAGACGGTTGGCTGGGCTGATCTCGGTCATGGCGCTTGGCGGCATGCTCTACGCCGCAAAGCTTAATGTGCCGTGTGGAGCGCTTCGATTTTGGCGGGTTGCGGGTTGTCGCGCCGCGCCTGCGTTAACCCTTTGTTACCCATGCGCCTTTAGCGTGGGTTAACCATTGGACCAGCCGCGCCTAAGTCCCGGCACGGTGATCCCCTTAAGAGAGCTCATGTTCGACGCATCGAATCGCCAGGCTGCAAAGCGCGACCGTTCGCTGCTTTCGCTGGCGCATGGCGATTCCGCGCCGGGCGGCAGCTCGGCCGATTCCGGCCCGCGCAAATCGGCGAGTTCCCTGCTCGATCTCGCCGGCGGCCAGGGCGGGGCCGATCCGGCATTGCGGCATCGCATCGCGCGCTCGCGCCGCGAGGCGCATCCGAGCCCATTGCTCGAAGCCCTCTCCAATGGCGGCGCCGGGATGCCGGAGCAGCCGGCGGCGACGGCCTCACCGCCGAGCGATGACAAAAGCAGCACGGCCGAGCGGCTGAGCGGATGGATGAAGCGCATCTTCGGTCGGGATCAGGCGATCGACGCCGCAGCTCCGGTCGACAGCATGCCGGCCGCCGAGGGTTTTGTCGCACTGCAGCCGCGCCGCGCCGGCGCCGACCCTTTCGCGCCGGAGCCGCCTGCGCCTGTGCTTGCGGAACCGGCATCCGCGCCGGCGCCTGAGCGCCGCGCCGCGCTCGAGCGCAGGCAGGACGCGCCTGCGCATGCCGCGCCGGAAGCCGAAGCGGTCGAGACGACGACGGCCGGCAGGCAGGACTACTGGCAACCGCTGATCGACCCCTTCAAGGTGATCGGCGGCATCGGCAAATCGCGCTGGCTCATCCTTGCCACAACCATCGTCGGCGCGCTGGTCGGCGTGGTGATCGCGATGTCGACGCCGAAGATGTACGAGGCCTATACGGAGCTGGTGGTCGACCCGCGCGACCTGAAGCTGACCGAGCGCGAGCTGACGACGACCGGCCTGCCCTCCGACGCGACGCTCGCTTTGGTCGAGAACCAGGCGCGCGTCCTCACCTCCTCGCTTGTCCTCAACCAGGTCGTCGAGAAGCTGAACCTCTCCGAAGATCCCGAATTCAACGGCCAGGCCGGCGGCGCCATCGGCCTCAGCTCGGCGATCGGCCTGATCCGCTCGCTGCTCTCGGGCTCGGACGGCGAGCCCGACGCCGGCCGCAAGCATGCGCTGGCGGTCGAATATCTCGGCCAGAACCTGACCGTGGAGCGCGGCAGCCGGACCTTCGTCATCGTCGTTGCGGTGAAGACGCGCGATCCCGAGAAGTCGGCGCTTATCGCCAACACCATGACCGAAGTCTTCATGCAGATCTCGGGCGAGCTGCAGGCCGACACGGCCGGCCGCGCCACCGACGAGCTGACGGCGCGCCTGGACGAGCTGCAAGGCGGCGTGGAGGAAGCCGAGCGCAAGGTTGCCGCCTTCAAGGCCGAGCATGACATCGTCGATCCGCAAGGCCGCCTGATCACCGATGACGAGATCGTCAAGGCGAACGACCAGCTCGCCGTCGCCAGGGCGCGGACGATCGAGCTCAACGCCCGCGCCGCCACCGCACGCGGCGTCACCGCCGCGGCGGCCGCCAGCGGTGCGCTGCCCGAGGAACTGGCGTCGCCGGTCATGACCGAGCTCCGCTCGCAATATGCCTCGGTGAAGGCGGAGGCCGACAGGCTCGCATCCCGGCTCGGGCCGCGCCATCCCACGCGCCTTGCCGCCGAGGCCCAGGTCGTCGGCGCACTCGACCGGATCGGCGGCGAGCTTCGCCGCATCTCTTCATCCTTGCAGGTCGACCTGCAGCGCGCGGTGGAGCAGGAACAGAGCCTCGCATCCAGGCTCGCCCAGCTGAAGGTGAGGCAGGGCGGCATCGGCAATGATCTTGTCACGCTGCGCGAGCTGGAGCGTGAAGCTGCCGCCAAGCGCGCGGTTTACGAGGCTTTCCTGTTGCGAGCGCGGGAGACGGCGCAGCAGCGCGGCATCAACGCGACCAACGTCTCGGTGATCTCGCCGGCCTATCCGCCGCTCGACCCGACCGGGCCGGGGCGCTCCACCATTGCTGCAGCCGGCATGTTCCTTGGCCTGCTTTTCGGCGTCGGCCTGGGTGCCGCACGCGGCGGCTGGGAGAGCCTGCGCGAGAACATGGCGGCGCGTCCGCGGCGACGTCGCTGGACGCTCGGCGCCGGCAAGCCCGACCGCGATCCGCCGCCGGCGCCGCAGCCCGGCAACCGCAACAGCAAACCCGAGAAAGCGCCAGAGAAAGGCGAGGGGGAAACGATGGGTCTCTTCAGCAGGCTTCGCCGGGCGCCCGAACCGGCTCCGGCCGTCGCCGCCGCGCCGGGCTATGCGCAGCCCACCGGCAACTATCCGCCAGCCTACGCGCCGCCGCCCGTCCAGACCGCCCCGCCCGCTTACCCCGCCGCGCCCGCCGGCGCCCCGGTCTATGGCTGGCAGCCCGCTCCGCAGCCTGTCTACGGCGCCGCTCCTGCCGGGCAGCCCGGATGGCCGCCGGCGCCACAACCGTCGGTTCACGCTGCCGCAGGCGGTGGGCACCCCGGATGGCCGCCGGCGCCGTCGGTTCACGCCGCCGCAGGCGGTGGGCACCCCGGGTGGCCGCCGGCGCCTTCGGTTCACGCCGCCGCAGGCGGTGGGCACCCCGCATGGCAGCCTGCGCCGCCGGCGCACGCTGCCGCAGGCGGATGGCCACCCGCCCCACAGCCGGCCGTGCACGCTGCCCTTCCCGGCGGACAACCGTCCTGGGCCCAGCCCTTCGCAGCACCGCCTCCGGTGCATCCGGCCTATGCCCAGGCCCCGGCCTATGCGCCGCCGCAAATGCAGCCCGTAGCGCCTGCTCCGGTCCAGGCATGGCCGGCAGCCCCGGCGTGGCAACCGGCGCCGCAGCCGGCCTTTCCGCCGCAGCCGGTCTACGTCGTGGCGGGTTATGCCCAGCCGGCCCACGAGCCGGGCCATGCGCCGCGCCAGGCGTACCGCCGCCCTGCCGCCGAAGCGCTTCAGCCGGGCGCCGACTATTCTGCCATGGACGAGATTCGCGAAAGCCTGCGCGAGTTCCGCGATGCGGTTCAGGGACTGGCGGAGCAGCGGCGTCGCTACTCCTGACCGTCGCGCCGCGGCAAGCCTATTTCTTCGACCGCGTCTTGCCGGCGGGTCCCTTCTTGGCCGGCCCGCTTGCCCTGGCGGCCTTTGCCTTGGGCTTGCTGCTCTTGCCGGCCTTGGCTTTGGCGCCTTCACCGCCCTTCATGGCAGTGTTGGGGGCGTCCGCCGCCTTCTTTGCCTTGCCGCCTCCGAACAAGCGCCCGAGAAGACTCATGATAGGCCTCCAGATCAACTGGCGCTTGAATGCGTCACGGTCGCGTTGGTTCCGCGCTGGGGCATGATTCCGGCCGCGTCGGGCCAATCGGTTCGGTGGTCGCTCCGGACGCCCAGGCACGCCAGCGATCTCAAAGCATGTCTGCCAAAAGTGTGCCGCGGTTTTGGGACAAAGACATGCGCAGAATCAGATAGCTTCGGCACGCCGCGTGAATCCGGTTTCACGCCACGTGCCGTAGGATCGCGAACGAGCCCGGTGCTTTGCCTTGTTGCAAACCGCGACTGCAAAGCGGCTTGCACTTTTCCTCGGCATGCTCGACAGCGACGTCGCTTTTTCTAAAACGAAAATTCCGAAGTTGGTGAGTTTGCGGCACTCGACGACGCAATGTCGGGATTACGTCGCCTCTTTTTGTTGACAATGCCGCGCGGATTCGAAGGGGTAGAGCATGGCTGATATCATTGACGGCAAGGTGGTCGCGGACGAGGTCGTCCAGAAGGCATCGAAGCTCGCTGCCGAGCTTGTCGCATCTGGCGGTCCGCGTCCCGGTCTCGCGGTCGTCATCGTCGGCGAGGACCCGGCCAGCCAGGTCTATGTCGCCTCGAAGTCGAAGAAGGCGAAGGAGTGCGGCTTCCATTCGGTGCAGCATACTTTGCCTGCCGAAACCTCGGAAAGCGCGCTGCTGAAGCTCATCGGCGAGCTCAACGCCGATCCCGCCATTCATGGCATCCTCGTGCAGTTGCCGCTGCCCAGGCACATCGATTCCGGCAAGGTCATCCAGACGATCGCGCCCGAGAAGGATGTCGACGGCTTCCATTTCGTCAATGTCGGCAAGCTCGGCACCGGTGAATTGGCGACGGCCTTCGTGCCGTGCACGCCGGCCGGCTCGATGCTGCTCATCGAGCGCGTGCGCGGCAAGGATTTGTCCGGCCTGACCGCCGTCGTCGTCGGCCGCTCCAACATCGTCGGCAAGCCGATGGCGAACCTTCTGCTTGCCGCCAACTGCACGGTGACGATCGCGCATTCGAGGACGAAGGATTTGCCGGCCGTCGCGCGCAACGCCGACATCCTGGTCGCCGCCGTCGGCCGCCCCGAGATGGTGCGCGGCGACTGGGTGAAACCGGGCGCCACCGTCATCGATGTCGGCATCAACCGCATCCCGGCGCCGGAGAAGGGCGAGGGCAAGACGCGGCTGGTCGGCGACGTCGCCTTCGCCGAAGCCGCCAAGGTGGCCGGCGCGATCACGCCGGTTCCGGGCGGCGTCGGCCCGATGACGATCGCGATGCTGATGGCCAATACGGTCGCTTCGGCCTATCTCTCCGGCGGCCGGCCGCGCCCTTCCTTCTAGCCATGACGCCAGCTCGCACCGGCAGGGGCTGCCCGGCATGATCACCATGCCGCACATTCCTGCCGTCAGCGAGCCGTCGCAGGCGAGCCGGCAGTTCGCCTTCCTGCTGGTCGACAAATTCTCGATGTTCTCGCTCGCCGCGGCAATCGACACGGTGCGCTCGGCCAATCGCCTGCTCGGCCGCGACTTTTATGGCTGGACGACCGTTTCGGCCGACGGCGATGCGGTCATGGCTTCCAACGGCCTGCCGCTCAAGATCGACTATTCGGTCGCCGATATCCCGCCGGTCGACATCCTGTTCGTCTGCGTCGGGCTGACCACCGAGTTTCCGGGCAAGTCGAAGGTGCTCGGCGCCCTGCGCAGCTGGGGCCGGCGCGGCGGCGCGCTCGGCGCATTGTCGGTCGGCTCGCACCTGCTCGCCGAAGCGGGCCAGCTCGAAGGCCACCGCTGCACCATTCATTGGGAAAATCGCGCCGGCTTCATGGAGCGTTTCCCCAACATCGAATGCACCGGCAACGTCTTCGAGATCGACCGCAAGCGCTACACCTGCGCCGGCGGTACCACCTCGATCGACCTGATGCTGGAGATCGTGCGCTCCGATTTCGGCACCAACCTCGCCAATGGCGTGGCAAACCAGTTCCAGCATGAGCGCATCCGCTCCGCCGGCGACCGCCAGCGGGTCGGGCCGGAACGCGATCTGACCGGCAAGTCGGAGAAGCTGCGGAAGATCGTCGAGCTGATGGCCGACAATCTGGACGAGCCGTTTTCGGCGGTCGAGCTTGCGAAGTCGGCCGGGCTCTCGGTGCGGCAGGTCGAGCGCCTCTTCCTGCGCCACCTCAACATCACGCCGGGGCGTTATTACATGCGGCTGAGGCTCGAGCGGGCGCGCGAATTGCTGCGCCAGACCAACATGCCGATCCTCGACGTCGCCATCGCCACCGGCTTCACCTCGCATTCCTATTTCGCCCAGAGCTATCGCCTGCAGTTCGGCCGCCCGCCGAGCGAGGAGCGGCGCACGACCTACTGAACCCATGGCGCATGCGGCGGCACTGGCATTTCCGTCGATGCCGGCCTTGGTGCAACCGGTTCCAGTCGTCGGCAACGCGCCAAATTATGATTCAAAACGACGGGAGCACGTTGCGGACGTGATCGGCAAAAGCCTCGACCGCGGGCGATCTCTGAGCTTCGGCAAAAGCGATAAGGATGCCAAGCAGCGGGAGCGCCGGAAGCGGGGCGTTGAGGATATGCAGGTCGGATGGAACCGCGCCGCGTGTCATTACGCTTATCGCCAATCCTGACCGCGTGACGGCGATCAATCCGGCAATGCTGTTGCTCGCATACGATATCTTGTAGTGCAGTCCGGCTCTCGCCATCGCATCGCACGCAGCCTTGTGGTCCATCGCATTCGACGCCGGCAGGGCGAGCGGTATCGTATCGCCGAAATCGTGAAGCTCCAGCGTCGGTTTGCTGCCCACCCAGACGAGCGGTTCCGTCCGCACGACGTCTTCCGGACCGTGGGCGTTCATAGTCGAAACGAGCGCCAGGTCGACCTTGCGTGAGTGCAGAAGCGAGCGCAATTCGACCGTCGGCGCCGCCACGACCTTGATTTCGACATCGGGATGCATGGCGCCGAAACTTCGCAGGAGCGACGGGAAGAACGCCACCAGGTAATCCTCCGGGCTGCCGAAATCTATCGAGCCGTGCAGGCCCTTGTCCGAGAGAGCCGAAATCGCTTCGTCATGGATCCTGAGCATGCGCTCCGCATAGGCCAGGAAGCGCTCTCCATTCCCCGTCAGCCGAACCCCGCTTCCGCTGCGGTGAAACAGGTTCTGGCCAAGCGTGTCCTCGAGCCGCTGCATTTGCATGGTGACCGCCGACTGCGTGCGGCCGACCTGGATCGCCGCCGCACTGAGGGTGCCGGTGTGTGCCGCACGGACGAACGTCGCCAGCAGCCTGAAGTCCAGTTGGAGCATATCAATTCCATTGATATCAGAATCCGAGAACTATCAATTTTACTGGATGCGCACCAGCCGGTAATTTTTCGCCCGGAGCGTTTTGGCCGGGGTACGGGATGTCAAAAAACTTGGATCGCGGGTTTTGGGCTGCGGCGGAGAAGCACCTCATCCGATATGGCGGCACGTTCGAGCCCGCCATCATCGAGCGCGCTGCCGGCTCGTTCGTCTACGATGCGGATGATCGGGCCATCCTCGACTTCACATCCGGTCAGATGAGCGCGCTGCTCGGACATGCTCACCCCCGGATCGTTTCCGCGGTCAGCCGGCAAAACGCAAAGGTAGCGCACCTTTTCAGCGGCATGCTCTCCCGTCCGGTGGTCGAGCTGGCGGAACGGCTCGCAGCCTTGGCGCCCGGCCTCGAGAGGGTCCTGCTGCTGTCGACCGGCGCCGAGTCGAATGAGGCAGCCATCCGGTTGGCGAAGCTGGTGACGGGCAGGCACGAGATCGTCGCCTTCTCGAAAAGCTGGCATGGAATGACCGGGGCCGCTGCCTCGGCGACGTACAGCGCCGGCCGCAAGGGGTATGGGCCGGCTGCGGTTGGATCGTTGGCGATCCCGGCCCCGAACAGCTTCCGTCCGCGCTTCAAGCACGCCGACGGGTCGCTCGATTGGCTGACCGAGCTGGACGATGCGTTCGCACTGGTCGACAGCCAGTCCACGGGTAGCCTGGCGGCTTTCGTCGCCGAGCCCATCCTGTCCAGCGGCGGCATCCTGGAGCTGCCCGAAGGCTATCTCGCAGCGCTGCAGCGGAAATGCCGCGAGCGCGGAATGTTGCTGATCCTGGACGAGGCGCAGACCGGCATTGGCCGTACCGGGCACATGTTCGCCTTTCAGAGAGACGGCATTACTCCGGACATACTGACGCTCTCCAAGACAATCGGCGCGGGCCTTCCGCTGTCTGCCGTCATGACGACGGCGGAGATCGAGGAGGCGGCGCACGAGCGCGGTTTCCTGTTCTACACCACGCACGTTTCCGATCCGCTGCCGGCAGCGGTCGGCCTCGCCGTGCTGGATGTGGTGGAAGAAGAAAGGCTCGTCGAACGGGCAGGGCGTCTGGGCGCGAGATTGGCCGACGGGCTGCTGAAGCTCAAAGCCCGGTATGAATGCGTGGGCGACGTGCGCGGTCGCGGCCTCATGCGGGGCGTAGAGGTCGTCAGGGACGGCACGAACAAGGATGCCGACCATGAGCTTGGCGCCCGGATCGCGGCGGAAGCGTTCCGCCGCGGTCTGAGCATGAACATCGTCAAGCTTCCCGGGATGGGCGGCGTGTTTCGCATAGCCCCGCCTCTGACGATCTCCGAGGCCGAGCTGGATCTCGGCTTGCGGATCATGTCGGAGGCGATCGAAGCCGGCCTTGCCGGCCGCGCGAGCCCTTCCATGGCCGCCGGCTGAAGGGCGATCGATGGCTGAACCGAACGTGACAGGCCGGGATTTTCACGGCGAGGCGGAAGCCGGGGTGCACGGCACCATACGGGTGCTTGTCGGCAAGCTCGGGCTGGACGGACATGACCGGGGCGCAAAGGTGGTTGCGCGCATCCTGCGCGACGCCGGGATGGAGGTCGTCTACACCGGTCTCTACAAATCGCCGCACGAGGTCGTCAGCGCGGCGATCCAGGAGGACGTCGACGTCATCGGGGTCAGTCTTCTGTCGGGCTCCCACGTTCCGCTGTTCAAAGAGTTGGGACGCTGCCTGCGCGAGCAGAAGGCCGAGCACATTCTGGTGGTCGCCGGCGGCGTCATTCCCGAGCGCGACTACGCCGCTCTGTCGGAAAGCGGGGTCGACGCGATCGTTCCGCAGGAGGCGCGGGCCGACCTGATCGTCACGACGATCAGGAACCTCGTCGCTGCCCGTGGTCGCATATGACCGTGTTCGCCCCGTCCAGGCCCGCAGGACGTGCGGCCTACGTGCCTTCGAGCGAGCTCGTGCCCGACGTCCTTGCCGGCAATGTTTCCGCCGCCGCCAGGATGATTTCACGCGCCGAAGCGGGATACACGGAAGCGTCGGCGGCCCTGGCCGAAATCTACAGGCATGCCGGCAGCGCGCATATTGTCGGCATCACCGGTGTGCCAGGCGCCGGCAAGTCCACGCTCGTCTCCGCCCTGATCGAGGCCTTCGCGTCGGACGGGCACAAGGTCGGGGTCATCGCGGTCGACCCGAGCAGCCCGTTCTCGGGCGGCGCCATTCTGGGCGACCGGGTGCGCATGGACGATGCGGCGCAGTCCTGCCGGGCGTTCGTGCGAAGCATGGCAACGCGCGGCAATCTCGGCGGGCTGGCGCGCGCGACGCTGCAGGCGGTCGATGTCCTGGATGCAGCGGGATATTCGCCGATCGTCGTCGAAACCGTCGGCGTCGGCCAGGACGAGGTGGAGGTCGTGACGGCGGCGCACACGATCGTCGTCCTGTCGGCTCCCGGTCTTGGCGACGATGTGCAGGCGATGAAGGCCGGCATCCTCGAAATCGCCGACATTCACGCCGTCGGCAAATGCGACAAGCCGGAAGCGGCCGCCGCGATTGCAGCCTTGCAGGGCATGCTGTCGCTCGGAGCGGCCAGGCCGGGCTCGGGCTGGAATTCGCCGGTGCTTCCGGTGAGCGCGGTTTCGGGCGAGCGGATCGTTGAGTTGAAGGAAGCCATCGGCCGGCACTGGGCGCATTTGCGGGAGAGCGGCGAGCTGGCGCAGCGCCGGCGCAGCATCGGCAGGATGCGGATACTCGCCACCGCGAGGCACCTCAAATTCGACGAGGAGGTTGGGGAGTTCGAGATGCTCGTCGAGGCGGTGGTGAGCCGGGACATCGATCCGTCGGTCGCCGCCCGCCGGTTGCTCGGCCTCGACGATGGGGCGCGGGTGAAATGAACCTGTTCTCGGCGCAGGCAATCGAAGAGATAAGGGCCAGGCAGGCCGAATGGGAAAAAAACGAACTCGCGGCTGCCGTGAAGAGCCGGCCCGAGGAAAGGCCTGTCCGCGAAACCGAATGCGGCATTCCGCTGAAGCGGATCTACACGGCTGCCGACATAGCCGACATCCCTGCAGGCGAGCTGGGTTTTCCGGGCGCCTATCCGTTCACGCGCGGCGCATATCCCACCATGTATCGCGGCCGGCCGTGGACGATCAGGCAGGTTGCGGGTTTCGGCAATCCGGAAGCCACGAACCAGCGCTACAAATACATGATCCAGACGGGCCAGACCGGGCTCTCCACGGACTTCGACCTGCCGACGCTGCTGGGCCTGGATTCGGACGACCCCATGGCGTTCGGCGAAGTGGGACGTGTCGGTGTCGCGATCGATACGGTGGACGACGTCGACCGCCTCTTCGACGGGATCGACCTCGAACGGATTTCGGTCTCGCTGACGATCAATCCTTCGGCCTGGGTCGTCTACGCGATGTTCGTCGCCGTGGCGGAGCAGCGCGGCTGCGACCTGCGCAAGCTGACGGGCACCCTGCAGGCGGATCCGCTGAAGGAGTATGTCGCCCAGAAGGAATGGATCTATCCGGTACGGCCCGCGGTGCGGCTGCTGCGCGACCTGATCATGCACAGCGCCAAGGCGACGCCGAAGATCAATCCCATCAGCCTCAGCGGTTATCACCTGTCGGACGTCGGCGGCAACGCGATCCAGGAGATCGCGTTCATCATGGCCTTCACCATCGCCTACTGCGAGGAGGTCATCGATGCCGGCATGGACATCGATGATTTCGCGCCCCGGCTTTCGTTCTTCTTCATCAGCCACCAGGACTTCTTCGAGCAGATCTGCAAGTTCAGGGCGGCCCGGCGCGTCTACGCCAGGATCATGTCGGAGCGGTTCGGCGCGCAAAAGCCGGAATCGATGCGGCTGCGCGTGCACGTGCAGACCGCCGCGATGAGCCTCACCAAGGTCGAGCATCACAACAATCTCATGCGCACCGCCATCCAGGCGCTCGGCGCCGTGCTTGGCGGTTGCCAGAGCATGCATACGAACGGTCTCGACGAGGCGTTTGCGATCCCGACCGAAGAGGCGATGAAGCTCGCCATCCGGACCCAGCAGATCATCCGCGAGGAAATCAACGTGACGGCGGTGGTCGATCCGCTCGGCGGCTCATACTTCGTCGAACGCCTGACCAGGGATATGGAAGACGAGATCTGGAAGGTCCTCGACGAGGTGACGGCGCGCGGCGGGGCGATCAAGCTGGTGGAGGAGGGCTGGTTCCAGCAGAAGCTGGCGGACTCGGCCTATGCCACCTTCAAGAAGATCGATGCGGGCGAGAAGGTCTCGGTCGGCGTGAACCTGCACGCCGACGCGACGAGCGCCAGCGCCGAGGTGCACATCCACCCGTATGACGAGCATTGCACCCAGCTGCAGATCGATCGCCTGAATGCCGTGCGTGCAAGCCGGGACGCCGACCGCGTCCGCAAGCTTCTGGATGAGCTCAGGCAACAAGCCGGGTCAGACGACATCAACCTGCTTCCGAAGACGATCGAGCTCGTCAAGGCGCGAGCGACGCTGGGCGAGATCTGCCGGGCCCTGCGTGACGTCTGGGGTTCGTACGCCGAACCGATGATCGTTTGAGGAGGGTGTCATGACCGCAGCCGTCATTTCCAGACAGGACGGGCCCGCAACATGGGTGAAGCTCAATCGGCCGCAACGGCTCAACGCCATGAACAGGCAGCTGGTCGACGAGCTTGCCGAGGCGCTTGCGCGGGCCGAGGCGGACGCATCCACCCGCGTCATCATTCTCCACGGTGAGGGGCGGGCCTTCTGTTCCGGGGACGACCTCAAGGACCTCGACGCGCAGACGGCATCGGAGGCGGCGACGCAAGCCTGGGTGGAGGCCATCCAGAACATCACCTTGCAGATCATGCGATCGCGCAAGATCGTGATCGCCGCCGTGCATGGCTGGTGCGTCGGCGGTGCCCTCGAATGGGTCATCAACTGCGACTTCCGGCTGTTCGCCGACAACACGAGGTGGTTCTTCCCCGAAGTCGGCTACGGCCTTTTCGTGACCGGCGGGGTCACGTCGCTGCTGACCAAGCAGGTCGGGCCGCAAATGGCGAAGGAGCTGATGATCCTTGGCGAGAAGCATGACGCCAGGAAGGCTCTCGAGGTCGGGATCGCATGGAGGCTCGTCGCCGAAGCCGCGCTGCTCGATGAAGCCGCGAAACTGGCTCTGGCGATCGCGGAGCGTCCGGCGGGCGCCGTCGCCGATATCAAGCACGCGATCAATGAAGGCTTCCACTCATCCCTTGCAGACGCAATGGCGCTCGAGACCAGCGCCACCGTCAGCGGCTTCCTGTCGCCCGAGGCGCAGGCACGCGCCAGAGAGTTCTGACCTTGTCCGAGCGTCGAGCCACAGCACCTCGCACCGTCCCCGGCCGATCCGAAGCCGACATCAGGGATCGGGTGTTGCCGCGGATTCTGCTGAGGCAGGCCGAGCAGCTTGGAAGCAGCAGTTTCATCGACATCTGCGGGCGTTCGGCGAGCTTCGAGGAGATGCTGGATGTTTCCAGCCGGCTGGCGCGCGGCCTGCGCAATCTCGGTGTGGGTCGAGCCGATCGCGTGGCGATGCTGCTGCCCAATTGCTTCGAGCTCGTCGCCATGTGGTTCGCGGCGTCAAATCTCGGCGCCATCGAAGTGCCGAACAATCCCGGCCTGAAGGGGGATCTGCTCTGTCATAACCTGAACAATTGCGGAGCGGAGGTGCTCGTCGCGGACGGCTCGGCGCTCGTGGAACTCGCAAAGGTCCAGGACAATTTGCCCAGCCTTAGGACGCTCATCCTGGTGGGTGCCGATCCGGGTGAAGCCAGGGCGGCTGGTATCAGGATCGGCCGAGTGGTGGCCTTCGAAGAATGCCTGGCGCCGCAGCCCGATTTCGATCTGGCCGACATCCATTACTCCGACCCGATGGCGATCCTCTACACGTCCGGCACGACCGGTCCTGCCAAGGGGGTCCTGATGTCCCATCATCATTGCTACTCCTGGGCAGCTGCGATGGCGCACAATCTGGGTTACACCGCCGGCGACGGCTATTTCTCGGCCTTGCCGCTCTTCCATACCGACGCGCAGATGTTCGGCGTCTACCTGCCGCTGATCTACGGCACGCGGGCAACGCTGGTCGACGGCTTCAGCGCGTCGAAATTCTGGGACCAGATCCGCGCCAGCGGCGCCACGGCAACCAATTTGCTGGGCGCCATGGCCGTTATCCTCATGCGCAGGCCGCCATCCGCGAGCGACGCCGACAATCCCGTCAGGGTTTGCCAGTGCATTCCGATGGTCCCCGACAAGCAGGCGTTCGAGCGCCGTTTTGGCATGCGGCTCGTGACCGGCTACGGGCAGACCGAGACCGGTTTCGTGACCCTGGACACGGTCGGCGAGGGGAAGCCCGGTTCCTGCGGCCGCCCGCACCCAGATTGGGAGGTGGCGATCGTGGACGAATCGGATGGCCTTCTCCTGCCCGGCTGCGTGGGCGAGATCGTGTCGCGCCCGAAGAAAAGCTGGACCATGTTCTCGGGCTATCACCGCGCCGAGGCGAAGACGGTCCAGACGCTGCGCAACCTCTGGTATCATTCCGGCGATGCCGGCTTCATGGACGAGGATGGCTGGCTCTACTTCAAGCATCGCCTGAACGAGGCGATCCGGCGCCGGGGCGAGAACATCTCCGCCTACGAGGTCGAGACCACGGCCGAGACGCACCCCGACGTCGTCGAGAGCGCCGCCTTCGGCATTCGGTCGGAGCTCACCGAAGAAGACATCATGGTGGTGGCCATGCGCAGGGCGGGATCGTCGCTGCAGGCGGCCGACCTGCTCGACCACTTCAGGGCATCTGCGCCGCGCCACATGGTGCCGCGCTACATCGAGATCACCGACACCCCTCTGCCGCGAACGCCGACGGAAAAGATCGCCAGAAGCGAATTGAGGCAACGCGGCGTGAGTGCTGCCGCGCTCGATCGGGGGGAACGTTAGCGTGAAACATGGAGCGCACGCGATTGCGCCGGCGAGGCTGCGGGAGCGCCATCGACCTGCCGCTCTGCTCGACGAACCGAATTCCCAGGGAGGCCGTTGAATGGCGAACAAGACGATCCGTGTTGCGACCGATGTCGGCGGCACCTTTACCGACCTGGTCTGCTTCGAGACCGACCATGCCACGGGCGAGTCGCGCATCGTGACGGCCAAGTCCGACACCACGCCGCCGAATTTCGAGGAAGGCGTGCTCAACGTGCTGGCGAAAGGTGGCGTCGAGCCGAAGGCGGTCGACTTCCTGGCGCACGGCACCACGGTGGTCATCAACGCGCTGACCGAGCGCAAGGGCGTCAAGGTCGGGCTGATCACCACCGAGGGTTTTCGCGATACGCTG
>Ga0164290_1001379_pt1 | contig 37814 bp, 35 predicted proteins | sample Micstemetagenome_FD_108782 | JGI IMG/M metagenome (GOLD analysis project Ga0164290, IMG submission 108782) | Contaminated culture microbial community from soil near Moab, Utah, USA - Microcoleus steenstrupii SON62 (Illumina Assembly) | ecosystem: Environmental > Terrestrial > Soil > Soil crust...
GATGATCTACGAACTGATCACGGCGGCGCTCTTCAGCGTCCTGTTCACCGTTGCGGCGCTATGGCGCTTCGAGGACGAGGAGTTCTGAGCCAGTAACGCCCGGGCGTTTCAAGAGGGCTGGCGACGTGCGCCAGCCCCTCGCGTACCTTACAGCTCGGGTAGTACCCATCCAAGGCTTTGCAAAGCCTTGGATGGGTACTGCCCCCGTTACCTCCTGGTTCACAGCCAGGCGCCTCGCTATTCCGGCTTCCGACACCACGGTGGCTGGAGGAGCTGGACTCGAACCAGCACAGCGAGGTCCAAAGGCTCGCGTCCTTCCCTTAGACGATCCTCCAATGCCTCTGAGCTACGGCGGCGTAGTGGTGCGCCCGACAGGTTTCGAGCCTGTGACCTGCCGGTCTTCAGCCGGCTGCTCTCCCTCTGAGCTACAGGCGCACGTGGGTCCGCTGGCGGGAGCTGCCCCCGCGACCTCCTCGCTACCAACGAGGCGCTCTGGCTGGCTGAGCTACAGCGGATCAGGGTGGTGCCCGCGGCCGGCTTTGCTCCGGCGGCCTCCTCCGTGTGAACGAGGCGCTCTGCTGGCTGAGCTACGCGGGTCCGGTGGTCGAGCCGCCTGGATTTGCACCAAGGTTTCGTGTGTATCAGACACGCGTCCTGCTGTTGGACGACGGCTCGCAATGGCTGCTCGGGCAGGGTACGATCCTGCAACCACCCGATTAACAGTCGGGCGCTCTACCAGTTGAGCTACCGAGCATCGTATGGTGCAGGCGGAGGGAGTTGCACCCCCACAGGCCGATGGCCCACGGTTTTACAGACCGCTTCGCTCGCTGATGCGGGCGCCTGCGTGTGGTCCCGGTGGAGGGCAACGATCCCCCAACCTTCTGATTAAAAGTCAGCTGCTCTGCCAGTTGAGCTACACCGGGATGGGTGTGTGGTTGGCCGGGCGGATATAAGCCGCCTGCTCTCACCGTTGAGCTACCGGCCACTGGTGCCGACAGAGGGCCACGTTAGCGAAGCTGGCGCGCAGCGCTTTCACCCACCCTTCCGCAGCGACCTCCGGCGTGTCGTGCCGGCGCTCTTCTGGCTGAGCTACGCGGGCGTGGCCTCCCAGCCAGGGCTCGCACCTGCGGCCTCCCGCTTCGAAGGCGGGCGCTCTGTCGGCTGAGCTACTGAGAGCTGGCGGGGCGTGCCGGACTCGAACCGGCGTCTGGCTCCTTGAAAGAGAGCTGTCCTTGGCCGCTAGACGAACGCCCCGAACTGGTGGAGCCACCGGGCTCTGCCCCCGGTCCTCGGCGCTGTGGGGTCGCCAGACGAGGCGAAGCCTCTACGCCGCGTCTTCCTGATCAGACCCTGGCCCCATCTGGCACCGCGCCGCAGTTCTGCCCTGCGCCCCCGGAGGTACGAGCTCCGTGTGCCGCTGCCAACACCTGCGCGGTACGTGGTCACGCGAGCTGGACCTGCCCCAGCGACCTCCCCGTTATGAGCGGGGCGCTCTACCTGGCTGAGCTATCGCGTGAGAGTAGTACTCCCTGCCGGTGCTGCCCCGGCCCTTCCTGTTCGAGAGACAGGTGTCCTCGCTGCTAGACGAAGGGAGCATGTGGTGGAGGTGGCGGGTACTGCCCCCGCCGCCTCCCGCTTGCAAGGCGGGCGCTCTCCTGAGTGAGCTACAGCCCCATCTGGTCAGGCTGGCAGGGTTCGCACCTGCGACCTCTCGCACCCCAAGCGAGCGCGCTGCTGCTGCGCCACAGCCTGTCAAAAGCGTTCGAGCGTAAAGCGCAAAGCGTAGAACAACCGGGCAGGAACAGCACCGCCAGAGGTGCGCGGCTGTTTTGCACTTTACGCTTCTCCTGGTCAGGGTGGCCGGATCTGCCCCGGCGCCTTCGGGTTGGAAGCCCGACACGCTGCTGGTTACGCCACACCCTGGACTGGTCGGAGTTGCGGGGTTCGCACCCGCGGCCTTCGGCATGGCGCGCCGACGCTCTGGCTGGCTGGGCTAAACTCCGGTCTGGTGGTCACAGGGAGAGTTGCACTCCCACGCCCTCGCGGGCACGAGGTTCTGAGGCTCGCGCGTCTGCTCGATTTCGCCATGTGACCAGATGGGGGTGGTGGCCGGAGTTGCACCGGCGACCTCCGGGGTATGGGCCTGGCGCGCTGCTCCTGCGCCACACCGCATCGATGGTGGACCCGGCGGGCTCTGCCCCCGCTCCCTCCGCACTGCCGGCGCGGCGCTCTCCTGAGTGAGCTACAGGCCCTTAAAAGCGTTTGAGCGTAGAGCGCAAAGCGCAAAGCGGTTGTGGCTGCCAGGCCAGGGGTTGAACCTGGATTCACTGCTTCAGAGGCAGGCGTCCTACCAGTTAGACGACCCGGCATCAAGTGTTAGGCTGTTCTCCGCTTTGCGTTTTGCGCTTCCAGGTGGCGGCTCCGACGGGTGCTGCCCCCGCGACCTCCCGGTTGACGGCCGGGTACTCTCCTGTTGAGCTACGGAGCCGAGTGGCATCGCCGGGCGGGCTCGCACCGCCGACCTCTGGCTTCGGAGGCCAGCGCTCTGTCTGTCTGAGCTACAGCGATATGGCGACCGCACGAGGATTCGCACCTCGGGCCTCCGGCTTCGCACGCCGGCGCTCTTTCTGCTGAGCTATGCGGTCATCGTTTCGGGTGAAGGGCCGGGGCAGGAGTAGTACCGCGCTCGGCTACGCTGTGCGAGACAGGCGCAGGCGGCGTGGGTGCAGCTGCCCCGGCCGGCGACCGCCGTGAGGCGGTCGGGGATGGGCTGCAAAAGCGGGTTAGTAAAGTTCGACTGGCAGGGGCCGCCCGAGTTGCACGGACACCGGACAGTGTTGGAGACTGCCGTGCTGCTGTTACACCAGACCCCTTTGTGGTCAGGGTGGCAGGCTTCGCACCTGCGACCTCCTCGTCCCGAACGAGGCGCGCTGCTGGCTGCGCCACACCCTGACGATTGAGCCGTCCTGAACCTTTCTAATACGTTCTACATCGCTTCGACCTCGGGACAACCAGAGGATAACATACGAGTATACAACGCCCCTCAGTCGCAAGGCTGATATGTGTATACAACAAAAGTACGAGATGTGTATACAACACTCTGCCGGACAAAAGGCCGGTGTCACGCGAAGTTCCCGCGGTGTACTGGCGGCACTGATTGCACAACAGTGAGGCGGGGCGGCTATGAGTACTGGCAATCTAGTGGTTGAGCGCGAGCGATATAGCCCGGCGGCCCACGAGGGCGAGGGTCTGTGGGCGGGCGGTTGGGTAGATACAGACGGCAGGGTGCGCGAGCTCTGCATCAGCCAGGGTGTTCGTTGGAAACGCGTTCAGGTGCGGGAAGATCGAGAAGTCGACGACTCCCAGGGTGCAGTCGTCCGCTACGGACGACCACTCGACGAAGTACGCTCCGATTCGCGGGGTCATCACCATGCTTCCGGCGCTCACCCCCACCCAGACCGTCTCGGGCAGCGACGGCAGGAGGTCCGCCAGCCCGGACTGCCGCATCCAATGGGACAGGTACGTCGCATCGCCGCCGTCCACCAATAGGACGTCGGCCTCCCGCACCCACGGGACCCAGCGCTCCTTGCCGATGCTGGGGAGTGCGGTGAGTTCGAGGACGCCGACCGACTTCCAGCCCAGGTCGCACATGGGCGCCGGGCTCTGGCCGGCGATGAAGCGCCAGGCCGAGGTTGGCGTACACATGGGGTGGCCCCACTCCGCCGTCGGGATGCACAGGGCACTGGAGTCGGCGATCGGTTTGCCCAGGAGGTCGATGAGCGCCTCGCGGATGCTTGTGTTCGTGGCGCCCCCGGACGTGAGGAGCAGTTTCATAAGGCATGCTGTTCCTGATTATAGTGGGCCAGAGTGGCGCTGACGAGCAAGCGGCGCGGTCGCTAGACTCGCTGTCGCTGCTGCTCAGACTGCTCGAACTTCAGCCAGCCGCTTGACTGCGTACTCGTCGTCCCAGCAGACGGCGGCTTCCCAAGCGGCCGACGCTTGCGCAGCGATGTCGTGCGCCTCGTCGTTGAGACCGGCGGCATTGTGGGGCAGCGCCAGGTCGAGGTCGCACCGCGACGAGCGACTGCGAACTGCCCTTTGAGGCGTACGCTCCACACGTCGTTGGCCACGCCGCCGGCGAGCCGCTCAATGCGAGCGACGTCGTCACCTCACTGCTCGAGTGCTTCCCATCCCACTGGCCCCATCCTCCCCTTCATGCATCGCACGATTGCGCCCGGTCGACATAAACGCCATGCCTTCCATTCATCGGCATGACGCTCCGGCTCAGCGGCGGGCCGCGCAGCAGGCCCTCCGCTGCAACCGGTTGTTCTCTGTCGGTGAACGTATCCCAACGACCGTTCGCTTGCCGCACGGCACGTGCACTTCTGCGGCTGTCCGGGAACGCTTTGCCCGAGCTGCTCGGCGAGGCCGATGAGCAGCCCTTCGGGTCCGCGGATGTAGCAGAGCCGACACGAGTCCGCGTACTGAACCACGTCGCCCACGAGCTGCGCGCCGTGGGTACGGAGCCTGGCCCACTCGCCTTCGATGGTGGCTCGCCCTTCGAGCTTCATGCCAAGCTCGACGAAAAAAGCGATGGCGGTATCGAGAAACCACACCACGATGCCGACGTTGTCCATGCACGTAAGCGCCATATCACTTCCGCTCATGCGTGAACGGTAGCGGCGGACGTGAGGACACGCCATCAGCCCCGGCGTGCCGCCTCGATCGCAGCGATATCGATCTTTGTCATCTCCATCATCGCATCGAACGCGCGCTTGGCGGCAGCGGGATCGGGGTCGCTGATCGCATCTGTCAACGCCAGCGGCGTAATCTGCCAGGACAAACCCCATTTGTCCTTGCACCAGCCGCACGCACTCGCTTGGCCGCCGTTCCCGACAATCGCATTCCAGTACCGATCCGTTTCGGCCTGGTCAGCGGTTGCGACCTGGAACGAGAATGCCTCGGTGTGCGTGAACTCGGGGCCGCCATTGAGCCCGATGCACGGGATACCCATCACGGTGAACTCGACCGTCAACACCGCTCCTTGCTTCCCCGATGGAAAGTCGCCCGGGGCGCGGTGCACCGCCGTTACCGACGAATCGGGAAACGTCTCGGCGTAGAAGCGCGCGGCGTCTTCGGCGTCCCGGTCGTACCAAAGGCAAACCTTGTTCTTGGCTGGCTTTTCCACGTTTGTTCTCCGTTTCGCCCCCGGGAGCGTTCTCCCAAGGGCATGGTCACTGCGAGGACCCAGCGTCACTCGCAACACATAGTCGACCGAGACACTGCAATTTCGACCGTGCGCCTGGAGTCATCCGAGCGAGAGCGGGCAAGCAGGGGGGTGCACCGTGAGGTGGCGACGACCCGGATCGCCGCCACCTCAGACCAGTGATGGACGAGCAGGTACTTGAAACAGCGCGAGCGCTCTGGTATAGTTGATTTGGAAGTCAAACAAAGTAAAGAGGAGCGCTTGGCTCCAGCGAAACCGAGCACTGGTGGAGGCTGTCACATCTCTTGTGCTGCCTCCGTTTTTGTGTGTCCGCGCCGTAGCAAGGTCGTACGAAGGGACGCGCCGATGAGCCTGATGACGGTACTGCTGTTTGGGGCGGGGATCGTGCTGCTGATCTGGGGCGCCGACCTGCTGGTGCGCGGCGCCGCCCATCTGGCGGCGCTGGCCGGTATCTCCCCGCTCGTGATCGGGCTGACCGTGGTGGCGACGGGCACCAGCGCGCCAGAGCTGGCGGTCAGCCTGCGGGCGGTGTTCGTCGGCCAGGCCGACCTGACCCTGGGCAATGTGCTGGGGAGCAACATCGCCAACGTCCTGCTCATCCTTGGCCTTGCGGCGCTGGCAGCGCCGCTGCTGGTCGCCCCGCGCGTGCTCCAGCGCGAGGTGCCGACGATGATCGGCGTCTCGCTGCTGCTCTGGCTGCTGGTCGCCGATGGGAGCCTTGGCCGGCTCGACGGCCTGCTGCTGGTTGTGCTGCTCGGCGCCTTCCTTGTCGCCACCGTCGTGGTGGGCCGGCGGGGCGAGCCCGCCGACGCGGCGCACCCCGCCACGCCGCCGGATCGTAGCCGCCGGAGCGTGCTGCGCAACATCGGCCTGGTGCTCGGCGGCTTGGTCCTCCTCGTCGCCGGCGCCCAGTGGCTAGTGGACGGGGCGGTGACCTTCGCCCGCACGCTCGGGGTGAGCGAGCTGATCATCGGGTTGACTGTAGTGGCAGTTGGCACCTCGCTGCCTGAGATCGCCACCTCGGTGCTGGCCAGCCTGCGCGGCGAGCGCGAGATCGCGGTGGGCAACGTCGTGGGCAGCAACATCCTCAACATCCTCAGCGTGCTCGGGCTCACGGCGACGCTCGCCCCGCAGCCGATCGCCGTCCCGGCCGGCGCGCTGGCCTTCGACGTGCCGGTGCTGGTTGCGACCGCCGTAGCCTGCCTGCCAATCTTTTTCAACGGGCGCATGATCGCCCGCTGGGAGGGCGGGCTGTTCCTGGCCTACTACGTCGCCTACACGGCCTACCTGGTGCTCGCCAGCACCCAGGCCGCCAACCTGCGCATCTTCAGCGCCGCGATGCTGTTCTTCGTCATCCCGCTCACGCTGGTGACCATCGCGGTGGTCACCGTGCAGAACCTGCGCCAGAGCCGGCAGGCGCCGGTTGCGTAGGTGAGGTGAACACCCGCACATATTATCGAAGGGGGTTTTCGCAATGACCACACACGCCGCTCTAAACCACACGACAATCAAACACCCGATCGACATCAGCTCGCGGGCGTTCATCCAGCACAAAGAGGCCTACTACCGCTGGCTGCGCGAGGAGGCGCCCGTATACAAGGGCAAGCTGAGCATCATCGGTGTCTACCTGCTGTCGCGCTACGACGATTGCGTCGCGATGCTCAAGGACCCGCGCTTTGTGCGCGACCGCACCACCGTCACCGGCGGTAAAAACCGCCTGCCGTTCCCCGTGCCCAAAGCCATCTCGCTCCTCGCCAGGAACATGATTCTGGAGGACGAGCCCGAGCATCGCCGCCTGCGCAACCTGGTGCACAAGGCCTTCACCCCGCGGGCGCTCGCCCGCCTCGAAGACCGGATCGCGCGGCTGACCCACGAGCTGCTCGACGCCGCGGAGGGGCAGGGCGCGGTGGACTTGATGCAGGCCTACGCCCTCCCCATCCCGGTGACCGTGATCCAGGAGCTCGTTGGCGTCGCCAACGAGGACATGCCGCGCTTTCGCAGCGGGATCAGGGTTCTCTCCGAGGGCTTCACCGGCTGGAACTTCCTGCGCACGATCGTCTGGGATCTTCCTGCCACCGTACAGTTCGTCCGCGAGTTGATCGCGCGCAAGCGGGCGAACCCGGGCGACGATATCCTCACCGGGCTGATCCAGGCCGAGGAAGCAGGGCAGCAGCTCAGCGACGACGAGCTGGTGTCGATGGTGATGCTGCTCATCCTGGCCGGCTACGAGACCACCGTCCATCTGATCACCAACAGCGTCGTGAGCCTGCTGCTCCACCCCGAGCAGCTCGCGCGCCTGCGCGCCGAGCCGGAGCTCGCAGGCTCGGCGGTTGAGGAGGTGTTGCGCTACAACGGCCCGGTCCAGAACACCAAGCCGGCATACGCGACCGAGGACGTGACCCTCCACGGCGTCACCATCCCGAAGGGCGCGATGGTGATGCCGCTGCTGGGGGCGGCCAACCACGACCCGGCAATTTTCGAGCGGCCCGAGGTCTTCGACATCGCCCGTACGCCCAACCGGCACCTGGGCTTCGGGCAGGGCATCCACTACTGCCTGGGCGCGCCGCTCGCCCGTATGGAGACGCGCATCGCGCTCACAACCCTGCTCGAGCGCAGCCCGCGCCTCCGCTTGGCCGTGAGGCCGCAGGAGCTTGTCCTGCAGTCCGTCCCGAGCTGGCACCGCTATGCGGCCCTGCCAGTCGTTTTGTCGTGAAGCGAACTCGCTCGACAAGGCGGCCACCTGCTCCGCAGTCCGGCGCGAAGCGCGCGCTTCGCCATGAGCGCAGCTACGGCACCTCGCTTGAGCTAGGGCTCGACGGCGACGCGCCAGGCGCACACGGTCAGCAGGAGCGTGAGTGGCGTAAGCAGCAGATGCTCGGTGCCGTCCGCACGAGCATTGCGCCTACGGCCGAGGAACTGGTCGCCCCAGGGGTGCAGGGGCAGCCGGGCGCGCAGCGTCAAGCTCGTCCCAGCGCGCGTGCAGATGTGGCGCGGGCTCCAGCAGGCGCGTGCCCCGGCCGTAGACCAGCAGGGTGAGCAGCAGCACCAGGCCGGACAGCAGCAGCTCGAACCCGGTCTTTTCCACCAGCCCGAGCGGGCCGGCGAACTGCACGAGCGCAACACCATTATCGCTGTACAGGAACAGGTCGCCGGCGAGGTTGTGGGCCAGGTGGTACGCCCCCGCGACCCAGAGCGAGCCGCTCTTGACGTACAGGTACCCGTAGACGAGCCCGCCCAGCAGCCAGGTGAGAATGAGCGGGCTCACCCCGCGCACAGGGATATGCCCGACGCAGAACAGCACCGCCGAGATCAGGATGGCCCGGCCGACCCCGGCGCGCCGGAGGCGGGTCAGCACGTAGCCGCGGAACAGCACCTCCTCGAAGAATGTGCCGGCCTGGCCGATGACGCCGAGCGCGACCAGGGCCCACACGGGGGCGACGGTGCTGACGCTGCGCACTCCCAGCCAATCCAGGCCGAAGATGTATGCCCACGCCAGCCCCAGCGTGACGGTCGTGCCGAGCAGGATGGCTAGCAGGTCGCGGCGGCCCCAGGTGAACGCAAAGCCGCGGGGCGGGACGCTGCCTATGGCCGCGGCGTAGGGCAGCAGCATAAGAATGATGACCGCCCCCGCCACCGCGTTCGCCAGCATCCGTGGCCCGTACCCGCCGCTTAGGATCTGCTCGGTCAGGCCGAAGATGGTGGCGCCGCCCAGCACCAGGGCGATCCCTGCGTAGGGCAGCAGCATCGCTCCCAGGATCTGCATGATAGTCTTGCGCGTGGTCATCGTTCCCCGCCCTTTCATTGCTGGATCGTCGCCGCCGAGGCCATCGTTACCGGGTGAGCGCCTGCCGAGCGGGCGAGGCCGTGGGTGTGGCGCCGCGCAGCAGCGCCACGCTCACCGTCCCGGCCCACAGGAGCAGGAGCGGGAGGGCCAGGTAGAGCGCCGGCGCGAGGGCCGGGCTGATGATGAAGCTCAGGCCTCCGGCGACCAGGCTGAGCACAAGCAGCCCGCCCGCCCAGCCGAGCCAGCGTGGCAGCCTATGACCCCCGAGTGCGAGCGGCACGGTGGCGGCAATGAGCAGTGCGAGGGCAAGCAGCTTGAAAGCGTCGAGCGTGTTGATCAGCGTCCGGATGACGGGGATGGTCGCGGCGTTGCCGGCCAGCAGTGCGGGGCTGACGAGGCTGGAGCCGAGGGCGGCCTGGGTGAGTGAAAGGCCGGCCGCAACGACCGCCGCCCCGAAGCTCAGTGTCGCGAGGGCGGTTGTATCCGCGTCTTCACGTAGGGCGCCCCCGAGCGCGGCGGCAAGCGACACCAGCGCGAGGGCCGCAACCCCGTGGATGAGGAAAACCTGGGCCAGATGCTGCGACGCGTGGGCCTGGTAGAAGGCGGCGAGCTCGGTGGCCGGCGTCATCAGGTTCGGTGCCTGTGGGTCGATAACCAGGCCGACAACCCAGGCGGCGACGTAGACGAAACCGGCGGCGGCGAGCCACGGACGACGGGTGGACATGCTAACCTCCCTCGCGGGTATGCAGGTGATGGATCAGGATCGGAGAAGCAGCGCAATGCGGTCGTAGGCGGCGATGGTCTGGAGGAGGGCCAGGCCGGCGAACCCGGCCGCGAGGCCGGGAGCCCCGAGGTTGATCAGCATCCAGACGGCCCCGCTGAACAAAGCCGCCTCGACCGCCAGCCGGACGATGCCGGGCGCTGCGACCGCGGCCTTCGGCGAGACAAATGCGCCCCAGAGTATGGCGGCCAGGAGCGGGAGGCCGAGGGCCAGCACGACGGCCAGCGGGCCGTTGGCCGCGCGCCAGCCCCAGGCCCCGTAGATCCCGAGCATCGCCAGCTCAAGCCCGAAGCGGACGGCCAGGGTCAGCGGGTGGTTGGACATGCCTCCCCCTTCTCGGCCTCGCGCTCCAGGCGCAGCTCGGTCAGTGTGAGCCCAAGGTCACGCAGCTGGAGCAGCACGCCGTACAGCGCCCCCTGGTCGGCCAGCACGCCGGTCAACAAAGTCTCGCCGGAGGGCAGCCGTGCGAGCGTCAGTGGCGCAAACCGGGCGGCCCAGCGGTCATGGAGATGGCCTTGAACGCGGATCTGGTAGGTGCCCATCCGTTGCTCCTGTGCCACGGCCGGTGTGTCAGCACGTAGCGTGTCGTATGGGCACAGCATAGCAAGGCGGCGGTGCTCGCCGCGGTAGCTGAAAGTCGTATCGGGAGTCGTAGAGCGGAGGTGGTTGGGCCGCTCAGGGGAGCAGGCCGAGGGCGCGGGCGCGAGCTATAGCTTCGGTGCGGCTTTCCACCTGGAGTTTGCCGAAGATGTTGCTGAGGTGCTTCTTCACCGTTGCCAGGCTGATGATCAGGCGGTCGGCGAGGGCCTGGTTCGAGAGCCCCTCGGCAATCAGCTGGAGCACCTCCTGCTCGCGCTGGCTCAATGGCTCAACCAATGCGGGCCGGGCGTGTGCGGGGAGCGAGCGCTCGTGCGGCGAACCCACACGAACGCTACTCGATGCGTTCGATGCGGTAGTGGCCTCAAGCACTCCGCCGAGCAGCGTGCCGGCCTCCCCTGGGCGCCGCAGCCCGACTGATGCTGCGAGCGCGTGTGCTGCTGCGCGTGCCGCCTGCGCTCCTCGCGCATCGCCCGCGCGGCCGGCCACCTCCGCCTCCAGCAGCGATAGCTCCACCAGGATCTCGACGTGGCCGCCGGGGGCCGCGGCGGCCCGGTGTGCGGCGATCGCCGCACTGGCCTCCGCCAGCCTTCCCTGGGCGAGCAGCAGGCGCACGAACACTGCGAAGGCGGTCTTGTCGACGAGAAACAGCGCGTCGGGGCGCGGCTGAGCCCGGCCCGCCCACCCCGCCGCAGCCGGGGTATCGCCACGGGCAAGGGCGACCAGCGCCCGCATCGCGTGGGCCCAGCGCACCATCAGGGGAAGCTGGTTACGCTCGGCCTCCGCCACAAAGCGCTCGGCGAGCTCCTGGGCCGCCGGCAGATCGCCCTGGGTCAGCCGAAGACGGATCAGGCACTCCAGTGCGAGTGCGACCGCGTCACGAATATTGCCGCGCGCGGTCAGCTCCAGCCCCTCGACCAGCAGCCGCTCGGCGGCCGGCAGCTCGTCGCGGGCAAAGGCGACCCGGCCCAGCCCGACAAGGGCCCAGCCGCCCACCGGCAAAAGCCGGCCATCCTCAGCCGCCCGCTGCCGCCCACGCTCGTAGCTCGCAACGGCCCCGTCGAGGTCGCCCCGCTCCTGGAGCAGCACGCCAAGCAGGCAGCGCCCCACCAGCCCGAGGTAGCGGTCGCCGAGCGCCTCGCCGTGCGCGATCAGCTCGGCGTACACGTCCGCCGCGCCCGCCAGGTCGCCCTGCATATGTTCCGCGAGGCCGACATTCATCGTCGCCAGCGCCCGCCCGCGCTGCTCCTCGGCCGGGAGCACCAGCAGGGCTTCGCGGGCCAGCGCCGCCGACTCGCCAAAGCGCTCCGCGATCCGTGCGACGTTGCTGCGCAGGGCGAGCACCCCGCCGTGAAGCAGGCGCTGCTGGCCGGCCGGCAGGTCAGCGCGGCCCAGCTGCTCCTCCGCGAGGGCGAGCAGGGGCGGGATCGCGTCGACCGAGCCGGTCACCAGCAGCACCTGGGCCAGCGTGAGCGCGAGCGACGGATGCGCGCTGAGCGTGTCCTGGGGCAGCGTCGTCAGCCAGCCCCGCAGCGTCACCAGCTCGTTGCGCTCCCAGAGTGTGTCGGCGTGGGCGCCGATCAGTCTGGCGGCTTCGGTCGTATCACCGGCGGCCAGCGCGTGGGTGATTGCGCGGCCGGCGAGCTCGGTCGCACCCTCGGCGTGGGCGGCGTACCAGGCGCTCGCCCGCCGGTGGAGCGTGGGCATCTGGTTGCCGGCCTCCTCGGCCAGCCGGGCGCGCAGCACGTCGGCAAACAGATGGTGGTAGCGATACCAGCGCCGCTCGGTGTCCAGCGGGACGAGGAACAGGTTCGCCCGCTCGAGCTGGGCGAGCATGAGCCGGCTGTAGGAGTCGTGCCCCAGCGTCGGCGCCCTGTGGTGCTCCGTGGCGGCGCCCCGGCCCGGCGTTGTTTCCACAAGCCCGATGACCGCGTCGCAGAGCGGGCCCGAAAGCTGGTCGAGGATGGCGGTCTGCAGCAGAAAGCGGCGCAGGTGGCCCGGCTGGCGCTGGAGCACCTCCTCGACCAGGTAGTCCAGGATATAGCTGTGGCTGCCGGAAAGGGTGCGCACAAAGGCTGCACGATCGCTGAGGTCCTGCATCGAGAGGGCCGCGAGCTGGAGGCCGGCGATCCAGCCCTCGGTGCGCGCCTCCAGGGCGGCGACACTCTCCGCCGTGAGCTCCAGCCCCATCACCTCATTGAGAAAGGCGGCCGCCTCCTCCGGCGTGAAGCGCAGGTCGGCGGCGCGCAGCTCGACCAGCCGGCCGCGGGCGCGCAGCAGCGGGAGGGGCAGCGGCGGGTCGCTGCGGCTGGTCAGCACCAGATGGGCCTGCGGCGGCAGATGGGCGACGAGAAAGGCGATGGCCTCATGCACGGCCGGGCTATCAACCCGGTGGTAGTCGTCGAGGATGAGCAGCAGCGGCGGGGCGACCCGGGCGGCGAGCCGGTTGATCAGCGGTGTGAGGAGCTGGGCGGGGGGCAAGGGCGGGCTCGCGCCCAGGAGTGGCCCAAGCTCCTGGCCAAGCGCGGGCTCGACACGCTCCAGCCCCGCCGTCACCCCCGACCAGAAGCGGGCAGGGTCGCTGTCCGCCTCGTCCAGCGCGAGCCAGGCGACCTGGGCGCTTCCGGCTGCCAGCAGCTCAGACACCCAGGCGGCGACCAGGGTCGTCTTGCCGAAGCCGGGGGGCGCGACGACGATAGTGAGCGGGCGCTGGAGGCTGCGCTGGAGCCGCGCGCTCAGACGTGGGCGCGCCACCAGGGTGTCGGGGGAGGGCGGGACGAACAGCTTGGTCGTGAGCATGGCGGTGGCTTGAGCAGATGAGAAAAGACCACTCATAATTATACCCGATGCCTCGTCCCCGCTACTCCTCTGCGTACAACCTTCGGCGACTGTGTCGGCAGCTGGTGTGATGCTACGCTGAGAGCGCACAACAACAGAGCCCGCACCGCCAGGAGCACTCCCGAATGAACGCGACCTCCCCTCACGATCTCGCCCGCCGACCGGCTACGCCAGCTGTCCAGGCCGATCTCGTGGCCCCACCCGACCGTCGCTGGCTGTTCGCGGCCGCACTCCTGGCCCTTGGCGCGCGGCCGGTATTGGCCGCGCTGATGCAAACACTCATCGCGGGCCTGTTCCTCCTCCAGGGCGCAGCCACACCCTGGGCTGAGGCCGGGCGATGGCTGACCGTGTACGGCTCGGGCGTCGACATGGGCTGCGTGCTGCTGCTGGCGCTCCTGCTCCGGCGGGAGCAACTCCGGCTCCATACGCTGGTTGGGTTTGCCCGCGGCAGGGCGCTGCGTGATGTCGGCGTGGGGCTTGGGCTGCTTGCCCTGATGCTACCGCTCGGTGTTGCCGGCGGGGCGTTCGGCGCCTCGCTCGCCTACGGCACACTCCAAGCGCCCGTACCGCTGTCCCACTTGCCGCTCTGGGGCGCTATCTATAGTGTAGTGGTGTGGCCGGTGCTATGGGCAGCGATGGAGGAGCTGACCTACCTCGGCTACGCGCTCCCCCGCCTGGAGCTGGTCGCTGGCCGATGGCCCACCCTGCTGCTGGTCGTAGCCTGCTGGGCAGCACAGCACGCCGCGATGCCGCTGGTCGCCGAGCCGCGCTTCTGGCTCTACCGCTTCCTGAGCGCCCTGCCAGTGGTGTTGTTCGCCACGGCGGTCTACCAGCGAACCCGGCGCCTGACCCCATTGATTGTCGCGCATTGGGGCGCAGACTGTGCCAGTGCCCTGCTCGTCGCACTCATACCGGCGCCATAGCAGGAATAGCCCGGAGCGTACGGGCGCGGCCGTGTTCGTGATGATCCGCGCCGAGTCGTGGAACGAGTGGCTGCACGACGCCGTGCGGTGCGACGAGCGCGCGACAGCGCGTGCCCCCTGCGCCCGGCGGCGAGCGCAACGCCTATGTGTGGATGAAGAGACCTTCACGGAGTGTAACCGCCTGTTCTCTCCACTGCGCCTGATGAGCTCGTATCATGCCAGGACGCATGTCGATCGTGGCGCTGGACTGGCTTTCCCGACACGTGACCACGCAGTGCCAGCGCTCCCTCGGAGAATAGGGGCAAACCATGAACAGCCAGGTGACCCTATACAGGCTTGTTCTGCTGATCGGTCTGCTCGCGTTGATCGCCGTGGGCGCCGGGCTGTGGTGGCCGGCGGATGGGGCGCCCGTGCCGTTTACTTCGCATCGCGGGGAGGCCGTCACCCTGCATGGCCGCGGCCTCTACCGCTACGACACCGTCAGCATGGCCGCACAGGAGCAGGCCGGGGATCTGGTCACCCTTGTGCTTGGCCTGCCGCTGCTGCTGGCCTCGGCCTGGCTGGCCTCGCGCGGCTCGCTGCGCGGCCGGCTTTTGCTGGCGGGAACCCTGGGCTACTTCCTCTACACCTACGCCTCGATGGCCTTCCTGGCCTCCTACAACGAGCTGTTCCTGGTCTACGTCGCGCTGTTTGCGCTCAGCCTCTGCGCCTTCGTCCTGAGCCTGCGCTCGTTCGACCTCGCCGCGCTGCCGCAGCACTTCTCAGCCAGCCTCCCGCGCCGCTCGATCGCCGGCTTCCTCTTCGCCGGCGGCGGCTTCCTGCTGCTGGCCTGGCTGGGGCGGATCGTCCCGCCGCTTCTGGCCGGCACGACGCCGGCCCTGGAGAACAGCACAACGCTCGTGATCCAGGCGTTGGACCTCGGCGTGGTGGCGCCGCTCTGCTTCCTGTCGGGGCGCCTGCTGCTGCGCCGCAGCCCCTGGGGCTATCTGCTGGCCTCGGTGGCGCTGCTGAAGATGCTGACGCTTGGGGCGGCGGTGAGCGCCATGGCGGTAAACATGCTGCTGGCTGGCGCCGCCCCGAGTCCGGTCGAGCTGGTGGTCTTCCCGGCGCTGGCGCTGGTGAACTTTATTCTCGCGGTGGCCCTGCTGCGCCACGTCCGGCAGCCGGCGAGCCTTTCGCGCCCCGCCTATCGCTGAAGCGCACAAAGGAGCGAGCGATGAACACGGCGAGCACACGCCTGGTACGAACGACCGCCGGGCTGACCAGCGTCATGCAGACGGCCCGGCTCCTGACGGTCGCGCTTATCCCGCTGGTCGCGCTGGCGGCCGCCGCCGGCTTCCTGTTCCCCGCAGTGTACGCCCGCAACCCGGCGACGATCATCCCGGCCCTGCGCGGGCAGGATCTCGTGACGCTGCTCGCACTGCCGGCGCTTGCCGTGGCCCTGCGCGGCGCGGCGCGCGGATCGCCGCGCGGAACCCTGGTTTATCTGGGGCTGCTGGGCTACATGGGCTACACCTATACGGGGGCCGCGCTCGGGTACGCCTTTGCCGCCCTCACCCCGCTGTATATCCTGCTGTTCTCACTGACCATCTTTGCGCTCGGCGCCGCGATTGGCGGCATCGATGTGAAGCGGCTTGCCCAACAGGTCGGCCCTGGGGTGCCGCGGCGAACGGTGGCCGGGTTTCTCGTAAGCATCGGACTGCTCCTGGCCGCCCTTGAGCTGGGGCAGCACGGCGCCTACCTCGCCACCGGCGTGCTTCCGGCGGGGGTTGCTGCGGCGGGGGGCGGCGCCTACTTCGTCTACGGCCTCGACCTGGGGCTGGTTCTGCCGCTCACCCTGCTCGGGGCGCGCTGGCTCTGGCAGCGTCGCCCCTGGGGCTATCTGCTGGCGGGGGCCATGCTGATCAAAGCGGCGACGATGGGCGCCGCGCTGCTGGCGATGAATGTGGTGAGCCTGTCTGCCGGACAGCCGGCTGACCCGGCGGAGCTGTTGAGCTTCTACACCCTCCTGACCCTGGGCGGCTTGGGGCTGTCGGTCTGGTTCTTCCGTCACTGTGCCCCCTGAGTGTGGGCCGCCGACCTGGGGTTTATCACAACGGCGCGACCGCGAGCACGCCCCGGTTCTGTCGCACACGCGCTGAGTCGCAGGCGGCTCCAGCGCCTGTGCCTCTCGGCCGAGAGCCCACACGCTCAAGTGGTCCCCAATAACCGCCACCTGCTTCGGGCGCTCCAGCACGCTCCCCGGTATGCTGGGGCTGTCGAAGCGCTTGTGAGCGCTGTGGGGAGGAGGACCTGGCTCGCCAGCGCGACTTTGTTACCCACCTGATCGCGCGCGGAACCGCGGCGCACGCGCAGCTCGCATTGACGCAGGGTAAGCTTGCTGTCGCCGTTGGCTGGGGAGCACAGCGGCGATGTCAGTAAGTTCCACTCGAATAAAAGGTTTCCACGGACGCGGCCGGGGCGAATTGCTGGTGGTGGAAGAGGCACGCAAAAGCGCGCCCTGGGGTATGCCCGGGGCGCGCAGCGAGGCGGCGACTGCCTCACGCTATGGCGGCCATATTTCCTCCCTGCGGTGCCTGTTTTGCCCAGCCCACGGGCGCTGTCGCTCGTAGTATACGCGCTCGATGCGGCATAAGCGCGATACCCAAGCCGACCACCGGCCTATCGTTAACGTATCGCCACCGTAGGCGCCCTTGCCGCCGTCTGCCGAGCTTGCTACGATGAGGTGTGGTCACAGATGATTGAGTGGGCGACGATGGCAGCACCAGTATTGACCGTTCTTGTCGTTGACGATGAGGAGCGGCTGCGCGAGCTCGTCCGCGGCTACCTGGCACAGGCCGGCTTTTCCGTGCTGGTGGCCGCCGACGGGCCGCAGGCGCTAGAGCTGGCCCACTGTCACCAGCCCGACTTGCTCGTGCTCGACCTGATGCTGCCAGGAATCGATGGGCTGGACGTGTGCCGTCAGCTGCGGACGTTCTCCGACGCCTACGTGCTCATGCTCACGGCCAGGGCCGAGGAGATCGATCGGGTGGTCGGCCTGGAGGTCGGCGCCGACGACTACCTGACCAAGCCCTTCTCGCCGCGCGAGCTGGTGGCCCGCGTGCGGGCCATGCTGCGCCGCCCCCGGACGAGCGGCCAGAGCGCCTTTCCGCCCGGCGAGGCAGCGCCGCGCGTGTTCGGGCCACTGCGGATCGACGAGGCCCGCCACGAAATCACACTCGACGGCCTCCCGCTTTCGCTCACGGCGACGGAGTACGGCCTGCTCGCCGCCCTTTCTGCCTACCCCGGTCGAGTCTTCACCCGCGCCCAGCTGCTGGAGCAGGTCTGGGGCGGCGACTACTTCGGCGACGACCATGTGGTCGACGTGCATATCGCCAACCTGCGCCACAAGCTCGGCGAGGAGTCGGCCCGGCCGCGGCTCATTGAGACCGTCCGCGGGGTTGGCTACCGGCTCAAGGCGAGCGTCGCCGGAGGCCAGTGATGCCACGCTGGCGCCCGGGCGGACTGCGGGCCCGGCTGTTCCTGGCCCACCTGCTGGTGATCGTCGCCGGAACAGCTACCCTGCTGCTCGTCACCGTTCTCACCGCCCCCACCCTCCACGACCGGCTGATGCTCGCGCTGCTCGGCCCCGCCCACGACCCCGGCGACCCGGCGATGGTGGCGATGGAGCAGGCGACCAACGCGGTGTTCCAGACGGCCATGCTTCAGGCGCTGCTGCTCAGCGGCGGCGCGGCAACGCTGGTCGCCCTCGGGGTGAGCCTGCTCGTCTCCACGCGCATTGTTGGCCGCGTGCGCCAGATGCTCGCCGCGAGCCGGCGCGTCGCCCAGGGCCACTACGCCGAGCGGGTGCCCAGCGCCGGCAGTGATGAGCTCGCGGCGCTGGCCGCCCAGTTCAACACGATGGCCGAGGAGCTGGAGGCGACGGAGCGGCGTCGTGTCGCCCTGATCGGCGATGTGGCCCATGAGCTGCGCACCCCCCTGGCCACGATCGAGGGCTACACCGAGGGCGTGCTCGACGGGGTGGTCGCGGCCTCCGACGAAACCTGGGCGCTCATCCACGACGAGGTCGGCCGGCTCAAGCGGCTGGTGAGCGACCTGCAGGAGCTATCGCGGGCCGAGGCCCGGCAGCTGGTGCTGTACCCGCGCCCGGTTGCGCCGGCCGAGCTGGTCGCACGGGCGCACACCCGGCTGGCCCCGCAGTATGCAGAGAAGGGCGTCGCCCTGCTCGCCGAGGCGCGAGATGACCTGCCCTTGGCCGAGGTCGACCCCGACCGCATCCTCCAGGTGCTCGTCAACCTGCTGGGCAATGCGCTGCGGGCCACTCCGGCAGGCGGCGAGGTGCGCGTGCGGGCGCGCGGCGACAACGAAGGGGTGACCGTCGAGGTGATCGACACCGGAGTTGGCATCGCCGCCGAGCACCTGCCGCACCTGTTCGAGCGCTTCTACCGGGTGGACAAGGCCCGCTCGCGGGCGCTCGGCGGCCACGGCATTGGCCTGACGATCTGCAAAGCCCTTGTTGAGGCGCACGGCGGCCGGATCTGGGCCGTGAGTGACGGGCGGGGCGCCGGCGCTACCTTCACCTTCGCGCTCCCCCGGCACCAGCCTTGACCCAATCTTGGCCAAAGGGCGTACGGCCACCCTCTGTGATTCTTGACACAATCTTGACCAAAACCCGCATCAAGTCTTGAGTTTGGGGCGGTATCCTGGCCTCAGCACCGAGGCCATAGCAAACCTCGGACGAACTACGCCAGGCCAAGGGAGGCCCCCAATGCACTCGATGGACATGACCCACTACATGGAACTGCTCGCCAGCAACCAGCCCTGGAACCTGCTTATCTTTATGGTCGTGCCGGTCGTGCTGGCCGAGTACATTGCGATCACCGAACTCCAGGTGCTCTTCACCCGCAACTTCAGCAGCCCCTGGCGGATCACCAACCGCTACGCCGGCATCGCCGCCGGCCTGTACTTCCTCGGTGTGTTCCTCTACCTCTTCTTCACCGCCGTCGTGCCCCTGACCACCACGGGCGGCTGGCGCGGCCCCGCCGACGTGATCGCCGTCGGCGGCTACCTGCTCGGCATCGTACCGCTGGGTGGCATGGCCCTGCTGGAGCTCGGCGTCATCGGCAAGGGCCTCGACCAGATCGGCAAGCTCAAACTTCACGCGATCTTCGTCGCCATCTTCCTGGTCGTCGCCCATGTCGCGATGATCTTCGGGATGCTCAACCCCACCCTGCTGTAAGCAACGGGCACACGGCTCAGGGCTGCCGGGCTGGGATCACCAGCCCGGCGATACCAATGAGCCAACTGAAGTGTGCCGGCCTGAGTACCAGACTCCTCGATCGCCAGCGATGTTCTAGGCGGGAACGACGTACTGCTCGGGCTGAGCCAGGAAAAGGTCGCGGCAGGCCGGCGAGCAGAAGCGATACAGGTGACCGGCGTGCTCCGCGCCGAGCGCATCCGGGCCGACGCTCATCCCACATACCGGGTCGCGCCCATCCACGCCGGGGTAGGGGATGGTAATGGTTAGCACGGTGCCCTGGCCGGGTGAACTCTTCACATGAATTTGGCCACCGGTGAGCTCTGCTCGCTCACGCATCCCACGCACGCCCCAGTGGCCAGCGGGCGCCTGGTCGTGGTCGGCGTTTGCAAAGCCCACGCCGTCGTCGGTGACCGTCACCACGACACCATCGGCGCTGTAGCGGAAGGTGACCTCCGCGTGGCCGGCGTGGGCGTGGCGGCGGATGTTGCTCCAGGCCTCCTGGATGATGCGGAACAGCGCGAGCTCGCTCTGTGGGGCCAGCCGGCGCTCCTCGCCCTGCACCAGCAGCGCCACCTCGGGCGGGCCCTCGCCGCCGCGGCCGAGCAGCAGCTCGACGGCGGGGAGCAGCCCCAGCTCCTCCAGCGCCGGCGGGCGAAGGTCGCCGATCACGCTGCGCAGCTCTCCGACCAGCGCGGTAATGCTGCCGCGCATGCCCTGGAGCCGCTCGACCGCCCGCTCACCCTCGCCCCGCTCCAGCAGGCGCTGCACTCGATCGACGCTATGGCCAAGGGCGACGAGCTGCTGAACCACCTCGTCGTGGAGCTCGCGGGCCAGCCGCCCGCGCTCGGCCTCCTGGGCCGTGCTCAGCGCGGCGATGTAGGCGTGCTGGTGCTGGAGGCCCTGCTTGGTGTGCGCGCCGAGCACATCGATCGCCCGGCGCAAATCTTCCACCGCCGGGACATCACACACGGGCTGGCCCATATCACAAAGCTCGCCGCGGGCCATCTGCTCGGCTCGCCGCTGGAGTGCCCGCAGTATCGCCTCGTCGATCACAATCTGACTCATTGGTGTTCCGTTACTCCGTGAGAAAGATGAGATTGCGCTGGAGGCCCACCGTCACGGCCTCGGTGCGCGAGGCGACACCGAGCTTGGCGTAGATATTGGCCAGGTAATTCTGCACGGTGCGATCGCTGATCTGAAGCGCCGCGCCGATCTGCTTGTTGGTTTGACCGCGGGCGGCCAGCCGCAGCACCCCCAGCTCGCGCTCGGTCAGCGCGTCGCTGGAGGGAGCGGGCTGGACCAGGCGGGCGATCAGGCGCGGGGCCACCTGAGGGTCGATGGCGGCCTGGCCCGCCGCGGCGGCCCGCACTGCCCGCACGATCTCCTGGCCCTCGGCGGTCTTGAGAATGTAGCCGGAGGCGCCGGCGTCGAGCAGGCCGTAGATGTAGGGATCGTCCTGGTAGGCGGTCAGCACGAGCACGCGCACGCCGGGCGCCGCGGCGCAGATTTGCCGAGTGGCCTCGACGCCGGACAGCTCCGGCATGTTGATGTCCATCACGACCACGTCGGGGCGCTGGGCCAGGGCCAGCTCCACCGCCTCGCGGCCGTCGCGCGCCTCGCCGACGACGCTGATATCGGGCTCGTCGCTCAACAGCTCGCGGATGCCCGCCCGCACCACCTTGTGGTCGTCGGCCACCACCACACGGATCGTCGCTCGTTCCATGGGCCGTGCTCCTGCATACATCGGCAGTGTCCGGTGCAGTATACCCCGTTGGTCTTCAGCTGCGATCGGAGTTCGGCCTCAGCTTCGACGACGAGGCGCTGTGGGACGAGTTCGAGGGCCGGCTCGCGGTGGTCGCCGCCGACGTGCGACCGCTGGCGAGCGTGAGCGCGATCGACGATGACCGCGAGGCGAACCTCGGCAACCGGGTGACGGTGCTCGGCGACATCACCGAGATGCTGGACACCCGCACCTTCCGCCTCGACGCCCCGGCGCTGCTCGGCGGCGACGTGCTGCCGGCACGGTGGGCGCCCTCAACACCGCCGAACTCGGCCCGGCGTATGGGTACGCGCGGGATGAAAACTTGCTAACACCGTTCGCCGACGACACCGTGCTGGTGGCCGATCACACAATCGCCCCCGGGAAGCAACCGGAGCTGCGCCAGGATTACATCGGCAGTTACCAATATTTCCCATTGTTTACCAGCCCCATGTGTTTGCTGGGACCGGTTTTGCATCTTTCCCGGATACGAGGCCGCGCGCCACGACCGCGTGGTGCGGCCGACAGGGCAGATTGTAACGGAGAGGCGGATATGGCAGGATATGGATGTGCAAGTCGGTCGGATGGGGGCACAGGGGCGAGCTCGGCGAGGCGCCACGAGCATCCCCCGCCGACCAGAAGGCGCGCAGTCGCGGCTACGCTGGCTGGGCCCCGGCTTCCTCTAGATGGTTTCGGCAGCCGGCTAGGGCGAGCTGCTGTTCACCCCGCGCATCGGCTCGCTCTATGGCTACAGCCTGATCTGGGCCCTGCTGGCCGCGGTGGCCTGCAAGTGGTTCATCAACCGCGAGGTCGGCCGCTACGCCGTGTGCACCGGCGCGCCCATCCTGGAGGGCTTTAAGCAGCTGCCGGGCCCGCGCAACCGGGCCGTCTGGCTGATCGTCGTCCCGCAGGTCGTTGTGGCCATCTCGGCGATCGCGGGGTTGGCAAGCTCCTCGGCGACGGCGGCGGTGCTGGTGCTGCCAGGCCCGCTCTGGCTGTGGACGCTGGTGATCATCGGCGCTGCCGCCAGCTTCGTGCTCTGGGGCCGCTACGGCCTGATCGAGAAGGCTGCCACAGTGCCGGGGCTTGCCCTCGCCGTGGCTGCGGTCGTCGCGGCGGCCACAGTGTTCCCAAACCCGGGCGCACTGGCGAGCGGGCTGGTGCCGCAGGTGCCCCAGGGCGTCGACCTACAGGAGGTGCTGCCCTGGCTCGGCTTCGCCCTCTCGGGGGCGGCGGGGATTATGTGGTACTCCTACTGGCTGCCGCCCAAGGGCTACGGCGTGGCCGGCAGCGAGCAGGTGAACGACGGCGACACGCCGATCGATCCGAAGCAACTCGACGAGGCCGGCCGCAAGCGGCTCAAGGGCTGGCTCACCCAGCTCACCCTCGACAACACCGTCGCCGTGGTCGGCACGCTGATCATCGTGCTTGGCTTCCTGATCCTGGGGGTGGAACTGCTGCGCCCGCAGGGGCAGGTTCCCGGGGAGGACCGCATCGCCGAGGTGCTCGGGCAGCTGCTCGGCCAGGCCTGGGGGCCGTTCGGCTACTGGTTCATGATCGCCGCGGTCAGCATCGCCTTTTTCAGCACCACGCTGTCCAACCAGGACGGCTGGGCCCGGCTGCTCAGCAACGGCACGGGCATCATTACTCGCGGGCTCGGGCTGGGCGGGCGCTGGGCCGACGAGGGCTTCCTGCGCAAGCTGTTCCTGATCGGGCTGCTGGCGGTGATCCCGGTCGGGGTGTTTTTGATCTTCGGCAACCCGGTGGCGCTGCTCCAGCTTGCCGGGGCGATCGAGGCGGCCCATCTGCCGGTGCTGGCCGGGCTCACGTTGTACGTCAACTACCGCAGCCTGCCGAAAGACCTGCGCCCCTCGCCGGTCACGACCGGCTTCACCGTACTGTCGGCGCTGTTCTTCGCGGCCTTCGCATCGATCTACCTCTACCAGCTCGTCGCCGGCGCCGGCTCGGGGTCGTGAGGAAGGAGGCCCGTTGTGGCGGAGTGGATCAAGGGGTTTATGCAGTCGTTGGGCTACCTGGGCATCGGCCTGCTGATGTTTCTGGAAAACATCTTCCCGCCGATCCCGTCGGAGCTGATCATGCCGCTGGCCGGCTTCACCGCGGCTCAGGGTGAGCTGTCGTTCGCCGGCGCGGTGACGGCGGGGATCGCCGGCTCGGTGCTCGGCCAGCTGCCGCTCTATTACCTCGGCCGGCTGGCCGGCGAGGAGCGGCTGAAGCGCTGGGCCGACAAGTACGGCAAATGGCTGACCGTCTCGCACGAGGAGATCGAGCGGGCCAAGGGCTGGTTCGACCAGCACGGGGGCAAAGCCGTGCTGATCTGTCGGCTTATCCCGGGCATTCGCTCGCTGATCTCCATCCCGGCCGGGATGGCGCAGATGAATCTTGTCACCTTTCTGCTCTACTCGACGGTGGGGATGGGGGTGTGGGCGCTGGCGCTGGCCTGGCTAGGCCTCGTTCTCGGCCAGAACTACGAGCTGGTGAGCCAGTACCTAGGGCCGGTGACGTACGTGGTGATTGGCGCGCTGCTGCTCGGCGGCGCGGTCTGGGTTTGGAAGCGCCACCAGGGGCAGGGCCGCGGCCAGGAGCGCGAACGCCCCTAGGAGCAGGCCCAGCCGCCCAATCTGTTCGGCCGACGCCCGTAGCCCCCGTGGCCGCGCCCGAGCCGGCAGCCAGGGCGACCCATCTTCTGCACGATCACCAACGGGGCGGCGTAGCCGAGTCCGGTATTTACTGCCATCGCCCGCGCTTTTGCCTCGACCTTGCTATGGCAAAGGCCAGGAGGTAACCGAATGGCTATGCAAGCGACACGGACGGTTCATAAGCGCCTGGGCATCATCTTCGACTTTGACGACACCCTCGCCCCCGACAGCTTCCGCAGCCTGCTCCAGCGCTACGGGATCGACAAGGAGCGCTTTGACGCGGAGCAGGTCGCCCCGCTCGTCGATGCCGGGTGGGACACCATCCTGGCCCGGATGTACTGCCTCACCCGGCTGTCGGAGCAACACCCCGACGACCCGATCACCCGGGAGCTGCTTTTGGATATTGGGCGTGACGTCCAGTTCTTCGCCGGCGTCCCCGAGATGTTCGACCGCGTGCGCGCCTGTGCTACAACCATTGTGCCGGAGATTGAGGTTTGTTTCTATCTGCTCTCCTCGGGGTTCCTCGACATTGTGCGTGGCACGCCGACGCGTACCGGGAGGTGCCGGAGGAGGAGCTGCACATCCCGCTTAGCCAAATCGTCTACCTGGGCGACGGCGCGAGCGACCTGCCGGTCTTCGGTCTGCTCCACAGCAGCGGCGGGGTCGCCATCACCATCTACAAGGGCGACTCGGCGGCTGACTGGCGCAGCGAGCAGCCCTTGACGCCCGGCAGCGGGTAGAGAACCTCGCGCCGGCCGATTACGCCGAAGACTCGGAGCTGATGCGCTCGCTCAGGCTGGCGGTGGAGAGCGTGTGTAAGCGGATCGCCCTGGAAGCCCTGAGTGCAGGCGAATAGAACTGCGGGGCCGCACCACGATCGGCTTCTGGGCGGTGTTTTGAGCTCCCTTTCATCTGCGCGCCCTCCGGATGCCAGAGATGGCATCCGGATTGCACCCGATCGAAGCAGGCGTACATTACCAGACGCAAGCCAGGTAGGCCGATGAGTGACGAGGACACCGCCAGTATTTCTGCCGAAGGGCTCCAGAAGCAGTTCGGCGGCACGCCGGTGCTGCGCGACCTGTCGCTGCGTATCGAGCCCGGCGCAATCTTCGGCCTGTTTGGGCCGAGCGGATCGGGCAAGAGCACATGCATCCACCTCTGCTGCGGCCACCTGCGCCCCGACGGCGGCCGCCTGCGGGTGCTTGGCGAGGAGCCGGCCCGCTTCAGCCGGGCCGCCCGGCGCCGCATCGGCTACGCCGCCCAGCAGTTCACCCTTTCCCCCGATCTGACCGCGGCGGACAACGTCGCCTTCGCCGCCGGGCTGTACGGCATCCCTGAGTGGCGCAGCGGGCCCGATGTGTGCGCCGCGCTGGAGTTGGTTGACCTTGGGGAGGCCCGCGCCATCCGGGCGCGCTCGCTCTCGGGCGGGATGCGCCGACGGCTTTCCCTGGCGGCCGCGCTGGTCCACCGCCCCGACCTGCTCTTCGCCGACGAGCCCACCGCCAACCTCGACCCTATCCTACGTGGCCGGATCTGGCAGCACTTCCGCCAGCGCGCCGCAGCCGGGGCAACACTGTTGATCACGACGCAGTACATCGACGAGGCGGAGTACTGCGACCGCATCGGCCTGATGTACGACGGAAGGCTGATCGCCGAGGGGCGGCCGGCTGAGCTACGGCGGGCCGCCTTCGGCGGCGACCTGATCGACGTCGTCGTCGCCGACCGCTCGCCGACCTACCTGCGTGGGTTAGCCGGGGTCGCGGGGGTGCGCCAAGGCGAGGGCGCCCCCGACCGGGCGCTGCGCCTGGTGGCTGATGATGCCCAGCGGGCCATCCCGCAGCTGATGGAGGCACTGCGGTCTGCCGGCGCGGAGGTGCAGTCGGTGGCGCCCTACCAGCCCACCTTCGACGAGGTGTTTATTCGCCTGATCGAGCGGCACCAAACGGTCCAGCGTGAGGAGGGCTAGTGGCTTTTACGGCTGTCCTCGCGGTTGCCCTCAAAGACCTCCGCGAGCTGCTTGGCCGGCCCTGGCAGGTGCCAACACTCATTTTCGGCCCGCTGCTGCTGATGCTCTGCTTCGGCATCGGCGCCGACACCTCGGCCAACCCGCCACGCGCCGTAGTCGTGCTGCCGGCAGGGCAGGCCCGCCCACGCCTGCTTGAGGAGTACCAGGGCCAGTTCGACGCCTTTCTCCGCGTGACCGAGTACACCAGCGACGAGGCGGCCGCGCTGGCCCAGCTTCAAACCCGCCAGGTCGACGCGGTGGTTATCTTGCCCAACGACGCCTTCGGCACGATCACCGCCGGGCGGCAGGCCACCATCCGCGTGCTCTACAACCAGATCGACCCGGTCTGGCAGTGGGTCGTGCCGAACTTCGCGGTGACGATGGCCGGCGCGATCAACCGCGAGATTGTGTTGCAGGCGGTGGGCGGGCAGCAGGCCAGCCTGGCGCAGGCGGCGACCGACTTGGCCCGGGTGGGCGAGCTGCTGGCCCTTGCCCGCCAGGCGGCAGACACGCTGGATCGGGCCGAGCTGGCCCGGCTGCTCCAGGAGGCCCGCTCCCACACCGACGCTCTGGCTGCCGTTCTCGTCGCCCTTGGCCCGGAGGGCGCGCCGCTGCAGCGCGAAGTCGCCGTGGTGCAGAGCCGGCTGACGGCGGCCGAGGCGGAGCTGGCGCGCAGCGGGGTGCTGGAGGAGGAGCCCTCAGGCGCGCCGCTGCGCGAGCGGCTGGGGCTCGACCTGCTCACAAGCCAGGTCGGCGGCCTCAGTCGGACCCTCGGGCAGATCACGGCCCTGCCGCCCGAGGTGGTGGTGGCACCCCTGGCGGTGGAGGCCCGCAACGTCGCCCCGCTCCAGCCGGATGTAATCACCTTCTACGCCCCGGGCGTGCTCGCGCTGCTAGTGCAGCACATCGCCCTGAGCATGGGCGCACTGGCCCTGGTGCGCGAGCGTTTGAGCGGCGCCTTCGAGCTGTATGCTGTGTCGCCGAGCAGCAGTTTGCAGCTGTTGCTCGGCAAATATCTGGCCTACGTAAGCTTCACGCTGGCCGTGGCGGCGGTGGTGGTCGGGGTGCTGGTGGGAGCGCTAGGGGTGCCGGTGCTGGGCAGCTGGTGGCACTTCATGCTCGCCCTTATCTTGCTAACGATGACATCGACCGGGATGGGGCTGGCGTGCTCGCTCATCGCCACATCCGAGCGGCAGGCGGTGCAGCTTTCGCTGCTGGCGCTGCTGGCGGTCGTGTTCTTTAGCGGCTTCACGCTGCCGCTCGACGCCCTGCGCCAGCCGGCCACGTCGGTCGCCTACGCGCTGCCGGCCACCTACGGCACGACGCTGCTGCAGGACACCATGCTTCGTGGCACGGCGGGCGATCTGCGGGCCTACATCATCCTTGCCGCGCTTGGGCTGGGCTGGTGCGCCGTCTGTCTGATGCTACTCCACTGGCGTTTGCAGGCGCGGTAGGTGGTAGGCGCCACGGTGAGCCGCGCATAGGAGGGGAGTGGGGCTGATGGATGTCTTTCTTGAAACCGAGGTGGGCGAGGTGGAGGCCCTGGGCGAGGAGGGCCGCGCCCCGGCCCACGCCACCGCTCCGCCCACGGCGTCCGCCGAGGGGGGGCGGGAGCTATGAAGCAGCTGACGCTCAAGGAGGAGCTGGCGCTGCTGCCGAGGCTGGCGGTCGGCATGGTGGCCCCGCTGGTCGGGCTGGAGCGGCTCGCGCTCTGGCTACTGAACCGCCGCGCCCGCCGGCTGGCCACGACAAAGCCGGACATCGGACAAGAACCGACCTGACGAGCGGCGCCCAGGCCGCACAGCGCACTATGGCGACACCCGAGCATCCCAAGCACGAGCACGACCTCCACGGCGCCCGCTGGGAGCTGCTGGAGCAGATCAACCGGTTCACCGAGCGGCCGATGATCGCCCTCTCGTTCGTCTGGTTGGTCCTGCTGGTCGTCGATTTCACTTCCGGGCTCAGCCCGCTGCTGCAGACCGTGAGCAACGTCATCTGGGCGTTGTTTGTGCTCGACTTCCTGATCGAGCTGGTCATCGCGCCCAGGAAGCTCGCCTACCTGCGCCGCAACTGGCTCGGGGCGCTCTCGCTGGCCCTGCCGGCCCTGCGCGGGCTGCGCATCCTGCCGGCGTTGCGGCTGGTGCGGGCCGCGCGCGCGGCCCGCGGGCTGCGGCTGTTCCGGCTGATCACCTCGCTCAACCGCGGGATGCGCGCGCTCGGCAAGACCCTGAGCCAGCGCGGGGCCGGCTACATCGTCGCCCTAACTGCCGTCGTAACCGTGGTGGGCGCCGCCGGCATGGCGGTGTTCGAAAGCCCGGCGTCGCTGGCGGCCGAGTTCGGCGGGGCGGCGGAGCCGGGGGTGGGGTTGGCAAGCTACGGCGAGGCGCTGTGGTGGACGGCGATGATCATGACCACGATGGGCTCGGAGTACTGGCCGCGCACCCCCGAGGGGCGCATCCTGGGCTGGCTGCTTTCCCTCTACGCCTTCGCCGTGTTCGGCTACATCACCGCGATGATCGCCAGCTTCTTCGTCGGCCAGGACCGCGGTGAGGCCGAGGGCGGCCCCTCGGCCGAGGAGCTCGCGGTGCTACGCGCCGAGATCGCGGCGCTGCGCGAGCAGCTTCAGAACGACGGCCGCTCGCGACCCTGAGCCGCTGCTACAGGAGCCTCCTGCACACCCGCGCTCTGCGGAAAGCTCAGCCGGATCGTTGTTCCTGCTCCGCGCTCGCTGATCACCTGGATCTGCCCGCCGTGCAGGTCGACCATCCCCTTGACGATCGCCAGGCCGAGCCCGCTGCCGCCCGAGGTGTGGTCGAGCTGCCAGAAGGGCTCGAAGAGGCGGCTGTGCAGCACCGCATCGATCCCGGGGCCGTTGTCGGCAACGCTGAGCGTTGTCGTGCCGAGCGCGGCCTGGCCGGTGAGCCGGATGGTCGTGCCGGCGGGGGTGTGCTCGTGGGCGTTACCGAGCAGGTTGACCACCACCTGCTCCAGCCGGCGCTGGTCGCCGTTTACCGGCAGTACAACCGGAAGATCCACCGCCAGCGTCTGGCCTTTCTGCTGTATCAATGGCTGGACGGCAGAGATCGCGCTGGCGACGACGTCGCGCAGGTCGAGCGGTTCGGGGTCGAGCGCCAGCACGCCGGCCTCGATCTGGTTGAGCGCCAGCAGGTCGCTGATGAAGCCGTCGAGCCGGGTGACGTTACGCCGCCCGTTGGCCAGCAGCCGGCGCTCGTCCGGCTTAAGCCGCTCGTCGAGGGAGGCCTCCAGCAGGCCTAGGCTGGCCTTTACCGCGGTGAGCGGGGTGCGCAGCTCGTGCGAGATGCTGGCGAAGAAGCGCGTGCGCAGCACGTGGAGCTCGGCCAGGCGTAGGGCCTCGTCACGGCTGGCCTGTGCTTGGGCCTGCGACCGGGTGAGTTGGCGCATCAGCAGGGCCGTCCCCGCGCCGACGAGCAGTACGACGAGCAGCTGGGCGCCGACCTCGCGCGTCTGCCAGGTTGTGGCCAGCCAGAAGGGCAGCGTCGGCGCGATCAGTGCCAGCAGCGCGGCGGCCACCGCCGTGTAGGCCAGGCTCGCGCGAAGCGAGAGCGTCGCGGCGGCGCAGGTGACAACCAGTAGCACAAGCACATAGGGCGGCCCGCCCGGCGCGGCGCTCGCCGCATAGAGCGCCGCGACCACCGGCAGGTCAAGCAGCGGGAGCATGGACAGCTCGCGGAGGAAGGGGGTCCAACGGCGCAACATTTCGAGCGCGAGGTTGTAGGACACAAAGAGCAGGATGAGCCCCCAGGTGGGCAGGCCAGCCCGGCCGACCAGGGGCTGGGCGAACGAGAGCAGCAGCAGCCCGGCCAGCACCACCCAGCGTACTTGCCAAAGCACCCCGGCGAACAGGCAAGTCACATCCTCGGCTGGGCCCGGTTGGGCACCACCGCTTGTTGGTTGCTTGCTAGAAGCGCTCATGCCGTTCACCCAGGCCGCTGAACGTCCCGGCCGTTGTCGGGCGCCGCAGCTGGCCTCTGTGTCGACGCGGCCGGTTGGTCATCGTGCGATGTAACGCTCCACTCCGTCGTGGAGGATGCGCGCAGCCGGCCCATGGCGTCGTGGTAGTGCCCTTCCAGCGTGCGGCGGTCGCCCTCGGTGTGCAACTTGGCCACGCTGCCCTCGTACGCCAGCCGGGCCTGGCGGGTGAGCGGCGCGCGCCGGGCCTCGCTCCCGGCCGCAGCACCGACCCGCGCGAGGGTGTCGAGCAGCCGGGCCATCACTACGATGTTGTCGCCGCCGTAGCTGCGGATCTGGTCGAAGGCGGCGTCCACCAGCTCCGAGAAGCGGATCGGCTCGGCGATGACCCGCAGCCGGCCGGCCTCGTCGTAGCGGCGGCCATCGGGGAGGGGCCGGCGGGCCACCCGGCGCAGCGCCGCGCCCAGCCGGTCAAGGCAGGTGAGCGCCGTGAAGGGGTCGTTGATGCCCGGCGAGAGCGCCCGCGCCGCCACCTCGACCAGCTGGTTCACCACAAAACGCACGTCCTGCTGCGCTGAGCGCTCACGCCCGAGGATAAGCGCCCCACCGATGGCCTGACACAGCCCGTCGTCCGCCCGCTCGGGGGGCCATGTCAGGGCGACGGGTTCGTCCTCCACCACGAAATCGCCAGGGCGGCGCAGCAGCTGCACGACCACGTCGTGCTCGCCGGCCAGGCCCATCAGCGTCTCCACGTCAACCACCTGGAGGTAACCATCATGCGCGAGTGTGATCGGGTGAGCATCACCGGGGGCCGGAGGCGGAGGGGGATCGGACGCTTCGGCTTCGGGCTGGGCGACCAGGCCATGGCCGAGCTGCTCGGGAAAAAGCTGCTCCACGGCGGCGTCAAGGTCGTGGCTCACGGCGGCGATCACCTGATCGGCGCGGATGGCGGTGGCAACGTGGTGGATGAAGTAGATCAGCACGCCGAGGTTGGCGATGGCGAGCAGCACGGCGACGGTCACCGACAGATGCGGAACCACCCGGGTGTCCTCGAGCCCGCGCACCGTGCGCACCACCAGCAGGCAGTAGAGGAAGGTCGCCACAAAGGTGCCGAGCACGACCTGGTTGCCGGTGTCGCGCACAAAGGTGCGCAGGAGGCGGGGGCCGAACTGCGAGGAGGCCAGCGACAGGGCGGCGATGGTGATCGAGAAGGTGGTGCCGGCGACGGTGATCGCCGAGGAGGCGACGGTGGAGAGCAACGAGCGGGCGCCCTCCGGCCCGCCGCCGTAGATCCAGCTCAGTCCGTTCAATGCTTCGCTACCAAGTCGGGCGTCGATCACGAGTGTGCCCAGGGCAAGCAGGGCCGCCCCGAGGCTCATCAGCGCCGGCACAAACCAGAAGCTCCCCCGCACCCGCTCCCAGCGCGCCGCGAGCCGGGCCCGGAGCGCCCGCACGTTGTTCATGCCACCCATCATCAACGCCATCTCCTGCGAGCGTTCGTTAGCAGGAGATGGGCCATTGCAGCCGATGCTAGCGCACCCCGCCCCCGCCAGGTCACTCGGCCTCGTGGGGGCCGACGAAGCGGTAGCCCACGCCCCACTCGGTCTGGATGTAGCGCGGCTGGGCCGCGTCGTCGCCGAGCTTCTGGCGCAGCCGGCGCACGAACACCTTCAGGTAGTGGGTGTCGTGGCGGTAGCTCTCGCCCCAAACCTGCTCGAGGATGCGCTGGTGGGGCAGCACGCTGCCGGCGTGCTGCATCAAAAAGACCAGCAGGCGGTACTCGGTCGAGGTAAGCGCAACCGGCTCGCCGCGCACCAGCACCGTTCGGCTCGCCTCGTCGAGGGTGATGCCCTCCACGGTCAGCGGGCCGGGACGTGGAGGGCGGCTGGCCGCCCGGCGCATCAGTGCCCGCATGCGGGCCATCAGCTCCAGGTGGTCGAACGGCTTGGTCAAGTAGTCGTCCACACCCAGGTCGAAGCCGCGCATCTTGTCGACGATGCTGTCGCGCACGGTAAGCATCAGGATGGGCACATCCGAGGCCTGACGGATCTGCTCGCAGACGGCGTAGCCGTCGGGCGGGGGCATGTTCACGTCGAGGATGACGAGGTCGGGCCGCTGCTCGGCGAACTGGGCGAGGGCCTCGACACCGCCGGCCGCGGTGGATACGCTGGCGTCGGGCCAGATCAGGCGGGCGCTGAAGGCCACCACCTCGGCCACGTCGGGCGCGTCCTCAGCGATTAAGATGTGCATAGGCCTCTTCCCTGCTCACGGCGCCGCCGGCAGCGCGAGATGAAAGACGACCCCGCGCTCAGCCGCCGGCTCATACCAGAGGCGCCCGCCATGTTGCTCGACAATGCTCCGCGCCACCGGCAGCCCCAGGCCCGAGCCCACCGCCTCGGCGCCGAGGTGGTGCAGCGGCTGGAAGAGGTTCGCGGCCACCTCCGCGGTGATGCCCGGGCCGTCATCGCGCACCGCCAGACGAACAATGCCATGCTCTCGCCACCCGGCCAGCGTGACCCGCGTGTGGGGGCCGGTGTGATAATGGGCGTTGGCGAGCAGGTTGCTCACCACCTGTTCCAGCCGCGCCGAATCACCCCGCACCGGGAGTGCCGCGGACAGCTGGCGCACCAGCCGCTGTCCCTTGCGCTGCATCAATGCCACCAGCGGCGCGGCGGCGGCCTCCGCGACATCGCGCAAATCGAGCGGAACCGGCGCGAGGGGTGCCGCAGCGCCCTCGCCGAGCAGCTCGTTGGCGGCGATCAGGTCGTCGATCAGGAGGCGCAGCCGCTCCAGGCTACGGCGGGCGTTGTCGAGCAGCTGCCGGCCGGCGGGCGCGACGGCGCCGGTCGTCTCCAGCAGGCCGAGGGCGGCGCGGGCCGAGGTGAGCGGGGTGCGCAGGTCGTGGGACACCGAGCCGAGCAGCTCGCGGCGCAGCTGCTCACGGTCGGCCAGACGCTCGGCCTCCAGGCGCTGCGCGAGGAGCTCCCGCTCCACCGCCGCGCGCTCCGCCTCCGCCCGCGTCCGCTCGATGAACTGGCCTACCTGTTGGCCCAACGAGGCAACGAACTCCAGTACGGCCGCGTCGGGCTCGTGCGGCCCCGAGCTGAAGAACTCCATCACGCCGACCACCTGGTGGTTCAGCAGGATCGGCAGCCCGAAGCTCGCCCGCAGCCCCGCGGTCGCCGCCGCCGTAATGTGCGGGAAGGCCGGGTCGGGCCCAAGGGCGGACAGCCAGACCGGCTGCCTGGTCTGCCAGATCCGCCCCAGCAGACCGGCTCCGGGCTGGCAGCGGGTGTTTTGGGTGAGCGCCACGAAGTCGTGCAGCTCCAGCCCCTCGGCGTGCCAGAGCTCCTGGCAGACAAGCATGTCGTCGGCGTGGTCGAGCACCCAGAGCGTGCCGCACTCCCACCCCAGGCACTCGGCGATCGTCCGCAGCAGGCCGGGTGCGGCCTCCTCGAGGCAGGTGGCCTCGGCGAGCGTGCGGCTCACGGCGTACTGCGTGGCCAGCCGCTGCTCGCTGCGGGTCCGCTCGGTGATGTCGATGGCGAGACCGAGGCAGCCGACGATCTGCCGCCGCTGGTCGCGGAGCGGCTGGACCCGCACGTCAAAGACGCGGCTGGCCGCCCGGCGCTCGTAGCGGGCGGCCTCCCCCCGGAGCGCCCGCTGGTGGGCGGGGATGCTCGGCAGCTCGGGGGCCTCGGGGCCGAGGATATCGGGGAGGGTCTTACCGACGTACCACTCGGGCGGGTGCTCGGGGCGGGCCTGCTCCGCGCCGACAACCGAGGTGATCCGCAAGTTGGTATCGGCGGTCCAGATAAGCGCGGGCAGCTGGGTCGCGAGCAGGTGCAGGCTTGCCTCGCTGCGATGGGCCCGCGCGCGGGCTGGTGGCTCTGTGTCGCCGGGCTGTGGTGTCGTCATCTCCCCTGCCCCGTGTCTGTGTTGTGGCCTCTGCTACGGCAGGACTGATGGTCGGACAAGCAGCATCTTGCGTGCCTACTCGCAACCCGCTGTCTTCAGGCGCCCGCTTCTCCGTGTGGCAAGCATCGAGGGCGCAGCGGGCTCCGCCCCGAGCAGCCCTGGTGCCCGGTATCGTAGCAGACCGGATGGGGTGACGACGGTAAACATTGGTGAACACCAGGGTTTGCTGAACACGTGTTCGTTCGATCGGTCTGCCCTAAGACACCACAGACTGACGCCAGGTGCCGCCGGTCTGACGTCAGGAAAGGTCGCTCGTAGCAGCTCCTTGTCTACACCATGATTCGCCCCGGGTCGCGGAGGTAGCGGCTCAGGATACCGTCAGCGGCGTGGTAGGCCAGAGCGAGCACGGTGCCGGTCGGGTTCAGGCCAGGGTTCTGGGGGTAGAGCGTCGCCCCGGTGACGAAGACATTGGGCGTGTCCCAGACCTGGCCGTACTTGTTCGTCACCGAGTTGGACGGGTCGCTGCCCATGATCGCGCCGCCGGTGTTGTGCGTGCTCTGGTACTCGTAGACCTTGTACGGCGTCAGCTCGGCGGTGAAGTCGATCCGGGTCGGCCCCATCGCCTCCATGATGTCGCGGCAGCGCTGGGCCAGGAAGCGGTACAGATTGTAGTCGTTCTGGTGGAAGTCGTAGGTGATCCGCAGCAGCGGCGGGCCGTAGCTATCCTTGAAGACCGGGTCGAGGTCGAGGAACTGGTCGTGGTAGGGCAGGCTCTCGCCCTTGATCACATGGCCAGGTGGGGGCAGACAGTGTTGGCGGCCCAGATTGCTCTGGGCCGCCAGATCGGGAGCTGTGAGGTGGGGGGCGCTATCGGGCGAGCACACGGTGGTAGCGGGCCTGGGCCAGCTTGTAGACACCATAGGCCGCGAGGCCGAGGGCCACGATGCCGAGCAGCCAGGGGCCAAAGGGCTGCTGGGCGATCTCATTCAGCGCGCCGCCCAGCCCTTGCGCCTGCTGTGAGTCAAAGGTGTACGCCGCCTGGATCAGGAAGGCGCCGATCAGGCCGAGCACGATCCCGTGGGCCACCAGCCCGGCCTTGCTCAGCGGGTCGACCCAGCGGCGCTCGCCAGCGCTCATCCTGCCGTAGATCAGCTTCTCGCGGTACTTCTCCTGCCAGGCCTCGTAGATCTGATACATGCCGTAGCCGATCACCAGCAGGCCGGCCAGCCCGACCAGCCAGCGCCCGAAGGGCAGGCTCATGAAGCGGGCCGTCCACTCCTGTTGGCTCGACCCGCCCCCGCCGCTCGACCGGCCGAGGGCCATGAGCCCGGCCTGAAGGCCAATGCCCCCATACACGAGCCCGTTGATTGCGTGGCCGGCCCGCTTTGCCAGGCCCTTGGGCTCGCTCCCCTCGCCCTGAACATCGGCGAAGGCCTCGGTCAAGCGCCAGATCAGATAGCCACACAGGCCAAGGGCGATCAGGCCGAGCAGGAAGCGGCCAAGGGGCGCTCCCTGAATCTGCTGCAGAGCCGCCTGCTGATCCGGGGCGCCGCCGCCCCCGCCGCCCGAGCCAAGCGCGAGCCGGAGCGCCAGGCCGCCGACCACCACATACACCACGCCGACCGCAGCCAGGCCGACGCGGGCAAGGTTCTTCACCCACGGGTGCTGCGCCGCCTCGCCGGCCGCGCCCTGCGCGCTGCTCGATGGGTCACGGCTTGTTCGATCCTGTGCCATCTCGCACCTCCATCGTCGTTAGCTGTGCTGGCTGCCGCTTGGGGGCGCGCCGTCGCGGCCGTTGCCGTGCGCCCGCCCGTTACTGGCCACGCTACCGACCAGATCGCCGATGGCGCTGGCGATGCTGCGCGGCCGCGGGGCATCGCCCGCGCCGGCCGGCCAGCCCTCGCGTTGGCGGCGGCGGTCGCCGTCGCTCTCCTCGGTCTGGTCGTGGAATAGGATCTGCCGGGTCGGGAAGGGCAGGTCGATCCCCTCGGCGCTCAGCCGCTCCTTGATCGCCTGGAGCACCCGGTCCTGCAGGTCGAGGGCGTCGGCCCTGCGCGGCGGCTGGATCCACCAGCGGGCCCGGATGTTCACCGTGCTCTCGGCGAGCTCGACCACCAGCACGTCCGGCGCCGGGTCCCTGAGCACCCCGTCCACACCGCGCATCGCCTGCAGGATGAGCTCGCGGGCCCGGCCAATGTCGTCGCCGTAGCCGATGCCCACGTCGTACTGCAGCCGACGCTTGTCGAAGGCGGTGTTGACGGTGATGGCGTTGGTGAACAGCTCGGCGTTGGGGATGACCACCCGCCGGCCGTCGTAGGTTTTGATCGTGGTGGCGCGGATCTGGATGTCCTCGACCGTGCCCTCGAACTCCTTGTAGACGATCTGGTCGTCGATGCGGAACGGCTCGGTGAGCAGGATGAGCAGCCCGGCCAGGAAGTTCTGGGCGATGTCGCGGAAGGCGAAGCCGATGACGATGCCGCCGATGCCGAGCGCGCCGATCATATCGGCGGGCGAGAAGGAGGGGAAGACGATGGTGAGCGCCACCAGGCCGCCGAGAATGAGCGCCCCGCCATAGGCCAGCCGGCCGAGCACCATCCCCAGGTTGCGATGCCGTTTGCGCTCCTCGCTGAAGCGCAGGGCCAGCCCGCGCAGCCCGCGGGCCAGAAGGAAAAACAGCCCGAAAACGATCAGGCCGACGATAAGGTTGGGGATCAGGATCAGGACGTAGTCGAGCATCCCCTGGAGCTGCTGCCACATCGGCGAAAGATCCACGCTGCCTCCTCGTTACAACATTCCCTGCCCGCCGCCCACCGAGCGCGACCCCTCTCGGGGCTGGCCCGGCCGCCCGCCGTGCTCGTCCTGGCCCTCCTGGTGGCCCGAAAAGCCCCGGACGTTGCGCAGGGTGGACTGCTCCGGCCGCTCGACCGCCGGCACCACGGTGAAGCTGCCGTCGGTCTCCAGCACCACCGCTGCGACCTCGGCGAGGTCGGCGATGCCCTCGGCGCGCACGGCCGCCCAGATCTCGGCGTCGACCACCCGCTCGCGGCGCAGGGCGTCGGGCAGCAGCCGGCCCCGGTAGACGAGCAGGGTCGGCTCGGCCTTCACCAGCCGGCTCACCGTTTGCGAGCGCACCGAGAACCAGGCGATCACGTACTGCATCAGGATCAGCACGGCCAGGGCGGTGAGCCCCTCGGCAAGCGCCACGTCGGACGAGAGCAGGATGGTGGCGAGGGTCGAGCCGAGGGCGACGGTGACGATCAGGTCGAAGGCGTTCATCTTGGAGAGCGTGCGCTTGCCCGACACCCGCAGCAGCACGACCAGCGCTAGGTAGGCCAGCACCCCCACCAGCGCGGTGCGCCCGATCCCCTGCCATCCGTCGAAGAACATAGAACTCCCTCTCGGTTTTTCGTCTGCTGCCGGCGAGCGTTGCAGATCACACACCACGAGATCACAGACGCCGTGCGCTTTTTAGCGGCAATCGAGCAAAACGCGTTTGGCGGTTACCGCGTAGCAAAGGGATAGCTGCGGAACCTGTGCTGGCCACGCCCGCCGTCTCGCCGGCCGTCAATGTTTACCCTTATTTACGAAAAACCAAGGCTTTGCCCGAACGCCTGATCCTGAGCCACCGCGAATCAGGGCTATTCGTTATGATCTTCGCGGCGCTTGGCATCGGTTATGCCGTTGCTCAGGCTGGTGGCGGAGGGGTTCTGGCTGGGCAGCGGGCACCAGCACTGCCCCGCTCTGGCCCGTAAGTGGCCAAGGCCACGGCCTCGCTGGAGCCGCTGGCGGGGGAGCGAGCGTTGCTGTCCCATAACGATGTGGCTAGAGGCGACCAGGCGCGGGAGCATGACATCGACCCCAAGGATTGCCGCCTGGTGCATGATCGCGTCAGCGGGAACATTGAGGCGCTCGTGCAGGAGGTCGTCGAGAAATTTGTCGCGGGCCCAGCGGCGGTGGGGTAGCTGATCGAGCACCGCGAGCTGGTGGATAATTAGCTGAGGCCTGGTCATAAATCGAAAGGCCGCGCTACGGCTTGACCATAACGCGGCCACCGCCGCATCATTGAGGTTACCACACCATCCACGACACGGAGGTAACCACAATGATAGCGCAA
>Ga0164290_1001380_pt1 | contig 37795 bp, 26 predicted proteins | sample Micstemetagenome_FD_108782 | JGI IMG/M metagenome (GOLD analysis project Ga0164290, IMG submission 108782) | Contaminated culture microbial community from soil near Moab, Utah, USA - Microcoleus steenstrupii SON62 (Illumina Assembly) | ecosystem: Environmental > Terrestrial > Soil > Soil crust...
AAAAAAGAGAGCTTTCTCCATTAAAGAATTTTGTTTCCTCGCCTCTTTGTAATGCACTATAATTTGATACCAGGTTTTTTTGTGTATTTAGTTGTGCTGCTGTTTGCTGCAATTGAAGGAACATTTGTTTGGTCTTTGCTTGCACAATTACCTGCTTATTTCGCTGCTCCAATTCGGTTTGCCTGATCTTTAGTTTAGCTGCTTCATAACCGCCCCGCCCTTCGGATAGTCGTAAAGTCATGGACATGGATACGCCAAACCGGTAGTTGTTCTGGAACCAGGCTCCATTTATCGTTTTTGAAATATCACGTCCTGCCTGGTTATATTTCAAGTCAACCTTGGGTAACAACGACTGAAACTTAAAACGTTTATCAACGTGCAAAGCCCTTAACTTAAAATTGTATCCCAGCAATTCAGGATGAACCGAAGCTTGCTGTAAAAAAGAATCAAGTGGCAAATCTTTATGTTCTCTTGCAGGTTGCGGCAGCGCATCTTGCGGCAGATCATAAGCTTCGGCTTTATCATTCCAGAGAAAAACCGAAAGCTCTAACCTGCTTTTCTGAAGTTCCATGTTGACCTCCATTTCTTTTTGTTCAAAGCTTTGTACCTGCGCCAGTATTTCCAAAGTATCAAATGCCGGACGTTCACCTAATTGGTAAGCAGTTTTCACCATGTTAAAACGACGCTTTGCATTTTGTACTGCAGACTGAATGATCTGAAGTTGCTGGTGCTGTTCCCACCAAGTCCAATAACTTGTTATGGCCTCTAGCATTAAATCATTAAGGATAATTTGTCTTGAGTTTTGTGATTGCTCCTGGAATATCCTTGCCTGTTGAAGGGCAGCTCTTCTTTTATCTATCACCAGGTTTTGCAAAACCGGGATAGACACACCAATGTAATTGATAGTACCTTTTGTTTCCTCCGGGTTAAGCCTCATGCCCTTGATGCTTTCCTGGCCTGCAGTAATATCAATACCATACCACGTAGGTATCCTGATCTCTGAAAGTTGTTGATCATAATATCGTATACCATCAAACTCCTTTCTGCCATTATCATATCGCACAACAGGATCAAAGGCGCCACGGCTTGAGGTTAAGTTTGCCGAACCAATCCGTATATCCAATGCGGCTTGCTTTGCCACTGGGTGAAAAGTTTTTACTACAGCAACAAGATCTTCTTCCGAAAATATTTTTTGTGCAAATGCAGGAAAAGCCGTTAGTATGATCAAAAGCAAAATCAACTGTCTCATTTCTTCTCCTCCGGCTTTCGTTTATAATAATCCGGCGGAAACGAATTGATATTCCGCCATAGTTCATACCAAACCGGTACATTCTTTAACAGGGCAATGCCATTGGCGCCTGTACCCATCTTTAATTGCTTAGGCCATTTTCTGTAAGAAGTATCTTCTTTGATCAGGATCTTGAATTTACCATTATCACTTACGTCACTTTCCACTGCCGATACAACTCCCTGGTAAGTACCATAAGATGCTTCGGGCCAACCACTAAAAACAATGGCCGGAAAACCATCAAATAAAAAACGCACTTTCTGACCTTCTGATATAAGCGGCAGATCAACCGGACTTACATACAACTCCACTGCATAGTCAATCTTTGAAGGAACAATATGCACCAGCATCTCGCCTTCTTTTACAATTTCTCCAATACCACTTTTTCTTGCTTTAATGATTTGTCCGTCTTGCGGCGCAATAATATAATACATGCCATTGCGAATAGAATAACTTGCATACTGATTCTGAAGCTTTGAAATATCGCCTTCCCCGGTAGCTACAGAAGATAAGGATCCGTAACGGTCACTTTCTGCTTTCGATACTTTTTCGGAATACTCTTGTTGCACTGCGCTGAATTCGATCCGGATGATCCCTAATTCCTGCCGCGTTGCATAGAACTTATTTTCTGCACCAATCTTTTTTGCTAATGCTGATTGATATGATTGATTGCGTTGTTCCAACTGCGTTAGCGATACAAGGCCGCTGTCGTGCATAGATTTCTGACGATTATATTGCAGTGAAGCGATCTTCCAATCGTTGTTTGCAGCTATCATATCCATGCTATCCGATTGCAGTTTTACTTCCGCCTGGCTGTATTTATTCTTAAGCTGGTTCAACTTAGCTTCCAGCGAACCTTTTAAAGCTTGTATCTGGCTTTCGGTGGCTGCAATTTTGTTTTGATAATAATTAACAGAAGATTTTTTAGCATCAATCTGTTCTGCAGTTCGTTTTAAAAGCTCAGGATCAAGATAATCCGCTTTGATCTCAGACAACTCGATAAGCGTATCGCCTTTTTTTACATGATCTCCTTCTTTCACATCCCACTTTTCTATTCTTCCTCCAATGATGGTGTTGATCTGTTGTGATCTTTGCTCCTGCTTAAGTGCCGTTACAGATCCTTTTGCACGGATGTTCTGCGTCCATGGCAAAAACAGAATAATAACAAAAACCAAAAGCAGCACAAAAAACCAACGCCTGATGCTGTTCTTCTTATTATGCCTATAAACATGCTGATGTGCTGTAAAATATTTTGAGTTCATTTTTTTAGATTAATGCTTTAAGTAAATAACCTGGTCGCATTGCTGATTAAAAATGGGATCGTTTGTAGCAATTACTGTAGTAGTATCTTTTAAACCTAACAACAATTGTTGTATGCCGCTCCGGTATTGTTCTTCAATTCCCTGCCACGGTTCTTCCATAATCAATAACCCAGGCTTGTGTGCAAGAGCTCTTACTAACAATATCTTTTGAATAACATTACGTGGCAACTTCTTTCCGGTGGGGTCTAGTTCTGTGTCATATCCGCCCTGCAATGAATTAAGGAAGGCTTGCAAACCAGTAGCTTTTATCAGGTGTGCTACATAAACTTTATCTATGCCTTCCCTGCCCATTGTGATGTTTTCCCAAAGGGTGCCATTAAAAATATTTTCTGCAGGAAATAAAATACCAGTATGCTCCCGTAGCGACTCTAAATTATAATTCCCGATAGGGACATTATTAATTGTAAGTGTTCCACTGAAATCTTTGTAAATGCCTAACATCAGTTTCAGCAAGGTTGATTTTCCGGCACCATCGTTACCACTTATTGACACCTTCTGCCCACTTGTGATAGAGAAGGATAGATCTTTAAATGCCAGCCTGCTTTCTTCATAGCCATATTGCAGGTCTTTAGCTTCGATGCTTATGCCTTCGGCATCGGGCAGAGAATAAGATCCATGTACTTCAACAGGTTTATCTGTAAGCTTACTTACCTTTTCTACGGCTGTCAGCACATCGTAAACACTATCAAGATTAATGATGGTTTTTTCAACAGAGTTGATGATGGTAATGATGATGATCTCAGCGGCTACAAATTGTCCGATATTAATTTGTTGATTTAATAAAAGGGTAACACCGGCTATAAGCATAGCAGCCGTAATAGCTATTTTAAACAACACAAGTGTTCTGTATTGCAAAAGCAATACACCAAAATGTTTTGTTCTTGCTCCTAGATAACGAATGGTTCTTTCGTCCGTTTTTTGCAGGTGCAATCCGGCTGTTGATGCTACCTTGAATGTTTTACTCATTCTTGCCATTTCTTCCAGCCATCCGGCAACGCCATATTTATAACTGCTTTCCGCTAATGAACTTTGCAAGCCTTTGCTTCCTGTTGAATACAGAATAAGCCATAACAACAGCAGTAACAAAATGCCGAACAAAATAAAGAACGGGTGATAAAATGAAAGCAGGATCAATCCAAAGAGGATCTGGATCATTGCTGTTGGAATATCTAATAAAAGCTTTGACAGGCTTTTCTGAAGGGAGGTCGTATCGAAAAAACGATTGACCAGTTCGGGAAGATAAAACCCATCTACTTTTTTCAGATCCAGTTTAGGAATACGATCGGCAAAGGCAAATGCATATCGTGCAAAAATGCGTTGCTGTATGCGTTCGATCACTTTCATCTGGTTTACCTGCATTAAACCACTTAATGCCACTGCAATCACTAATACCGATATTAATACAACAAGGGATGCAGATAAAGTACCGCCTAATACAAAGCCAATGATAGCTTGTATACCTACAGGTAGTGAAAGCTGAATGGCGCCGCCGAGGATGGCAAAAAAATAAATTGCAGTTATGTCTGATTTCTCTTCCCGCACAAGATTCCATAACCTTGTTACAGGACTAATAGTTGGTTTCATAATAATAAATTGTTGAAGAATGCCTGATTAAAATCTATTTGCTTTTCAACAAACAGCATCGGGCGGCGGAGTTGGTAGTTCGAGAAGAGGAACAAGTAAATGCCTGCCTGGTTGGGCCTTGAATTTTTTAGCGGAAGCAGATAAATACTCCGCTTCGCATGATAAGAAGCCCAGGTACTCCTTTGCTTCTTTTGTATCAGCCTCAGTTTTCTCCGGTTTTTCCTCTTCGCAAAGAAGAAAAATACTTTCCCCTGTTAACTGAAAAACGGGAGCTACGGCAGAAGCAAACATTAAGATAGCAAGCAGTATGGCGGCAACTAATTTCATTTGGTGGCGCAAAGATGTATGCTGTGATAGTTATAATACAGTCTATTCGCTGAAAAGTGATTTATTATAGCCAGCAGCTATAATTATGAACATCTGTTAACAATTTATTGTTGAAACCACTCAGCCTGATGGCCCTTATTAAAAACAAATAGCTTCTTTTGCCAAAAATCTTTCATGCCCGGCCTTGTCATTAAGAAATATCGTGAAATGCGGAACTTCTCTCAGAAGTATGTAGCATCAAGAATGAATATTTCGCAAAATGCTTATAGTAAAATCGAGAATAACATCACCCAGTTAACCGTACATCATGTAAAAGAGCTTTCCAAAATTTTGGATGTGCCCATTACAGACCTGCTAAACGACGATTTTGAGATTCACAAGCCGCTTGCCATTCCACATGCCGTTACAAAAACCGATCTATTAAAGCATATTGAATCACTCTATCGAAAAATAGAAGCAAAGCATGCTGGTAAGCATCATAGTTATATTGTTGCGATGTCTCTTATTATTGCTGCAGAAAGTTCTGTAAGTACGGCTCACTAATTCATAAGTTTCGCCAAGACTCCTGTTCTTCTTTTCGAGCCATTCATAACCAAATGTTATGAGTTATAGCTGGTAGTTGTAAAAACACTGCAATCCATAAGGTGTTTTCATTTCCATTTCTATTTTGCTGCCAGTTTAATAACGAACCATTCAATACTTATTTAACTCCAACCATCTTCTTATGAGTATACAGGAATTCAACAGTCTTGTTATAGCACAACAGAATGTAATTGCTCCTTATGCTATTAAGCTTACAAAGGATACTGAATCAGCAAAAGACCTTTGCCAGGAAACCTTCTGTAAGGCATTCACCTATCGCGAAAAATTTCAGCAGGGCACCAATATCAAAGCCTGGCTGTGCACCATTATGCATAATATTTTTGTGACCGAGGTATTAAGAAATAAAACAAGGACCCGGATAACAGAGTACCTCAAATATGATCAGCCAACGCATTCATCAAGCTACGACAAAAGAATGTTTATGTATGAGATCCAGGCAGCAATTGACAAGTTGCCTGCACTTTTTAAGGACATGTTCCGCATGTATGTTTCAGGGTACAAGTACCGTGAGATTGCCGTACATACTAATAAGCCTCTAACCACCGTTAAGGCCCGTATCCGGATTGCCCGTTTAATGTTGCAAAACCAGATCAGCAAAAAAGATATTATGTAGTGCTTACGAGCTTATAGTAAAGACAACTATTTTTTTAATTCGATCCACACCGGAGCATGGTCGCTTGTTTTCTCCCAGCCCCGAACATGATGATCAACACCACCATTTTTTAAACGGGTAGCCAGTTGAGGGCTTAATAAAAAATGGTCAATTCGCAGGCCGGCATTTCTTCCGTAAGCGTTGCGGAAATAATCCCAAAAAGTATAGATCGTTTCATCAGGATAGAGTTTGCGAATGGCATCCGTCCAGCCCTGGTCAATTAGCTCTTTAAATGCAGCCCGTGTTTCGGGTCTGAATAAAGCATCATCTACCCAACGTTCGGGTTTGTAAACATCTTTTTCAGTAGGCATCACGTTAAAGTCACCGGTAAGTACCACTGGTTGTTTTAGTGAAAGCAATTCTTTCGAATGGGCAATCAACCTGTCAAACCATTTTAATTTATAATCGAATTTAGGTCCTGGTGCAGGATTGCCATTAGGTAAATAGAGACATCCAATGAGGATACCGTTTACCTCTGCTTCTATGTAACGGCTATGCTCGTCCTCCGGATCACCGGGCAAAACTTTTCTTATTTCCTGCGGCTTTTCTTTGCGAGAAAGAATCGCTACACCATTCCAGCTTTTTTGTCCGTGCCATATCGCCTGGTAACCCAGATCAGCTATAGCTGCTTCAGGAAATTTTTCCTGAGGTGCTTTTAATTCCTGCAGGCAAACCACATCAGGTTGTGCTTCTTCTAACCAGCGAAGCAATACGGGCAGACGCCCATTTATGCCGTTAACGTTGTAGGTAGCTATTTTCATGAATCTGCAGAATTTTACAACCCTTTGTCCGATCAAAGTTAGATTTCGATCCTTTATTAATTACCGGCAAACTTCAATAATGAGAAAGGTATTTACAATAGATATTAGTTGCTTGTGTTTTCCAAAGGAAGATAAATTTTAAAGGTGGCTCCTTCGCCCGGCGCACTGCTTGCCGTAATAAACCCGTTATGGTTTTCTATCACTTTCCTTACAATAGAAAGGCCTATCCCCGTACCTCTGTAATCTGTGTTTGCATGAAGCCTGGTAAATACATTAAAAATGCGTTCTACATCTTTTTGTTCAAAGCCAATTCCATTATCGGTCACACATACCTGGTAATATTCTTTATCATGGAACTCCACTCTTACTTCCAGGTCTTTTCCTTTTACAACTTTACCATCAATACTGATAACAGGTGTCTCGCCGGTCTTGTTATATTTTAGTGCATTGCTGATAAGATTTTGAAAGGCCTGTTGCAACTGGCGGTGATGCCCTTTAACGGTGAGCAGTTTTTCGACATTGATCTTTGCTCGCTTTTCCTCTATCTCAAGGTCCAGATCATTTAATACAAGGTCAATGATCTGGTTCAGGTCTACATTATCAAATGTGCGGGGACGTAAGCTTACCTGCGAATAGGATAAAAGATCATCAATGAGTGAGCTCATTCTTTTTGTTGCCATCTCCATACGTTCAAACAAATGCCTTTCCTCATCATTCGCTTTGTCCTTCAGGGTTGTTCTTAAACGATCATTAAAGAAGTGGATCTTTCTCACCGGCTCTTTAAGATCATGCGAGGCCGCATAGGCAAACTCCTCCAGGTTTATCTTGGATCGTTGCAGTTCGCCAACCGTTCTTTCTAACTGAAGCTGTGCTTCTTTTATTGGAGTTACATCTGTGAAGATGTGGATCAGGTGATCATCATCCATTTTTGAAATGGTCAGTTCCAGCCAGCGGCTGGTTACTTCCAGGTAGTACTGGATAAAAGATGGCTCGCCTGTTTCAAGCGTTTTTAAACAGGTTTGTCCATACGGTGTATTAAATATTTCCGGGTCAAGTTCTGTTGCTCTTTTCGTTAAATATATTTCTCTTGGAAGTCCTGTAAAGTTTACAGCTGCTTCATTGGCAAGTATGGTTACAGCATCTATAACGGCCCCATTTTCATCCCGGACCATTTCTGTAACTGAAATACCATTTGATGAATTTTGAAGTATATTATCAAAAAGACTCTTCTGGTTTTCCAGTTCCCTTGTTCGTTCCCCTACTTTCTCCTCCAGCAGGGCTTCTACCTGCTTATGTTCATCAATATCGGTATTGGTACCAATCCATTGCACAACGGCTCCTTCACTATTTCTTACAGGATAAACACGGGTTAAGAACCATCGGTAGGCTCCATCGTGCCGGCGCAAAGGAAATGTAAGTTCAAAAGGTTCCGGCCTGTTCCATGCTTCTTTTACAAAGTTTACTACCCTTTCTATATGATCGGGATGATGCACTTTTTGCCATCCCCAACCCTGCATTTCTTCAAGCGTTGTGCCGGTGTATTCGTACCAACGATCGTTATACCAGTGTATCCATCCGTCCGGGTTAGCCATCCATGCTAACTGGAAAATCGAATTCGCTAGGGTTCGAAACTGTTCTTCATTATCCTCTGCCTTCTTCCGTGCTTTTACAAGTTCGGTCACATCAATGGCTACAGCTATTACACCCGCAACAGAACCATCACCATCTCTGAAGGGCTCGTAAACGAAGTTTATAAAAACTGTTTCAATGCCTCCCTGCCGCGGGAGTGTTACCGGGACTTCGCTTGCCGAATAACTTTCTCCTGAAGTATAAACGCCGCTTAACAATGCTTCAAAACCCTGGTCCTTTGCTTCAAACAAACCTTCAAAAATGGGTTTACCTAATAAGGCATCTGCGCCTTTACCCCACAAGCTGTACATGCGATCGTTTGCTACTTCTACTATAAACGAAGGGCCTTTTAAAATGCACATGGCAACCGGCGCCTGCATAATGGTATTACGAAGGTTTCTTTCGCTTTCAACTAGTTTATGTTTGGCCTCCACCTGACCTGTTACATCAGAGGCCAGCACCAACACACCTGTTATGGTTCCATCAGCTTCGCGGTAAGGCTGATAAGTAAAATTAAAATATACAGTGCGTGATGTCCCATCAGGTTCTTTAAATACCGCAGGCACTTCATATCCCTGGAAGGGTTTGCCCGTATGAAAGACCTCCTGTAAAAGCTCCAGGAATCCCTGGTCTTTCATTTCAGGGAGAATTTCAAGAAACGTTTTACCGATAGCGGTTTGATCAACATTCCAGATTTTTAAAAGAGCTTCATTCGCCACATCAAGGGTCATTTCTTCGCCTTTAAAAATGAGAATAGGATCTTTAGCCTGTTCTAACACGTTCTTAAATCTTTGGCGGGACCGCACCTGTTCTGTTACATCATGCGCCACTCCAATCACACCCGTAGCTATACTCTCCTTTTCATTTTCAAAGTAAGGCTGGTAAACAAAATCGAAATAGAGTACTTCCTCTGTCCCGTTTCGTACCAGGGTGGTTGGTGTTTCATATGCATAGTACGGTTGTCCTGTCTTCCGCACCTTCTCTAGGAGCTCTATATAACCTTGTCCTTCCAGCTCTGGTATGGCCTCCAACAAAGGTTTACCCACTACTTCTTTGGATCTGCCCCAGACCTTCAACATTCCTTCATTAGCCAGTTCAATAATGTGCTCGTTTCCTTTAATAACGGCAATGATCACAGGTGCCTGCATAAAGAGGTTGAAGGTTTTTTCAATGTCCTTCATTTCCACTTCCCGCCTTTCTGCCGTAACCTGTTGGGTTGTATCAACCGAAGAATGAATAATGTAGGTGATGTTGCCCTCATCATTCAAAACAGGCTTATTCCTTGCCGACCAAAATCGTTCTTCATAAATGCCTTCTTTGTTCTTAATGTCATAACGAATAGCAGGCAATTCATCCGGCATTTTGGTGTGCAGTACTTTTTGAAAGGAAGCCGAGAGGTTTTGCACACCATCACCCTTTGAATCACCAGGATTCGGCGGAAAGGCCTCAAAAAGACCAATGCCAATCAGTTCATCCCGGTTTTTTCCCGAAATAACCAGGTGATCGTTGGTAACGGCTGCAATAGTATATTTTGGAGGATCGGGTAATAAGAGTACGTGAACACCCGGAAACGATTCAAATGCAATTTTAAAATCTGTCATGTGACCCATCACAAGGTTGGAGTTTCTTTTATGGAAGGATGGGATGAAGATAACTATTATCTGTATGTGGACTAACGCTTACATTTTTCTTTGTTACTACGGTGCGTATGAATTTTTATTTTCTATTCTTGTGTGTAGACACAAGTGATTAGCCTATTTATAGTTCCGGTTTTAGAAACCTTACAGTATGTGTCTTTTACACCTGTGTTCCCACAGACCACATGTTCCCCGCAAAGTCTTTGAACGTTGCTCGTCGGTCGGGGTCTCCTTCACGTTCTGTTGGTTGCTCAACAACCTCGCAACCGGCATGAATAGCCTTATTAAATACTTCGTCAATATTGGGAACATAAACATGCATCACTATTGGCACAGGCGGAAACCTATCAGACGAATCACCAAGCATAATTACAGAATCATCGATTTGCAACTCTGCATGCATTATGGTCCCGTCAGGCATATCATAACGTCTCAATTCTTTTGCATCAAAAACTTCCTTCAGCAGATAAATTAATTTTTGTGCACCATTTACTATAAAGTAGGGTGATACGGAGTTGTACCCGGAAGGTTTAAATTCTTTATGCATTGATTATTGCTTTTAAGATTATTAATGATGTATGTTTCTTTTACGTTGACCCGCACAATAATATGTAATTAGTGCAAATGCAAAAGCGAATTTGAAAAAGAAAATGGATCACTTTCTATCTGAATCATCCTGGCTTGCTGGCAGTAAAACGTAGAAAACCGCACCTTCGCCGGGAGTGGCTTTAGCCCACACATGGCCACTGTGGTTTGCAACAATCTTTTGAACAATAGACAAACCCACACCGGAACCCCGGTACTCAGCGTTGCCATGCAAACGTGTGAATACGTTGAAAATACGTTCAGCATCTTCCTGGTGAAACCCAATGCCGTTATCTTCTACTGAAATAAGGTGATACATTTTTGCCTTATCAATTGCTGCGTTTTCAACAGTAACATCACTTCCTTTTACAAGGTTGGATGAAATTGTTATATGAGGAGTGACATTGGGTTTGTTGTATTTAAGAGCATTGCCCACCAGGTTTTCAAACAATTGCTGTAGCTGGCGCGGACGTCCTTTAATAATGGGTAGTGGTCCTGCTTCAATTTTAGCACCTTTTTGTTCTATATGCAATTCCAGATCATCTAAAACAAAAGAGAGCATTTGGTTCATGTCCACCGTTTCAACAGAAGCTATACCCCTGTTTACATGCGAGTAGAGTAGCAGATCGTCTATTAATGTTGTCATGCGTTGGGTGCCGGCTTCCAGGCGTTCAAAATAACGGCGGTCCTCTTCTTCCAGTTTATGCAGCAGCCGCTCTTTCAACCGATCAGCAAAGAAGTGAATCTTTCGGATAGGTTCTTTCATATCATGTGAAGCTGCATAGGCAAACTCCTCAAGGTTTTGATTGGAACGCTTTAATTCCTGATTGGCTTTTTCAAGCTCCTGTGTTCGTTCCTGTACTTTTATCTCCAGTAATTCTTCAGATCTTTTAAGGGCCTCTTCGGCCAGCTTACGGTCATGAATATCAATCCCAACTCCGTACCATTTGGTTACCTTTCCTGTTTGCGGATCTTTGAATGGAGTACCGCGGTTGAGAAACCACCGGTATTCTCCGTTCTTTGACCGGTTACGTTGTTCTACCTCCCACGGCTCTCCTGTTTGCATTGCTTTGCTAAAAGTCTCCATCACCTTCGGTGCATCGTCGGGATGCAGGTGCTTTATTGATATTTCAGTAGCTGTAGTTTCTGAAAAAGGTTCACCGCAGTAGTCACACCAATGCTTGTTTAAAAATTCAACTCTACCTTCCGCATCGGTTATCCACATGCTTTGAGGAACTGTGTTCGCCATAAGTCTAAATCGTTCTTCCGATTCACGTAATTCTTCTTCGGTTTTCTTCCGATCCGTAATATCCCTGAACAACAATCCCACTTTGCTGCTTCCTTCATTTTCTATCCTGTAAGCAAATACATCAAACCATCTTCCCATTGCATCCGACCTTTCCATGAAACGCAAGGGTTCACCTGTAGTAGCTACTTTACCGTATAATTCAAACCAGTGTGATTCTAAGTTGGGGACCATTTCACGAGCTGTCTTTCCAATAGCTCCTTTCAAACCTGTTTGTTCTTCAAAAGCAGGATTGGTTTCCAAAAACCTGTAGTCAATTGGATGATGATCTCCATCAAAGATCATTTCCAACACACAAAATCCCTGGTCAATTGAATCAAAAAGTCTCCGGTATTTTAGTTCGCTTTCCTCTACCCTCTGAAAAGCGGTTGCTAATACCTTATGTTCCTCTATGGTTTTATCAGCTTTAACCTGAGATGTGACATCTTCTGCAGTATGGATAATATATACTACTTCACCCTCTTCATTTAATACAGGGGCATTAGAGCTTTTCCAATACTTCTCGGAAAAGGTGCCATCTCCATTTGGAATGTCGTACCGCAAAAGTGGTAAGCTATGAGGCTTTTTATGGCGAAGGATATATTCGAATGAACTTCGCAGGCTATGCTCTCCGGAAGACTGTGGATCATCCGGATTTTCGGGAAAAACTTCAAAGTGACTCTTGCCAATCACATCTTCTTTCTTCATTCCGGAGGTGGAAATGAAATCGCGGCTAACTGCCACTAGTGTGTAAACAGGGTCGTTGGGTAATAGCACAACACCTATTCCCGGCCTGTACTCAAAAAGGGTGAAGTCTGCTTGTGTGTAAGGGGTTAATAACTTGGTATTCATACAGTATGAATAAATGTAACCAATTTCAAAGCACTATTGTCTTGTCGCACTATATTTCTTGGCAGGTTCTAACAAACTAATTGTTGAGTTCCTTGTAAGATAAAGTTTGATTGAAATCCCTGTTGTTATTTCTTAAACTAGCTGGAAGGATACGTCTATAAACTTAGCACTAACGGCAGACGAGATCACACAGATTTAAGAGCTGTGCAATAGCATATCCAAACCTGCTAGTGCTCAACAGTTTTAAATTTGTTTAGCTGCCTCAACGCATTTAAAACGGCCTGGTGCATTATTGTGGCGTGATCTTCTTGTGGCAAATAGTCTAATAAAACGTTGACGGCTTTACTTTTGGTCGCCTTGATTTTATCGGTCAATAAATTCGCATCCACCTCCATTACCCGTGGTATAGCTGTTGGTGTGAGCCCTTCTTTACCTACTCCTAAATAGATAGTCGTTCGTTGCTTGAAACCAGCATTCAATATCTCAGAACTGTTGTTAAGTAATGATCCGTTATCCCACCATAGACTTGGACTTACTATAATATACTCATTAAACAGGCTTGGTTTTTTGAGCAGGATCTCGGTGGCTAACAGGCCACCTAATGATTGACCTATGATTGTTTTAGATGGTGTTGTTTTGAAAGTTTTCTCAACAAAGGGCTGAAGCTCGGTTTCTAAAAAGCTAATGAACTTGCCTGACTGTCCTGCGGTAGGGTACTTTTTTCGGTCCGCCTCGATAGTTGTTGGAAAGGTAAAGTCCCTCCTCCTATCGACAGTAGCTATTCCAACGACAATGGATTTTGGTACCAGGTTGATCCACTCAAAACTATTGTATTGCACAAGGCCAACAATATGAATAAAATCCTCATCAGCCGAGCCATCAAGCAAATAGATGACGGGGTATTTTATGCTGTCTTTTTTATTATAGCCCTCGGGCAGGTAAATATTCAAAATTCTTTTTTCGCCTAAAATTTTCGACTGCAGCTCGTGAATTTCGCCAAGGACGAATGGCCTGGCAGCTTCTTGTTGCTTTGCCTTTTGGCCAAAGATTGATATAGTGGAAAGGGCAAGAAATGATACTACCAGTAATTTCTTCATTTGGTTTCTATAAATAATGTCGCAGAATTGTTTACCATGCAAATATCTGTTTCTATACCAATCCAAACCGTTGAGCAGGTAGAATGAAGCTTATGTTATTATCGGCAAAAACATGGCTAATGAAAAACCTTACTGACTGCCCAAGATATAATCTCTAAGACTATTAATTGGACTCTTGCCGTGTTCCTGTTCTTGAATTCAGCAATCCTTCCGGCACACTTAACTCACCAGTGTGCGGATCAATCAACCCGTTGCGTTCATCCTCGATATTGGTTGCCTGTGTGTACACATCACCTGCAATAGAACGTTTGCGCAGCTCATCTTTAAATGCTTTGATCAGTGCTGTGCGTTCATCACTGCCTTGCGGTCCGCCATAATCCGAAAATCCGAAGCCGCCCCATTCCGATATAACAAGAGGTACCTGGTTGCGGTAAAAGAACGGATCGCCTACTACCAACGGAAAAGCAGCCACACCTGTCATCTTTCCGCTGCTGATGTCATCCAGCATCTCTTTCCATCTTCCAAGGTCTGGGGTGTATAAATGCGCAGTAAGCAGATCAGACTTTAGCTTGCCGGTGTAGGATATATGCTGCCAGCCATCATTATCAACTACCAGGAACTGCGGATGCGCAATCTGCATGTAATGATACATGTCCATAATATACTGTCTTGTCTCTGGATTTGTAGCTATATCCTGCGCACCCCAGTCTTCATTATACAGGCTCCATATTACTACCGAAGGATGCGTTTCGATCAGGGCCAGCATGCGCATCAGCTCCTCGCGGTGAAAACCCCTGCTACGATGTGTGGAGCTGTGTGGCGAGGGAACTTCTACCCAAAGCAAAAGACCAATTTTATCTGCCAGGTTATAAATGCGTGGATCAACACCGGCAATGTGTATGCGCACCAGGTTGCAACCCAGCTTTTTCATGGCATACATGTGGCTTTTTATTTCTTCGTAAGTGGCAGTGCCGGGTTGGTACAAAATACCATCCAGGTAGACAGACTGGTTATTCAAATAAACACAACAGCCCCGTGCTTCTATCTTGCGCAGTCCGAAATGTGTTTCAATGCTGGCTACATATCCTGTGCTGTCTATTAATTCAGCAACCAATACATACAGGTGTGGGTTTTCACGCGACCAGGCTTTTGCACCGGGAATGGCTATCACTACACGTTGTTCTTTTTCGCCTGCATCCAGCATGATCGGAAAATCATCTGTTGCAATAGGTACACCATCCCTTTGCTTACGTTCATAGATCTTTAGCCGTATGATATAATTGCCCGGATCGTGTATGCGGGTAGTCAGGTTAAACCGCACCAGGTTGTCTTCAACAATACTTACTACGCCTACCCTTGACCGTAACCTGTTCCGCTCAACGGCCTCCAGCCATACGCTGCGTACAGCACCTGTGTAGGTGTGGTACCAGATGCCGCCTCTTTTATAAACATGGCTTTCCTGCTTGCCGCGTGGAATATCGGCATCCATTGTATCAGCAATACGAACAGTAAGGCGATTAATATGTCGCAGGTTAGAGGGTTGCAACTCGTAACTAAATGAAGTGTACTCGCCTTTATGCACCTCCTCACCTTCTATGGTACGTAACGGAATGCCATTGAGCCAAACCCTTGTTTCATAACCGCAGGCACCAAACGTAAGTTGCAGCATTGAGTGTGGATTGCCATTCTCACCTTCCAGCTCCGGCAATGGAAATTCTCTTTCGTACCAGGCTACTACCTTATCATGCCACCGGTCGGGGATACCTGCCTTTGTCATGTGATCCTCTATAGAGCCGGGCCACTCAGCGGTTGAGGTGTAATCATGCCCAAGATACCAGCGGTGACTAATGCCTTCGTCTTTAGTATCTACAGCAAACTTCCATTCGCCATCAAGCAGAATGAAAGAATTGGTACGCAGTACGGCACGGGGTAAGGGATTGATGAAATCTTCATCTGCTGAACCTTCCTGCCGGGTATGGGTTAAACTATAATTGGGATGAGGTTGTTGCATGCATTTGTGTTCTACTGCCGGGTTACATGCGAAATTCAGACCAAGGTTATAAATGGCTGACAGGTAAGTTTTACAACGTTGTTGTTGCTCCTACCCCGGTGCGGATACTGAACAACAACTAAATTCAAGAAACTTTATTTTCTCACCAGACTACAGTTGTTGGTGCAATAAAAAAAAGGCTGCGCCATATAGGAACACTTCCAGAAACAATGGTGTGAAGGAATTTACATATGCACGGGCAGATGCCTTTGATCAAATATCGAATGTACCCTTATAGGCATATCTTTGGCCACTTACATTTGGCTGTACAGTTGCCGTTTTTGAAAGGACAACAAGGAAGAACGGAAGAAATTAGGTTGCAGCCATGAGTAAATAATTTACTAACCTTAAATTTATTTGTATGCCGAAAAAGAAAGCTGAACCGAGAAAGAATAAGCCTACTCAAAAGAAAAGCTCCGCGCAGAAGAAAGCGGCAGCGCAGAGAAAAGTACGCTAAGGCCAAAACGCAAAAAGCCCGGTTTACAGAGCCGGGTTTTTTTATCCCGGAAGTATCTGACTGCGGAGGTTAAGAATTAAATAAACAGTAGCCTGATTACGATCCCTTCTCTATATTGACCGAAGCAAAACTTAATATGTCTTCTTTAACTCTCTTCATGTCTTTCTTTATTTCTTCATCTTTAAACCGAAGAAAGTATAAGCCCAGTTCTTCCAAAACTTTCTGCCGCTATGCATCTTTTAGTTTTTGCTCTTCTTCAAAATGATAAGGGCCGTCTACTTCTATTACCAATTTCAATTGCTTGCAGTAAAAGTCAACAATGTATCTACCTAAAGGTTTTTGACGATTAAAAGTGTAACCCAATATTTGCCCGGCTCATAATTGCTTCCAAAGGAGCACTTCTCCTAAGGTGGAATGGTTGCGCAGCTTTCGGGAGAACTCTTTGAGGTTTTTATTATAAGGCAGGTAGTACACTGCGTTAAATGTAAAGTGCAAAATGGAGAATCTAAAAAGCAACGGCTGTAGGTTTACAGTTTGCAGTCAGCATGTCAGTGTAGCGAATCCCCCTTTACTATTACTCTAACATTTGAAGACTCTTCCACTTCCCCCTTTTAAAAGGGGAAGGCAGGCAGTTCCTATAAAAGAATAATCCTAAGGGGGATTAGACTGTGCCCACATAGCTGCCACTACTCCTTAGGAATCTGCTCAATGATCTTGATTGTTTCCACACTTACCGTGCAAACACGTTGCAACAAAAAGGCATGCCTTGTTCATGATAGAATCTGCACACTGCAAGAGAGAAGACCTGCTTAGAACTGGATAATATGGTATTTGTTAGGAATGCATTAACATTGGCAAACATTATTTTTGGCTAACCAACGCTACGCAGATGAGAAGCTGTTTATTGTTTCGGTCCGTTTTAATGCTGTTCAGTTTTCTCATTGCATTCAATGCAAAGTCGCAGGTACAAAAAATTTATCTCCATCCCAAAGCGGCCGGTAGCGAAAAACAATCAAGATTTATCGACTCCATACGCTTCATTCCGTTAGAGGTAAAAGATGGCATTGATCTAAGCACCTATAATAATACCATCGTTACAAAAGATCATTTCCTTATAATTGATTTTGGGGACAAAGAAATTCTGCTGTACGCTAAAACGGGCAAATTCATAAAAAAAATAAGCTTTAAAAAACTGGGTGCAGGCTTCTACCCTGATTACAGGGAGCATATCAACCAGGTGGTGTTTTTTGGAAACAACAGGAACTATTCGCTTACATCAAAAGATGAAATACAGATAGCTTTAAACTGGGATAACCCCCGTAATAAAAAGTACTTTAAAAAATACAGGCTTGATCTGAACAACCCGGCGTTGGTTATAGAAAAGGATATGCCGGATGAAAACGATGTTGTAAAAGCCAATCACTACTTTGATGACTATTATTGGCAGGGACAAATTATAACCAGCTCCTTATATAAGGACAGCCTGGATTATGAGTTAAAAATTTACCGTGACAAACAATTGGTTAAAGGCTTTTTTCCGTATAACCGGATTAACGAACCCCGGTTTCTCTATACGGAAGAGAACGTGAACCTTAATAAAACCGGCACACCCTACTTATACTTTGTTAGCCGCCCCTTTTGCGATACCATTTATAAGATAGAAAAGGAAAATTTATTCCCGGTCTACGAGTTGGTTTTGCCTATAGAAAACAGTTTGTCCGCTTCTTTCGCTAAAAGGCCATTTAAAAATGAAACAGACTGGGAAAACTTTCAACGCAACAATGGATGGGTGTTCCGTCAGGTTTTTAATTTTCATGAAACAGAAAGCTTCCTTTACTTTTCAGTACGCTACATGACGAGCCATGATATATATGTTTATCTGAAACAATCTCAGACTACTTACAAAACCAAAAACATTAAGCCCGACAGCACCCAGTATAACCTGAACCTGTTAAACGATTACTGGATGGAACGCAAGGGTAACTACTTTTATAAACCGGTTAAAGCAGGCGACTTGGTGGCATTCTTTGAACAGCATAAAACAGTTCCGGTACCGGCAACACTGGAAACATTTTTAAAAAGCAAACCACACAAAGATGCACCGGTCATTGTGGAGTTTACCTTCAAAAACTAACGTGTGAAACAAAGTTTTCTTTTTTGCTTTTTGATGGCCTGGTGGTTTTCAGGTTTGGGCCAGACAGGCAAGTTATCAGGTATTGTAATGGATACCGAAACTAAAACACCTTTGGAATTGGCTACCGTAAGTGTATTTACAACCGATTCCACTCTTATTACTTATCAATTGTCAGATAAAAACGGAAAGTTCGCCTTTGACAAACTACCTCTTAAAAAACCTTTGAGACTTAACATCAGCTATACAGGATATCTTACTTATAATCGAACAATTCAACTGGAAAGTGGTAAAGCCGACACGTTAAATGTTTTATTGCACTCAATCTAAAAGATACAAGTGCAGTAGTGATAACCACTACTGTCCCGATACGGATGAACGGCGACACCCTGGAGATAAATCCAGCCGCATTTAAAATGAAGCCTTATGCAGTGGTAGAAGAACTACTTAACCAGGTTTCCGGTATTACCATCTGGTCCGACGGTACGATTACAGTTAACGGCAGAAAAGTACAAAACCTGCTGGTGGAGGGTAAGCCATTTATGGGAAGTACCGATTCGAGGGTGGCCACTCAAAATCTTCCTAAATCGGCTATTGATAAGATCCAGTTATACGAAGAATATGACAGAAGCAATATTGGCCGGGAAAAACAACCGCAGGATTCGGTGCTTACTATGAATATTAAACTGAAGGAGTCGGCTAAGAAAGGTTATTTCGGCAAGGGCGGTGCAGGCTTTGGTTCAACTAACCGGTTCGAATCTGACCTGGTACTTCAGACCTATAATAAAAAATCAAGCGCAGGTTTGGGTGGCGGTTTCAACAACATCAACAAAAACATTTCCAACTTGCAGGAATTGTTTCAGAACAATACGTTTAGAAATTCTAATCCAAACTTATACAGTGTCGGCAGGTTTGGCGTCGGCGGTATTAATAAAAACCATTCGCTTGGTACGGTGGTTTCTCACAATTTTATTGAAACAGCTAACAGCCGGCAAAACAACCGTATCATTTTTAATTACAACACCTCCGGAACAGATGCCTTTATATCAGACCTGAATTTACAGAGCCGCACTACTATTACCAATCCGCAGTTTATCTGCGAAGAAGGTACCCAGAATAACCTCAATAAACGCCATGATGCAAGCATCAATTATGTAAAGACCAATAGTTATAATGACAACCTGGACCTGAATGGTACATTCAGTACGGGCAATGACAGGGGCAACTCGTCCAGGTACACGGAGGTGCGGGATTCCATCAACGCCCTGCAAAGTAGAAATACCATTACCTCTCAGCAACGGCGCCAGTCCGATAACGCGGGCATCAACCTGAGTTATGCTAAATCAAACGATGACCAGCCGTTAAAACGGTTTAATATTAACCTGAATGCCCGCAGCAGTAACAGCTCATCGAAAAGGGATGTAAACAGCCGTTTTGAATCGCTTGTCAATGCAAATCAGAACAATTTATTAAGCCGCCGCTATAATAATGAGAATCATTCTGTCAATGTAAGCGGTAACTTGGATTACGGAGGATTCAAGCGTTTGCTTTTAGGCAGGTATAATTTATTCGATATTCAATTGGGCTTCAACCAATCTTTCAATTATAACCGCTCCTCAGACCAGGTATCCGTAAAAGATTTTGACACCACGGCCAAGGAGTATGCCATCAATAACAAACTCACTAACCGCAATACAAGAGAACTGGCTAGCTATACACCAACTATTTCCCTGTCTAAAGGCTTTTCCAAATATTCTGATGTTTTATTCAGAAGCCTGAACGTAAGCATAAGGTTGGCAGAAGAATTCAAATCAGATAAAAATCAATCGTCTTTTGCTAAAAGAAACCTGGAGCGGAGCTTTCAATTTTTTAAATATGATGGACACATAAACCTCCTTTATAGAAAGCGGGACCGTTACCAGTCCAACGCTTCGTTCAATTACTCAAGGAGTTTCGATTATCCTGGCATAGACCAGTTATATACCATTGTAGATGACATCAATGCTTATGATATCCGGATGGGTAACCCCGAGCTGTTAAACCGGATCAATCATAATCTCAGTATGTACGTTAGTTTCAACACGCAAAATCCAAAAGCGGTTTATGCCATTAACAGTAACGTAAATGGTGGTTTTTCACGTTCCGTTAATCCCATTACAGACAGCCTGATCAATGATCCTTCTGGCAAAAGAATTACGTATTATATCAACGCCGACAAAAGCAAGAACCTGCATGCTAATTACAGCTTTAATATTTCCAGAAAATTTAAAAAAAACCAGTTGCAGTTAATGTACAACGGGCAATACAGCAGCGGTCAATTTCCCAATTACATTGATGGGTTCTATAACGTTAGTGAAACGGGTAATTGGTCTAATACAATAAACCTGCAGCTTTCAGTGGCTTCTATGCTGGTAGTAAACATGAGTAAAACACTGCAACAGTACAAAACAAGTCAATCGTTTGCTAAGCTCACTCCCTTCAAAAATAATAACAACATTACCCGGCTGGGCGTGGTGCTCACCTACCCTGCAGCTTTTACCTTTAGCAGTACGTTAGATCATATCAACAACTCCAATCTCGCCAGGCCAACCATTCTATGGAACGCATTTGCCACCTACCGGTTTATGAAACAGCAGGGCGAATTGAAGTTTTCTGCAATGGACATACTAAAGCAATATCAAAACATCACCAATAGTGCAAATGCTTATGGCACAGCCACACACATTACAAACGGATTGCAGCAGTATTTCTTATTGACCTTTGCGTATTACCCACGCAAGTTTGGCAAAACCGAGTTGAAAAAGCAGGGCAGCTAAAGCCTGCAAGACAAAATAATTTTTTAGCCGTTGTACAATAGCTTGATGCATCGAAAGGTTAAACATAAAATGTTTGCGCCTTATAGCGAACACAACTTTCTCGTCCAACCCGGGGCCTTTATTTACGCAACTGAAGTGAACACCTTGGACAGACTAAAAGCCACACAACAACGATAATGACACCTACTCACAAAGCCGTAAAAGCACTTTGCATTTGCCTTATATTTATCCCATGAAGTATTTACTCCTTCTTTTAATATTGCCATTTGGTTATTGTTCTCATACGCAACCTGCCAACCAACTCTTAACAGACCTGGAATACCTTTCTTCCGATTCGTTGAAAGGCCGAAAAACAGGCACACCGGAAAATACAGTTGCTGCCAATTTTATTGCCAGCCGGTTTAAACAATTAGGCTTACAATCTTACACTACCGATTATATGCAACCCTTTCGCTTTAAGGGCAAAGGAAATGCTGAAATACAAGCAGCCAATGTACTTGCTTATATTCCAGGACGTAAAAAAGAAGTGATCGTTATTTCTGCCCATTTCGATCATGTAGGCGTTGCTAATGGTAAAATATATAATGGTGCAGATGATAATGCATCAGGCACTTCAGCCCTTTTATCTTTTGCTGCTTACTTTGCCGATAAGCAACCGGCCTATACCCTTTTGTTTTCTGCATTTGATGCAGAAGAAATGGGGTTGCAAGGCTCTAAGGCTTTTGTGGCAAACCCGCCGGTTCCCCTGGAGAACATAAAGCTTAACATCAATATGGATATGATCAGTCATAATGATAAAGGCGAGCTGTATGTGGCAGGCACTTTCCATTATCCGCAACTTAAATCGTTACTCACCAAAGGGTACGGCTCTATGAAACTCATTACAGGTCATGACAATCCTAAACAAGGCCACGATGACTGGACCTTTCAAAGCGATCATGGTCCTTTCCACCAAAAAAGAATTCCGTTTCTATACTTTGGTGTAGAGGATCATAAGGATTATCACCAGGAAACGGATGAATACCGCAATATCAACAAGACTTTTTTCCTTGATGCTGCAGAAGCAATAAAACAAACGATCATTAAGATAGATAAAGAACTGTAAGCCTATTTACCTGGTACAAAGAGTTAGGCAATCGTTTGTACAATAAAATTTTCCGCTAGTTGAACTAAAACAAATAAAATAGTCACAATCAAAAGGCTTTTCAAAATCACTAACCAGCGACGCTGGTCTTTTGCAATGTCCCGCCTTTATACCAATCTCAAAAGAGGTATACAAAAAACCCCGGCTAAAAAGCCGGGGAAGCCCTAAACAAATTACAAACTGCTTTGAGAAATTAGCCTCCTGATAAGAAGCTGTTACCATCTACGGTATTAGTTAGATAAAGGTTGGGTTGTTACCTGATTAAATAAATAAGACCGTATCTACTATGTATCTAATATGCGAAGTTTTTCGGTGAAGGAGTATATCATTTGGCAGTCTTAAAAAGGTTATTTCAGAAACGTATGATCTATAGGTAACTTTCAAAGATCAACTGCTATGTGCCACAAAACGTCGCATGGATCAATCAGGTGAATTTCTCTTTTACCCCAGGGATAATCCTCCGGTGGTTTCAACTTAACTCCCGGGTACTTTGATTCTAAATCCAGGCTGCTTAGTTTATTCCACCAATCATTTAAATTCTCTACTTCCAATGTCATCATAAAATTATCCTGCATCCAACCATTGGGGTAATGCTGCAGAAAAAAGCGGCTGTTATCCTTTCGCAACACTGAAAACGAATCAGATGTCCAATCCAGTTCAAAACCAATTTCCTGGTAAAATTGAAGAGCTGTCTGGTAACGGCTGCCAGAGGAAATAAATGTCATCATCCCCGAGACTTTCAAATTGAGCTTTTCCATAAAAGAGATTTTGCAGATAGCTTTTGTGAAGTGCAAAGTCAATTGAAATTTAAGCAATAAGCCGCTACACCGGGAAATAGCAACTAAAGATGGATCCTTCACCCGGGGTGCTTTCCACTGTAATCATTCCTTCATGGTTCTCCATAACCTTTCTGCAAATAGCCAGTCCCATGCCGGTTGTATTCAAGTCCTTTGTGTGCAGCTGCTGAAAAACCTGGAAGATCTTTTTCTGGTATTTAGGGTCAATGCCTAAGCCGTTGTCTGCAAAAGAAATGCGTATATAATCCTGCCCTGCCTTCAGTTCTCCACTACTTACGGTTTCGCCTTTCACATCATCCATAACAATTTTAATTACTGGTTGTTTATTGGGCTGACTGAACTTAATGGCATTATCAATTAAATGATGGAACAAGTGCTGTACCTGGTTTGAGTTGGCCTGTATAACGGGCAGTTGATCTGCTTCTATTTCAGCTCCTGTTTCATTAAAGCGGTATTTCATTTCGGAGATCACTCTATGCAGCACAGCGTTCAGGTCAACTTTCTCTTCTTTTTTAGTGTCCGTATGTATACGGGTCAGCACCAGGATGTCTTCTATCAGCATGTTCAATCGCTTTACCGAATTGCGCATCTTCTTCAGGTATTCCGTGCCTTGTGCAGATAACTGGCTACTATCATTTTGTAATATCCAGTCGGAGAAGGTAGATATTTTGCGTAGCGGTTCTCTCAGGTCATGCGAGGCTACAAACGCAAAATGAGTGATCTCTTCATTCTTCGATTCCAGCTGGGTATTTTTTCGCTCAAGGGTATCGTTCAATTCTCTTAACTCCCTCTTGGTCTCGTAGGTCCTGGTTACATCGTGCAAAATATTCAGCACGGCATACTCCTGCCCTTTTTCATTTTTCAGCGGCACATAAAATATTTCCGACCAGGCATTATGATAAACTTCTTTCCGCATAGGAAGATGAACCGTCTCTCCCCTTAAACTACGATGCAAGGCATCCATGATGGCAGCATCCTGTTGCAGTTTTGGAAAAATGGAAAAGAAGTTTTTGCCTACTATTTTTTCTTTTGGCGTTGCATACACTTCCTCTGCCCTGTGGTTCCATCCAATAATGGTAAAGTCTTTATCAATAACAACAATCCGGTCTGTATTGGCATCCAGTAAAGCCTCAAGAAATTGGGTACGTTCTTCCAACTCTTTTTGCAATTGCACTTCTTCGGTCACATCCTGCAAATAGCTTAAAAGATGCGTAGCCTTTCCTGCAGCATCTCTTTTAAATATCTTGCTACGGTTGCGTATCCATACCATTTTTCCATCCAGCGAATGAATACGGTACTCAACAGATAGCACCCTGGTTTCTGCAGCAATTACCTTTTCGTTAAAATGAAGCAGTTTTAAGCGGTCGTCAGGGTGAATAAGCTTCAACCGACCTTCAATACCCATCTGCACCAGTGTTTCGTTGGTGGTATGCAGCCATTCCGCAAGGCAATTGTTTAAATAAGCCGGCTGCCTGTTTTGCAGATCATAAATGGTAATAGCATCCGGCGAAGCCGTGGCCGTTTGCTGCAGCAACATCTGGCTCTCTGCTATTTTTTCTTCTGCCTCTTTAATGTCGGTAATGTCAAGGTCAACACCTATAAGCCTTTCTACCTTGCCATCGTTATTATGTACTACTGAGGCTTTTATCTTCAACAACCTGTTGTCACCACCTTTTTTAATCCGCATCGTTTCTTCAAAGGACTGGTGTTGCTTGCGTAAATGTTTAATAATACGCTTAGCTACGGAGCGATCTTCTTCGTAAGCATGGTCCAGGTAGATCTCCGGCGCCACTTTCGATCCGCTGGGGATTCCAAACAATTGGTACATGCCTTCGCTCCAGTTAAACTTCTCTGCCGCAACATCATACTCCCAGCTTCCTATCTGCGCAAGGTCTTCGGCATGTTGAAGGATGGCAAAATTCTTTTGCAGCTCTTTAGTTCTTTCGGCAACCTGCTGCTCCAAAACACAAGAGAAGTTTTTCAGGTCCTGCTCTACCTGTTTTCGTTCGGTGATGTTTCTGAAAAACACAGATAAGCCACCATCCTTACTAGGATAAATGCTCACATCTATCCAAATTCCCAAAATAGGAGAAGTTGTTTCATAATACACCGGCTTGCCGTTTTGTAACGCCTCATAGTGTTTTTGATGTGATTCACTTCCCACAGCTTTTGGAAACTCTGTCCAATAATGTTTACCGATTAATGATTGGGGGGTTCTTTGCCAAAGTTGTGCAGCTTTGCCGTTTACATACGTAAAATTGAAATGGGCATCCAGAGCATAAAATGCATCAGTGGTGCTTTCCAAAACATCCACCAGCCTTGCATTTGCTTCCTGCAAAGCTTCTTCGTACTGCTTGCGTTCAGTTATATCATCAAATACTACAGCAATCTGCCTGCTTTCAGAGCCTCCTACTTTAGTAACGTAAAAGCTAAACCATTTTTTGTCAGGACCAGAGTATTGCTCCATTCGTTTACTGGTTCCGTTAAAAGCAACATCTCCGAAGATCTCGTACCAATAGGCCTCGTAGCCAGGACTGATCTCACGCAATCTTCTTCCGACAAAGCTTTGCCCGATCATGCGTATGGCCGCCGGATTTTCTTCGAGATATAAAATATCAATGGGGTTATTGTTCTCATCAAAAATGACCTCGCACTGGTAGAAGCCTTCGTCAATTGAATTGAATAAACTGAGGTATTTATCGGTTGCCTTCTGTGCAATAGAATCTTTAAGCTGAAGTATTTGCTTCTCAGTCTGTTTGCTTTCAGTAATATCCTGAAGAGTTCCTCTCACATAGGCCACTTTACCGTTTTTACCAGCAAACGACTGCAACAGGCGTAAAACAATTCTCTCTTCCCCATCACTTCTTATCAGCCTGTGGGTTATGCTATAGGAAGTCACTTCTTGTCTCACCTTCATTATCTTTTCCCTTACTTCCTGCACATCATCAGGATGGACAAAAGACAATGCCGATTCTAACGTAATGATCTCGCTTTGTGGTTTCAAACCATGTATGCGATACAATTCATCGCTCCATTCAAGCGTATCTTCTTTGGCTTTCCATTCAAAGTGACCAATATGACCAATAGACTGCGCCTCTTTCAGGCGTTGTTGTTCATCCTGCAGCAGTTGAATGATACGTTCCTGCTCCTTTTGCATCCTGTGTTCATTACTCAGGTCGTGCACTACCCATAAAATAGCTATCACATCTCCCACATTGCTTCTGATGGGAATGAGAAACGTTTTAGCATATTCTTCCTTTTCCTCATCCTTTGTTGTAAGCTCAACTGTTTCGCCTTTTAATACCCTGCGCAGGTCATTGTAGGCTGGTGAGTTCTTGGCATCGGGGAACACTTCCAATACATTCTTGCCGATCACCTGTTCTTTGTGCAAGCCATAATATTCTTCGCACTTTTTATTCCATACTATATAATTAAGATTGCGGTCTATAGCTATGATCTTATCTACCGAAGCATCTACAAGATTTTCCGTAAAGCTTAGTCTTTCAGACAGGCTTTGACGCAAGGAAATTTCCTCTGTTACATCATGCAGTATATGAATAACACCTGCTACTTCCGCTTGTTCATCATTCCAAAGCGGCAGCATGTGCAGGTTATAATAACCTTTACTGGCTACACCTTTATTACCTTGTTTATAAACCGACTCACCACGTAGTACCCTGGTAAAGAGTTGCAGTTCTTCTTCTGTCTTCAATCGTGGAAATACATCAAAAAAGTTTTTGCCAAGTGCCTGGTCTTTTTTAATTCCATAAGCTTCCTCGCAGGGGCCGTTCCATGTAATAATGGTGTTATCTGTATCAGTAATGATTACACGGTCTAATATATTTTCAGAAAGAGCTTCGGCCAACTGTATACGCTGGGCCACCTGTTGTTTTAGGTTATGCTCGTCCGTAATATCCTGCAGGGTAGCAATAAACAACTCGTCCTCATTATTCTTCATCAGGCGGAAGGAAGCTCTCAGATGTTTTACTTTCCCCCCGGCCATCAGCCTTGTTTGAAATATTGTTTCTCTTTTTTCCTCCAGTACCAGGTTTATTTCATTGCTAAAGCGTTTTTGATCTTCGGGGTGTATAAAACTGATCAGTTTTTTCTGGCTTAATTCAACGGCGTTGTGCTTTAGTCCAAGCAGTTTATAAAAGTTCTCGCTCCAAAGTATTTTGTTGGTGGTTGTATTCCATACCCAACCGGCTAAACCGGCCATTTCTTCCATCTGCCGCTGCACAAAGATCCTCACATCTTCAGTTCCCTTATGTTCTTTGATCTTTTTCTCCAGGTTCTTCTGCACGGTTACATCCTGTATAAAGCCCAACATCATTATTTCGTTACCAAAGGTCACCAGTCTAGCTTTCTGGCTTATATATCTAACCTTTCCATCTGTACGAACGATGCGAAACTCAATTTCCGGCACCTTGTGCTGGTGCAACATGTCACGGTGGGCTGCTTTAAACAGGTCGTGGTCATCGGAGTGCACATAATCAATGATACCTGTAAAATTTTCTGAAACAGATTTTGGCCTCAATCCAAAAATGCGATAATAATTATCTGATAAACTGGTTTTACGTGTTACCAGGTTAACCTGCCAGTGGCCGGTGGCAATGTTCTGTTCATCAAATACCAGCTGGTGCTTAAATACAAGTACTTTATTTTCCAGTTCTTCCTGCTCTGTCTCATTTGCTCTTTGTGCAGTCACATCCTGCAGCATGCCGCTAAGTATGTATTCGCCTTTGGAATTAAAGGTCCATTGCGTGGTATGTAACACATGCTTTTCACCTGTGGCTGTTGCAATTCTATACTCAATATGCAGCGGGGCTTTTTCAGCAAATGCCTTATCTGTAAATTCTTCTACCGCCGATCGTTCTTCGGGATGAATGAAAGAATTGAATGTGTTGAGGTGAGGATTTAAGCTAAAAGGTGGCAGATCATAAATGCGATAGATCTCTGCCGAATACCAGGTTTCATGTGTGGTATCGTTATACCACCAGATCCCTGTATTGGTATAACGGCTGGCCCTTTCCTGTGCTTCTTTATAAAGCAACAGTTTTTCATAATCTTTTTTCCATTCCTGTTCTTTTTCTGCATCATGATGCAGGAACTGCTGCACGTCATCCAGCCCAGAGCCGGTTTGCTGAATGGTGATGTTCTGACCAATGATGGTCTTTACTTCGCCATAAGTTGTGATGATTCTAAAATCGAACTGCAGTATATTCTCTCCTTGCAGCTGTTCTTTTAGCTTATCCACATCATCGGGGTGAATGATTCCTTTCGTTCCTTCAAAATCGGTAGGCAGCGAGAAGATGATGTCGCTGCAAAAAACAGCATCGGCCATCAGGTCCCAATACCAGCTACCGGCTAAAACATAAAATTGAGATTGAAAGAACAGGGTTACAGCTTTCCCTGTAAACTCTTCTGTAGCTAACCTCGTAGTGATCTTCAGTTCCTGCAACGCTATTCTCCTTTTAGATAAGTAAGTACTCAAGAAAGAGTTGGCTTTGTATAAAGGTTTCTAAGGGTGGCGGAGATTGTGAAGGAAAAGGCTATTGGACAGCAAAATAACTAAACAACATGCACAAGTTAAGTCCTTTTATTAACAGCGGAATCTGCAGAGCTTAGTTAATCTGGTAAAATAACTATGTGAATAATTAAAAACAGGAGCTTTTAATCACCATTAATGGCTGTCGCATATAATTTGTGGTTACCTTCAATACTAAAAAAAAACCCGAAGAGCATACTCAGCTGTGTTCTTTTCCCCTTATATGAAAGGTATTCCTGTAAAAGGCTCTGAAGACAAAAAAGGGGCTGAAGATTTTCCCATTGTTGCTATAGGCGCATCAGCCGGCGGCATAGAAGCGGTAACGGAACTTCTAAAGCATTTACCGGAAAATACCGGTATGGCCTATGTTTATATACAACACCTGGACCCTACACATGAAAGCAGGCTGACGGAGATATTGGCCAGGGAAGCGAAAATGCCTGTGACAGAAGCAACGGAAAAATTAAAATTAGCTCCTGATCATCTCTATATCATTCCGCCAAACAGGGAAATGGTCGTAGAAAATGGCGTGCTGAAACTTTCTATCCGGCCGTCCCGACCACAAAATCATTCTCCTATTAATCATTTCTTTATATCCCTTTCTGAGAGTCATTCCGAAAGAGCCATTGGGATTTTATTATCAGGCAATCCGCCCGATGGTACATTAGGCTTAAAAGCTATTAAAGCCGAAGGCGGGATCACCTTTGCACAGGATGCTACAGCAAAGTTCCAGGGCATGTCGAAAAATGCGCAGGGCGAAGAAGCCGTGGACCTTGTGTTGTCTCCAAAGAGAATGGCTGAGGAACTGGGAAATTTGTCTTTTAAGTTCAAAGCTTTTCAAGACTATCAGAAGCAGCTTAGCGAGGAAGCTATTAATGACCGCTATGAAAACCTCCAGGTAATTATTAAGCAAATTCACAGGCTTACCGGGGTGGATTTCAGTCACTATAAGATCAACACCATAAAAAGAAGGATTGTCAGGCGAATGATCCTTCATAAAATAGAAACACTTGATGAGTACTCTGTTTATTTAAAGCATCACACGGCCGAAATACAACAGCTTTACAAGGACCTGCTGATCAATGTAACCGCCTTCTTTAGAGACAGTGAGGCACATGAACATCTTCGGAAACATATTTTTCCGAGGCTTGCCAAGCAGAAAGCACCTGACGAGCCGTTTCGGTTGTGGATACCTGCCTGCTCTACAGGCCAGGAAGCCTATTCTTTAGCCATGCTGTTGATGGAGGTGCTGGGTGAAAGAGCAGCTACTACTACCGTACAAATATTTGCTACTGACCTTAGCGACGCAGCCGTAAACAAAGCAAGGCTGGGCATTTATTCGGCCGATGAAGTAGAAAGCATTCCTGCCAAAATGCTGAGCCGCTTTTTTGTAAAAGTGGATAGTCATTACCGCATTGTAAAAAGCATTCGTGATTTGTGCATATTTGCTACACATAACGTTTTAAGGGATCCACCTTTCTCAAGGCTGGATATTGTAAGCTGCTCTAACCTGATGATCTACCTGGAACCGGTGCTTCAGAAAAAATTGACAAGCACTTTCCATTATGCGCTGAACAATACAGGTTACTTAATACTGGGTAAATCAGAGACAATTGGTTCTTCAGGTCACCTGTTCAGTCATGTTGATAAGAAATACAAGATATACGCTAAGAAAAAAGATGCCGCGGCCAAGGCCATGTTTGAATTGTCTCTCAGGGAAGATGGGCGCCAGGAAACATCCTATCGCAACAGAGCATTGCCTGTAAAGATCAAAAGCGACGATCTTGACCTTGACAAAGTAGTTGACCAGGTATTATTAAAGAAATATACACCGGCCTGCGTGGTAGTAAACCAGGACCTTGATATTGTTCTCTTCCGCGGTTCTACGGGCTTGTTTTTAGAACCGGCTCCCGGCAAGGCAAGTTTGAATTTATTAAAGATGGCCCGCCCGGGTTTAGGCTTCGAGCTACGCAATATTGTATTCAAAGCAGCCAAGTCAGAAGAACCTGAATCCAAATCATGGACAGAAACAACCGAAAATAAAAAAGCAAGAAAAGTCACTATTGAAGCTATACCGTTAAGGAATGATGCGGATGGTGTTGAAAAATATTTTCTTGTAGTGTTTGGAGAAGAGCATGTGACAGTAGAAGCCATGCCCGACGGGGAAAAGGACAAACGGGTAAAGCAACTGGAAAAAGAGTTGGCCCGCCTGCGAGAGGATATGCGTGTGATTATTGAAGAGCAGGAAGCAGCCAACGAAGAACTGCAATCGGTAAATGAAGAAATAGTTTCGAGTAACGAAGAACTGCAAAGCATAAACGAAGAGCTGGAAACATCAAAAGAAGAACTGGAGTCTTCCAATGAAGAACTCATCACCATCAACCAGGAATTGCAGATGCGTAACGAGCAGTTGGCCGAGATACAGGAGTATTCCGAAGCCATCTTCACCACCATGCGGGAATCTTTGCTGGTACTCGATAAAAACCTTTTGGTAAAAAGTGCCAACACTTGTTTTTATAAAACCTTTGAAGTAAGCGAAGAAGAAACAATAGGTAAGCACATTTACGATCTCGGCTCAAAACAATGGAACATACCCAGGCTAAAAGAGTTGCTTGAAGATATTATACCACGCAATTCGCAGATAGAGAACTTTGAAGTAGAACATAAATTTCCAATGCTGGGGCAAAAGGCTATGATGATCAATGCTCGCAGGTTAGTACGCAAGTTTCACAAAGAGCATTTGATACTGGTGGCTATTGAAGACATCACTCAGCACAGGCAATTGCAAAGCATGGTAGAAGAAAGAGAACAGTGGTTCCGTAACATGGCAGAGAATTCACCTATGCAGGTATGGGTGGTAGGCAAGGATAAGAAAATGAAATACGTTAACCAGTCATTTTTAAATTTCAGAGATGTAACACCTGAAGAAGTGATTGGAAAGAACTGGATAGAGGATATGGGCATTGAAGATAAAAAACGTGTTAAGCGTATTATGGAAGATGCATTTATAGCACGGAAGGAATTTTCTGTGCAATATCATATCTACAAAGGCGGCAGAACCTTTCTTATTTTAAGTAAAGGCAAACCAAGCTTCACTCATACCGGTGATTTTACTGGTTTCATCGGCTCCTGCGTAGAGATACCGGAGGAGATTGTGAAGGAGAAGATGGGTGCAGTGGAGTGATTTGAATAGTAAGTGCTAACAATATTAAATCGCTTGTGGCTTCGCAAGCGATTTTTTGTTTGCCACTCTGTAACTTTTGCTCAAAGACTTTCGGCTGCGTGTTTGGCATCCTTAGCTTGTCGAAGGGTTGTGCTGAAGGCTTACGACCATACAGATATAACGCATGTCACCTGCAATAAACCCTCTTGCTTGTCATCCCGACGCAGGAGGGATCTGTGGATTGCAATTAAAAAAAAGAATGAATCCTGTACACTCTCGCTTGTCATGCTGAGGCACGAAGCATCTGATTGTTGCACTACAAACGACTCCCAAAATCAACAGGTGGCCAGGTTCCAAAAAGTTCTTCATTTAATAAATCCAAGTTTGGATTCAACTCACTAATCAGTTTCATTTCCTTTTCCCTACTCCAACCTTTTATTTCCTTTTCTCTTGCAATGGCATCATTGATGTATTGATGGACTTCATAATAAAGAAGATAGTAAACATGGTACTAGCCTGTGAAGGAACCATCATTTCCTCTATGAGCGTAATGTTCCAATGTTCTTTGCTCCAGGTTATTGGTAACGCCAGTGTAAAGCACTGTTCTTTGCTTGTTGGTAAGTATGTAAACAAAGTAAGGCCTGGAAGACATCAAACAGAAAATTAGGATAGAGTTGTTGAAGATGCAAGACACTTACTCATAGCAGAGTGCCTTAGAGCCCACCAATCAGATCCCTCGTGCCTCGGGGATGACAGGTGAGAGTGTTTACTGTAGTGAGTAGTCTTATTATTCGGTTAGTGCAAGCCCTCCGCACAACCCTTCGGCAAGCTAGGGTGACAGAGAAACAGCGTTATTCATCAATATCCACCCTTAGGCGTGACTTTTGAAGCAATAACCTCGTCAGTCACAAATTCAATAACAATCAGCATGGCTAAACGAGATATCATTGTAATTGGTGCATCAGCAGGCGGGGTAGAAACGTTGCTAGGCTTTATCAATTCGCTTCCTCCGGATCTTAACGCGGCTGTGTTCGTCGTTATTCACCTCTCTCCTTTTTCAAAAAGCAACCTGCCCCGTATATTGGGTAGGAAGGTGCCATTAAAAGCTATCCATCCAAAAGACGGAGAAGAAATCAAACAAGGTACTATCTACATTGCTGCGCCTGATCATCATTTACTTTTAGACAAAGGCAACAAGATCATGGTGCGCAAAGGACCCAAAGAAAATCGTTTTCGTCCTTCAATAGATGCCTTGTTCCGCTCGGCAGCCTTGTTGTATGGCCCAAGAGTAATTGGAGTTACCTTAAGCGGTTTGCTTGATGATAGCGTATCAGGTATGTGGAATATAAAACGTTCGGTGGCATTGCCATTGTGCAGGACCCTGCAGATGCTTTATACCCCGATATGCCACAGAACGTAATGCAGTATGTGGAAGTAGATCATATAGTACCGTCATCGGAGTTGAGTTCTCTGCTAACAAAGCTTACCGAATCTAAAGCACCAAAAAGACCCAACGTTAGTAAAGACGACATGGATTTGCTTAAGATGGAAGTGATCATTGCAAACCACGATAATGCTTTTGAAATAGGTATACTGGATATGGGAGACTTAACTACGTTTGCCTGTCCCGAATGTAAAGGAGCTTTAGTCAGCATCACAGAAGGCCAAATGATCCGCTATCGCTGCCATACCGGCCATGCTTATACGAGCAGTACTTTGCTTGCAGGCATAACTTTGCAAGTGGAAGAAAAATTGGGAGAGGCCATGCAGGGGATCGAATCTACCGCCATGCTCTTAAATCAAATTGCCAAACAGTATAAAAGCATTGGCAACCAGCAGGCAGCCCAAAAATTTAAAAAAGAAGCTGATCGTATTGCCAAAAGAGCAAGAACCATTCACGACTCAGTTTTCACCCAAAAACTTTTAAGCGAAGATCATCGCTTTGATCGGCCGGATTAATCTACCTGTGTGCTGGTAAAAAGTATCTGCTTTAGATTTTCAATATGCACTTCCAGTTCCCTTGCACGTTCCAGGTGAATTTGTGAAGTTGAGGTGTAGCCCCTGTCTTCATCCCGCTTTGCCATTTTAATCAGCAACGCTCTTCGCTCTTCCATCATGCGCAGGGCCGTCCAAAAGGTACTTTCCATTACTTCAGCTATTCTGGACAGTAATTCTCTTTCGGTATAAGAATGCCCTACATGACAACGCATATGGGCAGGTTCTTTTTGGGTAAGGTATAAGCCGCCGCCGCAGTCGGGGCAATTCACGTCGAGCTTTTCATAATGCTGAAGGTTTTCAACCCGTGTGGATACCCTTTGGTCTATTTCACTCTCCTGCATAATATCAAACGGCACTTCCACTTTTTTGGGTTTGGTGGTTTCAACAATCTCCCTGATGATCTCACCCATTTTTGAAAGCGATGTGATGTAATCGACTTCTACATTGTCTATCACCGACATGGGCATGTCAGGATAATCTGCTTCCGACGGGTTTTGCACAATGGCTATACCCCCCGCCCTTTTAATAGCTCCCATACCCGCCAGGCCATCATCAAGCAGACCCGTGAGGATGACACCGATTGCTCTTGAGCTGTAGTGGGCCGCTGCAGAGCGAAACAGGTTGTTGATGGAGGGACGCCACCGGTTTTCGGGTGCGCCTTTTCCTACCACGATCCTGCCCTTGTCAACAAGCATATGGTGATCGGGCGGGGCAAGGTAGATCATCCCTTTTTTAATAGTATCTCCATCCTTAGCCACCTCGCAAGGTAATCTTGAATGTTGTTGCAAACGTGAGAATAACACCTCGCCTACTCCCTTCCGGGAAAGATGAATGACCACAAAATAAGCGGCGTCCGTATCAGGCCTACACTGCAGCACCAATTCTTCAAGGGCACGAATGCCGCCTGCCGAAGTTCCGATCGTCACTATAAATTTGGGTTCGTCCTGCTTAAATATGGCCATGCTGCATGTTTCAGGATAAGTGGCAATTACTATACCCCTTCATTGTGGCCTTCCCAACCAAATCCTACGGCCGGGCTGTAAAGACAAAGAAAGATATTCTGACTGGCTTAATCAGGAATGGCCAATCTAACCATCGCCGTTGCTTTGTTCTTATACCGTTTGAGTTTTCCACATCATATCTCATCCGTAAATAGCCAGATCAAATGAGCACCATGTGCATAAGCTTAATTCATCATTAATGGGTATCGAAGATGTAGATGTTGCTACTCATGAGCCTTGTATTTAGCTTTAAAACTTCAAAAAAGGCCTGTAAAACCATCGAATCAGGAGCATTTGGAATTGGCATCTTCTTTTCGCATATGCCTGAAACGTCTAAAACCCTTAATTATGATGGAGAATAACAATCAAACCAATGGAACACAGAAAAAATCGGTGAGAGGCTTTGCCGCAATGAGCCCTGAAAAGCAGAGAGAAATTGCCAGCAAAGGCGGCCGTGCTGCACACCAGCAAGGAGTAGCCCATGAATGGAGCAGAGATGAGGCCAAGGAAGCAGGTCGCAAAGGTGGCCAGGCAAGAGGTCGCAGAGGTTCGGATGGACCAATTTTGTAATGATCACATCCACTTAAATTACATACCCATAAAACACCTGCCCCGTCAAACGACGGGGCAATTTATTTATTTCAGTATCAAAAAGTTAGAGAAAGAAATCGTAATTTGCTTACATGCCTTTTAACCACATTGAAATTGAAAACGAGATCAAAGCATTAAATCAGAAGATCATTACCAAACGAAAGATGCTGGATGAAAGCTTCAGGGCAAAAGTGCGGTTTTCAGAGCTGAAGAAGATTCATTCCGAAATAAAAGAACTGGACAGGAAACTGGAGTTTTGCCTGGAAGAAGCCAGGGTGATGAAAACGATGTAACTGTTTTTCTCTTAAGTATACAATGGCTGGCTCAGTCGATCACCAGCATTTTACCTTGCCCTTTTACTTGTGGATTGCAAAAAAGATAGCACTAACCGTTAAGCACATCTGTAACAGATGGCATTGATGTTCATGCCCGCACCTACAGAAGCAAATAGAACCAGATCACCCGAACGCAGCTCGTGATCTCCTGACAGGCCTTTACGAACCAGGTCGAAAAGCGTAGGAATAGTAGCTACCGAACTATTTCCCAGGTAGTGGATACACATGGGCATTACATCTTTCGGTGCATCCAGATTGTATAATTTATAAAAGGCCTGGACGATGGCTTCATCCATTTTTTCATTTGCCTGGTGAATAAAGATCTTTTTCAGCTCCGTTATTGATTCGCCGCTTTTATCAAAACAAGCTTTCATTGCTTCAGGAACAAATTTCAACGCATATTCATAAACTTTTCTGCCCTTCATCTTCATGTAATGCGTTTCACTATCAACAGAAGGGTTGTAAGATGGACCCATATAGAGGTAATCTACTTCTTCATTGCAATGGCTTAATGCACTGCTTGATAAAATGCCTTCGCCGTTGCTTTCTTTGTATTCCAATACAACTGCTCCTGCACCATCGCTAAAGATCATACTGTCGCGGTCATATTTATCTATTACTCTGGATAAGGTTTCAGCACCAATGATCAGTGCTTTGTTTGCCATACCTGCCTTAAAAAAAGCTTCTGCCTGCATTACCGCCATAATCCATCCTGGACAACCAAATAAAACATCGAAGGCAATGCACACCGGGTTTTGAATTTTCAATTGGTGTTTTACCCTGCTGGCAATGGATGGCACCGCATCTGACTGAAATATGTTACCGGGAACGTCGCCGAAGTTGTGTGCAACAATAATCAGGTCCAGCGTTTCGGGGTCAATGCCGCTTTCTTCAATAGCAAGTGAAGCAGACATAGCAGCCATATCGGATGTACTGAGGTCATTAAAAAGATAACGCCGTTCTTCAATGCCGGTGATCTTTTTAAACTTGTCAATTAAAAGTTCTTTGTGGGTGGGAATAACCTCACCATCTTCTGCATAAAATGTTTGCTCCAGAAAATCCGAGTTCTTTTTAATTCCGGGCGGTATGTAACCGCCAGTTCCGGTGATCACTGCACGTTTCATAAATGCCTTAAAAGATATAGCCAGACAATATCCGTATAAATTACGAATGAGCTTCTTTGGGGCAAAAATAATAAGAGAGGGCCAGATAAGAGTTAGCAGATCCTATAATCCGAAAGCGGTATGCCACAATTTGCTGTAGTCTGCAAAATGTTTTTTCAGACAAGCCGGTTCTTTCTGTTCGTGGTCCAAAGAATATATTTTGATTGAAAAGGATCTTTGCCGGAGTTTGGTCTCAAATCTGCAAAAGAACTAATTGATTATTTTTTCAACTAACAATAATGAACATGGCAGATCGCATTGAAACGGGTAACAATATTGAATTAGCAGGTAAAAGCGGAGCATCTTATAGTGGAAAGATCTATCATGATAAAAACAGCACTACAACACTTCCACCAAAAGCTATCGTTTGTCTTTCAAACAGTGATATCGTAGACGGCAGGTGGCAGCACCAAATCCGGGATATTTATAATACCCACGATGTGAACCATGCTTTAGCCCATTTCAGGGAAAGGGATGATATCTCGCATATGATCCTAATTTCTCCCGAAGAAGAAGATACAGGCATGGATAGAATTGATGACCTGCGCCGCAATTATATTCATAAATGAATGGATTCATAAGAGGAAGTAAGGTCTTTACGCCAAAACAAAAATGATCGATTTCTTTGCTCACTGACTTAGCTTAGTAATCACTAAACACCCTGGTGCGGTTAACTTTTAAATCCTGCAGGATGGATGCCTTTGGGTTGATAGAGATGTTGAAAGAACGGAAATTCCCAATAGGCACAACACTTACCGACATTTGCCAGCAATGCATATCTCTTGAAACAGACATGTTAAGGCTGTTCAATTGCATCGCTTTAAAATCATAATAACCGCTGGTAGTAAAGTTCCATTTAGGTGTTAAGCTAAAACTGTTATTGAAGGAAGCGTTGGAGGTAATATCCGTTTTAAAACGTCTTGTTTGTTGATCAAACCGTGGGCTTAACACCAATGAAAACGAAAGATCGAATGACCAT
>Ga0164290_1001382_pt1 | contig 37690 bp, 33 predicted proteins | sample Micstemetagenome_FD_108782 | JGI IMG/M metagenome (GOLD analysis project Ga0164290, IMG submission 108782) | Contaminated culture microbial community from soil near Moab, Utah, USA - Microcoleus steenstrupii SON62 (Illumina Assembly) | ecosystem: Environmental > Terrestrial > Soil > Soil crust...
CAAAAAAATCCAAAAACTGCTTTCTGATCTCTGCGCTGGTCATAAAATTTTAAAAACTGTATTTTAGTCGCTCAGAAGCTATCTTTGAGCGCTTTAGAAAGGCATCAAAGGTAAGGAATTGGCTTGTTCTGAAGTAATCAGCGGAACTGTTCCCCCCGATTTATGAAAAAGATCAAATATTACTATAATACGCATACGCTTCGTTATGAAAAGCTGGAAACTCCCCTCCGGGTGCGTTTATTACAGTTATTTGGTTTTATAGCAGCCTCTATCGTTACCGGAATCATCATTTTTGCCATTGCATTCCGTTATATCGATTCCCCCAAGGAAAAATTACTGCGTCAGCAAAACGATGATCTGCGTCAGAATTACAGTATCATGCAGGAGCGGCTCAAACAACTGGAACTCCAGATGGATGAAATTGCCAACCGCGATAATGCGGTATACCGCTCTATTTTTGAGGCCAAACCCATTCCCGACAGTGCCCGTATCCGTGAAATGGAAAAAAGGAAAGAAGTGCAATTGGTGCAGGGTATGGGTTCTACAGAACTGGTTAAAAACATGACGGCACAGCTGAATAACCTGGCCTTACGCATGGCTTACCAGGAACGCTCTTTTGATGAGATTACCAAAATGGTAAAAAACAAGGCCCAGTTACTGGCATCCATTCCTGCCATTCAGCCCATCAGCAATAAAAACCTTACCCGTATAGCTTCCGGATATGGTTACCGGATTGATCCAATTTATAAAGACAGAAGGGCGCATATGGGGATGGATTTTACGGCCCCGCAGGGTACACCTATTTATGCCACTGCAGACGGGGTAGTGTCTGATGCCGGTTTTAATACGGGTGGCTTTGGAAACAGGGTTGTCATCAGCCATGGCAATAATTACGAAACCCTTTATGGTCATATGTATCGCATTAAGGCCAGGGTGGGGCAGCGGGTTAAGCGTGGTGAAGTAATTGGTTATGTGGGCAACACCGGTAAAAGCTCAGGCCCGCATTGTCATTATGAAGTACACCACCGTGGTACACCTGTTAACCCGATTTATTATTTCTACAACGACCTTACACCCGCTCAGTTCGACCGCTTACTTAAACTGGCAGCAGCAAGTAACCAGAGTATGGATTAAAAGTAATGGGCTATGAGCTTTGGGCTGTGAGCTGCGAGTGGGTTTCTGCTTGCTGGCTCATCGCTCATGGCCCGAAGCTCACAGCCTGCCAAGCAGACGCTGCTGATTTGGAAAAGAAAATCTGTTTTACAGAACAATCAGCCCTACAGTTTGTATTTTGTTGGATAATCTGTTTCTATTGGAACCTGGCATCAGAAAATACCTGCTTCGTATTGTTAATACACTCTCATTGGGATTGCTATGGCTGGCACTCAATTCCACTGCCGGTATCATGTACGATTATGCATTCATTCATGAAAAAATAACCACGGGCAATATTGTATTTTATATCTGGTTTCTGATGAGCCTTGTTGCGTATCTGTGGTATGTAATTCGTATCTGGAGCAAGCCCATCGACTTTAATGAGTAACATTTCAGGGTCTTATTCGTATTAGAAATTGTGGTCTTACGCTACAATTATGTTACTAAATGTGTATTTTCAGAACTGAAACTGAATAAGTAATGCCCCTGAAACAAGCTTCCCGGAAGATCATGATAATTGGTACCCTTTTCATCTGGTCTATCAAATTCCTGATCCGCCCTTTTGTTTTTATTGACCCAGCTTTAAAACCATTGGTTGGATTGGCTCCTAATTTAATCGGGTCTTTTCTGCTTCCATTCGGAGCCTGCTGGTTTTTCCAACGCATTTTCCGACTCGAAACAACCATGGATCTGAATATTACCTGCTGTTTTGGTTTGTTATTGGTAGTCATCAATGAATACCTTCAGCTGATACCTGTTTTTGGCAGGACATTCGATTACCTGGATATTCTCTCTTCCGTTGTGGGCGTATTTCTTGGACACCTGTATTTCAAAAGACTGATGACCCGTTCTATGCCGGTTACTGTTCAGGCTTCCTGACGATTAATTTTTATTGTCTTTGGTATCGAGTATCACCGGTGTATTTCCTTTACCCATTACAATTACTTTTGAGTTGGGTGATGTTACCAACCCTTTTAATACCTGTATCTGCTCGTATTGTAACTGCTTATCTGTTAAGCCACTGCTCATAATACGCTGGTAGTCGGCAATACCCTGTGCTTCTACTCTTTTACGTTCGGCTTCCTGTTTTTCTTTCTGCAATACGAATTCCATCTTCTGTGCATCCTGTTCTGCTTTGATCTTTTCTTCGATGGATGTTTTTACGTTATTGGGTAAAGTGATATTTCTTACCAGTAATTGCTCCAATACCAGACCGCGTTTTTTGAAATCATCTTCAATACCCTTGAAAATACGGCTCTGAAACTGATCCCGTTTATTAGAATACAGTTCAATCGCAGTAAAATAAACGGCATTGTCACGAATCTTGGTACGGGTAAGTGGGCGAACAATTTTGTCTTTATAATCCAGACCTGTTTCTTTAACAATTCTTGGAGCTTCCGCACCAATCACACGGTATAATACAGTAAGATCAATGATGACTTCCAATCCATCAGCTGTGAGTACACGTATGGCATCGTCTCCGGCTTTATCTCCTTCGTCGTGAACACCACTCATGGTATAGTTCTGCGTTTTGATATCCACTGTTTTTACGTCTACCAGCGGGTTTATCATATTTAAACCACTGGTAAGAATATCATCTGATACTTTACCAAACATGCTTTTCACACCTATCTGTCCGGCATCAATCTGTTTGATACAGGAAGTAAGTACACCTACAATGATGATGATAGCTGCCAGGATTCGCACACCTGGTGCAAGCTTCCGGAGTTCCTCTCTTTGCTGGTTCCGCAGAACAATTCCAACAACTAATATGATGATTCCGATAATAATGAGTGCCATAAAACTGTTTTTATATGAGTCTGTGAAGTGCCCGGAATATTACAAACCTTAACTGCTGTGGTCGGCAATAATGGTCCACCGGCCTTTTATTTTTCTGAGCAGTAAGGTATAATGACCGCTTATATCGCCAATGCTGCGGGTAAGCATCCACTTTCCCAATACAAAATAGTGGCTGGCCGATAAACGTCGAACTTCCAGGATATTAAACCTGAGCCTGCCCATGGCTGTAGTATCGGGATAATTCTTTTTATAGTTACTCAGTGTTTTTTGGTAGCCATAGGTAGCGCCATTTTTACCAACAAACATCAGGCTGTCGCTTTCCCAATAGCCTTTCATAAAAGCATCAATATCACCCCTGTTCCAGTCGCGGGTTTGCCTTTCCAGTAAATCACGGATTATTTTTTCATCACTGCTTTGTGCATTAGCGAATTGGGTAATACCCAATAGTACAAAGAGGATACAATATTTCATGGTACGAATTTTCAGAAAGCTACTGAAAATTAAGCGTCTTTGAAAGCCCTTACCATTTCTCTTTTACCAAAGGGTCCCGGTATTTTGGTGACCCTGAACCCAGCGGCCTCCATAGCTCGACGAACAACAGTTTTACTGCAATAGGTTACAAGGAACCCATTTGGTTTCAGCAGAGCGTACAATTGCAGAAATATAGACGAAGTCCATAACTCAGGTTGTGCCGATGGGGCAAATGCGTCATAGAAAATAACATTAAATAATTCGGTGCCTGAAAAATCCTGAAGGGATAATGGGTATTTATGAAGTTCAAAAAAAGGATGAATAGTTGTTGTCTTATTCCATGCCGACCGGTGTATGTCTGTGAACATTTTTTGTTCGGCTAATAAAGCTCCATAGTTAAGTGTAACTGCCTCATCAGCTGGTATCGGATAAGCTTCAATGGCATGATAACGGGTATTGATTTTTTGTTCTTTCGCATAGACGGCGGTCAGCAAACAATTGAGCCCGGTGCCCAAACCCATTTCGAGTAGTGTTATGGGTTTGTCCGGATTTAATTCAATATAATATTTCAACCCCGCCTGTATAAAAACATGGTTGCTTTCTCCAATGGCTCCATGTTTACTGTGATAGGTTAAACTTTTGTCGGGTACTGAAATGGTATGAGATCCATCTGCTGTTATTTGAAGATGTCGTTCCATGATAAAATCAATCGCAAGGTAAGTTTTCCGGATGAAACTGAATATCTATCTTCCCGCTATGGAATACCGTAAACACCTGCAAAAAGATCCCAAACTTGCTGCCATTCTTGGTGATACCTTTCATGAACTAAAGCTGTATAAGAATATACCCCTGCGTTTAATGGCCAGTATTATGAGCCAGCAGTTAAGTACCAAAGTGGCCAAAGTAATTTTTCATCGTTTCCTTACTTTATACAAAGGCAAAGAGCCCAAACCACAACAGGTATTGGATACGCCTTTCGAAACGCTGCGTGGCATCGGTTTGAGTAATGCCAAAGTAGCGTATGTACAAAATGTAGCACAGTTTTGTATCGATCATAAGATTACCGATACAAGGCTGCAGAAGATGACCAATGAGGAGATCATTGAACTGCTTACACAGATAAAAGGAGTGGGTAAATGGACAGTTGAAATGTTATTGATGTTCAGTCTGGGCAGAGAAGATGTATTTGCTGTGGATGATCTTGGTATACAGCAGGCCATGTGTAAGCTGTATAAAATCAGTACTGCCGATAAAAAGAAAATGAAAGCCAGAATGCTTAAGCTATCAGCCACCTGGAGCCCCTTTAGAACCTATGCCTGCTTGCATTTATGGGGATGGAAAGATAGTTAGCAGAATAATCAATGTCGAACATCGAATAGCCAACTTCGAAATTGGATATTCGACATTCATTATTCGATATTCTCTCACGCCGAGTTTCGGGCGGCGTTGATGATGCCGAACATGCTTCTTGTTACCAGTTTCTCGTAAATATCTTTTTCAGTATTGCCTGTTGCAGTATTTCTAAGCTGGTGCAATGCATATTGCTGAATAGTGAGTAGCGGCAGCACAATATGATCTCTCATCTGGATGGAGGCACGACCGGGTAAATCATCTTCCATTAACATAGCCGCGTCTGCCAGTTCAAGTACCAATTGTTCTGTGAGGTCAAATTCATCTTTTACCAACTGCCATACAGGTCCGTATTCAGGATCATCTTTGATATATTGGGTAAGTGGGAAAAAAGATTTGAGCATGCTCATCATGCTGTTGTCTATCAGTGTGCGGAAGAACAATACATTCCGGAACATGGCTTTAATATCTTCCCAATAACCTTTTTCTTTCATTTGCTGTAAGGCAGTGCCTACACCAAAAAAACCGGGTACATTCTGTTTCAGCTGGCTCCAGCTACCTACAAAAGGAATAGCGCGAAGGTCCTCGAAACGCAGACCACCACCGCTGCCTCTTTTGGCAGGCCTGCTGGCAATATTGCTTTTACTGTAATAGTTAAGCGGACTAAACAACTGCATATAAGCCAGAAACAAAGGATGCTGTTTGAACTGCTGGTAAGTTTCATGACTGATGCGGCCAAGCTCTTCGAGCAGGAAGCGGTCGTGTTGCGATAGTTGTATGCGGGTATCGGCAAACAATTCGTTACTGATACCTGCACTCAGTAATTGCTCCAGGTTGTATTGTGATGATTGGGTGGTGCCAAAATTGGAGGTAATGGTTTGTCCCTGTATTGTTAACTGTATTTCCTCATTTTCAATATTGGTACCCATGGATGCGTAGAACTTGTTGGTTTTACCACCACCACGGGAAGGTGGTCCTCCACGGCCATCGAAGAAGCGGGCTTTAATATTGTATTTACGTGAAATGGCAGTAAGGTTTTCTTTAGCTGTATAAATACTCCAGTTAGCCTGGAGGTAACCACCATCTTTGGTGCCATCGCTAAAGCCCAGCATAATGGTCTGGTGCATTTTTCTGCCGGCCAGGTGATGTGCATAAACCGGTTGCTGGTATAAACGATCCATGATCTGTTCGGCTTCCTGTAAATCATCGATGGTTTCAAATAAGGGAACTATATCAACCGGCATCTGTTCCTGTTGCCATCCGCAAAGACGGAACAAAGCAAAGACTTCCATTACATTCACACTGCCCTGACAATTACTGATTACATACCTGTTACAACCTGCTTCACCATTATTGTTCTGGATGGTTTGAATGGCATAAATACTTTCAAGTGTATCTTTTGTGATACCATTTTCAAAAATGGCTGGATCAATGTTTCCTTTTACTGTTGCAAGCAAATTCATCCGTTCAATATCGCCCAGTACACTATAATTATCCGGTAAAATACCAGTACCTGTTTGCTGTTTCAGTTTTTCGTGCACATCCATCAACACCTGTGTATGTATGCGGCTGTCTTGCCTGATATCAATTGTAGCGAAATGTGTTCCAAAAATTTTTACTTTATGAATCAGGCTGTTCAGTCTTTGTAAAAAAAGGGAATGGTGTTTTTCAATCACCAGATCACGTATCTGTATTAACCTTGTTTGCAGATCAGCTAACTGTACTTTGTTCTGTTCGGTCGGTCGGAATACATTCTCATACAGAATGGCTTCGAGTTCTTGAATTAATGTGTCTACTCCGGAAAAACTCAGCCTGCGTTTCAGTTTTCTGATATCACGGTAATAACAAACGGTGATAGCACTTCTCAATGCTTCTGCTACTTTGATGGTGGTAGCTGCATTTACGAAGGGGTTACCGTCGCGGTCGCCACCGGGCCAGAAACCCAATTCAATAAAAGGGTTATCACCATCGTAACTGTGTTCAAAAATATCGCGTTCAATGGTATTGTAAATATTACCGATGGAGTGGTAAAGAATATTTTCCAGGTACCACATCAGGTTCAGCGCTTCGTCGTAAGGTGTTGGTTGTTTTTTATTAAAGAATGGGGTAATACCCAGTTGCTGTATGTATTCATTGATGGTGTGAAAATCGTTTTTGGCAATTGACTCACTCATATCATGAATGATGCCGAGCACACTGCCCGGATAGAACTGTGTAGGGTGAGCGGTAAGCACTACCCTGACCCTGAATTTTTTGAGTTTGTTCTTTAGTGCCTGGGTTTTACCGGCAAATACGGCTTCGTTGTATAATGCTTTCAGGCTACCCGGCCCCTGAATATTATTCACTGAATCGAAAGCAGCATCTTCAATGGCATCAAATAATACCACCTGTCGTTCTATGTACTGAACAAATTTAAACAAGCGGTCGAGTTTATCTTTTTCACTGCGCACTTCTGTGTGTTGCTGAAAAAAATCGTTGATGATCTGAACCGGATTTTTTCCCGCCTGGTATTCGTCCTGACAGGATTGGGAGAGTATAGGTAATAAAGCACCGACGTTGGCAATACCCGAAAAAGGTAATGCGGCAAACAGGCTGTTGTAAATGGTATACTTGTCGGTTACATTGCGCCTGAACTGGTTGATATAATGACTGGAAGGCATAAGATTTCGCAGACAATTTACCTATTTTTAGCCGATTAAACTAACGGTTGACGTGATTTAAACTAATGAAAATATGAGCCAATTAAAACAAATGTTAGTTATCGGGATTAAACCTTTCAATATAGGTTTGGTCTAACTGGCGATGAACTTTATATTCGAATAAAATAACCCTGCATGCATTTAGACGATCAGGTATTAATGGATCAGTTTCGTAAACCTTCCACGAGGGAGCAGGGTTTTACGGCGATCATTAAAAAATACCAGGAAAAACTGTACTGGCATATCCGCAGGATGGTGGTAGACCATGACGATGCCAACGATGTATTGCAGAATATGTTTATTAAAGTATGGAAGGGGCTGGAAAATTTCAGAGAAGACAGCCGCTTATACACCTGGATGTACCGGATTGCCACCAATGAGTGTTTGAGTTTTATTGAACAACAGAAGCGCAGGGCATCGGTAAGTATGGATGAAGCAGGGGAAGGACTGGCCAATAAAGTAAGGGCAGACAGTAATTTTGACGGCAACCGGCTTGAATGGAAATTACAATTAGCCATTCAGCAGCTACCGGAAAAACAGCGTGTGGTATTTAACCTGCGTTATTATGATGAAATGCCATATGAAGAAATGAGCCGGGTGCTTGATACCAGTGAGGGAGCTTTGAAAGCGAGGTATCATCATGCGGCTAAGAAAATAGAAGCATTTATCAAAGAACATTAAACCTTGCCGGGGCAGGGGTATCCAATACACAATGAACCAGAGAGAAGAGATAACCACAGAACTGAAACAAATTGATCCATCCATGGCTCAATGGCCGTTTCATGTACCCTATCAGGTGCCTGTGGGTTATTTTGATGCGTTTACTGAAAAAATCCTTGAGCGGGTTGCAACCGGGCTGACAATGGAAAAGAATCCCGGTTACAAAGTTCCCATTGGTTATTTTGATCAGTTACCCGGTAATATTATAGCTGCCATTCGCAAACAGGAGGTAGAACAGGAACTGGAAGAACTGGCACCGGTATTGAACCGGGTTTCAAAGGAAATGCCTTATACCAGTCCATCTTTGCCCGCGTTTAATATGGAACTCATGATGGAACGGGCTGCAGTAAATGAAATACCTGTGATCAGGATGCCTGTTCGGCAAACCCGTAAATGGTTGCAGTATGCTGCAGCGGCCGTGGTATCAGGTGTGATACTGGCAACCGCTTTCCTGTATAATGGCAGTAACAGCAAAATAGATGAAGCTACCCTTGCCGGCTATGCAAAAATGGATGTATCAAAGGAAATGACGATGTTGAGTGAAGAAGAATTGAGCAGCTATCTTACCAGTACAGAAAAGCTGGTAGTTACAACAGTAGAACGTGAGCAGTATGGTGAAGATGAATTACCGGATGTGAATGAACATATACAGCTCATGAGTGATGATGAACTCAAACAATACTTAGACGAATCTGCAGAAACTTCAGCCGAAGCAAAGGCTGATACAAATAGTTGATCATGAAAAAGACAATGGTATTTTTTATTGCCGTGCTGCTGGGGTCATTTGTTACCGCCCAGGAACCACAGCGTAAAATGATGGGGCAGCGCCAGAATATTGAAGTGCTGAAAGTGGCGTATTTCACCAAGCACCTTTCACTTACAACCGAAGAAGCAGAGAAATTCTGGCCTATGTACAATAGTTATTCTGCTGAAGTAAGAAAAGCAAGACAGGATAACAAAGAAGATATTCTTGCTTTTGAAGAAGCGGTATTGAATATCCGTAAAAGGTATAAGGTTGAGCTGAAGAAGGTGCTGGTTACTGATGAACGTGTAAACAAAGCCCTGCAGGCGGAGCGTGAGTTTATGAATGTGGTTCGTAAAGAGCTTCAGCAAAGAATGGAGCAACGTAAAAAATTGCGTGATCAAAAAACAGATCAGTAATTAGTTTTGAGTGGTCCCCAAACGGGCGATTGTATATCATGGTAGAATAAAAAGGTCCATCCTTTATTTTGCCCCTCTTCCCACCATTGTTTACGTAGCTCCATGCATTTTTTTCCGTCGTAATCGTATTTGGCTATAAAACGGCTTTTCATTTGCTGCAATTGTGGTGCATCATCACCTCCAAAAAAAACCGTCTGCCCTTTTTCTTCGATCCAGAATACCTGGTGAAATTTACTGTGTGCACCGGTAAGCTGGTAACGGATATAACCATCTATTAAACCTTCATCTTCTGTAAGCCATACGCGGCTGAATTCTTCGAGTAAACGAAAATCTTCCAGTATATAAGAAGCTGAGCCAATACCCAATGCAAATTCCATTTCTCTTTGTTGCACATAATAAGTGGCATAAGGAAAACTGATAAAACGCTCCTGTGTTTGTGTGTTATCAATAGTTACGCCGCCAGCATGGTCTTTGTGTAAATGACTCATTAATACTTTAGTGATCTGTGACGGATTAATGCCCGCTCTTTCAAGGTTTTTATACAATTGTGGTGTTCCGTCAGCTTCGTTATAGCCTAGTCCGGCGTCGAGTAAGATCACATCTTTTTCAGTGATCACCACAAAGGGTTGTATTTCTACTAACAGGCTGCCAACAGGTCGGCTGTTCAATTCTTCCTTCTCTGTATCAAAAGGAACAAATACTTTGGTTTTATCGATGGTGAAACTGCCCTCTGAAAGTGGAATAATCTGCATGCCTTTACTTTATCTTAATACCATTTGACGATCTGCGTCGAGCCGGAGCAGGATGAAGATCAGGACTGTAAAGGTAAGTAAAGAAGATCCGCCGTAACTAATCAGTGGCAATGGAATACCCACGATGGGAAATAAACCAATGGTCATGCTAACGTTTACGGCAATATGGAAAAAGAGAATACTCGCCACACTGTAAGCATATACCCGGCTGAAGGTACTTCGCTGCCGTTCTGCAATACGAACAATCCGATAAAGTAAAAACAGGTAGAGCAGTAAAAATATAAAGCAGCCTACAAAGCCAAAAGCTTCACCCAGTGAAGTAAAAATAAAATCGGTATGTTGTGCAGGTACATATTTACCACGGGTTTGGGTGCCTTTTAAAAAACCCCGTCCAAAAAAACCGCCAGATCCAATTGCAATTTTACTCTGACGTACATTGTAATCATCGGGTTTGTTTACTGGCTTATTAGTATTTGTTTTATTCTGTGCTTTTTTGTTTTCTGAGCAATCATACTCTTTACCAACCATGCTATAAATACGGGTACTCTGGTAACATTCGAGTACGTTATTGAAAATATAAGGCACCACAAAACGCTGAACTCCTACACAAATCAGCCAGATTGTAATAATAATTGTAAGCAGTTTTTTTCTCTTCTTGATTTGCTTACGTAGTAAGAAAATTACCACGGCTGCAATAACGGTGAGAATTATAGCTAGTACATTAGGTTCCAGGATAAGTGTGGCAATTACCAGTACACCAAAAGAAGAACCGATGATTAATATTTTTGCCGGCAAACCCTCACGGTACATGGCTATAAGGAAACTGGTGTACACGAGTGCCAGACCCAACTCGTGTTGTAAGATAGAAAGTACGGCAGGCGATAAAGTAATAGCGCCTGCAATTAGTTGAGAACGTATTTTGGAAAAATCCACCTCCTGTCGTGATAAAAATTTTGCTAAAGCAAGAGCTGCAAATATTTTACAAAGCTCGGCTGGCTGCAGGTTAAAGCCACCACCCAATGGTATCCAGCTTTTTGAGCCATTGATGTTTTTTCCTATTACAAAAGTGGCGAGCATAAGTAGTATGCCGAACAGGTAAAATAAGTTGGCAAATGCAGTAAAGAGTTTACTGTCTGTAAGCAATATAAATGTTGCAGCAATGGCACATACTCCTGCAAAAATGAGTTGCTTGCTATAGTTGGTTTTGCCATTAATAAATGTGGTAAACCAGTCGACACCTGGCTTGTATTCTACCATAAAAATACATAGTATGCCAATGGCAACAAGTATAGCATATAACCAAACAACAAGATAATCAACACCCTGCGTGGCAATTTGATGGTTTCTTCTGTTCATACAACTCAGACTGCTGTTTTTCTTTTAAGCGTGCTTTTTCTTTGTTCCTCTGGCAAGAGTGCTACCTTATTGGCCGAATCTTTTTTTGTTCCTTTTTTTGCGGGTTGCGGTTTATTTGGTGCTCCTGAACTCTCTGTTTCAGTTTCTTCCGGAGCTTCTTCTACACCCGATGTATCGCGTGCTGCTTTTTTAGCCGCAGCCAATTGTTGTGCCTGTCTTAATGAATCTCTTTTCACCATCTGTCTTTTCATCTGCGGTGGAATAAGGTTCATATTGGCAAGCTGTTCAATTTTAGCTTTACGGTCGTTACCACTCACAGAGTCTTTCAGGTATTTTTCAATGAGCAAACTGGCAATAGGTGCTGCTGATGTTGCACCATAACCTGCATTCTCACACATCACTGCAATGGCAATGCGTGGATTTTCTCTGGGTGCAAAAGCACCAAAGAAAGCATGGTCTTTTAGTTTTTCACCACGATAGGCATTTTCTACCGTTCCTGTTTTACCACAAACATTGATGCCCGGTACTTTGGCATAAAAACCGGTACCAAATTCCATAGTACCCTGCATGCCCTCATGCACTTCTTCCCAGATATATTCCGGTATTTCTTTGGTTTTGTGTTTTACCCTGAACTTATCGAGTAAACCAAATTCATCGCCGCCCTCAATTGAATCAATAAGGTGTGGGGTATAGTACCATCCTTTATTGGCGATGATGGCCATTACATTGGCTAACTGGGTGAGATTCGTTGATATTTCACCCTGACCAATACTGTTAGAGATAATATTACACGACTGCCAGTTCTTACCAAATATGGTATGATAATATTTAGGGGTTGGAATATTACCCATTTTCTCTGAAGGCAGATCTACACCAAGTCTTCTGCCCAGTCCGAATGAATAAGCGTACTGATTAAAAGAATTGAGTGCACTATCCCGATTGGGATACTTGGGGTTCTCTAATATTCTTCTGTAAGTAGCAGCAAAATAGCTGTTACAGGATTTTGAAATGGCAGGCTTTAAAGTGAAAGTACCTGCTGCGTGGCAACCCATGGGTCTTCCACAACCATAATAGGCGCCTCCGCAACTAACCGTAAACTGGTCGTCAATCACGCCCTCATTCATACCAATAATGCCCACCATGGTTTTAAAGGTGGAGCCTGGTGAATAGAAGGTACCCAGTGTTCTGTTCAGTAAGGGTAATCTTGGATCGAAATATAACATTTCAACTAAATGCTTCTTTCGCTGATTACCGGTTAGAAAATTTGGGTTGTAAGTAGGCGCACTTATCATACAGAGAATACCGCCGGTTTTTGGGTCAATGGCTACAATACTGCCCACTTTATTCTCCATGAGTTTTTCACCCAGTTGCTGTAACTCCACATCAATACTTGAGAAAAGATTTTTTCCGGCAACTGCAGCGGTGTCATAAGCACCGTTTTCCCAGGAGCCTTGTAAACGGCCTTTATTATCCCGGATAAAACGTTTGATACCCCGCTGACCCATCAATACTTTTTCATAGGTACTTTCCAGTCCGGTACTGCCAAAATAGTCACCCATCTCATACCCATCATCTTTATGTCTGCGCAGGAAGCCGGTATCTACTTCGGCCATATAACCGAGAATGGCGGCACCCACATTGTAAGGGTAACTACGTACTGAGCGCTCATTGAGCGAGAAGCCCGGAAAGCGGTACATGTTTTCGTTTAGCTTGGCAAACATTTCAGGTGTAAGCAAGGCTTCAAATACACTGGGTTTTACACTGGTGTTTTTGAAGATAAGGTCACGCATCCGCTTTTTGTAGGCGGCAGTGTCTATATTCAGTAAGCGGCAAAGCGTAGCTGTATCTGTGGCCCTGGCTTCAGCAGGAATGACCACCAGGTCGTAACTGATGGTATTTTCAAGGATACCTCTCTTTTTTCTGTCGAAGATGATACCACGATCCGGATAAATTACTTTCCGGTAGAAAGCATTATTATCAGCTGCCAGTTTGTATTTACTGGAAAACAGTTGCAGGTTAATCAACTGACCGGTTATGGCGATGAAAACACCTGCAAAAATAAACTGGATCACACGGCTGCGGCTCTGGTTGAAGACAGGCATATTTCTTTGGGACTAAACGTAAATGAGAAGTGTACTACAAATTTGATGCTTTGTTGTGGATCAAACGAAAAAAGTTTTAAAAAATTGTTGCCAATTGGTGAGGAGTAAAATCAAAATTCAAAAACCAAAATTCAAAATTCAAAAAATCAGGGAATCAAACTTTTGAGCTTTTTGTCCTATGCGGCATTGGTGCGGTACTTGCCTTTTCTGAGGAAAAGTAGTTCTGCGAGGAAGATCATCAAAAGGCTGATGGCAGTGGTGCCCAGCACTTTGCCCAGGAAGTAGAGGAAGTCGCCAAACTGGAGCCACTCAATGAGTACGAGATAAAAATGGTGTACAAATGTGAGCAGACCCACATACAAACTGTAAGGTGCCCAGCCCATACTCTTGCTTCCCGGTTCGGAATAACTCTGTTCAATGGTTTCCTGTGGTAAAAGCAGACCCAGCAGGAAGGGACGTATATAGGCAATCAGTACACAGGGGGCAGCATGTAAACCTGTGGTACCTGAAAAGAAATCGAGACTCAGCCCAAAAACAAAAGCGATGATCATGAGGGCAACCCTGTTAATGGTAAAAGGAAGCCAGAGAATGTACAGGAAATAGATATAGGGAACAATGAAGCGATGCAGTGGTGGTACTTCATTCAGGATAAATACCTGTAAAATGATGAACAGTATAAAGCGGATAATATTTTTTACTAAGCTGCTCATTGATTGGTCATGGGGGTGTTTTCCAGTTGTACCTGCTCGGCATACCTTGTATTTTCTACTAAGTATACATACTGTACATTAAAGAAATTAGTGGCTGTTTTTATTTTCAGGGTATAAAAATTACTTGAAGGGTCCTGCACAATCGAGGCAACGGTACCCACCATCAGGTGCGATGGGAAATTGGCAGAATAGGTACTGGTTACCACCGAATCGCCTTTTACCACTTTGGCACTCTTCGATACATTGCGGAGGATAAGAATGGAAGGATCATTCCCGTCCCATTCAATACTACCTGCATTATTATCTTTTTTAAGCATGGCACTTACGCGGCTGTTCCTGTGTAAGAGACTCATTACTTTACTGATGTTTGCACTGGTTTCTACCACAACACCTACAATACCTTGCGGACCAATAACGGCCATTCCCTTTTTTACACCCTGGTTACTGCCTCTTTCCAGTGTAAGAAAATTGGTTTGAAGCGTAACAGTATTACCTATAACCCTTGCAGGCAGCCAGGTGAATTTCCGGTAACGTCCTGATGAATCCCTGTGTGTGGTATCGGTATGGGTGATACGGGAACTGTCGGGTGCCACAATATTGGAAGCCAGCAGGTTTTTTAAACGCGTATTCTCTTCTGCCAGTTGACGGTTGGTTTCAGAAAGGCTGAAGTAACTGCGGAGATTGCTGTAACGCTTGTTGAGCTTGCCTGTAAGTTCACTGGTGGCATCGGTAAAAAAAGCCTCATGCGTTTTACTGGAACGGGTCAATAAAATAATGGCAAATACCTGTAAGAGCAGGAAGCTCAGAAAAGTAAAATAACGCCGTATGAAAAAGAAGATATTTTTCAACCTGGGATTCGATTAGCGATCAATAAAACCATCTTTGTACCCGCAATGGCGGAAACAGTTAATTTTTTATCGCATGATGAATGGAAAACGCTGATAGTTTTTCAATGCCAGCCCTGTACCACGCACCACACTTTTCAGCGGATCATCTGCTACATGAACCGGTAATTTGATTTTGGCACTTAAACGCTTATCCAGTCCACGCAACAATGCACCACCACCAGTGAGGTATAAACCCCTGCGGTAAATATCAGCAGCCAGCTCAGGAGGCGTTGTTTCCAATGCTTTCAGGATGGCTTCTTCGATTTTGAAGATACTTTTATCCAGTGCTTCGGCTATTTCCTGGTAGCTAACCATGATCTGCTTGGGAATACCTGTTACCAGGTCACGTCCATTCACAGGCATATCATCTGGCGGATTGTCCAGGTCCTTCATCGCAGCACCTACATTGATTTTGATTTGTTCAGCAGTACGCTCACCAATGAGTAAGCTATGGTAACGACGCAGGGCTTCCATGATATCGGCTGTAAATTCATCACCAGCTACACGGATACTTTGGTCGCAAACAATACCTGCCAGGGCAATTACCGTAATACCTGTGGTACCACCACCGATATCGATGATCATATTACCAACGGGTTCTTCTACATCTATGCCAATACCTAATGCCGCAGCCATGGGCTCATGAATCATGTATACTTCTTTGGCTCCGGCCTGCTCTGCACTGTCTCTAACGGCACGTTTTTCTACCTCGGTAATAGAGGAGGGGATACAGATGACCATTCTCCAGCTGGGCGGAAAAAGTGGCTTTTTGGGGTAAATCATTTTGATTAACTCCCTGATCATCAGCTCGGCAGCATTAAAATCGGCAATTACCCCATCTTTCAGGGGGCGAACGGTACGTATACTTTCATGGGTTTTTTCGTGCATCATGAGGGCTTTTTTACCCACTGCCAGCACTTCCTTCATATTGTTACGGTTCAGGGCCACAATTGAGGGCTCATTTACCACTACTTCATCATTATGGATAATCAGGGTATTGGCCGTACCCAGATCCATGGCTATTTCCTGCGTAAAAAAGTTGAATAATCCCATTGTATATTAAAAATGCTTTATTTCTTGATCAATGACTGCAAAGGTGGTTGAAATTACTTGAATTAACAAAGCCTAAAATACTGATTTTTCGCGGGGTTCAGGAATAGTTAAGCAAATGGCTGATGGTTTATAGATCATGGCAGGAAGCTTTCAATTTCAGCAATCATGCACCATGAACAATCAGCTATCAGCTAAGCTTCAAACTCAAACCCAATATCCCTTCTGTAATACATTCCTTCAAACGAAATTTCAGTCAATTTATTTTTTGATTTGCTAACAGCATCGGCAATATTATTTCCGTAGGCACTTACTGCTAAAACCCTGCCACCATTTGTTAAGACACTGTTTTCATCCTGTTTGGTACCTGCATGAAATACTATCACTTCTTTTGAGCTGTTTGGTGAAAGTCCATGAATGATTTTATTTTTTTCATAGTCACCCGGATAGCCACCACTAACGGCCATTACGGTTGCGCAGTACCTTTCATCATATGTAATATTCGCATCTGCTAAAGTTCCATTATCCATGGCTGCAAATAAAGCAACCAGGTCTGTTTGTAAACGTGGCATCACTACTTCTGTTTCAGGATCACCCATTCTGCAATTGTATTCAATGACAAATGGTTCACCTTTTACATTCATCAGACCGAAGAAAATAAAACCATGATAGATGAGTTCTTCCTGCTCTAATCCTTTTACAGTGGGCGCAATGATGCGCTCTTCTACTTTCTGCATAAACACATCATCCATAAAAGGTACAGGGCTTACACAGCCCATGCCACCTGTGTTTAAGCCGGTATCGCCTTCACCGATTCTTTTATAATCTTTAGCATGACCAATGATCTGGTAGTCTGATCCATTGGTTAATACAAACACACTTACTTCAATACCCTGTAAAAATTCTTCAATCACCACTTTACTACTCGCTTCACCAAATTGTTTATGGAGAATCATTTCTTCAAATGTTTGTAATGCTTCTTCATGCGAAGCAGCAATTACTACACCTTTACCTGCTGCAAGTCCGTCTGCTTTTAACACAACGGGTAATGAATGTTGTGCGATATATTTTTTTCCTTCTTCAAAATTGTCTGCTGTAAACTCAGCATAGGCAGCAGTGGGAATATTTTGACGCTGCATGAATTTTTTACTGAAAGCTTTACTGCCTTCTAATTGTGCCGCTTTTGCAGACGGACCTACCACCAGTATTTTCTGAAGTAAAGGATCGGCTTCAAAAAAATCATACACACCTTTTACAAGCGGCTCTTCGGGCCCAACTACCAGCATACCTATCTGGTGTTCTATACAGGCTTGTTTAATGGCTTCAAAATCGGTCACAGCAATGGGTAGGTTGGTGCCGAATTCACTGGTACCGGCATTACCGGGCGCAATAAAAAGGGCATCACAATGATGACTTTGTGTCATTTTCCAGGCCAAAGCATGTTCGCGGCCACCCGATCCAAGGAGGAGAATATTCATAACAATAGATTCAGGTGGCGAAAGTAGGACCTGTGAAGGATTTTCAGCATGGGCAGGCTATTTTTTTGTCAATACCCTGCCCATGCTGAAAAATTAGTTTTCGGTTTCCTCGTTACCAACATAACGTTTTTCAGGTAAGCGTTTGGCTACCAGCAGAAACAAAACAAAGGATACAGCAAGGATGCCAAGGAATAACCAGTAGTAACGGGCACCGGTAAACTGACTAAAAAATCCTTTGTCTACAATATTTCCATTGATCAAACCCACGAGCAGGTTACCGGCTGAAATACCCAGCAGGTAGAGGGCACTCATGGTACTTTTCATGGATTTGGGAGAATGGGTATAAGCATATTCAAGACAGGTAACAGAAACAAGTATTTCAGAAGCGGCTAATAGAATATAAGCCATGATCTGCCACCATACCGATGGCTTTCCGCCTGCATCGATGCTTTCCTGGATGAAAGCGATGATGATGAATGAAAGACCAATGATAACTAGTCCAGCACCTATTTTTCTCAGTGGGGTTACTTTGATACCTTTTTTATCGAGGTAAGGGAAGATAAAAGAAGTGAAAACCGGAATCAGTAATACCAGGAACAGGGGGTTGATAAAATTGATCTGCTCAGGTAATATGGAAAAATTTCCTACGAGTGTCAGGTCTAATCTTGTGGCCTGTAATACCCATTCTGAAAGGTTCTGGTCCCAGAGTGCCCAGAAAATAGGGGTAAAAGCAAATACGGCCAATACACGATATACTGCTTTGATGCCATCAATTGCTTTGGCTGAATATTTTTCACCTACGGCCTCCCATACTTTTTGTCCGGGTTTACGGCTGAATAATTTTACCAGCGCATAAAGCGTAATGGAAAAAAAGTTTTCTTTTTTAATCCCGGCAGGTGGTACCCTCACATATTTTTTTCGTCCCAGCCAGAAAACAACAGTAGCCAGTGCCATCAATAACCCGGGTACACCAAAAGCTATTTCAGGGCCATAATATTTTTTCAGTAAAGGAATAAACAGGGGGGCGAGCGTTCCACCCAGGTTAATACTCATATAAAACCAGCCATATGCTTTGGAAAGCAGGTGTTCATTGGATTTGTTAAACTGGTCGCCCACATTGGCAGATACACAGGATTTGATACCGCCGGCACAACAGGCAATTACAATGAGTCCCGTACTGAAAATGGTATAGTTATCGTCAGAAATGGAAAGGATGAGGTGACCAAAAGTATAGAGAATAGACACGAGCAGGATAACCCGGTATTTCCCAAAAAACCAATCAGCCATAATGGCGCCAACAAGTGGCATGAAATAGGCCAGTGTTACAAAAAGGTGCGACATTTCATTGGCCTTTGCATCAGCTTCGGCTGTGAGTGCCGGATTCAGGGTTGGATTAAAAAAAGCTACGGCCATATAAGTAACCATGATGGAACGTAAACCATAGAAACTGAATCTTTCCGCTATTTCACTACCAATGATATAAGGAACCGATTTTGGCATCCTGCCTTTCTGTGACTCATTTTGTATATCGGACATAAATCGTATTTTGAAATTTAAAAGTATCGGAAACTATCGGTAAACCTTAACATGTTCGCCGAAAAAATTGCTTGCTTCATCTAAAAACCAACTCATGTCTCAACCTCAAAAAACCTTTAAACCATTTGTTTCCCCCGAAACAAACATGAAAGAGCTTACCGTAAAATCGATCCTGGTAGGTAGTCTTTTTGGTGTAATCTTTGGTGCCGCCACGGTTTACCTGGCACTGAAAGCGGGGTTAACTGTTTCTGCTTCCATACCCATTGCGGTTATTGCTATTACATTGGGCCGGAAGTTTTTAAAAACAACTATTCTCGAAAACAATATCATTCAAACCACCGGTTCGGCGGGTGAAAGTATTGCAGCGGGTGTGGCGTTTACCTTACCTGGTTTTTTGTTTCTTTCATCGCCCTCCAGTGCCGAATACTTTAATTATCTCACCATCCTTATTCTTGCCATTGTGGGTGGATTGCTCGGCACTTTATTAATGGTACCACTCAGAAAAGCACTCATTGTAAATGAACATGAAAACCTGCCATACCCCGAAGGAACAGCTTGCGGCGATGTATTAAAAGCAGGGGAACGTGGCGGCGATTTTGCCAAAACAGCTTTCTGGGGACTGGGTGTAGCTTTTGTATATGCACTGTTGCAAAAAGTAACACATATCATTGCTGAAACACCTTTTTATGCAACCAAACAGATCAATAAATTTTTTCCCTCTGCTAAAGTAAGTGGTGAGATTACACCTGAATACTTAGGTGTAGGTTATATCATTGGTCCACGCATTGCAGGTGTACTGGTGGCAGGTAGTGTACTGAGCTGGATGGTTTTTATTCCTTTATTATCTACCCTGGTGCCTGCAGATGCTATTGCCATTCAATTGGCTAAACTGGGTTACCTCGCAGATATTACAAAACCCGGAGGTAAAGGTGGCTGGGATCCTATCACACACACATTTGCCGATTATTCAGCAGCCATCTATTATGCCTACGTACGTCAGGTAGGTGCGGGTACGGTGGCAGCAGGAGGTATAATTACGCTGATCAAAACATTACCTACCATCATTAAATCAGTAAAAGGAAGTATGGCTTCTTTACGGGGTGGTGCTGCTGATGCCAATATCAATGTGGCACGAACCGATAAGGACCTGAGTTTAAAAGTAGTTGGTCTGGGAAGTCTGGCGCTGATTGCGATTATTTCTGTGATACCAAATTTACCGGGCGATGGATTCCTGCAAAAAATACTGATCGGTATACTGGTTGTATTATTTGGTGCTTTGTTTGTAACCGTTTCATCCCGTATCGTTGGATTAATTGGTTCATCGAATAACCCCATCAGTGGTATGACGATTGCCACTGTAATGGGTACCAGCCTTATTTTTTTAAGCCTTGGCTGGTCGGGCCAGGCATATGAACCACTGGTATTGGTAGTAGGTGGTATGATCTGTATAGCTGCGGCCAATGCAGGTGCTACTTCACAGGATTTAAAGAGTGGTTATATTGTAGGTGCCACACCACGTAACCAGCAAATTGCTTTGTTTGTGGGTGCCATCGTATCATCCATCGTAATTGGAATCACTGTAAAGTTCCTCGATAAACCCACCACCGAAATGATGCAGCAGGGTATACAACATGCCATCGGTACAGAAAAATATCCCGCACCTCAGGCTACATTGATGGCTACCTTAATCAAAGGTATTTTATCGCAGAACCTCGATTGGCAATATGTAATTGTAGGGATGTTCCTCGCAGTGGTGATGGAACTCTGTGGTATCAAATCACTGAGTTTTGCTATTGGTGTTTACCTGCCACTGGCTACTACATTACCCATTTTTATAGGTGGTGCCATCCGTGGTATTGTTGAAGGCAGACAGAAAAAAGATAAAAAAGAAGTAAGTGCTGAAGAAGAGGAGCTGAGTAAGGGTAGTTTGTTTGCAACCGGTCTGGTGGCCGGAGGCGCAGTAGCCGGCGTAGTGATTGCCTTCATTACCGGAACATCTGGTGGTGAAAAATTCCTGCAGAATATTAGTATGGAACATGGATTGGTATCTACCCTCTCTGAAAACGGATACTTCCTGATGGGTACTTTATTCTTTGCGTTGATGGGCTTTATATTATATAGAGTAGCGATGAAGAAAACAGATTAAATGAGCATATGGAAAGAGCGTCTGAACAAGACGCTCTTTTTTTTTGCTACAGAATACACAGAAATACACAGATTTTTTCTGTGACTTTCTGTGCCCTTAGTGGCAATTAATTTCCCCACTCACCCATTAAACCTTTCAATCAATCTAATGTCCAATACAAAACTAAAACCGATGTCTTTGCAGCGCATGTTCAAAACTTTCACCATCGGAGCCCTCTTCACCATCGGGGCCGCATTTACCAATAACAGAAGTGGATTGTCTGATATCAATATGCCTTATAAAAAGGCTGGTCTTACCCAACAACAGGCAGCCGCTCATTTGCTCAACAGATTTAGTTTTGGTATTCAACCCGGACAGCTAGAAGAAGTAGTAAAAATGGGTCTTGATAAATGGGTACTGCAACAACTCGATGCCAGTTTACCCGATGTGGAACTGGATCAACGCTTACAAACTTTTGAATCCTTGAACCTGAGTAATGAAAAAATCGTCAACACCTACCTTACACCTGCACAGGTAATTCGTGTGGCTGTGAGAAATAAGCTGATACCGGCAGATTCAATTAACAATGCCGATCGTCAGAAATACCGTGAACAACTGAGATTGATCCAGGAAAAAGAAGGGTTTAAACCTGTTCAGGAATTACATCGTCAACTCATCAACCAGAAAGTATTAAGGGCGGCATATAGTAATAACCAGTTAAAAGAAGTGCTGACCGATTTCTGGTTCAACCATTTTAATGTTTCACTTACAAAGGGACAGAGTCAGCAGTTTGTGATGACTTATGAGCGCGATGCCATCAGGCCTTATGTGCTGGGTAGTTTTAAAGACATGTTACTCGCTACTGCCAAACACCCTGCTATGCTTGAATACCTCGATAATGCACTGAGTGTAAGTAACGATAATGAAAGAACACGTCGTCAGCAAAATAATGCGATGTTACGTGCAGCCCGTGAGCGGGTAGAAGCAAGGTTGAATGACACATCGATGCCAGGTGGGGCATTGGTACAGCAGGCAGTTGCAGCCAGAAGAACGCAGGGTCTCAACGAAAACTATGCACGTGAAGTGATGGAACTTCATACACTGGGTGTAGATGGAGGATATGCACAAAAAGATGTAACAGAAGTAGCCAGGGCATTAACCGGCTGGACTGTAAAGCCGATGTATAAAGAAGGTCCGGGAAGACAATTGGTTGACAACCTGAATCAAACCCAATTAGAGAGAAGGGGTTTGCAGGTGGAAGGTGATTTTCTTTTCCGTGGAGATAAGCACGATGAAAATCCTAAAACCATTTTAGGAAAACAGTTTAGTGGTAAAGATGGTTACAGAGAAGGTATACAGGTTTTGGAAATGCTGGCAACACATGCTTCAACCGCTCAGTTTATTGCAACAAAGCTGGCCAGACGTTTTGTAGCGGATGAGCCTTCTGCCGCCATTGTGAAAGCGCTCGCTAATACTTTTCAGCAAACAAACGGAAACATAAAAGCCATGATGGTAACCATGATTAACCATCCCGATTTCTGGTCGAAAAATGCGTTGCGTGAAAAAGTAAAATCACCTTTCGAATTTGCCATCAGTGCCATCAGAGCAACGAAAGCACAGGTAATGCAACCATTCCAGGTGTATAACTGGTGTACCAAAATGGGACAAAGATTTTATTATTATCAGGCACCCACCGGATTTCCTGATCGCGCTAATTTCTGGATCAACAGCGGCTCATTATTGAACAGAATGAATTTTGGTCTGGCACTGGCTACCCAGAAAATTCCGGGTATCAGAATGAATTTACTGGCATTGAATGATAACCATGAACCCGAGAGTGCCGATGATGCCTTACGCATTTACAGTAAACTGCTTTTACCGGAACGTAACCAGGAAGAAAATATTAAACGTCTTACGGCGATGATACATGATGCACAGCTTGAACAAAAAATCAATGAAGCTGCCGCTAAAATAAAAACAGAAATGGTGGAAGATGAAATGGAAGAGGAAGGTTCAAGACGACGGGGAACAAAGAACAGGGAAGACGGCAGGTCGCAGGTAAACAATACCATGAATAACACTGCTGCAACAGTAGCACAGGTGGTAGGTATTATCATAGGCTCCCCAGAGTTCCAGCGTAAATAATAAATCTTACCTGCTAAAAGAGAACTAATAAAATTTAAAAAAACTTGTAGCCTGTAGCTTGCCGCTTGAAGCTTTATTCTCCCAGCCCGCAGCTTAAGGCTCATAGCTAAAAATAAAAGACATGATCCAGAGAAGAGCATTTATGAAATCAGGCGCCATGGCACTGTTTGCAGCAGGTTTTGGTGGAGTGCCCAACTTTATTGCGCGTGCAGCCGGTAACAGCAAGATTGTACATCCGTACAAAAGGAATAAAGTATTGGTATGTATTTTTCAGCGTGGCGCAATGGATGGATTGATGGCAGTGAGTCCGTTTACAGATCCAAACCTTAAGACCTTACGTCCTACTTTATTTATGAGTCCTGTTCAAACCCAGGGTGGTATGATGGACCTTGATGGTCAGTTTGGATTGCATCCTTCACTCAATAGTTTGTCTTCTTTCTTCAAGGATGGTCGTATGGCCATAGTACATGGTGTAGGGAGTCCGAATAATACCAGGAGCCATTTCGATGCACAGGATTTTATGGAAAGCGGAACGCCGTTTAACAAAGGCACAAGCAGCGGATGGCTGAACAGGGCTGTGGGTTTAACCGGGCATGAGGCAACTCCTTTTAGTGCAGTGAGTCTTACCAGTGCTTTACCGCGTAGTTTATACGGCGATAGGGAAGCACTGGCCATTAGTAACCTGCAGGATTTTGCTATTCAAATGCAGGGTAATCCAATGGCAGGTAATATGGCAGCAAAATCATTTGAATCACTTTATGATCAGACCAGTAACCAGTTGTTGAATAAAACAGGGAAAGAAAGTTTTGAAGCGATGAAGATTTTGAAAGCTAACGATATCAAAAATTATCAACCTGCTAATGGAGCGGTTTATCCTAATTCGCCCTTGGGCAATTCTTTGAAACAGATTGCCACTTTAATTAAAATGGATGTAGGTGTAGAAGTAGCTTTTGCAGAAAGCGGTGGATGGGATACCCATTTCAACCAGGGAACAGTGAATGGTGCATTTGCCCGCAATCTTCGCGACTTCAGCGATAGTATTGCAGCTTTCTGGACCGATATGGGACAATACCAGGATGATGTGACTGTTATGACGATGACAGAATTTGGCCGTACCGCACACCAGAATGGAACAGGTGGTACCGATCATGGAAGGGCAAGCTGTTTATTTGTACTGGGTAATGATGTAAAGGGTGGGAAAGTATATCACAATATCAAATCACTCGCCAAAGCTGATCTGGAAGACGGCAGAGATTTACCTGTTTCAACAGATTTTCGTTCTGTTTTCAGTGCGGTATCTACTGGACATCTTGCATTGAAAAATACAAATGGTCTTTTCCCCGGCTGGGAAGGGAAAAAGATAGAATTGATGAAGTAAACCAGTAAAAGTGTAACATAAAGAAGAGAATCTACAAAGGGTAAGCAGTGTTTGCTCTTTTTATTAGGTTTACCTTTACATAGACATAGGTATGAAGTATCACATCGATATTTCGTTTAAGGCCTGTTGAATTTTTATGCAAGCAAAAAAGTTGCTGATCAGGCTGTTGAATATTCCCTTTCAGACTATTTTTTTATTACTCATAATAGATGCTGTATTACTTTTTTTGCTTCCCTGGTTTGATGTGTTGAAACAGGAGCGTAGCCCTTTTTTCTTTTATATTGCTGCAACGATCTTATCCTGGATAGGCTGTTTCTGTTTTCTGGCTTTACTCGTAAAATTGCTGAAACGGAACATCATTCAAAAAGAAATTCACGTATTTGTAATGATACCTGCTGTTGTGATTGTTATTATATTATTCCTGGGGCCGTTGATATTATTTTTTCTGGGAAAATCGGAACATGTAACCTGAGGGAAAGTTATAATGGTATTTATCGTTTGAAACTAAATACGATGACACCTTCTTTGTCAATATAAACAATATCAGCATCCTTTTCCATTAGGGCCAGCCCATTAGTGAAACTGCCCGACCGGTTGAATTGTGGTGCAATAACCCATTCTCCTTTTTTATTGATAAATCCCCAGGAACCGTAATCCTTTTCAACTGCTGCAAGTCCTTCACTGAAAGAACGGGCATTGGTATACAAAGGTTGAATAACCCATGCGCCACTGGTATTTACAAATCCCCATTTATTGCTGGTATCACGAGCAGGCGCAAGACTGTCTGCAAATGCATGCATACCCGTAAAGGAAGTTTTGATACTTGTTTTCTTTTTGATATCGAGTATCTCCCATGTATCAGTCATATTTTTTTGTGTACAGGTTAACCCGGCAAATGCATCCGTTATACTATAATACTCAGGCTGTACCACAAATTTTCCGCTGCTGTCGATGAGTCCCCAGAGATTATTTTTTAGTGAAGCCTGTGCCAGCCCTTCTTTAAAATCGTAAGAAAGAGCGAACTGTGGTTGAATAATAAAACTTCCTTTTTTATTGATATAACCCCATTTGCCGTTTTGTTGAACCCTTGCTTTCCCTTCTGAGAAATTATCGGCTGCATTGAATTGGGGTATGATTAACCACTTGCCTTTTTCATTGATAAAACCATACTTGGAAGATAAAAGATGATTGCCCACCGCTGCTACCGCAATACCATCCTTGAACTGACTGGCATAAGTAAATTGGGGTGTAATAGTAATTCTGCCGCTTGTTTTATGAACATAGCCAAATTTGCTGTTCTCTATGAACCAGATGAGATTTTGAGAAAAACCAAATGCGTAAAGTCCAGTAAAGAGGCAAAGAAAAAATAGCTTTTTCATGGTTTAAATATACCATTAATGCAGAATTAGCTCAGCAGCTATAAGCCACAGATTCACAGATTAGTTTAATGTGTCTGTGGATTTACTACAAAAAGCTATTTATAACCTGCCATTTTTAATTTCATCTACCACGGCCGGGTCTAGTAAAGTGCTTGTGTCACCCAAGTTATCTGTTTCACCTTCTGCGATCTTGCGTAATATTCTCCGCATGATTTTACCACTTCTTGTTTTGGGTAAACCACTCACAAACTGAATCTTATCGGGCTTGGCAATGGCACCAATAATACGGGTTACGGTTTGTAAGATATCTTTTCTGACCAGGTCGCCGGTACCATGTGTATCCTGTGCATGTGAGCCCTGGTAAATAACATAGGCATAAATACCCTGGCCCTTGATATCGTGCGGATAACCCACAACGGCACTCTCCACAACACCGGCATGCATATTAATAGCGTTTTCTACTTCGGCTGTTCCAATACGGTGTCCACTTACATTTAAAACATCATCCACCCTGCCTGTGATGCGGAAAAAACCATCTTTATCCTGTAAGGCTCCGTCGCCGGTGAAATACATGTTTTCGTAAGTGGCAAAATAATTGGTTCTGCATCTTTCATGATCACCGTATGTTGTTCTCAAAATAGAGGGCCATGGTGCTTTGATACAAAGGTTACCTGAAATGGTTTCATCACCTTGCTGAATGATTTCTTTCCCATTCTCATCTACCAATACCATTTGTAACCCGGGCATGGGAAGCGTTGCCCATCCGGGTTTAGCCGGTGTAATACCTGCAAGATTTGAAATCAGACAACCGCCGGTTTCGGTTTGCCACCAGGTATCTACAATCGGACATTTTTTCTTGCCTACCTGTTCATCATACCAATGCCAGGCTTCTTCGTTAATAGGTTCACCTACCGTTCCGAGCACTTTTAGAGAAGAAAGGTCTTTGCCTTGTAAAGGCCCCAAACCAAAACCCATTAAACTGCGAATGGCCGTTGGCGCTGTATAAAGAATATTTACACAATACTTATCTACAATATCCCAGAAACGTCCTGCATCGGGCCAGGTGGGTACGCCTTCAAATAACAGGGAAGTAGCACCCGCACTCAGCGGGCCATATACAATATAACTATGGCCTGTAATCCAGCCGATATCTGCGGTACAAAAATGTACTTGTCCGGGCTGGTATTGAAATACATTTACAAAAGTATAGTTGGTATATACCATGTACCCTGCCACACTATGCACAACACCTTTGGGTTTACCTGTTGAGCCGGATGTATACAGAATAAAAAGCGGATCTTCTGCATCCATCTCTTCTGCTTCAATAAAAGTGATGCCTTTTTCTTCTACCTGTTTCATCTCATCTTCCCACCAAACATCCCTTCCTTTAATCATCGATACAGGGGTACGTGTACGGGTAGCAACAATTACCCGCTTAATGGTTTTGTTGCCAATGAGTGCATCATCAATAACACTCTTTAATGGAATGTCTTTGGCCCCACGGTAGGCACCGTCGCAGGTAACAATAAATGTTGCCTGCGCATCTTCAAGTCTGTCAGCAATACTTTGTGCAGAGAAACCACCAAATACAACAGAGTGAATGGCGCCAATACGGGCACAGGCTAATACAGCTATGGCCAGTTCTGGAATCATACCCATATAAATACAAACACGATCGCCTTTTTGTACGCCATTGTTTTTTAGGACATGTGCAAACTGACAAACTTTTTCATGTAATTTTTTATAGGTAAGTATCCGGTGATTTTCATCGGGTGCATTGGGTTCCCAGATAATGGCCGGATGATGGCCTTTGGTTGCAAGATGACGATCTAAACAGTTTTCAGTGATATTGAGTTTGCCTCCTTTGAACCATTCAACTTTAGGCTCTTTAAAGTTCCATTCAAGAACAGTGTCCCATTTTTTTCTCCAGGTAAAATGTGATGCTATTTCGCTCCAGAATGATGCCGGATCACTGATACTTTTTTGATATGCTTCTTTATACGCTTCAAAACTTTTAATCTGATAAGGATAAGACATACGAATCGAATTTCAGGCTATAAATATACGTGATGAAAAGAGGAAGATGACCTTGATTATACGAATGACTGTTCGCTTTCATCAGCGAAAATAACAGACAGGGGTAGTATTTTATAATAATCAATACTGTCTATCTGAGTCAGCTTGGCAAAATCAGTTCTTTGCAGTAAGTTGTACACTTATATGAAAAAAGAACAAGGCATCTGGAAAGTCATTACGGCCTCATCATTGGGTACATTGATTGAATGGTATGATTTTTATATTTTCGGAAGTCTGGCCACTGTTATTGCCGGTCAGTTTTTTCCAAAGACCAATCCAACCGCAGCATTGTTATCAACCCTTGCCACATTTGCAGCGGGTTTTATCGTACGGCCTTTTGGTGCCCTAGTATTTGGCAGGCTGGGAGATATTGTAGGAAGAAAATATACTTTTCTGCTCACACTGGTTCTTATGGGAGGTTCCACCTTTGCCATTGGCCTGGTACCTTCGTATGAAAGCATTGGTTTTGCGGCGCCTGTTATTGTTTTGCTGTTAAGGTTGTTACAGGGGCTGGCATTGGGTGGTGAATATGGAGGAGCCGCTACTTATGTGGCTGAACATGCACCTGCACACAGAAGGGGGTATTTCACTTCATGGATACAAACAACGGCTACGCTGGGTCTTTTTGTTTCGTTGGGTGTTATTTTACTGACCAGACATAGCCTCGATGCCGATAAACAAATCTCTATTGCCAAATTCAATGACTGGGGTTGGCGTATTCCTTTTCTATTATCAATTGTGCTGGTGATTGTCTCTATTTATATACGCCTGAAAATGCAGGAATCACCACTGTTTTCAAAACTCAAATCAGAAGGTAAAACATCCGTTAACCCACTAAAAGAAAGCTTTGGGCATAAAGCCAACCTGAAAATGGTATTGCTGGCATTGTTTGGTGCTACCATGGGACAGGGGGTGGTATGGTATACGGGTCAGTTTTACGCACAATCTTTCCTTGAAAATATTTGTAAGGTTGATTTTGATCAGTCAAGAACCATCTTAATCTGGGCCATTGTTTTTGGTACACCTTTTTTTGTAATATTTGGCCACTGGAGCGATAAGGTTGGCAGAAAGTGGATCATGCTTTTTGGTATGTTGATCGCTGTTTTTACTTATCGTCCGCTGTTTAAGGAACTGGTAGTACTAAGCGATACTACACAAAAAACAGAACAAACAGCACTGGCAAAACAAACCATTACTGTTACTGCTATTGCCGGTACAAACGATTCCTTAAGGGTTACCAAACAGCAACAGTTTTTTACTGATGGTGCTGTACTTCATACCACGTTAAAAGATACTTTGTATCACGATGCTACAAAACAAACGAGTCAACCGAGCATCAGTATTTCAAAAGAAGTGGGGGATACTGTTTACTGGAAAATGGTAGGTATAGTATTCCTGATGATTGTATATGTAACCATGGTATACGGCCCCATTGCAGCATTCCTGGTAGAACTATTTCCTACCAGAATAAGGTATACATCTATGTCGTTGCCCTATCATATCGGTAATGGTGTATTTGGTGGGCTCACCCCTTTTATTGCTACCCTGCTTACGACGATTTATACCGGTAACCAATTAGCCGGACTCATGTACCCCATTATAGTAGCCGGGGTATGTCTGGTGATTGGGGCACTTTATTTAACCAACAAAAAAGCCATTCACTGATATATGCAACAACTAAAGAAAATAGCCGGGTTTATATGGATTGTATTAGGCCCACTGGCCGTATTTTTTCTTGTGAAAACAGCCTGGGGAGAAATCGTTGCAAAACCTTCTGCTGACACATGGATTCAGTGGGGTGTATTTGTGGTCGTTTTTCTGCCTATTGCATTCGGACTAAGCCTCTTTGGCTATTATGCCGTTAAGGGTGAATACGATGATCAGATATAAGGTTGCTTCGATTTTATACCACAGTTCTTTTAATAAGAAACATAAAGCAATCTTATTTTTTTAGTGGTTATTGCTTTTTTCTTTGCTGGTCTTAATACCTTTACCCTATGTCTATTGAAATTCGGGGGCTTACAAAAATATATGGCACACAAAAAGCGGTAAATGATATTTCTTTTTCAGTAGAAAAGGGAACTATACTGGGTTTTCTCGGTCCGAATGGCGCCGGTAAAAGCACCACTATGAAAATCATTACCGGTTACCTTGCAGCAGACAGTGGTCTGGTAAAATTGTGTGGAATTGATGTAACCAAAGATCCGCTGGCTGTTAAAAGAAAGATCGGTTATCTGCCGGAAGCGAATCCGCTTTATCACGACATGTACGTGAAGGAATACCTTGGTTTTATTGCGGGTGTACATGGATTAAAACAGATCAATAAATCGGTGAGTGATGCCATTGAACTTACCGGACTGGGAACAGAAGCACATAAAAAAACAGGTCAGTTATCGAAAGGATATAAACAGAGGGTGGGCCTGGCTGCGGCATTGATTCATGATCCGGAGGTATTGATTCTGGATGAACCTACCAGTGGTTTAGACCCTAACCAGATTATTGAAATCAGGAACGTAATCAGGGAGCAGGGAAAACAGAAGACTATTTTATTTTCTTCTCATATTTTGCAGGAAGTTCAGGCTATTTGTGAACGGGTAATTATTATTAATAAAGGCAATATTGTGGCCGATGACCAGCTAACTAACCTGCTCAAGAGATCGGGAGCCAGCCTGGAAGAAGTTTTCCGTAACCTTACAGGGACGCAGGCTTCGGTGTAATTGCTTAAATTGCGTTCTCGACAACCAATTGATCATCAAAACAAGCAAGCAAAATGAGTTACATTATTGAAGTACATGCTCGTCAGATACTCGACAGCCGCGGAAACCCTACCGTTGAAGTAGATGTATTAACCGACGATGGTGCTTTGGGCCGTGCCGCAGTTCCAAGTGGAGCCAGTACCGGTATTCACGAAGCAGTTGAACTGCGCGATAACGACAAGAAAAAATATGTTGGTAAAGGCGTACTGAAAGCCGTAAAGAATGTAAATGATATCATCGCCGATGCGATCGTAGGATACGATGTAGCTGCACAGGCAGCTATAGACGAAGCAATGATTGCGCTCGATGGTACACCCAATAAAGGCAAACTCGGTGCCAATGCTTTATTGGCAGTAAGTATGGCTGTAGCCAAAGCTGCAGCAGAAGAAGCCGGACTGCCATTGTATCGTTATATCGGCGGTACCAATGCCAAAACATTGCCCATTCCTATGATGAATATCCTGAATGGTGGCGCACATGCCGATAATAAAATCGATTTCCAGGAATTCATGATCATGCCTGTAGGTGCAACCAGCTTTAGTGAAGGCTTGCGTTGGGGCGTTGAAATATTCCATACACTCAAAGGGGTATTGAAGAAAAAAGGATACAGTACCAATGTGGGTGATGAAGGTGGTTTTGCTCCCAATATCCAGAGCAATGAAGAAGCCATTGAAACCGTACTGGAATCCATTCAGGCAGCAGGTTATAAAACAGGTTCACAAATTGTAATCGCTATGGATGCCGCAAACAGTGAACTATGGGATGCCAAGAAAAAGAAATATGTATTCCATAAAAGCAATGGCAAAGTATTGAGCAGCGATGAACTGGTAAAATACTGGGAAAAATGGGTAAAACAGTACCCCATTGTTTCTATTGAAGATGGAATGGCAGAAGACGACTGGAATGGCTGGAAAGCCCTTACCCAGGCTATCGGCAGCAAATGCCAGTTAGTAGGTGATGACCTGTTTGTAACGAATGTAACCCGCCTGCAGACAGGTATCGATAAAAATATTGCCAATGGATTGCTGGTAAAAGTAAACCAGATTGGAACCCTTACCGAAACCATTAATGCGGTAACGCTGGCACAGCACAATGGATATAACCCCATTATGAGCCACCGCAGTGGTGAAACAGAAGATACCACTATTGCTGATCTGGCTGTGGCACTGAATTGCGGACAAATTAAAACAGGTTCTGCTTCACGTACCGATCGTATTGCCAAATACAATCAGTTAATCCGTATTGAAGAAATGCTGGGTGAAACTGCTGTATATCCGAAAGGGAAAGTGAAGTTCGGAAAATAATTATATAAGTTACAAGCCTCAGGCTACAAGCTGCAAGCAGATACTGCTTGTGGCTTGTAGCAAGCTTGTTCTGCACAGCTGTTGATTAATTCCTGCCTTGATTGCCCCACTCATTTTGTAGTTTTATCGTATGAAAAAATTCACTTCTGTCATTACCAACAAATACCTGCTGGCTGGCGGTTTCTTTGTGGTATGGATGTTGTTTTTTGATCAGCGCGATTTTTTTCAGCAACGTGAACGCAGAAAAGAACTCGAAAAATTAGAGGCCAAGAAAAAATACTATCTCGAGGAAATCAGTAAAACCAAACAGGAGTTAGAGGATATCCAGCGCAATCCTGCCGCACTCGAAAAATTCGCCAGAGAACGTTACCTCATGAAAAAAGAAGGCGAAGACATTTTTATTATTGAAGACTCTGCTACGCAGCACCAATAAGCATCCAGAAACTACCCTTTATTTTCAATCTTTTTAATGGATTTTAATTAATTGATTTTCAATTAGTTAAAACTAGTTCTTAGTAAATCTTTGTTTTGAATGACTAATTTACTGTTTCCTAAGAATGCATTTACAATAATAGCGTGGCGGGTCCCGTTTTAATATGTACCGTATCCTCTCAGCTAATAGCACTTTTATGAAAAAATTCAAGGAAGAGGATTTGATATTGTACCTGTACAAAGAGTGTTCACCCGCCATACAACAAGCAGTGGAGGAAGCGCTGGAAGAGGGAGATATTGAATTAACAGAACGACTTAGCGTGCTCAAACGCAGTATACAACAGCTCGACAGGCTTAAGCTGAAATCGCCATCGCGGTTATCAGTTAAAACTATCATGCAACATGCCCGTGAATCGGTTCGCAAGAAATAATATCTTGTAGGAACAATCATGAGGTATTAAAGAGAATAAGCCACAGATTCACAGATTGATAAAATAAAATCTGTGAATCTGTGGCTTATATACTTAAACGTCTGCACACTGGTCGCAGCGATATCTTTATTTTTGATCTTATTAGCACTATGACCAAAAAAGAAAGATATACAGCCGTTATTGATTATTTCAGCGAGCAGATTCCTGTTGCAGAAACAGAACTGATCTATGATAACCCGTTTCAGTTATTGGTGGCTGTTATTCTCTCGGCCCAATGCACCGATAAAAGAGTAAACCTGACCACACCAGCCATTTTTGCAAAATTTCCTACACCGGTTGAATTAGCGAAAGTGAGTTTCGAGGAACTCTTCCCTTATATCAAAAGCATTTCTTATCCTAACAATAAAACAAAACACCTGATTGGTATGGCTAATATGCTGTTAGATCAGTTTGGGGGAGAAGTGCCTATGACAGTTGAGCAACTGGTAAAACTACCTGGTGTGGGAAGGAAAACAGCGAACGTTATCACGAGTGTAATTGATCAGCAACCCAATATGGCGGTTGATACACATGTGTTCAGAGTGAGTAAAAGATTAGGGCTGGTATCCGCAAAAGCCAGCACCCCATTGGCTGTTGAAAAAGAGCTGATCAAATATATTCCCGAAGCATTGGTACATAAAGCACATCATTGGCTCATATTACATGGAAGATACACCTGCCTTGCACGCAATCCTAAATGTGAGTCATGCGGTCTTACCCAATTGTGCAGGTATTATGCGAAAGCAGTAAAGTGAGGTGGATTTTTGATTTTTTGATCTTTGAATTTTTGAGTTAAGCAGATGACAAGCTGAATCAAGAATTCAAAGATCAAAAAATCAAACTTTAAAAATCAAATCCAATAGCAAAATAATACACCGGTGCTCCTTTGAAAATGCCTTTCATAGGCCAGCCGGCATCGAATTTCATAAAGTAACCGAGTAGTGTACTTCTTGCACCAAAACCATAACCTCCTGCAAAGGGCCCGAGACCACCTGCATCGATGCGTACTACAACAGGAGAGGAAGGATCAGCGATTACTTCTCCCGGACGTTTAATACCATTGTATTTTCCGTTCCATGCGGTACCCAAATCGAGGAACTGTACCAGTTGGAAATTGCGGAGGAAGGCATTATTGATGGGTTTGTTAATCAGTGTAGCAAACAGCGGGAACCTGAATTCACTGTTGATCACAAATGCATTATTACCATTTGCAATATTCTGTCTGTAACCACGCATATTCACAGCCAGTGACTGGAACGCATAAGACTGGTCTGGTGCTGGTGTATTCTGGCTGTTGAACTTAGGTCCAATCCATCCATCCACACCACCAAGGTAATAGATGAGTTTTTGTCCACCCCATGAGAAATCTGCCGCCGCACGACCTGCCCAGATAAAGTTGCGGTATAATTTGTAATAATAACGGGCATCAAAACCAAAATTGAATGTTCCCTTGCCATTATTCAGCGAGGTTTTGAATGTAGGCATGTTTACATCAAAATATACTTTGTAGCGAAGTCCATTCCAGATATTCTGTGTGGGGTTGATGGTATTATCATGTACATATTCAATACGTGATACGATATAACGACTCACTGTATCGGGGAAGGCGAGTGCGTTCGGGTCTGGTAAGCCACTGCCATTATCAAAAGAACGCAATACACCGCGATCTGATCTCAAAGCAACGGTAGCCCTTAAACTTTTTACTTCATTGAAAGCATAAGTAATATTACCCTGATACAGATTAGTGATGAGCATGCTGTTATAGGGAATATTATAAAAATTGCTGACATTACTTCTGTAATAGGTAAGGCCCCAATCGAAACGCTTGCGTAAATTCTGATAAGAGAAAAATACATCTTTATCGCTCAGGTTGGTACCAAAACGGAAACCACCTACAAATTTCTGGTCCTCAAATAAATCACTTACACCTACACGGAAAGTAAAATTGAAATCGTTACCATTATTCAGTTGAACAGGTCCGGCGCCACCTGCATAAGGTTGGTACCTGTTTACCAGTACATTATTGGTAAATCCGCTGAGGATATAATCGCTGCTGAATTTTAAACGATAATCAAATAACCTTGACCGTTCAAGGGTACTGGTTTTGGGTATTACTTCTTCATCAATGATTCGTCTCGACGTATCTGCTTTTTCATTGGCAAATTCATTCTGGAAGAAATCTTTTGCCGCTTTTGCAACGGTATCTTTTGTAGCCATACCATTGTTATAGATAATGGCTTTACCATCGGCAGCTTTCTTTTCATCCATTACTTTCTTCATGAATTCAGTGGGCCTGCTGTTTACATTTCTTTTATTCAGTGCCTGTTCATCCACGCGTAGTTTATAGAGGAATTTAAAATCGCCTTCTCTTCTCACTTCACTTACCTGACCATTATCGCCGGCTATCCTTGTTTCAAGCAAAGAGCTCTGGTAGTTGGTGATGGGGAAAGTATAGGTTGAATCTTTATATACCTGGAAATAACTTACACTATCCGGCTCATCTTTCTGCCAGGCACGTAAGGTAGAATCAAATTCTTTTGGTGAAGGGTTGCGCAGCAGTTCATCACCGATATAATACAGTGTATCGAGCCCGGTACGCTGGGTGGCGAAAAAGCCTGCCCATCTGTTACCAATACCATTTTCATCTGCTACAAATGTGAAGTGATTGGTATTGTATTGCATCGGGTAAGATGCATTACCATATTTAAGGTTACTGAGCTGTGTAATCTGTTTTTGTTTGCTCGTATTCAGTATGTCTACCAGGAAAACATTATAATGATGTCTGCTTGGTAAAACAGTATCTGCATTGATAGCTGTTGGCGAGGGTCTGTTGGAACTGAATATAATACCTGAACGATTCGGGAAAGAAACAAAAGTTGGATTCAGGTCATCATATACATCGTCTGTAATCTGCTCCAGTTTATTCTGTTCAATTTTATAGGTGAAGATATCAGTATGACCATTTTTCACAGCACTAAAGATGAGTGAGTTGGCATCCAACATAAAACTTGCATCGAGGAGCTGATCGATACCCTCAATTTCCTGTTTATAGCGTTTGAGTCTTGCGATCAGGTCATAGACAAACATTTTGATCTTTCCATCTTCCCAGTAAGCCACTAATAAACGGGTACCTTTTCCATCCCATGCCATAATAGGATAACTGGGGTTTACATCGGTCTGGTTGGTGCGAACACCACTTTTCAGGAGAACCTTTCCATCATAAAAATTCTCCATCAGTTTGACAGAATAAGTACCCCTGTTAAATTCAACAACTGCATAAGTGGTACTTCTGGGATTGGGGTTGGCCTGGAAACGGAAGAAATCTTTTTTGCGTACTTCTTCAGACACATTCAACTGCCCCCTTGGCGCATTTCTGCGCTGGCGGATATCTTTTGAATAACGATCCTGCTGGTACTGCATGAAGTCAGATAATACTTCCTTGAATTTCTTTTTGCAAACACGCATACAAGCCTGGTTAAGGTTTTTGTAGATACGTGCGAGATAAAGGAGATAGGTAATATTTTCTTTACGGTATTTTTCACCGATATAATTCCAGAATGAGTGACCAGCCAGTACCGGTTTTTCAAAAGCAAACTGGTAGAATGAACGGTATGAGCCACTGAGTATGGCACTTTTAAGGTCATCATCTTTAACGGTGCTCCATGGTTCTGCTGCATAGGATACATAGCCATCCACTAACCATTTGGGCAGATCGAGCAGTGCCTGGTTACTGGCAAATTCGCCAATATCATCACCAAATAAAAGGTTATCGGTTAATACTTTGGCGATTCCTTCCCTGATCTGGCGTTTGAGGTTGGCATGGTTACCATCGAAATACACCACGATCTTATTGTTCACTAATTTGGTTACACCACCGGAATTCTGCCAGTCGATTCCCAGACCAATATTGCTGCTTTTATAGTCATTGTAGTTATTGTACACCACTATATTGGCGCGACGCTGTAAAGAGTATTCTATAAAATTTTCGAGCGAGCGAAGTTCTTCTTCTGCCACCTGTGCAGCAAATTTTCCCAATTCAACACCTCCCTGAGAGGTATATGTATTGAAATTGGGCGACTGGTAAAATTTCCATACCAGCTTTTTGTGTTGAACCCTGTTCTTGCCAAATTCCACTGTATTTACCTGGGCCATGGAAAGGATGGGAAATAAAAAAATGGCCAAAACCAATCCTTTCTTGATGCGTTTCAATTGCATATCCGAACTTTAGTGTTTTAAAATTAGTCATTTACCCTGTAAAACCTTCACAAAAAACAGTATGCTCCAGGTAAAGGCCTTTACATTCAGCCCTGTTCAGGAAAACACCTATGTGTTATACAATGAACAAGGCAAAGCTATTATAATTGATCCCGGATGTTACTTTTCCGCTGAACAGGAAAC